>Ga0209802_1001830_pt1 | contig 15265 bp, 13 predicted proteins | sample GraSoiAngelo_129_FD_185886 | JGI IMG/M metagenome (GOLD analysis project Ga0209802, IMG submission 185886) | Grasslands soil microbial communities from the Angelo Coastal Reserve, California, USA - 14_0927_12_40cm (SPAdes) (version 2) | ecosystem: Environmental > Terrestrial > Soil > Grasslands ... | reverse complement strand
AAGATCATCGTCTCGACGCCGCAGGTCATCCGGAACGACCTGCGGGCGGAACGCATCTCCCTCGACGACGTCAGCCTCATCGTCTTCGACGAAGCCCATCGCGCGGTCGGCGACTACGCGTACGTCGACGTCGCGGCGGCGTACAAAGACGTCCCCGGCCGGCTCGTCCTGGGGATGACCGCGTCCCCCGGTTCCTCCGCGGAGAAGATCCTCGAGGTGTGCGGGAACCTCGGCATCACCGCGGTCGAGATCCGGACGGAGTACGACCCGGACGTCGTGCCGTACCAGCACGACCTGCAGATCGAGCGGATTCCGGTGGAGGCGCCGGACGTCTCCAAGGAGATCCGGAAGCTCCTGCAGACCGTGGTCGACGAACAAGTCGCCCGATTGAAGAAGCTCGGATTCCTCGCGGGCAAACCGAAAATCACGCGCAAGGACCTCCTGGCCGTCGGGAACGAAGCCCGCGCGCGGCTCGATTCCGGCGTGAAGGACGGCCGGCTCTACGGCGCGATGACGGCACAGGCGATCGCGATGAAAGCGGATCATGCGATCGAACTCGCGGAGACCCAGGGGCTCGGCTCCCTCCGATTGTATTTCGGGAACATGGAGAAGGATCCGAAAACGAAGGCCGACGTCCAGTTCCTGAAGCACGCGAAGGTGCAAGAGGCGATCCAACTCGCCGAGGCCACGGAGGTCGAGCACCCGAAGCTCGCGAAGACCGGCTGGATCGTCCGCAAGCAGTTCATGGAGAAACCGGACTCCAAGATCATCGTCTTCGCCCACTACCGCCAGACCGCGGATCGGATCACGCAGGAACTCGCCCGCATCCCGAGCGTGCGGCCGATGCGGTTCGTCGGGCAGGCGTCCCGCGGAGAGGACATCGGCCTCTCGCAGAAGGAACAAGTCGACATCCTGGAGAAGTTCCGCGCCGGACAGGTGAACGTCCTCGTCGCCACGTCGATCGGCGAGGAGGGCCTCGACATCCCGCAGGTCGACCTCGTCGTGTTCTACGAGCCGGTGCCCTCCGAGATCCGCACGATCCAGAGGCGCGGCCGGACCGGACGCAGCGCCGCGGGCCGGGTGATCATGCTCGTCACGAAGGATACGCGCGATGAGGCGTATCTGTACAGCGCCCGTCGCAAGGAACGAAAGATGCATGTGGAGCTCGACCGCCTCCGGAAGGATCTGAAGCAGAAGATCTTCGTCGGGGAGCCGAGCGGGGAGACGTTCGTCGCGGCGGCACCGGAGCGGCGGATCGAGGCGTTGCGAGCGCAGTCCCGCGAGCCGCCGCCGCTTCCGGAACCACGCCCGCGCGCATCGAAGAAAGGACAGACCACGGTCGAGGATTTCTGACCGCGAATCCGTCTTGATTTTATACTTCGGATGTCCGTATCGAACCCCGGGCCATCCGATGATTCATTGCCCCGAGTGCGGGTGGGAAATCGACCCGGACGACGAGATGTGCCCGAACTGTGGGGCGTACCTCGCGGACTACGAGAACCTCGAGCCGTCCGAGGACGGAACGTAATCAGCCTCGGAACATGTCGCGGCCCGCGCCCTTCAGGAACTCGCCGAAGCCGCCGCTCGGCGCGGGGATGTCCCCGCGCACGACCTCTCCGGACGCCGCATCGAGCAGGATCGTGTACGACCGGGTTCGGTACTCGTAGGTCGAGAACCAGATCGGGGCGTGGAGGAACTCGGAATCTTTGACGTCGACTTGTGTGCGGGCATCTTCGATCACGTCGATGAGATCCTTCAGCAAATCGCGCTGATGGCCGTCGACGTCCTCGCGGGTGAGGCGCTCCGCCTCGTCCTCGTCGACCTCCGCGTTCAGGAAGCGGGAGTCGCGCACCATGCCGCCAGTGTCGAACGGGACTTTTAGGCCGAGCGGCAGCTTGTACTCTCGCGTCGGGAAGTCCCCGGAGCGGCGGCCGAGGACCTTCCAGAAATAGTCGCGGCGAAGGTCCCCGGTCCGTCGTTCGTTCGTCCCAGTGCGCGTGAGGACGCCGGCGTAGGCCGTCGTCGCGTCGACCTCGAACACGTAGAACGGCAGGTAGACGCATTCGAGCGACGTGATCCGAGCGGCCCGGCGGAGGTCGTCCGGTTTCATGACCCCGCCCTCCATCCAACCCTGGATCGCCCGCAAGGCGCCGTCGCGGTCCATGCGGGCCGCGAGCATCGAGTGCGTCAAGACGAACGGCTTGTCGCCGCGGATGCGCGACGCCGTGCCGCAGTACGGGCACGTCACGATCACCTCGCCCGTGGTCAGGTTCAGCGGTCCGCCGCACTTCGGGCAGTTGATCGATGTGACGAGCTCGGGCATGCCGACACAACACTCATGGGGAGGTCGAATATAGAGGCTTCGTGGGAAGTCTCAACGCCCTTCGGCGCGGCAGTCTCCTGACCGTCATCCTGCTGTTCGCGCTGCTCTCCCTCCTGCTGCTCGTGATCCTAGCGATCGCGGACTACGCGCTCCAGACGCAGGCCTTCCCCGGCGCGTTCGCGATCGTCGTCGGCTTGGCAGTCCTCTTCATTTTCTTCCAGTGGTTGATCTCGCCCGCGATCGTCCGATGGGCGATTCGCGATCGACGTGCGATCACCGCCGAGACGAATCCGTGGGTCTATCGGACCGTCGAAGAACTCGCGAGGCAGGCCGGCGTCCCGACGCCGAAAATCTGGGAGAGCGGGGACGCTTCGCCAAACGCGTTCGTGTTCGGCCGGACGATCTCCTCGGCGGAACTCGTCGTCACACAGGGCCTCTTGGAGCGCCTCAATCAGGACGAGATCCGTGCGGTGCTCGCGCACGAGATCGGGCATCTGCGGCACCGCGACGTGATCATCATGACGCTGATGTCCGCAGTGCCCCTGATCGCGTACGTGATCGCGCGCCTGGGCTTCGAGGCGCTTCGCGGGAACGTGCGCGTCCGCGGAAAGGGGGCGGGCCAAGCCTTCATCATCATCATTGCCTCCGCGATCGTCTCCTACGCGGTCTACCTCGTGGCTCAATTGCTCGTCCTGTACCTCTCGCGCACCCGCGAGTACTACGCCGACGCGTACAGCGGTGCCGCGACTCGGGACCCGCACTTGCTCGCCTCGGCCCTGACGAAGATTGCGTACGGGCTGTCGCTCGCCCGGCCCGACGCGGAGCCGTCGGGCCTCCGGGCGTTCATGATCGGCGACCCGGTGAAGGCGGGAGAGGATTACCAGGAACTTCAGGACCGCATGGGCCGCTACGATTTGGACCGCGACGGGCAACTCGATGCATACGAGCTGCAAAAGGCGGTCGAACAGGAGCGGAAGAGCCATTGGCGCCGCGCGAACGAGCTGTTCGGCACCCACCCGCCGACGTACAAGCGCATCCTCGTCCTCGAGGAAATGGAAGAGGAGATCAAGAAGGGCGGCCTTCCGCGGAACATCTACAAGTTCGTGTGAGCCCACCGCGAATGGAGCGGACTCCTCGCCCTTGGAACCGTCCGGACCCTAGGGAATGTACTTGCGCTGGGCCCGGCGGATCGCGTCCTTCTCCGCGTCCCTCGCCATGACGAAGATCGCCCCGAGGACGATCATCACGAGGATCGACAGGAGGATCAGGTACATGAGTTTCGCGAAGTCGTTCGAGCCGCCCGTGAAGATCGAGCCGTAGAAGCTGCCCGCCCCGACGACGAAGAAGCCGCCGGCCAAGGGGCGCGCGATCGTCCGGTCGTGCGTCGCCGCGTACATCATGTAGAAGCCGAGGGCGAAGACCATCGACGTGAGTCCGGTCCACCAGAGGCGCTCGTCGATCCGGAGCGCCGGGGCGACGAACAAGATGTAGGCGAAGATCGCCACGAGGACGATCGTCGCGATCGCCCCCATCGCCAGGAGGACCGTCGTCGACAGCTTGGGCACTGTGGGCCCGCTCGGAGCGGGGGCCGGGGGTTGCTCCATGGGATCAGCTCTGGACGACCGGCTTCCCGCACTCCGGGCAGAACTTCATGCCGCCGGGGACCTCGTGGCCGTCCGGGCACTTGAGCGTCTGGGCTGCGCCGCACTCCGGACAGAATTTCTGTCCGGGCCCGACCATCTTTCCGCACTTGATGCACGGCTTGCTGCCCGCGGCGATTGTCGTGTCGGCACCGCAGTTCCCGCAGAACTTCGTCGTCACGGCGTTCATCGTGCCGCACTTCGGGCACGGCCGCTGTTGGGTCTGCTGCTGCTGGGCGATCATCCCGGGCATCTGGGACGCCATCCCGTAGCCCATGCCGATGCCCGCGCCGAGGCCCACGCCGGTGCCGGCGCCGCCCGAGGGGTTCGACGCGGCGGCCTTCATCGAGTCCGCGAAGGCGAATTGCTGGTACGCGGCCGCGTTCGTGCGGCCGAGCACCTTCGCCGACGCCATCTTCTCGAGGGCTTCCTTGATCGACTCCGGCAGCGGGATGTTCAGGCCGCTGATCTGGAGGATCTCCAGGCCGAGGGTCGCGAAGTGAGGCTTCGAGTTCGCGAGCGTGCCCTGTTCGATGTCGTTGAGGCTCGCCGCGAAGTCGACGACCTTCAGGCCGTTCGCCTTCATCTTGCCGAGTGTGACGTTCAGTTGTTTCATGAGCTCGTTCTTGATGCGGTCCTCGACTTCCGCGGAGGTCGCCGCGCCGAACGTCCCGACGAACTGGTTGATGAACGTCTCCGGGTCCTTGAGCCGGTACCGGAAGTCCCCGAAGGCGCGGAGCTGCACCATGTCGAAGTCCGGGTCCTGGAACAGGAACGCCTCCTGGGTCCCGAACTTCCCATCGAAGATGCGCTTCTGGAGGTAGTAGACCTCCGCCTGCTGGACGACGCCGGAGAGGGCCTGGATGAGCTTGCCCAGGATCGCGACGTTCTGGGACGTCAGCGCGTACCGGTCCGGGCGGTCCAGGTATGCGAGGACCTTCCCGTCGCGGTAGAAGACCGCGATCTCGTCCTCCCGGACGACGATGTTGTCGTTCATCCGGATGTTCCGCGGGACCTTCCACATGATGTTCTGTCGCTTGAACTGGTCGTCCCAGGCGACCGTCATGGCGCCGACGATGCCTTCCTTCCGGCCCGCCGTCTGATCCGTCCGCCGTGCACCGCCGAAGAAGAACGAAATCGGGATCATGTCTTCACCTCACCTGGATGCCGGTCACCGCCATCGTCCGGTTCTTCCACGCGGTCTCGAAACCCGCGATTGCCTCGCGGCACGCCTTCAGGGAGGCGTCGTAGCTCTTCGGGTCGCCCGCATCCCGGATCATCGGGACGACCGCGGCGGCCTTGTCGAGCGAGTCGAGCATCGCGTAGTCGTATTCGTACAGCTTGTCGAGTTCCGTCTCCTTGATCTGGATCGTCGCGCTGATGCCGGAGTACCCGCCTTCCGCGTGACGCACCTTGGCCTCGAGGCCTTCGACCGTGAAGATGATGTTGCCGATGCCCTGGAGGCCCTGGATCTTTCCCTCCATCGCCAGGCCGTCGCGGATGTCCTCGAGTTCCCCGCGGACGCTCTTCAGCTGATTCGCCAATTGGATGCGGAGCAGGTTGTCCGCCGCGCGGATGTCCTCTCGCCGCCGGTAGCCGGCGTAGCCGGGGATCACCAGCTGGATCTTCTTGAGCAGTCCTCGGTCTTGTTCGACTCGGTCGCGGATATCGGGCATGTTCGGTTTCTCCGAGCGTTCGCCTTATCATTTGCTTGGATATGTATTTAGGGGTGTCGATGGAAATCCGAGGGCGTTCCGCGTTTCACCACAGGGAGAACCCGGGCCGCTCGCCGTCCATCACGCCGCCGGACGAGCCGTCGACGAGGATGAACATCTGCTTTCCCTTGTGCGCGTACTCCATGAACCATACCGGCGCGTGCAGCAACTCGCCGTCGTACGTCGTCGGGTAGACCTGGATCGATTCGAGGTTGTCGACGCGCGTCTTCGCCTGCTTCTCCGCGAACTTGTGGGCGAGCGCCGCGGCTTGGGATTTCGCCTCCGCCTCGGTGACGTCGCCGCTCTGCACGTCGACGCCGCCGGTTTGGCGCTTGTCGAAGTTCATCTTGTTCTGCAGCTGGAACTGGAATCCGTCGTCCGGCTGGTACTTCACGTATCCGCGCACCGCGACGATCGGGATGTTGTACTGCATCTGGATCCGGTCCCGGACCCGGATGACCTGCGGTTGCGTGTTGACCGGCTGATTCCTATTCTGGGAACCCGCGGCGGCGGCCGCCATCGTCAGGGCGAACAACGCCGCACCCGCGGCTTTCTTCGCGCCGGAATCGCCGTGGGCCATCATGCCGACGCCCGCGCCCGCTCCGACGTTCTTCGTCCCCTGGAAGTCGGCGACCACGGAGGTCGGGACGATCCAGTACGGAACATAGCGGAGGGTGACTTGACCGACATCCGAGCGTTCCGCGACCTTGCGGCGGAACAGACCCTTGTTCAGCCACTTCCCGCCCGCCTCGAGGGCGGACTCGTTCGAGAGTTTGTTTTCCAACATGTAGTGCTTCTGGATCATTTCGGCCGCGCCGCCGGCGCCCATCGTCGTCACGGCGCCGCAATATGCACACACGACCAGGGCGAGGCCGGACCCCGGGGTCAGAGGCGCGCCGCACGAGCTGCACTTCAGGGACTGCGGCATCGCCGGAGCCCGGACCTGCTGCACGGGGGCGTTCGGGTTGTACGGCTGGCCCATCGGCGTCGCTCCCGGGACGCCGGGCGCCGGAACGGGATAGCCGGGAGCCGGGGGCACACTGGGCGCGACTTGCGCGGTAGCGACGACGCCTTGCTTGGCGCCACAAAGGTTACAGAACACCGAGCCGTCCGCGATACGTCCACCGCACTGATTGCAGAACAGGGAGAGGCCTCCGATTCGGGAGACGAGGCATCGTCGGCTTACTTAAGAATTTCCCTCTGAGTTTTCGGGTCGGTAACTCCGAGAAGCCCGACGCGAACCGGACCGCAAACCTATTCCGGCGGGAGCCCGTGTTCGCCGTCGAGATCCCGAGGCCGCCAACTTGGCCGGATTCGCGACCCGCAAGCTGATGGCATTCTTCAACCTCGGCCCGGGGGACATCCGTAATCTCTCGTTCCTTTATTTCGCGACGTTCATCATGCGCGCCGCGGCGTTCGCCGGGGTCGCGGTGATGCAGGACGTGATGCATGCCCTCGATCCCCTTTGGCGGGGCGTCCTCTTCGCGGTCTACCCGCTCGCCGAAATCGCGACGGTCGGCTACCTCGGCGCGTTGTGCGACCGGATCGGGCGCAAACGTATCCTCGTCTTCGCGCACCTGGTGACGGCCGCCGCTGTCTTCCTGTTCATCCTGAGCATCGGCGTCGATCCGAGCGTCAGGCCGTATCTCGTCGCGGTTTTCTTCGCGATGTTCGGGATCGGCGCGGCAGCGAAGGTCGCGTCGACGCTCGCGATGATCAATGACCATTCGAACCGCGCGAACCGGGCCCAACTCATGGCGTTCTTCGACCTCGTGACGTTCGGCGGCCTCGTCGCAGGGTTCGGAGCGGCTTTCCTGGCGATCCATTCGTTCCATGTCGCCGACGCAATCGTCCTCGCGGTGGGCGGCCTCGGCGTCACGGTGAGCGTCGTCATGGTCCTGGTCCTCGTGCAGGAAACCCCCTTCACCCCGGACCTGCAGCGAGGGACGATCGACCTCTTGCGCACCGTGCTACGGAACAAGGACATCCAGCGACTCCTGCCGGTCTACATCCCCGTCGTCGCGCTCTACGGATACGTCCTCACGTTCACCGACAATTTGCTCGGGGCCGGAACCGGTGGGTCCGGGGATACCAATCTACTCCTGATCGTCGTCGCGTCGCTCGGCATTCCCCTTGGCCTCTCCCTTGCGGTGAGCGGCCGGCTTTCCGATCGCGTGCGGCTGCGACGGCCGTTCATGGGCCTGGGGCTCGCGTGTTTCGGCGGGCTCTCGATACTCCTCGCGCTCGCCACACGGCCCGGCAGTACCGACCTCGAGCAGCTCGTCTCCCGATGGCCCTTGATCGTCGTCCTCGCCGCCGGTGCCGGGACGTTCCCGCCCGCGGCCCTCGCCTACCTAGGGGACATCGTCGAGCACGCCGTGACCGGAACCACGTTCGGAATCTACTCGATCATCTTCGGATCCGGTCTCATCGTGGGACCGGTCCTCGGCGGCGCCTTGACGCAGGCGCTCGGTCCGATCGCGTTCGCGGTAATTGCGCTCGGCCTCATCGGAATCTCCGGGGCCGGCGTGTTGTTCATCCGCGAGCCGCTGAAAACGCCGCGCACCCTGGTCGTGCCAGAGACTCCGATCCCACCGGAAACCCGCTGACGCGATCCGTCACGCGTTCCTGATTCTGACGACGCCGAATTGAAGTACCCGCGGTTTCGTCGGACGGAGCGTGTCCTCGAGTACGTCCAGCCTGTTGGATCTCGACCCGATCGCCTACTTCGCGATGGGCGGCTTCGCCCTGTTCTTCGGCATGTTCTTCCTCGTCCTGCTGTACGACATCCCGCTCTTCCTGTACGTGTGCGGTCCGATCACGGTCATCCCCGGGCTCATCGCGATCGCCGTCGGCGTGCGTCAGTGGCGCCGTGAACGGACCGTCGTCGAGTTCGCGAACTGGGCGAAGTCCCAGCGGCGCATCAAGATGGATCTCATGGCGCAGCGACTCGGCAAGACCCGCTTCGAGACGGAGAAGCTCCTGGGGAAGGCCCTCAACGAGGGTCTCGTCAAAGGCGCCATCGACCGGACGACCGATGAATTCGTCTCCCAGGACGCGCTGAAACAGGAGCACTTCGTCGGCACGTGCCCGAACTGCGGTGGCAACGTCGACACGTGGTACTTCCCGGAGGAACGCGTCGTGTGCCCGTACTGCGAGCGGGTCGTCGCCCTCCCGGCGGACGCCTGATTTCCGCGGGACGCGACCCTTAAATAGCACATGACTTTTAGAGCGCACCCTACCGGGGTCGCTCGTTGGCACGGGGTCTGTTCGCAGCGCGCAAACTGAAGGGCGAACGCCAGACGCGACGGTGGTCGGACCGATATTACAAACGCCGCGTCCTGCATTTGAAAGAGAAATCGGACCCGCTCGAGGGATCGCCGCAGGCGAAAGGCATCGTGCTCGAGAAGGTCGCGATCGAAGCGAAGCAGCCGAACTCCGCGCTGCGCAAGTGCGTGAAGGTCCAGCTCATCAAGAACGGACGGCAGGTGACGGCTTTCGCGGTCGGCGACGGTGCGATCAACTTCATCGACGAGCACGACGAGGTCCTCGTCGAGGGGATCGGCGGCCGCATGGGCCGGTCGTACGGCGACATCCCGGGCGTCCGATACAAGGTCATCCAGGTGAACGGCGTGAGCCTGGACGAGCTGGTCCGGGGCCGCAAAGAGAAACCGGTGAGGTAGGCCCGTGGAACCCGAGACTCCGCCTCCGCCGCCTCCGGAAACCGAACTCCCGCCGCCCCCGCCGGAACCGCCGGCAAGCGAGCCCGCACCGCCGGCCGAAGTCCCCGGCGAAACGGTCCCGGCTGAGGAGGCCCCTCCCGTCGAGAAGCCGAAACGGGAGCCGAAGAAGCCGAAGAAACGGCCCAGCTATGAAATGAAGCTCTTCGAGAAGTACGAGCTCAATGACGTCGTCGTCCATGACGCCGGCCTCGCGAAATACATGAACCTCTCTCCGATCGTAATCCCGCACACGGGAGGGCGCTGGGCCAACAAGCCGTTCGGCAAGGCGAAGGCGAACCTCGTCGAGCGGCTGATCAACAACATGATGCGCACCGAGAACTACACCGGGAAGAAGTCGAAGTCGTATCGGGTCGTGCGAAGTGCGTTCGAGATCATCGAGAAGCGAACCCAGAAGAATCCGGTCCAGGTCCTCGTGGACGCACTGGAGAAGGCGGCGCCCCGCGAGGAAGTCACCCGCCTTCGGTTCGGTGGGATCTCGGTACCGCGGGCCGTGGACGTCGCACCGTCTCGTCGTCTCGATCTCGCTCTCCGGAGCATTTGTCAGGGAACCGTCAGCGCGACGTTCAAGAATCGCAAGCCGGTCGAGGAGTGCCTCGCGGACGAAATCCTGCTTGCCGCGAAGGGCGACATGCAGAGCTCCGCGATCGCGAAGAAAGAGGAGTTGGAGCGAGTCGCGTCGTCGGCACGATGATTCGCTCCCCTCCAGACCGAAGCCTTAATTAGGTTCGGTCTTCTGCGACATTCCTTGTTCACATCCAGGAGCCCGAGCGATGGGACGTAAGGAAGAAAACATCAAGAAAGCGCAGGCGTTGCTTCATCTCAAAGACCGCATCCGCAACATCGGGACTGCGGCACACATCGATCATGGAAAATGCAATGGGCCCGAAACGCGTTTGTGGGTGAACGGCCAATGGATTCGCGCAGAAGACCTCTGGCTTAGGTTCGCGAATCGATCGCCCGTGCCGAATGCCTATGGCGCGGACGTACGGGATGTCCGAGCAGACTCGCTTTGGACGCAATCGCTCGATCTCCAATCGGGCAAGGCAAGCTTCGCCCAGATTACCCACGCTTGGCGGCTCCGTGCGACGGAACCGCTCGTGGCAATCGAGACCAGGGACGGCAGACGCATCCGGACGACACCTGAACACCGCTACGTTGTTGCCAACGAAGACGGGCTGGTTTTCCAGGAGGCCAGAACGCTATCGAAGGGAGACTACCTGGCGGTTCCTAGGCGGCTCCCCTCGCGTGACGACGACCGGGATTGGACTGATCTAGAAGAGGCGATCCTCCAAAGGCTGGTATCTGATCCGAAATTCCTGTTCTACATTTCTCAAGGTTCGGAGGATTCCCACGAAGGCGGCGGCCCTCTGCGGGGGAAGGCCCTGCTCAACAAAGGGAACGGGCATGTTTCTTCAGAGATGTACCATGAAATCGAGGCCATTTCCATTCGCGAACCCGGAATCAGGAGGCGGGAGTCGCGGAGGATCCGACTGCCGAAGCGCGACGAGCTGGAAGGTTTCTTCTGGCTACTTGGCCTCCTCTATGGAGACGGAGACGGACTCGCGCGGATTCACATGGCAGACGATGAGATGATCGGCCGCGCGCGCGATGTTGTAAACCGACTCACATCCTGCGCAAACATCTCTCGTTATCCCGAGCGAGTCGCTCACCTTAACCCGGGTTCCACCGCCTTCCACCGGCTTCTCCAGTCGGTCTTCGGCTATCCCAACCGAAGGAAGGCGTGGTCCATTCGGCTGCCCGACCTGCTCTACACAGCCCCATTACCACTCGCCGCGGCGTTCGTGCAAGGCTATTTCGATGCGGATGGTACGGTCGAAAAGGCCCGATCAGCGGTATCGGCTACCAGCGTGTCTGAGGAGTACTTGGACGGGCTCCAACTCCTTCTACTTCGGTTCGGTATCCGCGCGATCTTGCTTCGCCGCAAAGCGAAGAACACTCTGTATGTATCGGGTAAGAAGAATCTGGAGCGGATGCCGCTATTCAGCGACCCCGAGAAGGTCGTGCGGCAGCACAGGCTCGAAGGGAAAGCGAGTACGTCCTACGTCGTCGACCTGCTACCCGTTGACTGGCGGAAGCTGGCGCCGAACGACTGGAAGAGCCGATTCTACATGGCGGCGGGCCAGAGGCCCTCGGCACATTCTCTTCTGACCATGGCCGACGTAGACCTCTCAACGGTTGACGCATTGTTGAGCGATGACCTCGCATTCGTTGAGGTCAAGGAGGTTCGCCATTCCACGACGGAGTGGGTGTACGACTTCTCCGTCCCCGGCCCACAGAATTTCGTTGCCGAGGGTCTCTTCGTCCACAACACGACCCTCTCCGACTCCCTCATCGCGGGCGCGGGGATGATCTCGGAGGAGCTCGCGGGTCAACAACTCTTCATGGACTACGACGAGCAAGAGCAGGCTCGCGGCATCACGATCAACGCCGCGATTGCGTCGATGGTCCACGACTTCGAGGGCGGCCAGTATCTGATCAACCTCATCGACACGCCCGGTCACGTGGACTTCGGTGGCGACGTCACGCGGGCGATGCGCGCCATCGACGGCGTGATCATCCTCGTCGACTCGGTCGAAGGGATCATGCCGCAGACGGAGACCGTCATCCGCCAGGCGCTCAAGGAGCGCGTGCGGCCCGCCCTGTTCATCAACAAGGTCGACCGCCTCGTGAACGAGCTCAAGATCTCGCCGGACCAGATGCAGCAGCGATTCACCAAGATCATCACAGAGGTCAACAACCGCATCCGCAAGTGGCTCCCTGAGGACATGGGCGAGAAATGGATGGTCCACGTCGAAGGAGGCAGCGTGGCCTTCGGCAGCGCGTACCACAAGTGGGCCCTGTCCGTGCCGTTCATGAAGAAATCGGGGATCACGTTCAAGGACGTCTACAAACACTGCCAAGAAGGCACGATGAAAGAGCTCGCGAAGAAGGCGCCCCTCCATAGCGTCGTGCTGAACATGGTCATTCGCCACCTCCCGAACCCGCTCGAGGCGCAGAAGATCCGGATCCCAATCATCTGGAAAGGCGACATGGAGAGCCCGGTCGGAAAGGCGATGCTCTCCGTCGACGAGAACGGCCCGGTTGGCTTCATGGTCACGAAGATCATCGTCGATCCGCAGGCGGGCGAAGTCGCCGCGGGGCGGCTCTTCTCCGGCAAGATTCGCCGCGGTCAGGAGCTCTGGGTCATCGGAATGCCGAAGCCCCAGCGCGCGCAGACGGTCGCGATGATCGTCGGCCCGGACCGGATCCCGGTGGACGAAATCGACGCCGGCAATGTCGTCGCCGTCGTCGGGCTGAAGGACGCGATCGCCGGCTCGACCGTCAGCGACGACAAGGAGATGCAGACCTTCGAGAAGATCGTCCATTACTCCGACCCGGTCGTGACGATCGCGGTGGAAGCGAAGTCCACATCGGACCTCCCGAGGCTCGTGGAGGCCCTGCGCCTCATCGCGAAGGCGGACCCGAGTATCGTGGTCGAGATCAATCAGGAGACGGGAGAGCACTTGATCTCCGGGATGGGCGAGCTCCACCTCGAGATCACGATCTACCGCGTCCAGAACGACTACAAGATCCCCGTCACCACGAGCCCGCCGATCGTCGTGTACCGCGAAGGCGTCCGCGGCAAGGGCGGTCCGTTCGAAGGCAAGTCGCCGAACAAGCACAACCGTTTCTACATGGAGGTCGAGCCCCTCGCGGGCAAGATCGTCGATGCGATCCGCGCCGGGGAAATCGCATCGGGTCAGCGGATCAAGGACTCGAAAGCCCTCGCGAAGAAGCTCGAGGAGCTCGGCATGGACCGCAACGAATCGAAGAGCGTCGTCTGGATTCACGACACGAACATGTTGATCGATGCGACGAAAGGGATCCAGTACCTGCACGAGACGATGGAGCTGATCAAGGAGGCGTACATCGAGGCGATGGGTAAGGGACCCCTCGCCGGCGAGAAGGCGATGGGGCTCAAGGTGCGCCTCGTCGACGCGAAGCTCCACGAAGACTCCGTCCACCGCGGGCCCGCCCAGGTCATCCCGGCGGCCCGATCGTCGATCTACGGCGCGATGGTCCAGGGCGGGCGAATCCTGCTCGAGCCGATCCAGAAGGTCTTCATCAACGTGCCCCAGGATTTCATGGGCGCGGCGCTCGGGGAGATCCAGAGCCGGCGCGGGGTGATCGAGGACATCAACCAGGAAGGCGAGATCACGGTCATCCACGCGAAGGCGCCCGTCGCGGAGATGTTCGGTTTCGCGTCCGCCATCCGGTCTGCGACGCAAGGTCGCGCGCTCTGGTCGACGGAGAACAGCGGTTTCGAAGCCGTCCCGCCGAATCTGCAGTCCGAGGTCGTGCGGGCGATCCGTACCCGGAAGGGCCTTCCGCCGGAGCCGTACGACGAAGCGTACTACGCCGCATGATCGGCGCCGGGACCCGAGGCCCTCCACCGAAATCATAAGTACGGTTCGCGCCGTGTGCCCGCGGGGAGTCCATGACGGTCGATTTCAAATTCAAGCGAGCTCCGGGATACAACGTCGCAGCCATCCAATACGTCGGTCCGTACGGCGAACAACACCTTCGCAAGGAGTTCCGCTCGCTCGTCGCCTGGGCGAAGCGTCACGGCATCCGCTCGGGGAAGTGGATCTTCCGAGAGCTCGACGGGCCGTACTCCCGCCGGCCAGACAACCGGAGGCGATGGGAGGCGGATCTCGAGATCAAGGGCCCCGCGAAAGGCGAGGGACGGATTCGCATCAAGAAGATTCGGCCGGAGACGGTGGCGAGCGTCACCTTCAACCCGGACGTGGTGTCCGCGCGACTCGTGTACCATGGATTGAGCGACTGGCTTCGGTGGCGGAAGAAGGACGGACAGGTCAAGCGCATCGGACCTTCGCGCGAGGTATACGATGGCGACCCGTGGACGAACGCACGCGCGTGGGCTCATGCGGACGTGCAGTTCCTCGTTCGGAAATAGCGGTGGCTCCGCATTTCATTCCGTTTCGTTGCGCCACGTTTTCCCGCGACCCGCGCATCGTTCGCCCCGGCGAAGATGGCAAGTTCATAAAGAAGTCAGGACTATGGGCTCCCGGCGCGGACCATGACGACCGACCGACGATTCTGTCGGTTTAACAAATCCGCCAGCACCGCCGCGTTCAGCGTCACGGAGATTCCGCAGGACGGCCTCTGCCTCTCCGCATTTCTCATCGTGACAGAAGCCGGCCATCCCGCGAACGTCCTCATGGGTCACATGAACCGCGAGGCCCCGTGGGACCACATCGGAGCCCTCGATCCCAAGCGCGTCGAGGAGCACGCCCGCGGCTGGATGCTTCCCTCTTCCCACCTCATCTTTCTGGAATCGCCGGACGACGCCGCCCGACGGATCGCGAAGGAGCAACTCGACCTCCCGAATCTCCGGCTCTCGGGGCTCAAAGTCGTCTCCGAGGTCTACACCCCGAGGCGCTTCCCCGCCGTCGCGCACCATTGGGACATCGAATTCCTGTTCCGCGGCGAGATCGCTGCCGCCGACGTTCGCCAGCCCGCGGCGTGGAAGGAGCTGGCGTTCGTCGATGTGCGCCGCACGACCAAGTCGGAGATCGCGCGGTCCCACGAAGACGTCATCGAGTCGGCCGGCCTCCGCTTCGGCGGAACGTAAGTCGGTCCGTCCCCATGCGCCCGTTCCTATGGAGAAAATCGCGCGCGTCAGGAAAGCATAAATATGACAGGATGATAGGGTGCGACCTACAGGCTAGAAACCATGCCCGCGAAGCCACACCTCAACCTCGTGTTCATCGGCCACGTCGACCACGGGAAGTCGACGACCGTCGGCCGGATCCTCTACGA
>Ga0209802_1001829_pt1 | contig 15276 bp, 14 predicted proteins | sample GraSoiAngelo_129_FD_185886 | JGI IMG/M metagenome (GOLD analysis project Ga0209802, IMG submission 185886) | Grasslands soil microbial communities from the Angelo Coastal Reserve, California, USA - 14_0927_12_40cm (SPAdes) (version 2) | ecosystem: Environmental > Terrestrial > Soil > Grasslands ... | reverse complement strand
CAGGAACAGGTAAACGACGCCGGTGGTTCCGAGTGTGGCAATGAAGGCGAAGGCGAGCGTGACGCCGCCGAACTGGGCGAGCACCCCTGAGGCGGAGGTCACGCTGCGCCGAAGTATCCCTCGCGGGTTGCCAGTGACGACCGCGTAGGCCAGGAGCGCGCCTGCCAACGCCCCGACGACGGCGCTCACCGCGGAGATGACGAGGCTGTTCACGAGCGACTTGACGAGGTATGGCTGATTGATGGCGGTCAAGTTGGAAAAGGTGAAACTCCCGCTCTTGGTCGCGAACGAACCTGCCGCGATGATCACCGTGGGCAGCAGAAGGAACAAGCCGACATACGCGAAGAATGGCACCACCCCGAGCCATGAAAGAGGCAGCCGCCGCCCACCCCTGAGGGGGGGAGCGGCGGCGCTGACGGCCGAGATGCCGGCGGACGTCAAGCTATGGCTGCAGACCAGTGGGAGGACACGTACGCACCCGCGGCGGTTTGCTGCGCGAAGCTTGGATAGAGTGGCGTGCCGGTCACGGCCGGCAGAGCCGCAAGGCCGGCCGCATCGATCTTTCCAGACGTTTTCATCGCGGTCTGGCGGACAGGCCGGCAAGCGCCGCTGAGATAGATGTTCTGGCCCGCATCGGAGTAAAGGAACTCCTCCCATAGCCGCGCGGCGGCGGGGTGTGGAGCGTCCTTGTTGATCGCCTGCGCGTAGCTTCCGAATAGCGACGCGTTGGCCGGCACCCACACCTTCCAGGTCGGTACGTCCTTGACGTGCGTCAATGAGTTGTAGTCCCACTGGAACAGGACGGGCGTCTGTCCGTTCTTGACGGTGGCTGCGGTCCCGATCGTAGGCACGAAATTCCCGGCCTGCTTCAGCGAGTGGAAGAAGTCGACGCCTTTGCTGACATCGTCGAGCGAGCCGCCGTTGGCGACCCCAGCCATCATCACGCCGTTCAAGGCCTGGTTGGACTGGGTCGGGTCGCCGGCGAGGGCGACCTTGCTCTTGAAGCCTGAGCCGAGCAGGTCCTGCACCGAGCTGATGGTCCCGCCGGGGACCTTGCTCGAGTCGTAACCAATCGCCATGAAGCCGCCGTAGTCCGAGAACCACAGACCCGTCGACTCCTTCAGGCTCTCCGGGATATCGCCCCATGTCACCACTTTGTATGGAGCGAATACGGACGTGTTGGCGAGGGCGACCTTCAAGCCCACATCAACGACATCCGGGGCGCGGCTGGTGCCGGCCAGCTGGTTGATCGCGTCGACCTCCTGCTGGCTGCTGCCGTTGGGGTTGTCGGAGGTGACATTGATTCCGTACTTGGCCGTGAAGGCGGTGATCGCAGGGCCGTAGTTGCACCAGTCCGGCGGCAGCGCGATGACGTTGAGCTTGCCTTCCGCCTTCGCTGCCGTGACCAGGGCCGACATGCCGCCCATGTCGGCGGCCGACTTCGCCGATGCGGCGCCCACGGTCGATGGGTTCGACGATCCGCATGCTGCCACCAGCAGCAGGGACGCGACACCAACGGCAAGACCACGGATTTGATATCGCCAGCTCATTCCTCTCTCCCCAAAATGACGGTTGGCCAACGCCTAGTGCAGGTCCGGCTGCGACCAGTGGCGGCGTCCATGATGCTCCTGCCACAGCGACATTGCAAAGAGTCCAGGGCACCCGAACGGGTGGATTTGCGTTAAGTGAAGGTTAAGCGCCGAGGCATTATCGAGGGGTGCGGCCGCGGTAGCCCAGGCGCCGGGAAAGGTCCGCCGCCGCCTCGCGTGTGAGGCTCACCAGGTCCGGCCCACCGCTTGCCTGCAGCCTGTGGGCGGGCCCTGACACGTCGATGGCGGCGACGACATCCCCGTCCGTGGAGAAGACCGGCGCGGCGATCGCGTCCAGTCCGACCTCCAGCTCCTCGAAGGTGCGTGCGAAACCGCCTTCTCGCGCCGCGGCGAGCTGCTTTTCGAGCTCGGCGGCGTCGGTGATCGATCTCGGTGTCAGCGGCAGGAGCGGTCGGGAGAGCAATCGCTGCCGGACCGGCTCCGCCGCAAACGCCAGGATGATCTTGCCGCTGGCCGTGCAGTGCACAGGGGTGCGCCGGCCGAGCCAGTTGACGCTGACGAACGCAGTCGATCCGGTGGATTGCTCGATCGGCACGATCTCCTCGCCGTCGAGCACGTCCAGGGTTACGGTCTCGCCGCTCGATGCGGCCAGGGCCTCGCATACCGGCCGGGCGACGTGCCGGAGGTCGAGCTCGCCGCTGACCACCCGCGCCAGCTGAGGTAGCCGCCGGCCGAGGCGGTACTTCGCCGTCCGCGGATCTCTTTCGACGAGCGCGTGCCGTTCCAGGGTGCCGAGAAGGCGCAGCGCCGTCGAGCGGTGCACGCCCAGCTCGCGCGCCACCTCAGCCCCCGCACGCCAGCCGTCCTGGGCAAGCAGGTCCAGGATGGCGACCGCCCGATCCACCGAGCGGATAACTGCCGGCTCTCGTTTGCCGTTGCTCACTGCGCAACACTATACGATAGGGGTATCCTTGTTGGACTCTGAGCATCAGTTGGGCGATGCGCAACAGGGAGGAGTCCCCATGAGCCGAGAAGAAGAGATCCGAGCCGGCCTTTTCGACCACACGCTCAACGGCCACGCGCCGGAAGTGAAGGCCCTCACCGAGGAGGGCCTATCCCTCGGCATGGACCCGATGGACATCCTCTTCAAAGCCCTCATCCCTTCACTGGAGGAAGTCGGCCGCCGTTTCGAAAAGGGTGATTTCTTCGTGCCGGAGATGCTCATCGCCGCCCGCGCCATGCAGGGGGCGCTGGTGATCCTGCGGCCCCTGATCGCAGAGACCGGTGCGAAACCGGTGGGCCGCTATGTCATCGGCACCGTCAAGGGCGACATCCACGACATCGGCAAGAACCTTTGCGTGATCATGCTCGAGGGTGCGGGCTTCGAGGTCTTCGACCTCGGCGTCAACACGCCGCCGGAGAAGTTCGTCGCGGCCGTCGAGGAGCACAAGCCGGACGTAGTCGGTTTCTCAGCTTTTCTCACGACCACGATGCCGATGTTCAAGGTCAACATCGACGCCATCACCAAGGCCGGCCTTCGGGACAAGGTGCACATCGCGGTCGGCGGTGCGCCAGTGACCCTGGAATACGCCAAGCACGTCGGCGCGGACAGCTATGCGCCCGATGCGTCGATGGCCACGCGTATGGCCAAGGAGATCGTCGGCGATCGGAGCGCGAGCTCGCAGGGCGCGCAGGCGCTCGAGCAGGCCGTCATGAAGATCGACGAGACCCTGCGCAAGGGCTGAGCGGTTCGTGGACACCATCCTCCGCTCGCGCAGCCGCGAGGTCGTCATCTCGATCGACCGGCCCTTCGTCATCATCGGCGAGCGCATCAACCCGACCGGCCGCAAGGTGCTCGCCGCCGAGATGAAGGAGGGCCGGATGGACCGGGTGCGTGCCGATGCAATCGCACAGGCAGCCGCCGGTGCGCACATGCTCGATGTCAACGCCGGCATCCCGGCGGCGGATGAGCCGGCGCTGCTGGTGGCCGCGATCAAGGCGGTGGGCGAGGTGAGCGACCTCCCGGTGTGCATCGACTCATCCGTGCTCGAGGCGCTCGAAGCCGGACTCGTGGCTTACGACGGCAAGGCCCTCGTCAACTCGGTGACGGCCGAAGACGAGCGGATGGATCGCATCCTGCCTTTGGTCAAAAAGCACGGCGCGGCCGTGATCGCGATGGCCAATGATGAGACCGGCATCTCAATGGTGCCGGAAGAGCGCCTCGCTATCGCGAGGCGGATCCTCGACCGCGCGGCTGAGTACGGGATCCCTCGCGAGGACGTGATCATCGACCCGATCGCAATGACCGTGGCGGCCGACCCCACGTGCGGCCTCGTCACGCTCGAGACCATGCGCCTGATCCGCAACGAGCTCGGCAACAACATGACGTGCGGGGCCTCCAACGTCTCGTTCGGGTTGCCCGACCGCGCAACCGTAAACGCCGCCTTCCTGCCGCTGGCGATGCACGCCGGGCTGACCTGCGCGATCACGAACCCGCTGGTGCCGGAGGTGCGCCGGGCGGTGCTCGCCGGCGACCTGCTGCTCGGCCACGACGAGTACGCCATGCGCTGGATCGCGAGCTATCGCGCAGAGCTGGCCCAGGCCTCGAAATGATCCAGCGCAAGCTCGAGGTTACGTATAGGCCGTTCGACCGGACGACCCGCGTGCCGCCCGGGACGACGCTGTTCAGCGCGGCGCACTGGATCGGACTGCCGATCGACTCCACATGCGGCGGCCGGGGCACATGCGGCAAATGCAAGGTGCGCGTGGTCGAAGGCGCGAGCGAGGTGACGAGCGCGGACCATCGGCTGCTGCGCAAAGACGAGGTCGACAACGGTTGGCGGCTTTCGTGCCAGGCGCGCATCTACGAGGACATGGCATGCGAGGTGCCGCAGCTGCTCCGGGTGCCGAAGGCGGCGACGATGGGGCTCAGCCGCCTCGTCATCATCGACCCCAACGTCCGGAAGGTCTACCTCGAGCTCGCCGAGCCGGACCTTCACGACCAGCGCAGCGACGTCGCTCGGCTGCGTGACGCTCTGACTGCCGAAGGGCACGACATGGTCGCGGGAGTGCCGGTGCTGCGGACGGTGCCGAAGACGCTTCGCGACGCAGGGTTCAAGATCACCGCCGTGCTCGCGGGTGAGCACCTGGTGGCGATCGAGCCGGGCGATACCACCGAGGAATGCTTCGGGGTCGCGTTCGACGTCGGTACGACGACGCTGGTCGGGACTCTCATGAACCTGCGCACCGGCATGGCTGCCGCCGTGCGCTCGACGCTCAACGGCCAGGCGCCGTTTGGAGCCGACGTCATCTCGCGGATCAGCCACGCGATGAACGGTGCGGAGAGCATCGAGGAGCTGAGGTCCGCGGTCGTGTCGACGATGAACGGAATCCTCGACGAGCTGTATCGCGAGGCCGGCGTCGCGCCCGAGCGGACCTATGAGGCAGTGGTGGTAGGCAACGTGACGATGCTCCATCTTCTGCTGGGCATCGACCCGGCGCCGATTGCGGTGATGCCGTTCACCCCAACGTTCATGGATGAGCTGAGCGTGCCCGCCCATGAGGTCGGGCTCCATATACATCCTGAGGGCTACGTGCAGACGCTCCCGGCGTTGGGCGCGTACGTCGGTGCCGACATCGTCTCGGGAGTGCTGGCGACCGGCATCGCGCGGGAGGACAAGCTGCGGGTGTTCGTCGACGTGGGCACCAACGGCGAGATCGTCATCGGCAGCAGCCAGCGCACGCTGGCCACCGCCGCCCCGGCGGGTCCGGCATTCGAGGGCAGCCAGATCAAGTGCGGAATGCGGGCCACCGAAGGCGCCATCGAGGGCGTGCACATCGGCGACACCGTCGAGCTGCAGATCATCGGCGGAGATGTGCCGGCGCAGGGCCTATGCGGCTCGGGGCTGGTCGACGCGGTGGCGCAGCTTCTCAACGTCGGCCTGCTCGACCATTCGGGACGGATGCGGTCGGCCTCAGAGGCTGCCGGCCACCCGCTCGTGGACCGCCTCATCGAGGTCGAGGGCGTCAAGGCGTTTCTGCTCGCCGAAGGCGTTTACCTGTCCCAGCGCGATGTGCGCGAGCTGCAGTTCGCCAAAGGCTCGATCGCGACGGGGATCAAAGTCCTGATGGACATCCTGGGCGTCGGCGCATCCGACCTGGACGAGATCTTCCTCGGCGGATCGTTCGGTTCCTACCTCAACCCCGAGAGCGCCAAGATCATCGGCCTCGTGCCACCGGTCGACGTCGACAAGATCATTGCAGTCGGCAACTCCGCGGGCGAAGGGGCCAAGATCGCGCTTCTCTCGTATCGCGAGCGCCAGGTGGCCTTCGAGCTGCCGTCGCGAATTGAGTACGTCGAGCTCTCCGGCCGCACCGACTTCAACGATTCCTTCGTATCGGTGCTGGGTTTCCCAGACCTGGAGCTCGTTTCATGAGCACTGCCTTCGTCATCTGCGGCGCGCTCGGCAAGGAGGTCAAGGACATCGTCGACCGCCGCGGCTGGGACGTCGACATCTACGGCGTGTCGGCGCTGCTGCACCTGTACCCGAACCGCATCGTCGATGAGCTGCGAGAGAAGCTGCACGCGCTTCGGCCGCGCTACGACCATCTTGTCGTGGTGTACGGCGACTGCGGCATGAACGGAAAGCTGGAACCGATCCTCGACGAGGCCGGCGCGTCACGCGTCAAAGGACCGCACTGCTACGAGATGCTCGCCGGCGCGGATCTGTTCGAACGCGTCAGCGAGGAGCGACCGGGGACGTTCTTCCTCACCGACTGGCTGGTGCGCAACTTCGAGCGTGCCGTGGTGCGCGGCCTCGGCCTCGACCGGCACCCGGACCTGATCCCGATGCTCTTCGGCAACTACGACGCCGTGCTCTACCTGCGCCAGGTGCCAAACCCTCGGCTGGCCGCCAAAGCGCAAGAGATCGCCGCCTACCTCGGCCTCCCGCTGGAGATCAACGACGTCGGCCTGGGCGAGCTGGAATCAAGACTCGCCGACCTGATGGCCGTCTAAGAGCGTTATGGCCTCGTATCAAGTGATGTTCTGGAAGCACATTCCATCTCAGGTCAAGGCGTGGGAGGCCGGCACGGAGGTCAAGCGCATGATGCCCGACCGCTTCCAGGCCGCCATCGACGCCTATGCCATGAAGGACGGATCCACGGACATGGACGCCTACCTCGACGCCTGGACCTGGGGCCCCGTCGAAGAAAGGACGGGCTCGCCCGATGAGGTGTTGGCTGCTGTCGTGGCCGAGTTGGACGCCGCCAACCCGCGCGCTCGCCTCATGAACCCCGAGCCGGCCGCATGAGCGACACGCTCCTCGAGGAGCTCAAGGCCAGCCAACAGCTGGTGGTCGCCATGACCCAGCTGATAGCGGACGACGACCCCGCGCGCGTCGGTTCCTGGACGCTGCGCGACGTGGCCGCACACCTGGCGGCGACGGAAACCGAATGCTTCGAGCCGCGCATCCGCGCGATGGCCGCCGGCGAGCGCCCGCAGTTCGAGTACTACAGCAACGACGAACGGGACTTCGATGGCATTTCGCTCCAGGCCGCTCTCACCGAATGGGCCGGCACCCGCAACCGGCTCATCGATTTCGTCCGCGGTCTGAGCGAAGAGGAGCGGAATCGCGTCGGGGTGCACACGAAATTCGGCGAGCTCACCGTCGACGGCTACCTGCGGATCGCGCTCGACCACGACCAGGACCACCTGCGGAGCCTCGAGCGCCTGGCGACCGAAGCCTCGCGCTAGCCTCGCTCGCGAGTCGCCGCGCCTCGTTCCACCGCACGTCTTTGGCCTCGCTCACGTTGATGCCGACCAGGTAGGCCGCCGATTCGGTAGCGGCCGCCGCGAGCATGCCCGCCACCACGGCGTCGGGCCGCAGCTTTGGGTTGCCCAAGGACGCCGACTCCTCGGCCAGCTCCGCGACTTCGGCGGCCGCTCGTGCGATCTCGAGCGGCACCTGAACGGTCCGGGCTTGAGCGCCGGCCACCCCCTCGCCAGATCGAACGGCTTCCATGAATGCGAGGTAGGCGTCGGCGTCCTGCTCGATGAGCTCCTCGCTTTGCAGGCGCAGCCGCTCGGCTCGCGCGTGCATCTCAGACGCCTCCGGCCATTTCTTGACCGACAGCCGCGCCACCTTCTGCACCAGCGCGGCGGCGGCCGCGACTACCGCAGCCACCGCAGATCCGCTCGCCGGGGCGGGTGCCGGCGACGCGATCTTCGAAAGCAGATAGCCCAGACGCCTTCGGGCCCGATCCTCAGTCGTCGCCGAGCTCCTGCTTGCGCCTGGTCATAAATTCGCGTAGCTGCTGGTCGACGCCGGGATCGATGCCGGGGTCGGGATATTCGGCAAGTACCTGCTTCCAGCGCTCCGCCGCCACCACGTCAGCGGTTCTCGCCCCGAAACGGTTCCAGCGGTCGAAGTTCTCCGTCGACGAGATCCACGGTCGGTAGAAGCCCGTGCGGTAGTTTCGCAAGGTGTGCTCAGCGCCGAGGAAATGCCCACCCGGGCCGACCTCGCGGAGCGCATCCATCGCCATGCCCTCCTCGTCCACAGGCAGGCCGCGCGTCAGGATCCATTCGAACATCCGCAGGACCTCGACGTCGATGATGAATTTCTCGTACGACGCGAGCAGCGCGCTCTCCAGCCAGCCCGCCGCGTGCAGCACGAAATTGACGCGGCCGAGGATGGTCGGCCACATGCACATCATCGATTCATACGCGGCCTGGGCGTCGGGAGCTTTCGACGAGGTGAGCGCCCCACCACCACGGAACGGCAGGTTGTAGTGGCGCGCCATCTGCGCGCTGGCGAGGATTCCCATCGCCGACTCCGGAGTCCCGAACGCCGGGCTGCCGGATTGCATGTCGGTGTTGGTGAGAAACGAGCCGTACACGCTCGGGGTGCCCGGGCGGATCAGCTGCACGAGCGCGATTCCCGCCAGCGCCTCCGCTGTCTGCTGCGCGACCGTCCCCGCGAGGCCCATCGGGGACATCGCCCCCGCCATGAGGAATGGGGTCACGATCACCGGCTGGCCAGCCTCTGAGTACTCGAGCAGCGCGCCAAGCATGCGGTCGTCGTAGCGGAGAGGGCTGTTGACGTTGATCAGGCTGATCACGGCGGGCGTTTTCTCGATCTTTTCGCGCCCGCCGAAGACGATGGAGGCCATCTCGATCGTGTCACGGGCGTTCTCGGAAGAGATGACGCTGCCCATGAAAGGTTTGTCCGTCCACCGGATGTGGGAATACACCATGTCGAGGTGCCGCGAGCCGAGCGGCAGGTCCTCCGGCTCGACCGTCGTGCCCCCGGCACAGTGGATCTGGTCGATCGCCTGGGCCATCTTGTCGAAGTTGTTGAAGTCCTCGATGGTGGCCCCGCGCCGACCACGCTCGAGGTCGGTAATGAACGGTGGTCCATAGACAGGCGCGGTGACGACGTTGTCCCCGCCAAGGACGACCGAACGCGCGTCCTTACGAGCCTGGAGCTCGAACGTCGCGGGTGTCTTGGCCACGGTCTCCAGGATGAAATCCCGGTCGAACCGCACCCGCATGTCTTCGACCTTCATCCCGGCCTTCTGGAAGACCTCTCGCGCGCGATCGTGGAGGAAGTCGATTCCGATCTCCTCCAGGATGTTCATGGCCTGGCCGTGGATGGCCTCGACGTCCTCCGGGCTCAGGATGTCGTAGGGCTTGAGCCGGTTCTTCCACACCGCGCATCAATAGTGCAATACGCGAGCTATGTGCTAACGTAGGCCTTGCCCATTGGGGTGCTAGGTCCCGCCTGGGGACCCACTTTTTGAACTCAGTTGATCCCATTTTCATGTCCCACCCGCGCATCGACCCTTAGGTCTGCTTGATATGAGCACGCCCAACCCCGGCGACGTCCTTTTGCTCTGGAACCCGGACATTCCGGGCGAAGAGGTGCAGACCGGCCGGCTTGGAATCCGTGTCCGTCCCGGCACGCCTGCGGCGGCCAAGGTCGCCGCCCTGGAGGCGGCCGGAGGCGCCGAGCTGCTCCGGCAGGTCCTCGAGGAGCAGCGGACCATCGACGGCATCTACACGATCATCAAGCCCGAAAAGCCGCTCGAGTTCGTCGGCCAGGTTCGTCAGTCGCTGCTCACCGGCAGGCTGGGACGGACGCCCATGGGCCTCGCCCTCGAGATCACCGACTGGCAAGACCTCGACGGCGAGTTCGAGATGGAGAAAAACCGCCTGCGCCTCGGTTTCCAGGAGCTGCAGCTGGTCAAGGAGTGGGACGGCGACCTGGAGGGGTTCACCGCGATCGTGCTCCGGGAAAAGGCCAAAACGCTTCCCATCCTCGACTCGACCCTTCGGTTCATCGAGCACCTCCGCGACTATCGCGAGAAGCTCGCCGAGGCGGCGGTGCGCCGCTATGAGGCGACCGAGCAGTGGATCGAATGCCCGAAGTGCGAGACCGAGGTTCCGACCTCGAACGGCATCCATTGCCCGGAGTGCGGCGAGGACATGCGCGGAGGCGAGTACGTCCGGGCGATCCTCCACCTCGTCGACGACGCCGACGGCCGCATCTACCGCGGCATCGACTCCCTGACCGTCCGGTCGGCGGGGTTCCCCGAATACCGCGGCATGTCGCTGGACCGCATCCAGGGCTCCAACCTGTGGGTGAGCTTCCGGCGCTACGACCCGCTGCCCGACGAGGGCATTGTGCTGCCGACCGCGAGCGTGGAGATGTTCGAGGCCCAGCGCTCGGTGATCCGCCAGCTGCAGATCGGCAGCCCGCGCAGCGGGGCGCTTGCGGCCGAGCTGGCCGACACAGGCTGGCTGGGCAGCCCGCCCCGCGTCACGCTCGACGGCAAGAAGGCGCACCACCTGCCCGACCCGAACGAGGAGCAGGCCGAAGCCGTGGCACGCGTCATGGGGATGCGCCCGGGTCAGCTCTACCTCATCCAGGGCCCGCCCGGCACCGGCAAGACCACCGCCATCGTGGAGTCGATCCGCCGCATCCTGGGCCGCAACCCAGGCGCGTCGATCCTCCTCTCCTCACACTCCAACGACGCTGTCGACACCGGCCAGGAGCGCCTGCTGGGCTTTTCGCACGTGCGCCAGGCCCGAATCGCCGAGCCCGGGAAGGTGCCCCGCAGGCTGCGGCCCACGCTGGTGGAGGGCGACGACCTAGAGCCGTACAACCTGGTCGCCGGGACCTGCAACCGCCTCGCCATCGACTCGCGCCTGCGTTTCAAGACGTTCGACTGGCTGATCCTCGACGAGGCCAACAAGGTGCGCGCCAACGAGGCGCTGGCGCTGATGCCGATCGCGAAGCGCTGGGTGATGATCGGCGACCTCAAGCAGCTTCCGCCGGTGATGGAGGAGGCCGCTTCCACCTTCAAGGTGGAGCAGCCGCTCGACGAGGTCGTGCGCGACGACAGCTTCTATGGCTGGATCTGGGACAAGGTGCCCACCTCCTCTCGGATCATGCTGCCGCGCCAGTACCGCATGCGTGAGCCGATCGGCCGCGTCGTGTCCGATCTCTTCTACGAAGGCAAGCTCATCCACGAGGCGCCCCACCCGCGAATGCCGCTGCCGTGGCCGTTCGACCGCGAGCTCGTTTGGGTCGACACCGGCGCCCAGGACGAGTACCGCGACGCGCAGCGCTCGGTGGCGAACGAGTTCGAGGTTGCGCTGTGCAAAGACATCACCTCGATCATCCGGAGGCGTGTCCGCAAGGCCCATCTCGCCGTGATCGCCATGTACAACTCCCAGGTCAACCGGCTGCAAGGATCCCTGAAGGGCATCGTGCCGCCGGAGGACATCGAGTCGGTCGATGCATTCGAGGGCCGTGAGTCGGATGCGGTCATCCTGTCGCTGGTTCGCTCCAACGAGCGCGCGGCCATCGGCTTCCTCAACGACCCCAACCGGGTCAACGTCGCCATCTCGCGGGCCAAGAAGCTCCTGGTCATCGTCGGCGACTCCAAGACCGTGATCGGCGGCGCGCCCGAGCTGTTCGGGCCGTTGTTCGAGCACTGCAAGGAAGATGGGCTGGTCGCAGGCGTCGGCGCCGTGGTCACCGCCTGCCAGCGGGTCGGCATCCGTTCGCAGGTGCAGCGGCTGTCTCGTCCGCATCGCGGCGACCGTCGGACGAGAAGGCGGCGTCGCGGCCAGCGTGTGCCGCTGGAGGCGGGCAGCAACGGAGAGACGCCGGCCGGCACTGAACCCAGCGCAGAGGTCGAGGCCGAGGTCTTCTCCAACGGCTCGAACCTTGCGGTCGCGCCCGAGGTCGCCGCGCCCGAAGCACCTTCACAGGCCGAGTAACGCTCGCTTAAGCTTCGCGTCACCTTGAGCGAAGACTGCATCTTCTGCGCGATCGTGAAGGGCGACTCCCCCGCCAGCTTCACCCATGAGGACGACAGCGTCGTGGCCTTCATGGATATACAGCCGATCACTCACGGCCACATGCTCGTGGTGCCGCGGGCCCATGCGGTGCTCATGCAAGACGTCGACGAGACCGCCGCTATGCGCGCCTTCAGGGTGGCGCGCCGTATGGCGGCCCTGGCCCGGCACACGCTGGGAGCAAGCGGCGCCAACCTGCTGGTCATGGATGGCGAGGTCGCGTTCCAGGACGTGCCCCACTTCCACATCCATGTGATTCCCCGCTACCCGGGCGACGGCTTCGGCCTTACGTTTCCCAAGAGCTATGAGACGCCGCCGGGGCGGGCCGAGCTGGAGACGATCGCGACCGCGATCCGCGCCGCCGGTTCGTAAGCGCCCTACGTAACCGTCACCGTCACCGAGTAGAGGATCGCGTACATCGGGCAGGCCTGACCCGGGGAGCAGGCCGCCCCCGCGCTCGCCGTGATGTTCGCCTGGCCGCGGGCGTGCGCCTGAAACGCGGCCAGGGTCACGCCCCGGACGGCCGTCGCCGCCGGGTTGACGATCGGGGTCAGCACCGACGTGTCGCTCGATCTCACGTTGCCCCAGTTGGTCATTCCCGGCTTCGCATGAAGCACGACCTCGAGCTTCTGTCCGACCTGGATGGTGATGGCCTTGTCGTTCTCGGTCACCATGGCGTCGAATCCGAACCCAGGTCCGCTGGACGGGCTCGGGGCTGGCCCTATGCCCGTGATCGGGGCTGGCCCGGCGCTTGCGCATGCGGAGATCAGCAGTCCGGCAGCAGCGGCGAGCAGCGCGACTTTGACCATGAATACGCAACGCGCGCGGCTCGCGCCGGGTAACAACAGACCGGTTGCCACCGTTAACATCGGCGATTCACGTGCGATTGTCCCTCTACCCGCGCCTTGTTCTGGCGCTGGCCATCATCGTCGCGACCGCTTGTGGCGGAGGCACGCCACCCGTAGCTCGTTCACCGTCGCCGGTCGCGGGCGCCCTGGGCGGCGGGCTGATCGCGTACCTGAGCGACAAGGGCGTCGGCGTGCTCGACCCGGCGACCGGCAAATCGACCCTGGTTGCTCCCCTTCCCGCAGGCGGCGCCTTCCGCGCCTCGGGGCCGGTGTGGGCGCCGGCGCCGGGAGTGCCGTACCCGGTTCTGTACTTCACGATCCACGACGACAGGCCTGCCGAGCGCCGGACCACCGCGCCGGGCGTGATTCCATATGACTGGATCTTCCGCGCGGATCCCTTCGCCGGCACCATCGAGCCGCTGGCGGCATCCGCAGACCTCCAGAGCGAAGGGCCGTTCGGCCTGGTCGCGAACGCGCGCTACGTCGCTTTGACCACCGGCTGCTGCGCCAGCTACGAGGTCGACGCCTTTGACCTGACGCGCCCTACTTCTGGGCTGAAAGTGCTCGCCAAGCCGCCCACGCAAGCTGCGCTCTTCACGGAAGGCGCTGCCCCAGGGCCTGACGGGTTGATTGCCGTGCGAGCGGTGGGCACAGGGGCGTGGTACTGGCTCAACGCCTCTGCCGCCGTCCTCAATCCCTTTCCGCTGTCGCCAGGTCCTGAGGATGGACCGATCGCGATCACCGCCGACGGCACGCTGGCGGCCATCTCAATGCCCGACCAGGGACCGGTGATCGAGCCCATCAACGTCGCGACGCCTGTGGCCTCGCCCTCGGCTGTGACCAGCGGGACGGGGCCCCCTGCCGCGGCAACGCCAACCCATGCGAGCCCCGCCCCGTCCGCCGCGCCCCACCACGTCAACTCCAAGCTGCCGCACGCCGACGGCCTCGCGTGGAGTCCCGACGCCAAGCAGCTGGCGCTGGCGGTCAACGGCGAGATCCAGGTCTACAACGCAAGTGCCGCCGACGGGGCGGCACCAGCGGGTCGGTACCTGACTGGAAGCAACATCACCGGCATCGACTGGTCGTCGCCGATGACGGGCGAGAGCCTTGCGCTCGTCAAATCCGGCAACGGGCCGCAGGCTTTCGTGGACGCGCTGCTCGACGCGACGAAGCTGCCGGCGGCGGCGGACACAGCCGAGGCGAGGCCGGTGACCAAGGTCTATCTCTGGCAGTTCGACTCGTCGAGGCCGTCACCGATCGCAGCTATCGCGGATGCAACACCGGCGATTCTCCAGCAGTACCCGCCGCTGCCGGCCGGTGTCAACCTGCATCACTGGGCGGCTTCGAACAACTGGCAGATGCTGGGTGGGTGCTTTCGATATCGCGTTGTGATCACGGGCAGCGTGGCGCCGACCGCGTCGACGGTTGGGTTGGCGTCGAACACGGCTTGCAACGCGCCGGCGGCCACGCCAACGGCAAGTCCAAGCCCGACCAAGTAGCCGGCCCTACGATTGATTCGTGGCCGATGTCGATTTCCTCGCCGTTCACGCTGAGGGCAGCCCGGATAAGCCGGCTCTGATCCTCGACGAGCGCGCCGTCGATTTCTCCACCTTGAACAAGCGCGCCAATCAGGCCGCCCACTTGTTCCACGAGCTCGGGTGCGAGCCCCAAGATCGCGTGGCGATCATGGCTTTCAACTCGATCCATGGATTCGAGATCTCGAACGGCCTGCGCCGGGTGAGCCTCGTCGCTGTCCCGGTCAACTACCGGCTGAGGGGATCCGAGGTTGCCTACCTGCTCAACGATTCCGGCGCCGCCGTCGTGTGCGCGGACGAAGATCACGTCGACGTGGTCGATGCGGCAAGGCCTGAGGTAAACGGCCACCGGCACTACATCGCGACAGGAAGCAAGAGGCCTGAGGGTTGGTCTTCTTACGCTGAACTCATGTCGGGCGCGCCCGATGGAGCGCTCGCGGCGCAAGGTTCCGGCGGGCTGGGCGCCTCGATGATCTACACGTCGGGTACCACCGGCCACCCCAAAGGAGCCTGGCGCCCGAACGGCGTGAACATCGAAAACGTCCTGCAGGTCATCTCGATCTTCGGGCTCAACCAATCGGACGTGCATCTGATGTGCGGCCCCGGATATCACAGCGCGGTGGCGTTCTTTGCCGCGCTCCATCAGGTGCTCGGCGCCACAGTTGTCATCCAACCGAAGTTCGAGGCCGATGGCGCCCTCGACCTCATGGAGCGTAATCGAGTCACGACGACATTCATGGCCCCGACGCTGCTCAAGCGTTTGGTCGACGCCCAGGAGCTCAAGCCCCGCGACCTGTCATCGCTGCGCGCATTGATCCTTGGCGCCGCGCCCTGCCCTCATGCGCTGAAAGTGCGCGCCGAATCCGTGCTCGGCCAGGTGATCTGGGAGTTTTACGGCGCGACGGAGACCGGCATCAACACCGTGCTCCGTCCGGAGGACCAGCTGCGAAAGCCGGGGTCGTGTGGCACCGCGG
>Ga0209802_1001825_pt1 | contig 15284 bp, 13 predicted proteins | sample GraSoiAngelo_129_FD_185886 | JGI IMG/M metagenome (GOLD analysis project Ga0209802, IMG submission 185886) | Grasslands soil microbial communities from the Angelo Coastal Reserve, California, USA - 14_0927_12_40cm (SPAdes) (version 2) | ecosystem: Environmental > Terrestrial > Soil > Grasslands ... | reverse complement strand
CCAGGTTCAACAGCATCTGCTTCAGCCTCGCGGGGTCCGCGTTGAGGCGGAGCTCGGGCGAGGGCTCGGCATTCAGTGCAATCGACTTGCTCCGAGCCAAAGGCTCAACGCTTGCCCGAACCTCGTCGATCAACTGTCCGAGCTCAACCTGCTGTGGGTGCAGCTCCATCTGCCCGGCCTCCACCTTCGAGAGGTCGAGGATGTCGTTGATGAGCTGGAGCAGATGCGCACCGCTGCTGTGGATCTGATCTAGAAAGCGGTGGCGGGTCGCCTCGTCGAACCGGTGGGTCGCGTCGTCGCTGAGCAGCTCCGAGAATCCGAGGATCGCGTTGAGCGGTGTCCTCAGCTCGTGGCTCATGCTGGCGAGGAACTGGCTCTTCGCCCGATTCGCTTGTTCGGCCTCCCCTTGCGCCTGTCGCAATGCCTGTTGCGCCAGCTTTGCCTCAGTGATGTCCTCCGAGATGCCAAGCAAGAAAGCCGGCTTCCCTGCCGCGTCCAGGATCGGGATCTTCTTCGTGTGCAGAGTTCGAGTTCCCTTGAGCTTGGTCTGGATGGTCTCCTCCGGGATGTCGATGAGGTGACCCCTTCGCAGGGTCTCTCGGTCCGCTGAGGTGAACTGCTCCGCCTGGTCGGCCGGGAAAAAATCGAAATCGTTCTTGCCCATGAGCTCGTCACGAGAAAAGCCAAGCAGCTCCTCGCCGGCGCGATTGAAGCGGATGAATCGGAGATCCTTCGCGTCTTTGACAAAGATCATATTGGGGATGTTTTCGATCACCGAGTCCAGGAAGTGGTTGGTTGCGCTGACCTCGGTGGTTCGCTGGACGACTTTTATCTCGAGCTCGCTCGCGGTCATCTTCTGGTCGCGCATGAGCTGCGCAACAGCGATCGCGCGCCCGGCCCGGTTGGCAAGGACTTCTAGAAGCTTGACGTCGTTCTCGCCCAAGGGAGTGCTCCCCTCCATGCGATTGAGGTTGAGCCCGCCTACCACCCTGTCCTGGGCGACCATCGGAATCATCGCCGCCTCACGTATCCGCCACGTTCGGATGTGCCGTGCCTGGTGCGGTGCAACGTTTGCCGGCAGGTGATCGGGATCGATCTTGACGACAATGCTCCGTCTCTCCCGCACCACCGTTTTCCAGGGCCCGGCAGCGTCGAGCTCGATCGGGAGGCCCAGAAGCGCCTGCGCATCTTTCAGCACCCTCGGGTCCGGGTGATAGGCCGCTACCGGTTCGATTCGCTTGCCATCGGGCGAGAGCAAGACCACGGAGCAGAAGTCTCCGGTCGCACGTGCGATGTGCTCTGCGACGATGGCGAGCAGCGCTTCCATGTCCGGAACCGCATCGCTGAAGGCATCCGACGCGGCCGCGATTGCGGCCAGGCGCGCGAGATCGTCGCCCGGAACCGCATCCTGCGGTCCAGACTCGCCGGTTGACATGGCGCAACTCTATTCCACGTCCAGTCGACAAGCGGCCACTTTAGGTGCCAAATCGAGTTCAAATCGGCTACCACCGGGAGCGCTGCCCGTCCTTTCGGGATCTATGGTTTGATCAGAGTCAGTTAACGGTCTGGTTTCATGATGGCCGGTCTCGAGCACCCATCGCCGCCGCTGCTGGATCATTCACGCAGTGCAGACCACGCGCGATTTGCATGCTCTTACGTTCGATGTCTTCGGCACCTGCGTCGATTGGCGCTCGGGAATTGCGGCCGAGGCCCGGCGCCTCGGCTCGCTCGCCGGCGTGCGCGCCGACTGGGAGCGCCTGGCTGACGCCTGGCGAGCGCTCTACATGCCTTCCATGGACAGGGTGCGGCGCGGTGAGCTGCCCTGGACCAACTTCGATCGCCTTCACCGCGTGTCGCTGGACCAGGTGCTGCGTGAGACCGGCGCGGAAGGCTTCGATGACGCCGGGCGCGAAGAGCTCACTTCCGCCTGGGAGCGCCTGCCGGCGTGGCCCGACGCTGCGCCCGGACTGGCGCGGCTCGCCCAGCGCTTCACGGTGACGACCCTTTCGAACGGCAATCGGTCTCAGCAGGCGGCGCTGATCCGATTCGCCGGCCTGCCTTTCCAGCGCCTCATGTCCGCGGAGGACTTCCGTCACTACAAGCCCGACCCGGAGGTGTATCTCGGCGCGGCATCAGTCCTCGGCGTTCAGCCCGGCGAGGTGATGATGGTGGCGGCGCACAAGGGCGACCTGCGTGCCGCGCAGGCCGCCGGCCTGCGGGCGGCGTTCGTAGAGCGGCCGTTGGAGAAGGGGCCGGGCGGAGGTGCGGACCTCCTGCCCGATCCGCACGCCGATCTGCAGGCCACCGACTTCATGGACCTCGCGGACCAGCTTGGCTGCGACTAGTTGATCAAACAGGGGCTCAACGTCCGGCTGCTCTCGGCCGGCCCGTTCGTGACGATGGTCGATCGCTTTGCCTTCGCACCCGTACTGATCCCGATCGCGATCGACTTCCACGCTCCGCTCGGCGCCGTCGCCATCGGGGCCACGGCGTACTACCTTGCGTACGGGCTGGCGCAGCCCCTGTGGGGGTTTGCATCCGACCGATTCGGTCGCATACGGGTGATGCGGCTGAGCCTGGCCGCCACCGCGGCGGGCTGCGCGCTGTCCGCACTGGCGCCCAACCTCGGTCTCCTTATCGCCGCCCGCATCGTGGATGGCGCGGCGGTTTGCGCCATCTTGCCGACGGCACTCGTGTACGTGGGCGACATGGTCCCCTTCAACGCCCGCCATAGCGTCATCGCCGACGTGCTGGCGGCGGTCGCGATCGGCACCGCGGCCGGCAGCCTCGGGGGCGGGCTCTTCGCGCACTACCTGAGCTGGAGGCTTGTGTTCGGCCTGACCGCCGTGGTCGCCGCCGCGCTCGTCGTGGCCATGCGCCGCTTGCCGGAATCAGACATCGCCTCGCCGCCTGGGGGGCCGGTCGCTCAACTTCGGGAAGCCGTGCGGCGGCCGTGGGCGCGCTTTCTCATCCTCTTCGCCCTTCCCGAGGGCGCGATGGTGCTCGGCTTTCTCGTCTACTTCGCCCCGGCCCTCGAGTCCACCGGGACCAACCCGGCCGTGGCCGGCCTGGTCGTTGCGGCCTACGGGGCCGCCGTTCTAGTTGGGACCCGTGTGGTCAAGGTTCTCGCGCCACGAACCTCCGCCTGGGTTCCGATCGCCCTCGGGGGCGCCATGGCGGTGGTCGGTTACCTTGCCGCGGCCTTCGACCAGCACGCCGCCGCCATCCTTTTTGCCAGCGTGATGATCGGTGGCTGTTACGCCTTTATGCACTCGACGATGCAGGCCTGGGCGACGGACATCGCCCCTGAGGTCCGCGGCACCGCAGCGGCGCTCTTCGTTACGAGCGCGTTCACCGGCGGCGCGATCGGATCCGGGGTCGGCGCCCTGCTCGCCCAGCAGCGGCATTTCGGTGACCTGTTCCTGGTCGCGGTAGCGCTGACCGTACCTGTCGTCATCGTGGCGGCCCTGAGCCGTGCGCGCTATCCCGGCTCGACGCTGGCGGTCAACGTGGGCGAGGTGGCCGGCTCGTAACCCAGGGGCTAAGATGGTCAATCACTACCAGCTGACCGCGAGGTGGGTTTGTTGTGGGGCAAAATCGGGGGTGGGTGATGACAGTGCGTAGGTTGGCATTGCTCGCGGTGGCTGCGGTGGCCGTGATGGCTTGTGGCGGAAGCGGATCGGGGGGACCCACCACAGGTTCGACCATCGTCCTCGGGGCGCCCCTCGGCCTCACCGGTGCGTTGACCAAGGAATCGACGCTGACCCAGCAGGGCTACAACCTGTGGCTCGACTGGATCAATGCGCGCGGGGGCATCCTCGTGAACGGCGTCAAGCACCCGGTCCAGATCAAGTATTACGACGACACCAGCAACGCCAACCAGTCGGCTGTGCTGATGCAGAAGCTGATCACCGAAGACAAGGCGAACTTCCTCCTCGGTCCGTACGGCAGCGCCGCCACCGCGACCGACGCCGCCATCGCCGAGCAGAACCAGATCCCGATGGTCGAAGCCAACGGCGCCGCGCAATCGATCTTCAACCAGGGCTACAAGTACACATTCGGCGTGCTCAGCCCGGCGAACAAGTACCTCCAGGGCGTCATCGACATGGCGGCCACGCTCAACCCCAAGCCGACCACGATCGCGATGCTCAGCGCCGACGACAACTTCAGCCTCGAGGTGGCCAACGCGATCAACACGTACGCGCCAACCAAGGGGATGAACGTGGTGCTGTTCAAGAAATATAAGAACGGGGCCACCAACCTGGGGGCCGAGGTGCAGGCGGCCAAGGCCGCCAACCCGGACATCGTGCTCAACTCAGGCCATCTCACCGAGGCGATCGCCATCAACAAGGCGGCCAAACAGCAGAAGCTGAACGCGAAGATCTTCGCCTACTCGGTCGGTCCGTCGACGCCCGACTTCATCTCCGCCCTCGGCGCCGACGCCAACTTTGTGTACGACGGATCGCAATGGACTCCACAGGTCAAGTACACGCCGGCCTTCTACCTGACCGTGGCCCAGTACGTCGCCGCGTACAAGGCGAAGTACGCCGGGTTGGGTGATCCTGATTACCACGTCGCGGAGTCGACGGCCGCGTGCCTGGCGCTGCAACGTGCGATCGAGAACGCGGGCTCGCTCGATCCGAAGAAAGTCCGCGACGCGCTCGCGGCCCTGGACGTGACGGTCTTCTTCGGCCAGATCAAGTTCGACAGCCGCGGGATCAACATTTACAAGCCGATGGTGGTCGAACAGATCCAGAGCGGGGTTCACCACACCGTCTTTCCCGCGGACATCGCGGACGCCCAGCCCATGTACCCGACACCAGCCTGGGACCAGCGCTGATCCGTACGAGACAGTAGATCGTGGTCGACTTCGTCCAGCTGGTCATTCTCGGCCTGCTGGCCGGAGGCGTTTACGTGGCCGTCGGCGTCGGTTTCGGCCTGGTGTGGGGAGTCCTCAACATCGTCAATCTGGCGCACGGCGCGCTGGTGGTCGTCGGCGGTTATCTCACCTGGCAGCTGTTCACCACCCTCCACCTCGACCCCTTTCTCACGCTGCCGGTGGACGCGGTGGCGCTCTTCGTCTTCGGCTACGCACTTCAGCGCGGCGTGATCAACAGGATCATTCGTGCCCCTCTGCTCTTCACGTTTCTGCTCACGTTCGGGTTGAACCTGATCGTCGTCAATCTGCTCCTTTTGATCTTCGGATCTGACTTCCGCTCGGTCACACCCTCGTACTCAGGCCAGGGATTCGAGTTTGGAAGCATCGTGATCCCGTACGTCCCGCTCATCTCACTTGGCGTGGCCATCGCTCTGTCCGCGTCCCTCGCCTTCGTTCTGAACCGGACCCGGACTGGTCTGGCGATCAACGCGATCGCGTCCGACCGCGATGCGGCTCAGCTCGTAGGCATCGACCTGCGCCACGCGTACGCGGTCACATATGGCCTGGGGGCTGCATGCGCGGGGGTTGCCGGCGGCCTGATCGCGTTGATCCAGGCGATCACGCCAACCGCGGGTGAGCCGTACACGCTGCAGGCGTTCGTGGTCGTGATCCTCGGCGGGCTGGGAAGGGTGAGCGCCACCGTCGTTGGGGGGCTGGCGTTCGGGCTGGTCGAGGCCTTCGGCCAGTCGATCCCTGGCTCGGGCTCGGTCTTCGCAAACGCGATCGCGTTTGGCCTCATGGTGCTGGTGCTGGTCACGCGCCCGCAGGGGCTGATGGGGCGCCTTCGATGATCGCGAGGGCGGATACCCATCGGCGCTGGCGGCGCATCTTCTTGATCCTGGGGGTGATCGTCGGCGCATACGCTTTGCTGGCTCCGCTGACCTCTCTCGACATCGCCCAATCTGCCGGCGTGCCCCTCCTGGCGGATCGGCTGTGGTTCCGGATCGCGACGTTCATCGCGATGTTCGTGGTCATGGCGACCGCCTGGAACATCATTGGCGGGATCACGGGCTATGCCGCGTTCGGCAATGTCGCCTTCTTCGGCATCGGCGCCTACACGACCGGCATGCTCATCTCCAAGGCGAGGTGGCCATTTCTGGCCGCGCTGCCGGTCGCTCCGGTCATGTCCACGGCCTTCGCCACCGTCGTTGGCCTTCCACTGCTCAGGCTGCGCGGGCACTACTTCGCCGTCGCCAGCCTCGGGGTGGGTGTGGCCGTGGGCGAGCTGGTCCAGAACGTCGAGTACCGCGGCCAGCCGATCTTCGGTGGCGCGAGCGGATTATTTCTGCCCATCTACGCCGTCGACAACCGCGGACTGTTCTTCTTCTATCTCATGGTGCTGGCGGCGGCGATCTCAATCGCCGTCACCTGGTGGGTGCTGCGCAGCCGCCTCGGCTATGGGTTGATCGCGATTCGCGAGAACGAGGAGGCAGCCGCCGTAATCGGCGTCAACACCACCGCCTATAAGGTCGCCGCCTTCGCCCTGGCCGCCGCGCTGACCGGATTGGCGGGCGGGATCTTCTCCCAGTGGAACGTCTTTATCAACCAGGACAACACCTTTCCGATCGAATACAACGTCCAGATGATCCTGATGGCGCTGCTCGGAGGAACGGGAACGGTGTTCGGCCCGGCCGCGGGCGCGGTCCTGTTGCAGCTGCTGATTCAGTTTCTCGGCGGCAGTCTGCCGATATCGGCCGACATCCCATTCGTGTCGGAATCGGCGCGGCCCATCGTCGCGCAGGTCATCCTCGGCGTGCTCCTCGTCGTGGTCGTCATCTTCGTTCCTCGCGGCGTGATCGACTTCTTCGGCGGCCGTACGCGGCTCAGTCTGGCCTACCTGCGGCGGTCCCTTCGCGAGACCTCGCTTTGAGCGAGCCCGATCCCCCCACCCGAGTCCGCTCCACGCCTCAGCTCGAACTTCGCGGCGTGACCAAGCGATTCGGAGGCGTTGCCGCCGTCGACGGCGTGACATTCGAGATCGATGAGGGCGACATCGTGGGGATCATCGGTCCCAACGGCGCCGGCAAGACGACGCTGCTCAATTGCATCAGCGGACTGCAGCGGCTGGACGGCGGCGACATCCGCTGGCATGGAGCCTCGATCTCCGGCATGCCGCCGCATCGCATCGCGAGGCTCGGCATCGGCCGCACCTTCCAGATCGTGCGACCGTTCGGCTCAATGACCGTCCGGGAGAACGCCGCTGTCGGCGCCTTGTTCGGCAGCGCCGACGCACGCCGCGGGCCGAAGCAGGCGTTCGCCATCGCGGACGAGGTGCTGGAGCTGGTCGGGCTCGCCGCCAAGGCCGGCCTTCCCGTGTCGGCGCTCACCATCCCCGACCGCAAGCGCCTCGAGGTCGCGCGAGCCGTCGCCACCAAGCCGCACCTCCTTCTCCTCGATGAGGTGATGGCGGGGCTCAACAACGTCGAGATCGATGAGGCGCTCGAGATGGTCAGGGCGGTGCATGCAACTGGCGTCACGGTGCTGCTGATCGAGCACGTGATGCGCGTGATCATCGGAATCTGCCGGCACGCGATCGTTCTCGATTTCGGCCAGGTCCTCGCGCAGGGCGAGCCTGACGTCGTTCTGCGGGACGAGCGAGTGATCCAGGCCTACCTGGGCGAGCGCTATGCAAAACGCCTCAAGCCCTGAACCGCTCCTCAAAGTTCGCGGGCTGACCGCGGGTTTCGGCGCCGGGCCTGTGCTTTTCGGGATCGACCTCGATGTCGCGCCGGCGGAGCTTGTTGCGCTGGTGGGCGCGAACGGCGCCGGCAAGTCGACTCTGCTCGGCGTGCTCAGCGGCCTGGTCCCGGCCGCGGCGGGGACGATCACACTGGCCGGAGCGGAGGTGACCAATGAGCGTCCGGAGGCGCTTGTCCGCAAGGGCATCGCGCACGTCCCGCAGGGACGCCGCCTCTTCGGAACCCTCTCCGTCGAGAAGAATCTCCTCCTCGGCGCCTACCTGCGGCGCGACGGCGTGGTCCGAGACGACATGGCCCGCGTGCTCGACCACTTTCCAGCGCTCAAGGACAAGCTTGCCCGCGAGGCGGGGACGCTTTCAGGCGGCGAACAGCAGATGGTCGCGATCGGCCGAGGATTGATGGCGAGACCGAAGCTGCTGATGGTCGATGAGCTGTCGCTCGGCCTCGCGCCCAAAGTCGTCGACCACCTCATCGAGGTCGTGCGAGAGATCAATCGCGAAGGCACCGCTTTGATTCTCGTCGAGCAGGATGTTCTGGTCGCGCTCGACGCTGCCGACCGCGCCTACGTCCTCGAGAACGGCAGGGTCGCCTTGAGCGGAGCCGCCACAGACGTGAGAGACGACCCCGGCGTGCGCAAGGCATACCTCGGGCTGTGACGGCAATCTTGAAGTAGCCTTGAGGTCGTGCTCAAGGTCGCGGTGCGCCTCCCGGCCACGATCGCCGATGTCGGCGAGTACCTGGCTGACGTCACCGCGCTGGAGGCGGCAGGCGCCGACACGATCTGGGTGGACGACTCTGTGCTGGATCCGTGGATCGTGCTCGGCGCGGTGGCGGCGCTGACCCGCCGCATCAAGCTCGGCTGCCGGCTGACATCGCTGCGCCCATGGCCCCCATCGAGGGTGGCCATGTCTGTCACCGCGTTGCAGACGCTGAGCCGCGGCCGGACGGTGGTCGGGCTGCCTGAGCGTGGCAATTCGAGCCGCCACATCGAAGCGCTTCAAGCGGCCGGCTCGAAGATCCTCACCGCGGGATCCCCGGACAAGGCATCCGACGGCGTCATCTTGGCCGTGGAATCGGCCGATCAGATCAGCGACGAAGCCCGCACATATATAGAGGTATGGGCTGCTATCCCCATCCCACCCGATCGCGAGGCCTGGAAGCGCGCCCTCAGTGAGTACGAGGCGGCCGGCGCGACCGGCGTGATCGTGCCGTGGGACGCCCGCCTCGTCGATCTGCTTCGAAACCCAGAACCCGATGATCGATCCGACCTATTGATGTCAACCGGTTGACAACTTGACACCAATTCAGGGCTGAGATAGCGTCAAGTCGCTCCGCCGGGTGTGGGTGAGGAGAGCTGGCTGCATTGCCTACCGTCACACGTCGGGATGTACTCAAGGCCGGAATGGCCGGGGCCGGCGCCCTTGTGGCGGCCGGGCTCGGCTTCGATGCCGCGGTCGCCGAATCCACCAAGGTCAAGCAGAACCTGAGGATCGCGGGGGCCAAAGAGTCCCACTCGGTCTGCCCGTATTGCGCGGTCGGCTGCTCCCTGGTCGCGTACACAAGCCAGAAAAGCGATGGCAGCGTGCAGCTCCTGCAGATCGAGGGTGATCCCGACAGCCCCGTCAACGAAGGCCGCCTCTGCCCGAAGGGCGCGACCGCGATGCAGCTGGCGACCTCGCCCCGAAGGGTCGAATCGCCGCAGTACCGCGCGGCGGGCGCGACGGGTTGGAAGAGCGTCTCGTGGGATTTCGCGCTGGGCAAGGTCGCCCAGAACATCAAGGCGTCCCGCGATGCGACTTTCGTGGCGACGGATGGAAACGGTAATACGGTCAATCGGACCGAAGGCATCGCCTTCGCGGGCGGCGCCGCATTCAGCTCGGAGGAGGGCTACTTCGCCACCAAGCTGATGCGGGGCCTGGGACTGGTATACCTCGAGCAGCAGGCCAGGGTTTGACACGGCCCGACGGTGGTCAGTTTGGCCGCCACATTCGGAAGGGGAGCGATGACAAACCACTGGCGCGACATCAAGAACGCCGACCTGATCCTGGTCAACGGCGCCAACCCGGCGGAGGCGCACCCGGTCGGCTTTCAATGGTTCATGCGCGCGAAGCTCGACCGCGGGGCCAAGATCATCCACGCCGATCCGCGGTTCACGCGGACCTCGGCCGTCGCGGACATGTACCTGCGCATTCGCACAGGCACCGACGTGGCGTACTTCGGCGGCCTCATCAACCACGTCCTGCAGAACAACCTGTACTCGGACGTGTATGTGCGCAATTACACGAACGCGTCCTTCATCGTCAAGCAGGGATTCGGTTTCACGGACGGGCTGTTCTCGGGCTACAGCCCAGCCAAGCGTTCTTACGACATTAGCAGCTGGAGCTATGAGCTCGGCAGCGATGGGTTTGCCAAGCGCGACATGACGCTGCAGGACCCACGGTCGGTCTTCCAGCTCATGAAGACGCATTACTCGCGATACACGCCCGACATGGTTTCGAGCATCACCGGAATTCCGGCCGACCAGTTCAAGAAGGTGGCCGACCTCGTCGGCCAGATGGGCAAGCCCGACAAGGTGATGACGATCGTTTACGCAGTCGGCCTGACACACCACACCACCGGCGGCCAGCTGATCCGCTCGGGCGCTGTGCTGCAGCTGCTGCTCGGCAACATGGGCCGGCCCGGTGGGGGCATGAACGCGGAGCGCGGCCACGCCAACATCCAGGGCAATACCGACCACGCCATCTCGTGGGAGCTACTACCCGGCTATCTGAGGATCTCGGCACCGGGCCAGAGGACGATCGCCGAGTATGTGGCGCAGAGCGCGGCTAAGAAGTCAGACCCGAACTCGTGGAACTTCTTCGGCACCAACTACAGGAAGTTCATGGTCAGCCTGCTCAAGGCCTGGTATGGCCCGGCGGCGAACGCGGACAACGAATTCGCGTTCCATTACATCCCCAAGCCTGCCCAGAACGCTTCGTGGATGTCGATCTACGACCAGGCGCTCAAGAGCAAGATGGAGGGCGTAATCCTTTCCGGGATGACTGCCGCGAGCATCGGCCCGGACGCCAACCAGGTCCAGCAGGCACTGGCCAACCTCAAGTGGCTCGTGGTCATGGACCCCCTGCCGACCACGAGCTCTGAGTTTTGGCGAGCGCCGGGCGTCGACTCGAGCCAGGTCAAGACCGAGGTCTTCATGCTGCCGACCACGCACTGGATCGAGAAGGACGGCTCGTTCACCAACAGCGGACGGTGGGCGCAATGGAAGGACCAGGTGATTCCGCCGCAGGGGCAGGCGAGACACGACCACTGGATCCTCGCCGACCTGTTCAACCGCGTGAAAGATCTATACAAGCAGGGTGGCAAGTTCCCTGACCCGATCCTCGCCGTCACCATGGATTACAAGGACCCGTTGAAGCCGCAGCTGGACGAGATCGCCAAGGAGATCAACGGCAAAGATCTGTCCACCGGCAAGCAGATGACCTCGTTCGCCAACCTGAAGGACGACGGCACGACCACGGCCGGGGATTGGATCTACACCGGCAGCTATCCCGACGCGGGGAACCTCATGAAACGGCGGAACGGCCTTCAGGATCCGAAGGCGAACGACCCCACCGGCATGGGCTTCTATCCGAACTGGGCGTGGAGCTGGCCGCTGAACCGGCGCGTGCTCTACAACCGCGCCTCCGCCGACCTGGACGGCAAGCCGTGGGATGCGACCAGGCCGGGGATCACCTGGAACGGGACGAGGTGGGTGGGCGACGTGCCCGACTACCCGGCGACCATGGACCCTCACGACCCCAAGGCGTGGCTGCCGTTCATCATGAACGGCGAGGGGGTCGGCCGGCTCTTCAGCAACGGCATGGTCGACGGACCGTTCCCCGAGCACTACGAGCCGGTCGAGTCGCCGGTCACCAATCCACTTCACTCGGCCGTGTCGGCGTCGCCTGTCGCCTTCCTCTACGACGCAGCCGCTGGACGGCCAAACCGATTCGGCACCGTCACCGACTACCCCTACATCGCCACCAGCTACCGGCTCACCGAGCACGAGCATTACGTCACGCAGCACGTGCCGCACCTGGTCCAGCTGCAGCCGGATCCCTTCGTCGAGATTCCCTTCGAGCTCGCCCAGGACAAAGGCATCAAGTCCGGCGACAAGGTTCGGGTTTCGTCCAAGCGCGGCAAGGTGGAGGTGCTCGCGCTCGTCACCAAACGCCTCGGCCCGATGACCGTGGCGGGGCAAAAGGTGTACCAGATCGGAATTCCCATTCACTGGGGCTACGTCGGCATCTCGGCCGACGCCGACCCGAGCCACGGCCGTTACTGGCTGGCCAACGCGCTGACGCCCTTCGTCGGCGACGCCAATTCACGGACGCCCGAGTTCAAGGCCTTCCTGGTCAACCTGGAGAAGATGTGATGGGGCAGGCAGCCGTCGCCGCCGGGCCTTTCGCGGACCGCCGTTCCCGCACCCGCGACCTCCTGGCTCGGTACCCCTTCGCCCGCGAGGTGCTCGACCTTTATGGCGCGCTGCTGGGAGTTCAGGAAAATGCGTACGGGGAGGTGATCTCGGCAAGGCCCGGGGCCCCAGACCTGGTCGCGTACGTGGCCGAGAGGGTGGTGCCGGCGGTGGTGGAGGTGACCGTGGCCGCCGGGCCGGAGAAGCTGCGGGAGGCCGTGGCGGATCGCTTCCACAGCAGCAATCCTCGCGAGCTCGTCGCCGCCTGGATCGGCGGCGAACAGCAGGACCTGGTCGATCGGTACCTGGCGCGCGCGTCGGTGAGCCCGGTGCTCGAAGCCCTCGGCGCGGATATCGCGTCGTCCTGCATCGGGCCGCGCGATGAGCAGCACTGCCCGACGTGTGGCGGTCTGCCGCAGCTCAGCTATTTTGCGGTCGCAAGCGAAGACCTGGCCGCCGGCGGCCGTTTTCTTCTCTGCTCTCGCTGCCATTCCACGTGGGGCTATGCCCGCATGACGTGTCCCGGTTGCGGCGAGGACTCGAGCTCACGCCTCCCGATCTTCAACGAGGAAGGCAATGCCTCCGGTGAGCGCGGCAGCGTGGTCCGCGGGCTCGAAGGGAGGCTTGGCGATCATCGTAAGGAGAACAAGGCCGTCTTTCCTCACATTCGCATCGAAGCATGCGAGAGCTGTCGCGGCTACCTGCTCAACATCGACCTGCTGGCGGATCCTGACGCCGTCCCGATCGTCGACGAGATTGCCGCCCTTCCGCTCGACCTGTATGCCGGCGAAAGGGGCTTCTCGAAGATCACTCCCAACCTCATGGGTTTTTAAGCGATGGCCACAAAGATCACGCCCGGCGAGTCGTACGGTTTCTTCACCGACACGAGCATTTGCATCGGCTGTAAGGCCTGTGAGGTTGCCTGCAAGGAGTGGAACCAGCTCCAGGGCAACGAACCCAAGTTCCTCGCCGACAGTTACGACAACACGGGCCAGCTCGACGCTCAGAACTGGCGCCACGTGAAGTTCGTCGACAACGTGCCGGCGCAGTCGGCCAATGCCGGCAATGGTCAGGCCTTCCTGATGATGTCCGATGTCTGTAAGCACTGCAAGCACGCGAGCTGCATGGAGGTCTGCCCGACCGGGGCGATCATCCGCACCGAGTTCGACACGGTTTTCATACAGCAGGATGTCTGCAACGGCTGCCGGAACTGCATCGCCGCCTGTCCGTACAGCGTGATCGCCATGAATCAGAGCACTGGCACCGCGCATAAGTGCACGCTCTGCTATGACCGCTTGCAGGGCGGCCTCGAGCCGGCCTGCGCCAAGGCGTGCCCAACCCAATCGATTCAGTTCGGGCCGCTCGCCGACCTGCAGAAAGCCGCCGACGTCCGGCTCGCGACGCTGCACTCTCAGGGCAGCACCCAGGCCCAGCTTTACGGTCGCGACGACGCCGTCTATGGAGGGCTCAATGCCTTCTTCCTACTGATGGACAAGCCGGAGACATACGGGCTGCCCAACGCCGACAACGCCAAGCTGCCGTCCCGCAATGACATCGGCGGCTACATCGGCGCCTTCGTGACCGCGGCGATTGCCGTGGTCGGCGGCATCGTTGCCTTCAGGCGGCGGGGAACGGCCTGATGTACCTCGCGGCGGCCGAACATTTCGTGCGAGCGCCTCAGTGGGAGTGGTACATCCTGGGCTACTTCTTCTTCGCCGGCCTCACCGGCGGGTGCTACGCGCTGGCGACCCTTTTGCGCCTGGTGGGCGACCCGCGCGATGAGGCGGCCGCCCGGCTCGGCTTCTACGCCAGCTTCGCCACCCTGATCGCCTGCCCGCTGCTCCTGACCCTTGACCTGGGAGCGAGCTGGTGGAAGTTCTGGCACATGATCATCAACGTCACCCCGGGGGAGGGGGGCCTGAGCTTCAAGTACTGGTCGCCGATGTCGGTCGGGGCCTGGGCGCTGCTGGTCTTCGGCCTCTTCGCGACCGTGTCTGCAATCGAAGCGTTCGTCCTCGACCGCCGCGACCGAAGCGTCGCCGGCGATCCCAGCCGCCCGCTCGGCGGTATCCTCGGCCGCGCGTTCAACCTCGTCGGGGGGGTCCTTGGGTTGTTCATCGCGTCTTACACCGGTGTGCTCCTCAGCGTCAGCAACCAGCCTGTCTGGAGCGATACATGGGTGCTTGGCGGCCTGTTCGTCGCCTCCGGCCTGAGCGGTTCAGCCGCCTTGATGGCGCTGATGACCCGGTACCGTCCTCAGGCGGCATTCACGCTGGGCCGCCTCCATCAGGCGGATGGGTATTTCTCGGTCCTCGAGCTCGTCCTGCTGGTCGCGTTCTTCATCACGATCATCGCCGCCGGCACGGCGAGCCGGACGCTGGTATGGCTCCCGCTGTGGGTGCTCGCGCTCGTCGGCATCGCCTCGTCGCTGGTGGCCGGGAGGGGGGAGATGCGTATCCGTCGGGCCGCGGGAGAGGCCGTTGTCGCCCGAGCCGGCACGAGCGCGCTCGTGGTGTCGCTCTTGGTGCTGCTCGGGGTGCTCGCCATGCGCGCGGCGGTGATCTTCAGTGCTCAATAACGGCCCATTGCGGCCGCCAACCTCCGAGCAGATCCTGGGCGTGCTCGCCGCGATCCAGGATCCCGACCTCGGCCGCGACGTCGTCAGCCTCGGCATGATCAAAGATCTCGTCATCGGCGGCGACGGAAAGGTCAGCTTCACCTTCGAGCTGACGACGCCTGCCTGCCCGGTTCGGGACAGTTTCCAGACCATGGCCAAAAAGCTGGTCGGCGATCTTCCCGGCGTGACTGCGGTCGATTTGAAGATGACTGCCAACGTGCGCTCGGCCTTCAACGGGCGCCGGCCCGACCAGATGCTGCCAGGGGTCAAGCAGGTGATCGCGGTCGCGTCCGGAAAGGGAGGCGTCGGCAAGTCCACGGTGGCGATAAATCTCGCCTGCGCGCTCGGTGGCAGCGGGGCCGGGGTCGGGCTCCTCGATGCCGACATCTACGGTCCGTCGATCCCGGGCATGATGGGCGTCCAGGGCGAGCCGAAGGTGGTGGACTCCAAGCTCGTACCGCTCGAGGCTTTCGGTGTCAGGCTCATGTCGATCGGCTTCCTCGCCGGCGCGGACAAGGCGATGGTCTGGCGCGGACCAATGGTGTCGCGGGCGATCGAGCAGATGCTCACCGACGT
>Ga0209802_1001821_pt1 | contig 15304 bp, 9 predicted proteins | sample GraSoiAngelo_129_FD_185886 | JGI IMG/M metagenome (GOLD analysis project Ga0209802, IMG submission 185886) | Grasslands soil microbial communities from the Angelo Coastal Reserve, California, USA - 14_0927_12_40cm (SPAdes) (version 2) | ecosystem: Environmental > Terrestrial > Soil > Grasslands ... | reverse complement strand
AGGCGTTACGCCCTTCACTGGCGGAGTTGGGGGAAGCCCGACTTACTTTTACCATTGGAATTCAATACAGGCCTATGACGATGCCTTCTTCACCAAAGGCACTCATTCCTTAAAGTTCGGCGTAACCGCTGAACGTATGCTGCTCAATGTACTTGCCGACACCGATCCAAATGGAATCTGGCACTTCGGGACGTTGCAGGATTTTCTCACCAATAATCCCACCAAATTCCAAGGTGGCATTGCCAGCACGCTTTCACCGCGCAATCTTCGCCAGACGCTTTTCGGTGCGTATTTGCAAGACGACTGGCGGTGGCGGCCCAATCTGACCTTGAATCTGGGGCTGCGTTACGAGATGTCGACCGTGCTGTCCGAGACTAGCGGCAAGCTGGCAAATCTGGCGAACCTCCCGGACGCCAACCCCCACCTTGGCACCCCCTTCTATAACAACCCCACGCTGAAGAATTTTGAACCGCGGGTTGGTTTTGCATGGGACCCGTTAACCAACGGGAGAACCGCAGTTCGCGGCGGCGTTGGAATGTTCGATGTGCTTCCGCTGCCCTATCAGTTCATACTTCTGACCACTCAAGCGGCGCCCTTCTTCTCATATACCGCCATCAATGCGGGTCCGAACCTGCCAACACCGCTTACATTTTTTACTGTGCCTCCAGAGGACATATCCGCTAACACACTGCGCTCCACCTATGTTCAGCACCCTAAGCGCGATTACGTCGTGCAGTGGAACCTCAATGTACAGCAGCAGCTCACCCCGAGTCTGGCTGCAATGGTTGCTTATGTGGGATCACGCGGCATACATCAGCCCTTCCGCGTAGATGAAGCCAATATGGTTCTCCCCACGAAGACTTCCGCCGGATACGTGTGGCCGTTTGACCGCGATCCGGCGGGTCCTCCACCAAACGGAAACCTGGGCGCCCCATTAGATCCGCTCAACACAAACTTCGGCTCAGTTCGGGCCATGTTTTACAACGGACACTCTTACTACAATGCGCTGGAAACACAGGTCGCCAAGCGCATGAGCCACGGCTTTCAGCTACAAGGCACTTTCACCTGGGCTAAGAGCATGGATACGAGTTCGGCGACCGGGGCGGGCGATTCTTTCGGTAACTCGATCTCCAGCCTGGACTGGTTCGATTTGAAGTTGAGCCGTGGCCTGTCTGATTTCAACGTTGGCCGGACATTTGTTCTGAATGGCACCTGGGAGGTTCCATCGCCCAGATCGCTTTCCGGGCCAGCCCGATGGGCGTTGGGCGGATGGGAACTGGGAGTTATCTTTACGGCCAGTGACGGCATACCGTTCTCCCCGACTTGGGGGACGGGATCCGATCCTGCCAACACAAACAGCAGCGACGATTGGGCTTTCCCGGACCGACTGGGCGGCCCGGGATGTAAAACGCTTACCAATCCCGGGAATGTTACCAATTACATTAAGACCCAGTGCTTCGCGGTGCCCAGCGCGCCGGATTTGGCCTTTTGGAACGCGAACTGCAATCCGTTCCCCCCCAGCATCCAGCCAAGTGACCCAACGCTACCCCCAGTCCCAGCGGTTTTTCCACAATGCTTCAATCTTCGAGGCAACGCTGGTCGCAATATCCTGATCGGTCCCGGGCTCACGAACCTGGATTTCTCGATCTTTAAGAACAACTACATCAGGAGCATCTCGGAGAGGTTCAACGTGCAGTTCCGTGCTGAAATCTTCAACATCCTCAATCACGCCAACTTCGCCCCGCCCGTGACGCCCGACAATACTGACATCTTCGATGGGACAGGATCACCTACGGGCGTGGCGGGTTTGCTCTCCAGGACGACGACTACAGCGCGGGAGATTCAGTTCGCGGTCAAAGTGATCTTCTAGTCAGGATCGCACCGGGTGAAGAGTGGATAAAGAAGATCGATGCGCAGCTATGGGGCGTGAAACCCTCCCGCGAACCCTGACCCGCCGTAGTTTGTTGCAGCACGCGGTCTGGATCACCGCCGCTGCAGCGTTTTCCCGGCTGGCAACGGCCGCGGGTCAAGAAGTCAGTCCCGCCATGGAAAAGCTCAGCGCATATATGGCTGAGGCTCGCAATCGCGCGCTGCCGGAGAATGTGGTGCGGGAGACGAAACATCACATTCTGGACACCTTCGCCGCCATGGTTTCCGGATCCGAGTTGCCCCCCGGACGTTTGGCGATCGAGTTCGCTCGCAGCTATGGTGGCCAGAAGATTGCCACTGTTGTCGCCTCGCAGATTCTCTGCGGACCTATTGAGGCGGCATTCGCAAACGGCGAACTGGCTCATTCCGATGAAACCGACGACGATTTCACTACCGGGGGAGCGCACCCGGGCTGCGCGGTGGTGCCTGCGGCGCTGGCTTTGGGGGAACAGTTCGGAATTAGCGGGACGCATTTCTTGCGCGCCGTGGCCCTGGGCTACGACATCGCCCTGCAGGCTATTAAGACCGTCGGTCCGGGGATGAAAGAAACACACAATCTGGTCGGAACCATGGGAGGGAGCGCCGCCGCCGGCTGCGTCGCTGGCCTAAGTGGCCAGCAGATGCGCTGGCTGCTTGATTATGCAGCGCAGCAGGCTGGCGCCGGCATCGGCGCGTGGCGCCGCGATACCGAGCACGTCGAAAAGGCTTTCCTGTTCGGCGCCATGGGAGCGCGCAACGGGGTCAACGCTGCCCTGGTCGTTCACCAAGGCTGGAGTGGCGTCAACGATATTCTGTCCGGCCCCAACAATTTCGTGGAGTCGTATAACCCTAAAGCGGATCCGGCGGGGATGATCGACCAGCTTGGCGTAGTCTACGGGGTGATGCTCACGACCCTGAAGAAGTGGACAACGGGAGGTCCGATTCAGGCGCCCCTCGACGCGCTCGAAAATCTGCAAAAGCGCCAGCCATTTCAGGCGGACCAGGTGGAGAAGGTGGTCGTGCGTACCGCCACCAGCGCAGCCTACACTGTGAACAACCGCGATATGCCGGATATTTGTCTACAGCACCTGGTGGCGGTGATGCTGCTCGACCAGACGGTCTCCTTCCGCGCAGCGCACGATAAGGCGCGGATGCAGGATCCAGCGGTGCTTCGTCAGCGCGCTAAAGTGCAGCTCGTGCCCGACGAGGAACTGGAGAAGCTGATACCGGTACGAGTGGCGGTCGTTGAAGTTACGCTAACTGACGGTACGAAACTCAATGAACGTGTCGAGCATGTGCGCGGCACTCCTGATAACCCGATGACACCAGCCGAGGTAGTCGCGAAGGCGCGTGAATTGATGACACCTGTCCTCGGCGCTGCCACATGCTCGAAGCTGATCGAACGCGTGCTCGGACTCGATAATGTGAAGGACATACGCGAGCTTCGACCCCTACTTCGCGGACCTGATCACGCGAAGCAGTCTGCCATTCCAAATTCCGTGTCGAACCAACAGGGTTGAATGGGCCACCTGAAACAAGCGAAGGTTGTAATGTCTCTGATCGCCGCTCTAAGTGGCTTACTTTTAGCGGCGAGAGAACTGGCCAAAGCTGCACCTGCAGCACATGGCAATCAAGCGGATAGCCCAGCGCAGGTGCAATCATCCCTTGATTTTGAGACCTACCGGACTCGCATTGAACCTATCTTCCTCAAGACGCGGGAAGGCGGCGTGCGCTGCTACGATTGTCATTCGGCCTTGCCCACGCGCTTGCGTCTGGAGCGGCTGTCAGACGGAAGTTCCTCGTGGACCGAGCAACAATCGCGCCGAAACTTTAGCGTCGTCTCGAAACTGGTTACGCCCGCGGATCCACTGAAAAGCCGCCTACTCCTTCATCCACTTTCGCCAGAGGCAGGCGGTGATCCGACGCACGCCGGGGGTAAATTCTGGAAATCGCAAGACGACCCGGAATGGCGGTTGATTGCCGATTGGGTCAGCAAAGGATTTCCCAGCCAGCAGCAATCTTCTCCCGCGGCAAAGAAGAACACGCTGGACTTCGATTTTTTCAAGAGTAAGGTTGAGCCGATTTTCCTGAAGGCGAGGCCGGGCCACGCGCGATGCTACAGCTGCCACAGTCAGCAGGGCAGAGCGTTTTATCTCGAGCCCATCCCTCCCGGAAGCACGAGTTGGCCAGAAGAGCAGTCACAGCGAAACTTCCAGAGCGCTCTCCAGGAAGTGGTTCCCGGGGATCCAATTGCAAGCAGACTGCTGATGCATCCACTGGGGCCGGAAGCCGGTGGAGATCCGTTTCATTCCGGCGGCAGGCAGTTTGACTCGCAGAACGATCCCGACTGGCTTGTGATAGCTGAATGGGTACGTGCTGGAGCAGTCGACCCTCCAGCATTGTCCAAATCTGCGCTGATCTATGTCACCAACAGCGCTGGCGACACGGTTGATGTCATCGATTCTGCAACCAACAACGTCGTACAAGTGATACATGGGATCGAATTGCCGCATGGCGTCGCGTTTTCTCCCGATGGAGCCCGAGTCTACATCAGCAACGAATCGGACAACGTGCTCGACGTGGTAGATCGAGTCAGGGGGGAAATTCTTAAGAAAGTGACGCTGAGCGGACGTCCGAACAACATAGCAATCACGAAAGACGGAGGCCGGGTGCTGGTCGGTATCCGCTCGGAGCCGGGCGTTGTCGATGTGATCGACACAACTTCGCTCACGCGCGTGAAGAGCATCCCCGTGGACGGTGGTGTACACAATGTGTACATCACTCCCGACGGTAAGTACGCGGTCAGCGGATCTTTGGAAAGCAAAGCCGCCACCGTGATTGATCTTCAGAGCGAGCGCGCAATATGGGAGGTAAAGTTCGACCGGTCAGTGCGGCCCATGGCTTTCGAGACCAACCCCGACGGTTCGACTCGCCGCATTTTCGTTCAACTTTCCCGGTTCAACGGGTTCGCAGTGGTCGACTTTGCCAGGCGCGCGGAAGTGGCCAGGATCAAGTTCCCGGATAAGTCCCCCGGATTTGGAATTGCCGAGGGACGAGAAGGTACTCCCTCGCACGGAATCGGAGTTTCGCCGGATGGAAAATCCTTGTGGGTTAACAGCACCTTCGCCAACTCTGTCTTTGCATATTCTTTGCCGGAACTCAGGCTGATTGGATCGGTCGAACTACCCGAAGTTCATCCGCTGGGACGCGCGCCTTCAGGCGCGGTGCCGGAGTGGATCACTTTCACTCCCGACAGCAAGGTGGTCTATGTTTCGAACTCCGGGGCAAAGTCGGTGACTGCGATCGACATAAGTACGCTGAAAATCGTGGCGCTGATTCCCGTAGGAGAAGTTCCGAAGCGCCTGAATACCCTAGTTCTGCACTAAAGCTGAGAAGCATGCCCGAGTCGGTTGATAACCCAACACAGACCGTAGCGTTTTCTGCCTCGGAGCAAGAGGTCGGAGTACGCGCCAGGCGCCGCATTGCGCGGCGACTTCTCCCTTTTCTGTTTGTGCTCTACGTGATTGCTTTTCTGGATCGAATGAACATTGGAGCGGCGGCTCTGCAGATGCCGGCTGACCTGGGTTTCAGCCCCAGTGTGATTGGCTTCGGCGCCGGCATTTTCTTTCTTGGGTACTTCCTGCTGGAAATTCCTGGCGCATTGATCGTAGAGCGATGGAGTGCCCGGCGCTGGATCGCTCGCATCATGATTTCCTGGGGAATCGTAACCGTGTTGATGGCTTTCATTCACACGCCGCGACAATTCTATTGGGTGCGTTTCCTGGTGGGCGCCGCCGAAGCAGGGTTCCTGCCGGGAGTTATCGTCTACCTGACCCACTGGTTCCGTTACCAGGACCGGGCCAAAGCGGTCGCCGTTTTCTATGCTGCCAATCCGCTTTCTTACGTAATTGGTTCGCCGCTTGCAGGCTTGTTGCTCGGGCTTTCGTGGCTGGGCATGAGAGGCTGGCGATGGCTGTTCATCATCGAAGGGATTCCGGCAGTCGTGTTAGGAGTGATTACGATTTTCTATCTCACGGATTGGCCGGAACAGGCTCGTTGGCTGCCCGCGGATGAACGATCCTGGATTACCGAGCAACTGCGGCGAGAGAAAGAGGCTAAGAAACGCGTTCATTCTTTCAGCGTCTGGGGAGCCCTGCGCAATCGCGACGTACTTTTGCTAACGCTATGCTATTTCTGCGCGATGACCGGAAGTTACGGAATCGCATTTTGGCTGCCGACCATCGTGAAGCGACTTTCCGGACAAAGCGATATGAATGTAACCCTGCTGGCTGCCATGCCGTATATTGCAGGGTTCGTAACCCAGCAATTGAACGGATGGCATTCGGATCGAACCGGCGAGCGCCGGTGGCATGCTGCTCTCCCAGTCATTCTGTGCGGTGCGGCCCTTTCGCTCGCGGTGATTTACTCCTCCAGACCGGCAATTTCAATCGCGCTGTTCGTTCTGGTCGGGGCTTGTTTTTATGGTTTCCAACCCTGTTTTTGGGCAGTGCCCACGCTGTTTCTGAGCGAGTCGGCTGCGGCCGCATCGATTGGTCTGATCAATTCGGTGGGGAACCTGGGCGGGTTTGCTGGACCTTTCGTGATTGGCTACCTGGCAAATCGTACGCATTCATTCGCCCCAGGATTGTGGTATCTGGTAATCAGCCTGTTTGTCTCAGGCGCTCTTATGCTTGCAGTTGGAGTAACAAAAAGCCGGGAATCTCGGACCGCAAGATCTACCCAGGTGTAACCGGTAGAGCCCGTAGTGTAGGTCTCGGTGTCCCTGGCTGGACAGCAGGGTGGACCTGTCATAGATCGACAGCACTGAACATTTTTTAATGCTCATTTAATGTCCATTTCATGTTTATCCCTCCTAATAAGAGTGGCATCTAGTAGATCCGATGCGTGTAGTTTCGTGGTGTTCGATCGCATTTCGACTGCATAAGCTCCAATCTAGAAGTATTGATCTTTTGACGGTCTTATTTTCAACATCAGAGGCAGAGTTGAATAAAACGAAAACAATGCTTTTGCCCGCACTTGTTCTTGTACTGATGCTCGGCGCTTGGGCGCAAAAAAAAGCGCCCCTTGCACTTTCGCAATCTACGCCATTGCCCGAGCTGCATGACGGGGACTTCGACCACTTTGCAGTGGACCTTCCGGGAAACCGGCTGTTCTCCACCGCGGAAGAGAACTCGAAAGTACTGGCTTTTGATCTGAAAACCAACAAACTCATTCGCACAATCAGTGATCTCAAGGCGCCACACTCGATGCTATACCGGCCCGATTTGAAGAAGCTTTTCGTAGTAGACGGCGATCTGGGAGAGGTTAAGATTTATGAAACCGATGCTTACAAACCGGTGGGAACCATCAAGTTGAAGGAAGGTGCGGATGCGAGCTTATATGATCCATCCACGAAGTACTTGTATGTTGTGAACGGGGGTAAAGACGCGCATTTACCGAATGCCTATATTAGTGTTATTGACACCAACACCGCTAAATCGGTCGCCGATATCAAGATCGATTCGAATGACGTGGAGGGGATGGCACTGGAGAAGGCGGGTCCGCGGATGTTCGTGGTTATAAGGGGTAACAACACGGTAGAAGTTTTTGACCGCACAACACGAAAGCTGTTAGCAACCTGGCCCCTGGGCGAAGCAAAGAAGCCGACTGCGATAGCTTTTGACGAGGCTGGTCACCGGCTTTTTGCCGGCACACGCGATCCCGGAAAACTGATTATTCTTGACACTGATTCGGGAAAAGTTGTGAGTAGTTTGCCCGCCCCGGCGATGGTCGATGACATGGCTTACGATGGTGATCACAAGCGCATCTACTTCGCGGGAAACGAGTTTATCGACGTTTTCCAGCAGCACGACCCAGATCACTATGATCTCATCGGACACATTCCGACTTCGTTCCGTGCGAAGACCGCCATTTTAATTCCTGAACTGAATCGCTATTATTTAGCAGTGCCACATCACGCAAGCCGAACCGCCGAGCTGCGAGTTTATAAGGTGCTGCCCTAGGATTGATTCGAGATGTCGTTGTGATTCATGTTGCGCAAGCTACAGGTCCGTCAGGGTCCTATTATGCGTATGTTGTTAGTCGAAGATGAGGCTAAGGTCTCCAGTTTTGTCGCCCGTGGGCTAATGGCTGAGCGCTACGCGGTAGACGTGGCCCGAGACGGCCAGAGCGGGCTCGAACTGGCGAATACCTATCACTATGATCTGGTGATTCTGGATTTGATGTTGCCAGTCATGGATGGAACCGAAGTCCTCCGTCGTATTCGACATAAGAATTCTACCGTTCCAGTTCTCATCCTCACCGCCCGCGACGCAGTGTCTGACAAGGTCGGCAACTTTGAAGCGGGAGCCGATGATTACCTGACCAAGCCTTTCGCATTCGCTGAACTCCTGGTGCGCGTGAAGGCGCTGTTGCGACGAGGGCCGGTGAGCCGCAGCAGCACAGTTCGAGTGGACGATTTAGAGCTTGATCGTCTTTCTCAACAGGTAAAACGCGGCGGCAAACGAATTGATCTGACTTCAAAAGAATATGCGTTGCTTGAATATCTGATGTCGAATGCCGGCAGAGTCCTCTCTCGAACAATGATCATCGAGCATGTCTGGGACCAGAGTTTCGACGGAATTACTAACATAGTCGACGTCTATGTTCGGCACCTTCGCAACAAAGTGGACGACTCACATCAACGTAAGTTGATTCGAACGGTGCGCGGCGTCGGGTACACCATCAGTGATGGAGCGCAATCGTGAACCCCCGTTCGCTTCGTTTTCGAATGACAGCATGGTATGCGGGACTTCTCGCGAGCGCCTTATTGCTTTTTGGAGTCTTTGTTTATGCCGGTCTCGAGCGCTACCTGGATTTCAGTTTACAGAAAACATTGACGGAACAATCCCGGTCGATCGGGACACAGTTGCTGGCTAGTATTCCGTCCAAGCGGCCTGGCTGGCTTGCGTCCGAAATTAATGAGGCCTATGCCCCCGACGTCAATGGACACTTCATTCGTGTCACGGGAGCGGACGGTGAAATCCTCTACCTCTCGGGGCCGCCGAAAGATAACAGCTTCGATCCCTCTCGCGTCCCATCGTTTACCACTAATGGCAAAGAGGGGTATTTGAAGCATTTTGGGATGGCGGGTGGCCATCGGTTACTCGTGACCGGCATGGTTTTCACTAACCCTGATGGAAAGCGGTTTCTCGTCGAGAGCGGAGCAGCTTACGACCCGATAGAAAATATTTTGCATGGATTACTGGTGACGCTTGGGATTTATATGCCGTTGGCGGTTTCTTTGGCGATAGTTGGTGGCTATTGGCTGATGAGGCGATCTCTGCGGCCCGTCGATGAAATAACCAAGCGGGCACAGGGCATAACCTCCACGAACCTGAGCGAACGCCTCCCCATCATCAAGACGGGTGACGAACTCGAGCGCTTATCGACTGCGCTCAATCACATGATTGCCCGGTTGGACGACGCGTTCCAGCATATCAATCGCTTCTCGGCCGATGCTTCCCATGAATTGCGGACTCCGCTGACCATTCTCCAACTGGAATTGGAGGGAATGATTCAGCACTACCGTCTCGATCCGGAGTTGGTTGACCAAATTGGAAGCGCTTTGGAAGAGACCCACCGCTTGTCCAGGATCGTTGAGAATCTCCTGGTGATTTCGCGTTTGGATGCAGGAGAGGTTCACATCGAAAAGATGAAATTTGATCTCGGCGAACTGGCGGTATCCACTGTCGATCAGATGAAACTTCTGGCTGAGGAAAAATTACTGTCGATGCAGTGCCATGCGGCGGGTGGGGTATACATTGAGGCGGACCAGGCGCGTTTAAAACAGGTAATCGTAAACTTGATTGACAACGCCATCAAATATACGCCCCCGGGTGGCGGGATAAATATTGATGTGGGCGCGAACCAGCACTCCGCCACGGTGGAGGTATCAGACAGCGGCGTTGGAATTTCGGCAGAAGTTCTCCCGCACGTTTTTGAACGCTTCTACCGGGCAGACAAAGCCCGCTCGCGGGATTCTGGCGGTGCCGGTTTGGGGCTTGCCATTGTGAAGGCCATCTGCACCGCGCTGGGCGCTGAAATAAGAATCACGAGTACGGAAGGTCTAGGCAGCCGTTTCATTGTCAGCCTGCCTCTGGCGCCTTCCCATGGCGGCGAGTCCCCCAACACTACAAAAGTGCCGATAACGGTTTCGGAAGAAAGGTCATAACACGGGATCCAAGTCGAATTCCGTCCGTGTCGGATTGCTTGAGCAAAATGCTGGCTTGTGTCTTCGTCGCCGCGTCATCTTAGCGCGCGCGGTGCGAAGTTCTCATTCAGTTTGAATGAAGTTTCATTTGGTATTCATCTCTGCTTAATCTCACTAACAGACGATTGCGCTCCCAGATGCCAAAGAAAACTCCGATAATTGCATTCTTGCTACTGGCGTGGCTCGCGCCTCTTTCCGCCCAAACTGCAATCAAAGAAAATGCAATCAAAGAAAATGACCAGGTCGCCGTCCGTGCCGGACGGCTGTTTGACGGCAAGTCGGACCGGCTCTCGACGGATCAAGTCATTCTGATTCGAGCGGACCGGATCACGGACGTAGGACCCGCCGGCGTGCGCGTCATCGATCTTAGCCACGCCACAGTTTTGCCTGGCCTCATCGACGCCCACACCCATGTATTCGGCAACGGGCCTGATCTGGAAATGCAAATTCTACGGGATTCCTGGCAATATCGAACGCTGACCGCGCTGGCAAACGCACAAAAAGACATGATGGTGGGTTTCACCACCCTGCGCGACCTGAAGACCCTCGGAGCCATGTACAGCGACGTGGACCTGCGAAATGCGATCGACCACGGCGTGGTCCAGGGTCCTCGAATGCAGGTTGCCACTCGAGGCATTCAGACCACGGGTGGATTCATCATGAGGGGTTATTCAAGCGAGGTCCCGGTCCCCACCGCGCTGGAGGTTGTCGACTCGCCCTGGGCCGCGCGCCAAGCCGTGCGCGAACAGGTCGCGCACGGCGCCGATCTGATTAAACTGTATGCGGCCTACGATTTCACTTTTGATGCCAACGGCAAAATGGTGATCCCTCCTACTTTCACCCTTGAAGAAGTACAGGCGATTGTGGATGAAGGGCACGGCAAGGGCCGGAAGGTCTCGTGCCATGCTTTTGGCGGCGAAGGCTTGCACCATTGCCTGGATGCTGGTGTCGATTCCATCGAACATGGGGTCGTTCTGGATGATTCGGCGATAAAAAAGATGTTAGACAAGGGTATATACCTCGTGCCCACGCTGTACCACTACCAATTGGACAAGGAGCACGATCAGAAAAAATTCGCAGGACACAGTGTTGCCGAGGCTTCAGAACCGAGCTTTCGCAAGGCGGTTGCGCGCGGAGTGAAGATCGCATTTGGATCGGGAGCGGGTCCGTTTCCTCATGGCTCGCAGACCAAAGAATTTGAATATATGGTCAAGTTTGGCATGACTCCGGCGCAAGCCATTCGGGCGGCGACCTCGGTAGCGTCAGAGCTTATGGGATGGCAAGATCGAGTAGGCACCCTGGAAGTCGGGAAATTTGCGGACTTGGTGGCGGTCTCCGGCGATCCTCTGTCCGACATTACAGAACTTGAGCGCGTCAAATTCGTAATGAAGGGCGGACAGGTCATAAGAAATGATCTCAAGTGAAACGCAGAAATCTCGGAGGGTGCATATCAGGCCATCACTATGAAGAGGCGTGATTTCCTCGCAGCATCGGTCGGCGCCGCGGCATTCGCCAGCGGGGTTGCAACAACATCAGCGTCGCCCGAAGGTCCCACCAACCAGCCGTGTTCGGCTCCGCCGTTTCCAAAAGTCGGCGCGGTTACGAAATATGTTGCTGACTTCGTGGTGAATACTAAATTCTCAGACATTCCAGGCGACGTCGTCGAGTTGGGCAAGAAATCCATTTTGGATGGTTTGGGACTCGCACTCAGCGGTTCGAGAGCAGAAACAGCCAATCTGATCCAGAACTACGCCAAGTCTTTTGGGTTCATGAATCGCGGAGCAACTGTCATCGGCAGCTCGGGCAAGCTGCCATCGCGATTTGCAGCGTTTGCCAACGGTGTTGCCATTCACGTGGACGACTTTGATGACACCCAACTTGCGGCTGCCAAGGATCGTGTCTATGGCCTGCTGGTACATCCAACCGTCTGCGTTCTACCTGCTGTCCTTGCCATTGCTGATACCGGGACGGGCGAAATCGGCGGGAAGGACTTGATGCTTGCATACCACGTTGGAGTGGAGGTGGAATGCAAAATCGCCGAGGCTATTGCACCGCGGCACTACGAGGACGGCTTTCACTCGACCGGAACGTGTGGCGTTTTCGGCGGCACAGCGGCATGCGCAAAACTGCGAAACTTCGACGGCGAGCATATCGTCCGCGCTTTTGCTATTGCCGCAAGTCACTCTGCCGGACTGCGGGAGAATTTTGGCACAATGACGAAGCCGTTTCAGGCTGGTCACGCTGCTGAGAGTGGCGTGGTTGCGGCAGACTTCGCCGCCCTGGGCTGGACCGCAGCGGACCAGATTCTCGAAGCGCCGCGCGGCTTCTTTCATGCTTATGGCGGCAGCTACGATCCCACCTTTATTCTCGACAAGCTCGGAAAGCCCTGGACGTTCTCCTCGCCCGGAGTTTCTATAAAGCCGTTTCCTTCCGGTTCGCTCACTCATCCTGGGATGACCGAACTTCTGCGCTTGATTCGCACCGAACACATTTCAGCCGGCGACGTTGTGCAGGTGGAAGTTGGAACCAATCACAACATGCTTAACACCTTGATCCATCACCGGCCAAAAACTGGACTCCAGGCCAAGTTCAGCATGGAGTTCTGTATGGCAATCCTGCTGCTCGAAGGTAAAGCAGGCCTGGCTGAATTCACCGATGCGGTCGTGAATCGTCCCGACGTGCAAGAGATGATTGGGCGCATCAAGTTCTATACCGATCCGGAGGCCGAAAAGGCCGGGTACGACAAGATGACAACCATTATCAAGATACATTTGAAAAACGGACGGACGGTATCTGGCCGTGCCGATTTTGGCAAAGGAAGTCCTGCGAACCCCATGAGCTATGACGAAGTAGCTGACAAGTTCCGGCAGTGCGCGGCCTTTGCTAACTGGCCCCAGACAAAGGTCGGCCAGATCGTTGAAACCGTCCGCAAGCTCGAACAGGTCGCGGACACGCGCTCTCTAATTTCGCTCTGCAGCGCCTAAACCGTACATCAACCGAATTTCAGTAAGACTGTGAGGAACTTTGAAGCGCTACAAAATAGCGGTCATTGAAGGTGACGGCATCGGCCGGGAGGTCGTTCCGGAGGGGCTCAGAGTGTTAGAGTCCGCCGGCCGGCGATACGATATAGGTTTTACCTGGAAACATTTCGACTGGAGCTGCGAAACTTACCTAAAGACCGGGCGCATGATGCCCGAAGATGGCCTTGAACAACTTCGCGCCTTCGACGCCATTTATCTGGGAGCTGTCGGATACCCGGGAGTACCCGATCATATTTCTCTGTGGGGGCTGCTAATTCCCATCCGCCGGGCCTTCAGTCAATACGTCAACTTGCGTCCCATAAAGTTGCTGGAAGGCATTGAAACCCCGGTCAAGAACTTTAAAGCGGGTGAAATCGATTTCTGCATTGTTCGCGAAAATAATGAGGGTGAGTATTCCGAAGTAGGTGGCCGCCTTTTCCGCAACAGCGATGCCGAACTGGCGGTCCAGGAAACGGTCTTCACTCGCCGGGGCTGCGACCGCATTATGCGCTACGCCTTCGAACTAGCGCAAAAGCGCAACAAACATGTCACTTCGGCCACCAAGTCTAATGGAATTGTCTTTACCATGCCTTTTTGGGATGAACGCTTCGTGGTGATTGCAGGGGAGTTTCCCGACGTTAAGACTGATCATTTCCACATCGACATTTTGAGCGCCCATTTCATTCGACACCCGGATTGGTTCGATGTCGTCGTCGGCTCCAATCTCTTTGGCGACATATTGTCAGATTTGGGCGCCGCGGTGGTAGGTTCCATGGGGCTCGCGCCCTCCGCCAATCTCAACCCCGAACGGGAATATCCTTCGATGTTCGAACCGGTCCACGGTTCCGCTCCCGACATCGCCGGCAAAGGAATCGCGAACCCAGTAGCACAGATTTGGTCAGGGGCAATGATGTTGCAGCACTTGGGAGAAGTGGATGCCAGTCGGAGTGTGGAAAAAGCCATTTCGATCGTCCTGGCAAGATCCGATCCCCGGACTCCGGACATTGGGGGCAAAGCTTCAACCCGCGATTTGGGCGAAGCCATCGCCACAGAAGTGTTGGCAGTCCCTGCACGTAGATGAATTCTGCCATTCTAGACTGCTCCGGGCTAGAATTTCAGGCCTGATCGGAGACCGAATGACAGTCGCCCAGACCTCTGCCGTGAACCGGCCAACGCGGGTCCGGTGGGCGATCATGGCCTGTGTCACCATGGTCACGGTCCTTACCTACCTGGACCGGCTCAATCTCGCAATCGCGGGTAAATACATTCAGGACGAACTATCGCTAAGCACGCATACCATGGGATGGGTGTTAAGCGCATTTCTCCTGGGATATTCGCTTTTCCAGATCCCCGGGGGCTGGGCAGGCGATCGCTATGGACCCAAGAACATCCTGACCGGCGCAATCCTACTGTGGTCGCTCTTCACCGCGTTAACTGGTCTCGCGCCAGACCTGATACTGAGCCGTTGGGTAGGAGTCGCCGGCTCACTCATGATCGTGCGCTTTCTTGTGGGTGTGGGTGAGGCGGCGAACTCCCCCAATAATAATAAGATCATCGCGAATTGGATCGGCTCCGATCACCGCGGGATCGGCAGCAGCTTCATGGTGATGGGTATCGGCATTGGAGGGGCACTCACTCCTCCCTTCATCGCCTGGATCATGCAACAGTGGGGCTGGCGCTCTTCCTTTTATCTTTCCGGGCTTCTGGGTCTGTTTGTGATGTTGATTTGGAAGTGGTACGTGACCGACACTCCCGAAGAACACCCTAAGGTAAACGCTGAAGAGTTGGCACTGATTCAGCAGCGTCCCACAGGCAAATTAAAAGGCGTTGAACGAAAGAAACCGCCGTGGAAGCCAATGTTTGCCAACCGTTCCGTGTGGGGACTTTCACTCGGTTACCTGTGCCAGGGATTTCCAATTTACTTCTACCACACCTGGTTCTTTATTTACCTGGTGCGGGTTCGGCATCTCAGCATTACGCAAGGTGGATTCTGGGGCTCGACGCCTTATCTTGCGATCGCCATCCTGGCCCCTGTGGGTGGTTGGTTTTCAGATGCTGCGGTGAGGAAAGTTGGAAAACGCATCGGTCGCCGGCTGGCGGTGTG
>Ga0209802_1001820_pt1 | contig 15312 bp, 13 predicted proteins | sample GraSoiAngelo_129_FD_185886 | JGI IMG/M metagenome (GOLD analysis project Ga0209802, IMG submission 185886) | Grasslands soil microbial communities from the Angelo Coastal Reserve, California, USA - 14_0927_12_40cm (SPAdes) (version 2) | ecosystem: Environmental > Terrestrial > Soil > Grasslands ... | reverse complement strand
AGGCACTTCTTTGAAACGCTCAAGGCCGGCCTCGATTACCAGCTCGATGAGGCCCGCCGGGCGGGTGCGGGCCGCATGATGTCCGTCGGGATCCACCCGCGGTGGAGCGGACAGGCGGCCCGGGCGGCAGCCATCCGCGACTTCATCGCCTACGCGCGCCAACAGGATGGGGTCCGCTTCATGCGCCGCAACGAGATCGCGGATCACTGGATCGCGTCGTTTGGGCGCGAGCCGGCCACGACACCGGGTTAGGAGGGTCGGGACCGGGACGGTCCCGCCGGTCGACAGCGCCTCTTCACACGCCAGGGCGACCGCCAGCGTTCCGGCCGCCGCCGCCGGCGAGCAGAAGACCCGCTCCGGCTGGCCCTCCCGGGCCGCCTGGATGAACCGGCGGATGCTCCGCTCCCGCGGGTCCTGTCGCGAGGTCGCCTCGATCTGCCGTCCGTCAGACCGTCCGTGCAGCCTGAACTCGGGGTCGAGCTCAAGATGCAGAAAGGCATTGGTTCCCAGGACATCGAGCGAGTATTTCTCCGGAAGGCCCTCGCGGGTCCAGGCGACCTGGATGGTGCCGAGTCCGCCGTTCGCGAGGTGGAGGAAAATCGCGGCGGCGTCGTCAATGTCCCCGCGCTCCCCCTGGCTCTGCGCCAGCAAGACGGCGCTGGCCGCGGCCTGGACCGCGACCACCTCGCCGCCGAGGGCTCGCTCGAGATCGATGTGATGGCTAGCCCGCTCCAGCAGGTTGCCGCCGCCCTGCGAGCGGTCGAGGAACCAGGGGCGGCTCTTGGCTGGACCGGCGTTGATGCCGACCAGCAGGCCAAGCGCCTGCCCCGTGACCGCCTCGCGCAGATCGTCGAGCACCTCGATGCCTCGCCACTGGTAGCCCACGGCGCAGACCGAACGGCTGCGGCCGGCGGCGGCGACGATCGCTTGCGCGTCCTCCAGCCCTCGAGCGATCGGCTTTTCGAGGTGCACGTGGATCCCCTGTTCCAGGGCCGGCACCGTCAGCTCGCGATGGGTGAGCGGCGGGGTACAGACAAGGATCGCGTCGGGTCGCTCACGAGTCAGGAGCTCCGCCCACTGGGTGTAGGTGGGCGCGCCGCCCGCGAGCCGTTCGGCGCGCACCCGGTCAAGATCGCAGACGGCGACCAGCTCGACATCGTCCAGCTGCCGCAGCGTGGCGACATGCTCGGCCGCGATCCCTCCGGCGCCGAGGATGCCGACCCGCACCTATCTACCGGTGGATCAGCTCCACGGAAACGGCGAGTGGCTGACCGGGTGAAGCTTGCCCTCCGCATACCGGCGGTACCGGAAGGGCTCGAGGAGGGCTTGCCGCTCGCCCATCAGCTCCCGGGCGACCAGAGCCCCGACCCCGATCATCTTGTAGCCGTGATTGGAATCCGCAATCACGAAGGCATTCTGGCGGAAGGCGTCGAAGACCGGAAAGCTGTCGGGCGTGAAGGCGCCGATCCCGCCGGAGGGCGCCTTGTGGTACAAGCCGCGCTTGCCTTCGAACCGGGTGTGGCAGAACGCGAGGCCGGAGGTCCACATGCGCTCGAACTCCGGGCCGACGATGAACTCCGTGCTCTTCGGTCCGTACGGATCGACCGCTACCTGGGCCGCCGGCTGCTCGACCTTCCAGGGGGTGGTGCCACCCTGGACGCCACCGAAGTTGAAGTCCGGCTTGTAATAAATTCCCCAGAGCTTGTCGGTGATCAGTGAGCCATCCTGGTCGTCGCACAGCTCCACGTCGGTGTCGACGTGGATGACGGGCGGCATCTTGCCATCGCTCATCATCAGATAGTTGGGATCCACGCCCAGGGTTCCCTCCTGCAGGCACCAATAGGTCCACATCGGCCGCTCGTGCCGCTTCCCGTCGCGGCCCAGCACCGTGACCGTAGCCGGCAGGTCAAGCATCTGCCAGAGGTCACGGACCCAGGGCCCGGTGGCGATTATCAGGTGCTCACAGGAGAGGTCGCCCTGGTCGGTTTGCAGGCCTACCACCGCCCCGCCTTGCATTCGAATGCCGGTCACCCGCACCGGAATGCGGATCTCGACTCCCTCGGCCTGGGCTTTGCCCGCCAGTCCTCGCATGGAATGCATGTTCTCGGCATAGCCGCCCTTCTTTTCGTGGAGGACGCTGGTGATGCCCTTGGCCTTCCAGTCCGGGAACAGGTTCCCCATGTAGTCGCGGCATTCGGCCTCGCCCTCGACGAAAACGGAGTCATAGCCGATGGCCCGCTGCTCGTCATAAATCTGCGCGACATCGGCGTGCATCACTTCCGGGGAGATCTGCATGAAGCCGACCGGGTGGTAGTGAAAGGCCTCGGGATCGGACTCCCAGACCGAGACATTGTGAGCCATTAGCGCCCGCATCGCCGGCTGGAAATAGTTGTTCCGAACGACGCCACAGGCCAGGCCCGAGGGACCGGCGCCGATCCCCGTCTTGTCCAGGATCAGGACATCGTCGCCGGAGCCTTGGCCGCGGGCCTTCAACTCTTTCGCCAGATGCCATCCCGTGGACAGGCCGTGAACCCCAGCCCCGATGATGACGTAGCGGGCACCGTGAAGGGCGGCCATTCGCCTTTAATAGTATCGAGACCGCATGAGCCAAAGCGTCGTCATCACCGATTCCGCGGCGATGCTCCAGGCAGCCATCGCCACCCTTGACGCCGGCGGTACGACCTACGAATGCTTGCCGGACGGGCTCACCCCCGAGGAGGTCGCCGCCCGGTCGGCCGACGCCGATGTGCTGATCGTGACCTTCGTCCCGCTTCGAAAGCCTGCCATCCGTCTCCTGAGACGCGTCGGCTTGATCGTGCGCTGCGGGGTCGGCGTCGATGGCATCGACGTCGAGGCCGCCACCGAGCAGGGGATCCTGGTCGCCAATGTCCCTGACTACGCCGTCCAGGAGGTGGCGGACCACACCATGCTGCTCCTGCTGGCGGCCGCCCGCCGCCTGAATCATTTTCAGCGAAGCTGGCCCGAGAAGGGCTGGGCATCGGTCGAGTTCCCGGCGATCCGCCGGCTCCAGGGGCGACGGTTGGGGATCGTTGGCCTCGGGAGGATCGGGTCCCAGGTGGCGTTGCGGGCGCGGGCATTTGGCATGGCGGTGGTGGCCTACAGCCCGCACCTGGACGCGGCGCGACTCACCGAACTCGGCGTCGCCGGCCTCCCGCTCGACGAGCTGTTTCGCACCAGCGACGTGATCAGCCTGCATGCGCCGCTGACGCTAGAGACGCGGCATTTGCTGGACGAGCGCGCCTTCGCCCAAATGCGGCGAGGCGTGATCATCGTGAACACGGCTCGCGGGGGGCTCATCGACCTCAACGCGCTGCAATCGGCGATCGACCAGGGGATCGTCGGGGCGGTGGCGCTCGACGTGCTGGAACGGGAGCCTTTCCCGGATCTCTCCTTACCCTTTCTCCGCGACCTCAATGCGTCGATCACGCCGCACGTCGCCTGGTACTCGGACGACGCGGTTCGCGAGCTCGGCGTGCTGGCCGCTGAGGAAGCCCTGCGCTTTCTGCGGGGACAGCCGCTGCGGGCGGCCCTGAACCCAGAGGCCCGGGTGCGTTACCATCGCTCCTGACCGGGAGCTACGGAATCGAACGCTTTCCTTGTCCAGGAGGGATCACGGTTTGATGGGCAAAACGGACGTCGGTGTGAAGCCGGGGCTGCTGGAGCGGCTCGGCACGGACGTCGTGGTCTGCGCCGAAGGCTACCTGTTCGAGTGCGAACGGCGCGGATACCTACAGGCGGGCGCCTTTGTTCCCGAGGTCGTGCTCGAGCATCCCGAGGTGATCACCGAGCTGCATCGGGAGTTTGTCCACGCCGGCTCTGACATCGTCGAGGCGTTCACCTATTACGGGCACCGCGAGAAGCTTCGGCTGATCGGCAAGGAACACCTGCTCGAGCCGCTCAACCGGAACGCCCTGGCGATTGCCCGGCAGGTGGCGATGGAGTCGAACTCGCTGCTGGCGGGCGATCTCTCCAATACCAATATCTACGCGGCCGATGACGCCGCGCGTCGCACAGTGCGCGGGATCTTCGATGAGCAGGTCGGCTGGGCGATGGAGGCGGGCGTCGACCTCTTCATTGGCGAGACCTTCAGCTACGTCGGCGAGGCGCTGCTGGCGCTCGAGGCGATGCGCCGCAGCGGCCGGCCGACCGTCGTGACGATGGTCTTCCACCAGGAAGCGACGACGCGCGACGGCTACACGGCCGGCGAAGCCGCCAAGCGCCTGGAAGACGCCGGCGCGGATGTGGTGGGGATCAACTGCGGCCGTGGCCCGCGCACCATCCTGCCGCTGCTCGAGCAGGTGCGCCAGGCGGTATCCTGCCACGTGGCCGCGCTCCCGGTACCGTATCGCACCACGCCCGAGCAGCCGACCATGCAGTCCTTGCGGGATCCCTTGACCGACATCCGCCCCTTTCCGACGGCCCTCGACCCATTTGTGTGCACCCGGTATGAGCTGGCGGACTTTGCCCGGGCGGCGCATGCGATGGGGGTCAACTACCTCGGGGTCTGCTGCGGCGCCGGCCCTCATCACATTCGCAGCCTGGCCGAGGCGTTGGGCCGGACGCCCCCGGCGAGCCGCTACTCGCCCGACATGTCGAAGCATGCATTTTTAGGGACCGATCCCACCCTCAAGCAAGATAACCGTGACTTCGCCGAGAGGCTCTAGCCGCTCGGCCGCGTACCAACATGTCCGCGACCTGCTGGCAGCGGATCGCTGTGTCATCCTGGACGGGGGGATCGCCACCGAACTCCAGCGGCTCAGCCCGCTGAAGGGGAACGCGGGGCTCGACCGCGAGCTGTGGGGGACCTGGGCGCTGTACCGGGTGCCGCAGGCCGTCCTGGAGGTGCACCATCGGTACGTCGACACGGGCTGCGACGTCATTTCGACGAATACCTGGTCGATTCTCGCGGCGCCGGAGGCCGAGCAGCGACTGGGCGGGCCGACCCCCGAGGGCCGGCACTGGATGGACGTGGCCCGCCTCGGGATCCATCTTCCGCGGCGCGCCATCGCCGAGGCCGGACGGCAAGCAAACTGTTCGGTGGCTTTCGCGATCTCCGAGGAAGGCCAGTCGCCGGCCCGCCACGAGACGGTCGAGTTGTTGTCTCGCGTGTTCGAGGAGGAACCGCCGGATCTCATCCTGTTGGAAACACTGACCCTGGTTCGTGACCCGGCCACCTACAAGATGGTTGAGCTCTTACTCGGCACCGGGATCCCAGTCTGGCTCTCCTTCCGGCGCTGCCGCCACGGCGTCTGCGGCGTCTATGGCCAGCACTGGGGACCCCCGGAGGGCGACCTCTTTGGTCGGGCGGCTCGCCGCTTCGAGTCGATGGGTGTCGAAGCCCTCCTCATCAACTGCCTGCCGATCGACCACGTCCCGGGGATGATCGGGTGGCTTCGCGACTTCACCGAGCTGCCCCTCGGCGTCTACCCGAATCTTGGCCACATGGTCGGCCCCCGGTGGCGATTCGACGAGCACGTCGGACCGACCCAGTATGGCCATCTGGCGCAGTCGTGGCGGGAGGAAGGCGCCCAGATTATCGGCGGCTGCTGCGGCACCACCCCGGAGCACATTGGGGCGGTGGCCGCCGCGGTGGCGCAAACCAAGCCGGGCCATGCCCGCCCTCCGGTGATCTCGGTGCGAGAGGAAAGTCGGGTGCCCGAGCCGGAACCGGTGCCCTGGGCGGATGCGGGCGGTCGACCCCTCTATCCGCTCCCGTTTCCCGAGCTGACGGTGGATCCGGGCGTCTTCATTCCCACGCAAGGTAGCTTCCTCTGCTGGAAGTACCTGTTCACGGAGCGAATCGGTCAAGAGGGAACGTGCCTCGATGTCGGTTGTGGCTGTGGCATTCTGGGCATTCAACTGGCCCTCAACGGCGCCCGGGCGGTACATGCCATCGACATCGACCGGAACGCGATCGCCAACACCATGGCCAATGCCTTCCGCAACGGTGTGGCGGGCATGATCCGCGCCGAGGAGGTCGACCTCTACGAGTGGGAACCCGACCAACGCTACGACGTGTGTGTCGCCAGCCTCTACCAGATGCCGGTCGACCCTTTTGAGGAACCAACCGGGCACCGTCCCCTCGACTACTGGGGACGGAACATTCTCGACCACTTCATCAGGATCCTCCCCCGCGTGCTTGCCGAGAATGGACGGGCCTACTTTATGCAGCTGTCCATCATCGGCCAGCGGGAGACGTCGCGCCAGCTCGAGGCGCTGGGGCTCAAGTCCCGGGTGGTTGACTTCGGCTTCTTTCCGTTCTCAGAGCTTTTCGAGGCGAACCGGGACCAGATCCGGCGCGTCGAGCAATTGTCCGATGCCTTCGATCTTCGCCTGGCCGGAAAGGACACCATGGTGGCGTACTTGCTCGAGGTCACCCGCGCAGCGTCGTCGGGCTCGGGCTGATGGCCTTCCTGGTTCCCTGTCCCGACTGCGGCAACCGGGAGGCCGCCGAGTTTTCCTACGGTGGCGAGTCGAACCGGAGGCCCGCCCCCGGCGCCGCGGCCGCCGAGCTGGCACGCTACCTGTTTTTCCGTCGCAACGTCGCCGGCACCCAGGTCGAGTGGTGGTACCACCGGGATGGATGCCAGCGATGGTTCCTGGCCCGACGCGATACCCGGTCCAACCTGATCGAAGAAACCTACTGGCCCGAGCAGCGGGCTGCACACCGGGCATGAGACGCCTGCCGCGGGACCCCTCGGAAAGCCTCGACCGCAGTCGCGCCGTCACCATCGTGCTGGACGATCGCCGGCTTCAGGCGTTTGCCGGCGACACCGTCGGCTCGGCGATGGCGGTGAACGGGGTGGCCATCACCGGCCGTTCCTTCAAATACCATCGTCCGCGCGGCCTCCGGTGTATGACCGGCGCCTGCTCCAACTGCCTGGTCACGGTGGATGGCGTGCCCAATGTGCGCGCCTGCCTGACGCCTGTGCGCGACGGGATGTCGGTGCACCGCCAGAACGCCTGGCCCTCGGTCGACCATGACCTGCTCAGCATCTTCAACCGGTTCGCGTTCGCCCTGCCGGCCGGGTTTTATTACAAGACGTTCCACCGGCCGCGCTTCCTCTGGCCGCTGGTCGAGCCCCTCATCCGCCGGATGGCGGGATTGGGCAGGCTGCCCGACCGGGTCATCGCGCAGGCGACCGACAAGGTCCATCTGCACTCCGACGTGCTCGTGATCGGCGGCGGTCGCGCGGGCCTGAGCGCGGCGGCGCAGAGCGCCCGCGCCGGGAAGCGAACCGTGCTCCTCGAGGCCCGGCCAGAGCTGGGCGGCCGGACCCGCAGCTCCCCGGCTTTTTCGACCACCGCCCAGCTCACCGCCGAAACCGAGGCGGCCGGCGTCCAGGTGTTCCTCGGCACACCGGCGATCGGTGGGTTCGAAGGCGGGCTGATCGTGGCGGCCAGCGAAGACCGCCTGCTGCACATCCGACCCACGGAGGTCATCGTGGCCACCGGCTCGATGGAGCAGGTGCCGGTATTCGCCAACAACGACCTGCCCGGGATCATGACCGGCGAGGCGGTCGATCGGCTCCTCCACCTGTACCGGGTCCTCCCGGGCGACCGCGCGGTCGTCATCCGGTACGCTCCGCGAGCGGGGGAGACCGCGGCCGCGCTGACGGCCGCGGGCGCCGAGGTCACCATCATCGACCCTGCCACCGAGGTGATCGAGAGCGCGGTCGGTCGCCGCTGGGTGCAGGGCGTCGAGCTGCGCAGCCCGCGGGGCGTGCGCCGGCTGTCGTGCGACCTCCTCGTCATCGGCGGCCTGAGCGTCCCGGCGGCCAGTCTCATCTCCCAGATGGGCGGGCAGGTCGCCTTCGACGAGCGTCGGCAGACACTGTCGGCCGCGGGTCTGCCCGACCATGTCCGGCTCACCGGCGACGTGAATGGCTCGTCGCCCGCCGCGGCTGGGCCACCGCCGGCGTACAGCCCGGCGGGTGGGAAGCAGTTCGCCTGCGTCTGCATGGACGTGACCAAGACAGAGATGGAGCAGGCGGTCATCGAAGGGTTCGACGACATCGAGCTCCTCAAGCGCTACACCACGTTCTCGATGGGCCCCTGCCAGGGAAAGGCCTGCCTCATCGGGTCCGTCCGGCTGGCCGCGGCGCTGACGAGGCGCGCGGTGGCGCCGACCGGGACCCCGACCAACCGGCCGCCCTGGACCCCGGTCTCGCTCGAGGTCCTGGCGGCGGGATCGCCGACCCCTCGCAAGGAGACGGCCATCCACGACCGGCACGCGGACGCTGGCGCGGAGTTCATGTGGGCCGGCGACTGGCGGCGACCGCATCACTACCAGGACCCGCGCGAGGAATGTCGGGCCGTCCGGGAGCGAGTGGGCCTGATCGACGTGAGCAGTCTGGGCAAGTTCCGCATTAAGGGCCCGCAAGCCGTTGCGTTGCTCGAACGGCTCTATCCCAGTCGAGTGGGTGATCTCAAGATCGGCCGGATCCGGTACGCGGCCATGCTCAACGACCAGGGCGTGATCCTCGACGACGGCATCATCTGCCGGCTCGAGCCGGATGAGTTCTTCGTGACCACCACCACCGGCGGGACCGCCGGCATGGAGCAATGGATGCGCTGGTGGCTCGCCGATTGGGGGCTCGATGCGCAACTGCTCAATATGAGCGGCGGCTATGCGGCGATCAACGTGGCCGGACCACGCTCGCGCGAGGTCGTGCAGCGGCTGACCGACCTGGACATGTCGGCGGCGGCGCTCCCCTATCTGGCGGCCGCGCGCGGGCTGATGGCGGGCGTCCCGGCGCTGATCCTGAGAATCGGGTTCGTCGGCGAGCTGAGCTATGAGATCCATCTGCCGAGCGCCTTTGGGGAACACGCCTGGGACGCCATCATGGAGGCCGGCCGTGGCCTGGGCATCGCCGCGTTCGGCCTGGAAACGCAGCGCGTGTTGCGCCTGGAAAAGCAGCACATCATCGTCGGCCAGGACACGGATGCGCTGTCGACGCCGTACGGGGCCGGCCTCAACTGGCTGGTCAAGCTGGAGAAGCCGGACTTCCTGGGCCGCGCCTCGCTGACAGATCCTGACCGTGAGACAGAACGCCTCTGCGGCTTTACCGTCGAGAGTGGCGACGTGCCGCCGGAGGGTGCCAGCATCGTGGAGGACAGCCGGCCAGTCGGTCGCGTGTGCTCCAGCCGCTGGAGCGGTGTGCAGCAGGGCGGCATCGGCATGGCGTGGCTGCCCCGCTCGTGGGTGAAGGACGGACGGGTTTTCGAGATCGCCTTCGACACCAGGCGGTCCACCGGCAAGGTCCATCTCGCCCCCTTCTACGATCCGGACGGTACGAGACTGCGCTCGTGAGCGACCCACCCATAGTCCTCGAGATGTCGGGACTCCCAGCCCGCTCCGGGACCGAGCCGGTCAGGCGCACCCCTGCCCATCGCCTGCATGCCGGGCTCGGCGCCCGCTTCGATCGGCTCGACGGCTGGGAGATACCCGCGGCCTACGGGCCGGTTGACCTCGAGCGCGCCGCTATCCGCGGCGGGCTGGCGATCGCTGACGTGACGCCGCGCGGAAAGATCGACCTGCGCGGAGCCGTCGACGAGATGCTGGCGCGGCTGGCGCCTGGCCCCGAGGTGCGCGTGGCCCGATTGAGCGCGCGATCGGCCCTGATCCTGACACGACCCAGCGACGTCGCCCCCTGGCTGGCGGCGGCCGAGCAGGCCGCCGGGGTGTCGGGGATGGCAACCGATGTCACGTGCGTGTACGCCGGCATCGCCCTGCTCGGACCCAATGCCTGGGATCTCCTGGCGCGGCTGACGTCGATGGATGTCTCGACGGTTGGCCCGGGCGGTGCGACCGGGCTGCGCCTCGCCAAAGTCCCGGCCATCCTGGTGCGCGGCGAATACGCCATCGAGGTCTATGCGGCCTCGGAGTCTGGACGCTACCTGTGGCAGACCGTCGCGGAAACGGCCGGGCGACTTCAGGGCCGGGCGGTGGGCTGGGACGCCCTGACGGCGGAGGGCTGGCGATGACGGTGCTCAACCCGCTTCGCTATTTCCAGCCCTGGACCATGTGGCATCATCAGCCGCTGCGATCCAGCTACGACGCCGTGATCATCGGCGGTGGCGTACACGGCCTGGCCACGGCCTACGAACTGGCCAAGCGCGGCATGCGCCGGGTTGCGGTCCTGGAGCGAAGCTATATCGGCAGCGGGGCGAGCGGGCGGAACACCACGATCATCCGGGCGAACTACCGGACGCCGGAGGGCGTCGCGTTCTACAAGGAGAGTCTGCGCCTCTACGAACGGCTGTCGCAGGAGCTCGACTACAACCTGCTGTTCTCACAGCAGGGCCACCTCACGCTGGCGCATACGGATCGGGCCGTAAATGTCATGGTCGAACGAGCCGCGGTCAATCGCCTCCTCGGCGTGGACAGCCGGGTCATCGACCCGAGAGAGATCCACGAGCTGTGCCCGGAGCTCGACCTAAGCGCCCATCCCGCGTACCCCATCCAGGCCGCGCTCTACCATCCGCCGGGCGCGGTCATCCGGCATGATGCGGTCGTGTGGGGGTACGCGCGCGCCGCCGCGCGTCTTGGCGTGGAGATCCACCCCGCGACCGAGGTCACCGGGATTCTCGCTGACCGCGGTCGGGTGACCGGGGTGCGCACGACGGCGGGGGACGTGTCGGCGCCGGTCGTGGTGGCCGCCGTCGCCGGCTGGTCCAGCGAGGTGGGACGCATGGCCGGCGTCGAGCTGCCCATTCTCACGCATGTGCTGCAAGCGTTCGTAACCGAGCCACTGAAGCCCTTCCTGCACGTGATCCTGGTTTCGGCCACCCTCCACATCTATGTCAGCCAGACCGATCGCGGGGAGGTCCTGATCGGCGCCGAGATCGAGCCCTACACGACCTACAGCCAGCACTCGACCATCGGCTTCCTCGAACAGAGTGCGCACCACACCCTCGAGCTCCTCCCGATCCTGGCGCCGGTCAAGGTGCTGCGCGCCTGGGCGGGCCTGTGTGACATCACGCCAGACTACAGCCCCATCATGGGCAAAACCGAAGTCGACGGGTTCTTCGTCGATTGCGGCTGGGGCACATACGGCTTCAAAGCTGCCCCCGTCTCTGGCGTCTGCATGGCCGAGCTGATCACGACCGGCAAGACACCGAGCTTGATCGAGCCTTTCAAGCTGTCACGGTTTTGGGAGCGGCGGCTGGTTTCGGAGCTGGCGGCGGCGGCCGTTTCACACTAGCGTCCGCACGGGCAGCGCCAAAGAGTCGCCCGGAGTCGCGGGAGCATTCACTTCGTATGCAACATCTGCCAAACGGTATCTAAAACGAATTGGTGGGGGAGGGGCGGAAACTGCGCGGGAGACCCTCGTCTCCCGCTCCAAGTTCAAATGCGGTAGGTTACGCGTTCTTATTCGAACCAAGCGTATCGGCCAAGTAACGCGCAGGTGTAACCGATCGAACCTCGAGCCGACGCTGTTAGTCTGCGCAAAGCATGGAGCGACGCCTCGTCATCCACGGCAGCACCCTTGGTGGCTACGGCCTCCCAGGGCTGCTGGCCTTCGTCGGTGTCCTGGGCGGCATCAACGCCGTCCTGACGCGGATCTGGGCCCGCCCCGCGGCCCGGACCCTGTGGCTGATCATCGTCGGCGGCGCCGTGATTTCGATCCTCTTCATGGAAGCGGTCAACCGCCGCAACATCCTGGAGGTCAGCGGCGACCGAATCCGCTGGTCCTTCCGGCAGCCGCCTGTCAAGGGTGACCAGGCCCTGTCGGGCCTGCGGAAGGTCGAGGTGTTCTCGTCTGGCGCGTGCCTGGAGTTCGAGGCAGGCCGGGTATGCGCCACCCGGGACATGTTCCGGCGCCGCGACATCACCCGTCTAATCGAAGTGCTCCGTCAGCTTGGAGCGCAGGTGAGCGGCGGCGGGCCCAGCTGGTAGTGGAGGTGGACCGAGGAGAAGCTCAAGCCGCTCCCGCATCTCCCGACAGTTCGAATAAGACCAAGTGTGGTGCTCCGAGGACGCGACGCCCGCAATAGCTCCTCGAAGTAGGGCGACCAGCCGGGGTCGAGGCCGGACCGCGATGATGATCCAGTCTTTGACTGTATTTCGGACATGATGCTGGAGACCAGCGGGGCGCGCTGGTCAGGGGTGGCGTCCTTCCAGGCGGGGGCTTAGCGAGAGGCCAGGCCGTCCCGCCTCGGGCGGGGCCCGGTGTCGAGCCCAGTCCTCAGCTCAGCGCTTTCTTCACGAGCGCGCCGATCCTTGCCTCGTCGGCGGCGGTCAACTTCGTCAGAGCGAAGGCGGTGGGCCACATCGAGCCTTCGTCGAGGTGCGCCGCGTCGTTGAAGCCTAACGTCGCGTACCTCGTCTTGAACTTCTGCGCAGGTTGGAAGAAGCAGACGATCTTGCCGTCCTTCGCATACGCGGGCATGCCGTACCAGAGTTTCGGCGATAGGGCTGGCGCGCTGGCTTTGATGACCGCATGGAGCCGCTTGCCCATGGCGCGATCCGGGTCCGGCATCTCGGCGATCTTCGCGAGCAGAGCGCTTTCCCCCTCGGCCTGGTCCGCGGCCGCCTTCATCTCTTTGACGCGCTCCTTCATCGCGGCTCGTTCCTGGTCGGTGAATCCCTCGTACCTCTTTTTGGCCGTGGTGTTCTTGGCGGACTTCTGCGTGTCCTTCGTTCCAGGTTTCCTCTTAGCCATAGTGGTTGCTGACCTCCTGCGTGGGGCGCTAAGCCGTGGCCCCGACGTTACGGATCGGAGCCCATCCTCTTACTTTAGTGGGTCGCCGTGCGCGAGCTCTGCGATCGCCAGGGGGTTCTGCTCGGGTGACCGGAGACTTTCGGACCGATTCCGCCAAATGACCGAGTGCGTCCACGTTGACCCGTTTGGCCGCGTAAACCAATGTGCGTTAGGACCGGTCGAGGACCGACCGCGATGATTGGCGGTCGGGCCATGTCGAAAAGGCGGCCTGCCATTCGATGTATTACTGAGGCGTGGAAGAGCTCAAGCCGCCAGAATGCGGATCAGACGTTCCAAAAAGCCTCCGGATCAGATCCATTAGGAGGAAATAGAGATGCGCGTGCTGGTGCTGGCAAAGGAAGGCGAGCAGAGCGGGTCACCGACCCCCCCGACGGCGGAGGCTATGGCGGAGTTCCAGAAGTTCAACGAAGAGCTGGTCAAGGCGGGAGTAGTACTCGGGAGTGGTCGCCTGTACCCGAGCTCGCAGGGCAGGCGCGTTCGGTTCGACGGCAAGAAGCGCACCGTCATCGACGGGCCATTTGCCGAGACCAAGGAACTCGTAGGCGGGTACTGGCTGTGGCAGGTGCGCTCGTTCGACGAGGCCCTCGAGTGGCTGAAGCGGGCACCCTTCGACGGCGGGGTCTTCGAGGTCCGTCAGATTTTGGAGTTCGAGGGAATGTAAGGAGCTCTTGGCATAGCGACCAGGCCGTCGCCTACCGAATCGTCTCGATCTTCGCCCCGCTTTTTCAGTGGTGACCAGGCGAATATCCGACACATCTGCGAAATTCCCGCACCCGCCATAGAGTGGGAATTGTCACGCGGTCGCCGGTGCACCCTCCTCGCGGCCGGCGGCGGTGGCGTTTTCCCCGCTTGTCTTTTGGCTAGTTCGGGCGCATTCTAGGGGCGGCCTGAGCCCCAGGCTGCCCTCCCGTGGGGAGGCAGTTGAACGAGGGCCTGTCAAGGAGGAGGTTGCATGAGCGTCGAAGTCCGTCCGGCTCGCGTCAACACCTTTGCTCCCGAAGGGAAGGACCACCTGCTTAAGGTCGTCCGCCAGGAGCGCCAGGGATTCTACGACCTGATCGACAGCACCGATGACGAGACCTGGAAGACGCCGACCGCGTGCACGGAGTGGGAAATCCGCGACCAGGTGGGCCACCTGGTCGATGTCACTGAGGGGTACATCGAGCGGTTCGCCCTGGCCCGCGCCAAGAAGCCATTTCCCGAGGCCCTCGGGCTGCCGGGCATGGCGGGCATGCTCGACACCGGGTCCAAGCGCTTTCGCAGTTCATCGCGCACCCAACTGATTGCCCGACTCAAGGCGTCGTCGACGAAGCTGTTCGAGATCTTCGACGCGCTGACTCCCGAGCAGTGGACGAGCGAGCAAATCCCCCACGTCTACATGGGGCCGCTGCCCACCATGATTTACCCGGCCTTCCAGCTCATCGACTATTCAGTGCACGGCTGGGATATTCGGGCGGGACTCGGCCAGGTGCAGCCGCTCAGCGACGATGCGGCCAACACCCTGATGCCGTACATGTTCATCGTGTTGCAGGTCACCGTGGATCAAGAGGCGGCCAAGGGATTTGACGCGACCTGGGGCGTCCGGATCAGTGGCGACCAGGGCGGCAGCTGGAAGGTGCAGGTCAAAGACGGCAAGCTCACCTACGAAGAGGCGAGTGTGGCCGCCTGTCCGGTCGTCTTCAACTTCGATCCCAACGATTGGGTCCTGACGGCCTACCAGCGCTTCCCGGGCGGAGCGGCCATCGGCGACCGCGCGCTCGCCTATAAGATCCGGCGCTTGTTCTTCAAAATCTAGGCGAGGAGGTTCGGATGGCCACCACCAAGGTTGACTACGGCACCAAGCGCGAGGCGCTCAAGGCCGCCTACCTGAAGCCAAAACCGAAGCGCGGAGCGACCAGCGCCCAGGGCATTCACCATCTGGCGCTGATCTGCTCCGATATCGAGCGGACCATCAAGTTCTACAGCGAGGTGCTGGGTTTCCCGTTGGTTGAGCTGTTCGAGAATCGCGATCTGGCCAGCTCGACCCACTTCTTCCACGACCTGGGACACGGCAACCTGCTCGCCTTTTTCGACTTCCCGGAGGATCCGATGCCGCCGACCCGGGAGTCGATCGGCGGCATGCACCACGTCTCGATCTCGGTTCCGCGCGACCAGTTCGATCGCATCCGCGGGGAGCTCGACACGCGCAAAATCCAGTACTTCGGTCCGGATCGGGTGGAGAACTCGCTGTACTTCAAGGGCCCGGACGGGGAACTGCTGGAGATCGAGGCCGATCCGCTAGAAGTGATGGAGGGTCGCCCGCTCGCCCAGTAACGGCTGGACACTGAAGGCGCCCCGCGTCCTCTTCGGGCGCGGGGCGATCGACCGCGTCGGCTCGGAGCCCGAGACGCGCGGTCAGCGTGTGCTGTTTGTGTGCACGCCGAGCCTGAAAGCGTCGAGCCACGCGGCCCGGATCCGGTCCTCGCTGGGGAGCCGGCTGGCGGCCGAGTTCACCGAGGTGGAACCGCACGTCCCTCGGGAAACGGTCGAGGCGGCTCGTACCATCGCCGAGCGGCACCAGATC
>Ga0209802_1001818_pt1 | contig 15327 bp, 31 predicted proteins | sample GraSoiAngelo_129_FD_185886 | JGI IMG/M metagenome (GOLD analysis project Ga0209802, IMG submission 185886) | Grasslands soil microbial communities from the Angelo Coastal Reserve, California, USA - 14_0927_12_40cm (SPAdes) (version 2) | ecosystem: Environmental > Terrestrial > Soil > Grasslands ... | reverse complement strand
CGCGCGGAGGACGCGGACGCTCGTGAGCTTCGTCGAGTCGATCAAGGCGGAGTTCCACAAGTCGCCGCTGCTGGCCGCATCAGCGGTGGCGGCGGTCGTCGGTGCCGCGGTGCTGGTCACGCGCCATGGCACCGGCGGCACGCCGCTCACCTCGCCGCTCGACTCCGCCAGAAACCCGCAGGCGAACCTGGCTGGTGGCGGTGGCAGCAGCGGTGGCGGCGGTGGCGCAGGCCTCGGCCAGGGCGATCCCGCCATCGGGGTCCCGACCCAGAACGTGCCAGTGCAGCAGGGCACGGTCACCAGCGGCATCAGCGCGGCCGACGTCGCCGCGGCGATCAACCAGGCGGTGGCTGGCCTGAGCGGCTCCATCTCCGACAGCCAGGGCCAGCTGCAGGGCGAGATCAACCAGCTGGCCGGCGCGATCTCGCGCAGCCAGTCGGTCGGCGAGGCGCCGAGGACACCGATCGCGCCATCGAGCGACCAGGTGACGGGCCTGCTCCAGCAGCTGCTCAATCGCATCTCGCAGGTGGCGCCGGCGACGCAGATCGCCCCGCCCACGGAGACGGCCACGCCCGCCATCACCGCGGCGCCGCGCACGCTGGCCAGCGACGGCCAGAGCCTGTTCAGCCAGTCACCCCAGACCATCACCGACTTCCAGGCGGCGTTCGGCGCGGGTGCTCCGCAGGCGTGGGTCCAGCAGCACGAGCAGGAGCTGCTCCACCCGAGGACGCCGGTCCTGTCGGCGTTTTCAACCACCCCCGCTCCGCCAGCTCCGCGTCCGCCGTCTGGGATCCTGGATCCGACGGGCGGCCTGATCGCCAACCCGATCCCAGGTGTGAACTATGCCCCCGAGGGCTTCCACATCGCACAGCCCACCGTGGTGTTCGGCGCGGCGCTCCCCCAGCCACTCAATCCCATCCCTGGTGTCGACTACGGGCCGCCGGTGGCTCCAGCTCCCGCCCCACTCACTCCAGAAGCGGGCGGCAACGAGGCGCGCTTCATGGCCCAGCAGGCGGCCAACCCGAGCAACATCGCCCACATCCAGCCCCAGGTGCCGCGCTCGGTCGACACGCAGTCGCAGCCGGCGCCAGCCACGCGAACGCGTGTGGTTCTCGTGTGAGGTCCAGCATGTACGACGAAGCTCCAACCGCAGCCATCCCCCAGCGCGAGCTCGGCGGCGCCGATCACGACGAGGAGTACCGCTATGGCCAGCCGAAGCTGCTGCTGAGCGAGCACGAGCTGGCCCGGCTGCTGATCCTGCGCGGCCGGTGGCAGGACGGAGAGCTGCGGTGACCGAGTGGGCGCTGCTGGTCGACGTCGGCATTCTGCTGGTGCTCCTGGTGGACGTGTGGATCAACGTGCACGTGCTCCAGGCGCTCACCTCGAGCGAAAGGAGGTATCGATGACAGCTCGCGATTCCAAGGGGCGGTTCAAAAAGGGCCACCACAAGCACCACAAGCGACACCACAAACACAAGTGAGCGATGCCGATCGAACCTGGGAAACCTGTCAGCGACGTCGACACGTACCGCTTGGCCATTCGCGCGGGCTTCAGTCCCCAGCAGGCGGTGACGGCCACGGCGATCTCCCTCGCCGAAGATCCCAACCGTCTGCCGGAGACAAAGAGTCCGCCGAACAAGAACGGCACCATCGACCTGGGGCTGTGGCAGATCAACTCCATCCACTGGCCGAATTTCGGCGGTGCGGAGCTGCTGTCGCACGCCTTCAACAATGCCGCTGCAGCCTTCCAGATCTGGAAAGACCGTCAGACCCAGGCGGGCGACGGCTTCACGGCGTGGACCACGTACACCGGCGGCCAGTTCCGCCAGTTTCTGGGTCGCGCTCAGATCGCGCAGGCCGAGTTTCAAGGGTCTGGTGCGGACCTGGCTCCGCTCATCAGGAGCGTCGGCGGGATCCAGCTCAACCCTCCAACCCAAACTCAGCCGCCAGGTCAGATCCAGCTGCCAGGCCAGATCCAGATCACCAACCCGATCGAGGCGGTGGCGAACGCGATCGGCGGCGGCTTCGGCCAGCTGGGCACGTCGATCCATGACGCGATCGCCACGTTCGTGCTGTCGCTGCTGCACGTCATCCTGGGCATCTTTTTCCTGGTGATGATCCTGCTCGGTCTGTATCTCCTGCTCGCCAGCTGAGGCGAAGCGTTCACTCCACCTGAGAGGTTTTTCCAATGGCGCATTGCATCCGCTCCTACGGCGACATCGACACCGGCGGCCCTGAAGGTCGGGCGATCCTGGTCGCGGTCCACGAGTTCGACGACGGCAGCCGCGAGGTGGTGCCGCAGCGGCCGACGGACCCGCTCACCGGCCAGGTGACGGACCCGAAGGGGTTCGTGTTCGCCACCGACCAGCACGCGAGCGAGATCGCCGCGCGAAAGCAAAAGCAGGGCTGGTGAGCACCACCGCTGGCGTGGACCGCCCGTTCGGTCCACCGCCCCAGTTCCCCGCGCCGGACGATCGGGCGCCTGCGTCAGCGCTGGACCTGGCGCAGGCGGCCGATTACCTGGAGCGCATTACCAAAGCCGTGGAAAAACTGGCGCGCCACGAGCACGTGCCGTGGGACCGCCCGTACAGCATCACCGTGCAGGGCGGCTCCACGTACACCATCGTCGCGCCCAACAACGTGGCCGGCTTCGTGGTGGCCAACCAGACGGGCCAGATCCTGTACGCCCGCCTGGGGGAGTTCTGCAATTCGACGGACTACGACGTGATCGTGCCCAACAACCACGTCGCGCGCTACGAGCGGAAGGACTGGGAGGGCAATTACCTGACGTTCTTCAATCCGGGCGCGGGCCCGGTCACCTTCAACGTGCTGGTGGGCCGGCCGGTGCCGGACTTCACGCTCGTCGCGATCTAGGAAATGGCGCGTGGCGACATCGTCACCATCGCAAACGGCGCCACCGCGCTGCGGCCGCTGGCCGACGCGGCGCAGAGCCTGGTGGTCAACAACCGCAACAACGGGCTGGTGTACGTGGCGGCCGACGAGCTGCCCGACACCAAGTTTTTCGATTACATCGTGCCGCCGAATAGCAGCGCGCGGCTGCCTGGCATCTTCCGCGAGACGGTGGGCGTGCTGTACCAGGACCTCACCGGCGCGGGCACCGCGGGCCAGGTGGAGCTCTACCGCTCCAACCGCTTTGTGGACGCGCCGGAGTACGGACCGCTGGGCGCGTCAGCGACGACCAGCTTCGCCAACGTGGACCTAGCCCAGGTCGCCACGCCGTCGGCGCCAGCCTCCGGGTTCAGTCGCCTGTTCGCCTCGGCGGTGGACCAGCAGCTGTGGTACGAGCTGCCCAGCGGCGTGCTGGTGCCTGTCAGCCAGCAGGCCAAGCTGCAGGTCAATTCGATTGGCTCGTCGATACTGCTCAACGGGTCCGCGGCGGCGACGGGGGCGTGGACCGACATTACCACCGGTACCAGCTTCACCGTCGACGACGCTAACTCAGTCGTGCAGGTGAACGCGGCTATTTCGATGGTCGTCACGGCCGGTGGGGGTGGCTGCAACTTCACGCTGAGGGCCATCGTGGACAGCGTCAGTCCTGGCCCGATTGCCAACCGACTCTTCGGTGTATCCCAAAACGATTACCTCTGGGGGCAGACGGTGTTCTATCTCACCGGTTTGAGCGCTGGAAGTCACTCGGTCAAGCTGCAGTACTTCGCCAGCAATTCCGCGACACTGACGCTTCGTGCGGGGCAGAACGTCAACGAGTGGGCCAATCTGGCGGTGCTGGAGCTCAAGCGCTGATGCAGCTCCTGGTGGACCACGTCACTCGAGCGGTGCTGGCATACGGCTATTTCCCCGTCCCGCAGCAGGGCGCCGACGTCGTCCAGGTCGACGATGCACTGGTGGCCACCCTCCAGCAGCCAGGCGCCAAGAAGCTCAACGCCGACGGCAGCATTGCGGTTACGCCGCCAGGTCCGATCGTCCCGCCGCCCAAATCGGCCGACCAGCAGACACTGGCGACGTGGGCCAACCAGGCCGCACCGCTCGTGACGCAAGCCGTCGCCCAGGCGATCGCGCGGCTGCTCGGCGCGCTCTGATTCAATTCAATTCCAACGGAGGAACCCCGCAATGGGCATCAACGAGCAGCTCGCCAACCAGGTGGCCGCCGAGGGCGGCACGCCGGTGGATCCGTCAGTCCCGCATTTCGCCATCAGCGAGGAAATGCGCGGCCACATCGAGCAGGAGTTTTCCGACGAGGTGACGGGTAGCGAGGTGTGGCCGGCGACGGACTGGGGCGTCGCTCCAGGCAAGCAGGGGCTGTACGTCTACTCGCGATCGACGAACGAGACCCACCGCCTCCCTTTCGAGTAGCCGCCGGTGGGCCGATCGTCCCACCCGCCACCGCGCGGCTGTTTTCGGTGTGGAACGGCTCGGCGATCGGCGCTCAGTACCATGAGCTCGCCGACATCGCCCAGGCCGTGCAGGCGCTCGTACCCGCCAGCTGGAGTGATGTCGGTCTCGAGTGGCTGGTAAAAGCGGGGGAGGGCGGCGACTGGCAGTCGCGGTGGGACCCCAGCCCGCTGGCGGTTTCCGGTCCCGCCCGCCTGGGCGAGCTGGTCGCCGAGGGCGAGCAGCTGGGCGTGCGCGTGGTGCCCTACGTGGTGGTCCGCGGCCGCGCCGACTGGCTCACCGCGGAGCTCAGCCAGGTCGCGGCCTGCGCGCGTGTCGCCGAGCGCGTGGTGCTCAACCTGGAGCCGGGCGCCAGCTACTTCAACGGCATGCCGACGGTCACCTGGGTGAATGGCTACTTCGATCTGCTGGGCCTCGGTTCTGAGAAGCTCGAGCTGTGCGCCATCCCGCGCACGCTGGCCGCCAGTTACCTTGGGGGTCCGCCGGTGATGCAGTCCTGGCTGGCGCATGCGAGTCGTGCCAGCTGGGAGTGCTACGACGCTGCAGCGGCCGACCTGTCGCCCGATCGGGCGCTGCAGCTCGTCGACCAGTGGGGCGCGCCACCTGGCCCCCAGTACCGAATCCCCGTCGTCCAGCGCTCCCGCATCGGCGCCTGGTGCGACAGCCCGCTCGCAGGTGGCGGCATGGAAGTCTGGCACCTCGATGGCGACTGAGCATCGGATAGTGCTGTACGTGCTGTACGTGCTGTACGTGCTGTACGTGCTGTACGTGCTGTACGTGCGCAACCGCGAGGGCAATATCCGCTACGAGCTCGAGGACAGCACCACGGGTCGCCTGCTGCTCCTCGGCGAGCTGCCTGAGTCAATGAGCGACTACGCGCAGGGCGAGGCGCTGGTCGTCATGGAAACGCCAGAGGTGCGACAGGCGCGGATCGAAAACCGACGATGAACGGTCGCATCGACAGCACCCATCACGTGGTCGGTGGCAAGTCGGGTCCGCTGCCGGAGTTCCCACGGGTCTGCCAGGTCGCCCCGCAGGTGCTGAAGGGAATCAGCGAGCGCTGCCCGCTGCGCGTGAGCTTCCACCACGAGATCCTGCTCGAGGACGGCATCGGGGCGCGCTCGGCGAGCTGCGCGGCGCACCTGTTCGAGGCCGCGGCGGGGCTGCTGAAGGCGATCATCGCCGCCAGCATCGAGCCCGAGCGGGTGACGTCGATACGCGTCAGCCAGGTCGAGCCGTTCTCTAACCACCAAAACCCGGGTGTAACAGGTTAGAAGTCTGGCGCCTGCGCCGGATGGGGGAAATGCGGGGTAGGCCGATCGGGGGCTAGCGGACGGAAGGCCCGAAACGTACAGTCGAGCGATCCCGAGTTGGAGGGATCACTCATGGGCGAGGCCGGTCCTAGCGAGCCGAACGCCATTGTTCTGTTCACCCCAGCGCTCAAAGCGCGTTCTGTCCAATCCGCCGCAAGACACCGCCAGCGCCACTGGCAGCCGCCCGAGGGCCTCACCCCGCAGGATGCCCTGGGCGTGATCCAGGCAGCCCGCTGCGCCCCTGTGTGCCCGCACGTGGACTGTGAGCGCAATGAGCTGCTCCTGCGCGTGCTGTGGGCCACAGGCTGCCGTCTGAGCGAAGCACTCGAGCTCACGCCACGGCGGGTCATGGCCGACAGCCTGATCCTGCCGATCTACAAGAACGGCTTCGAGCCCGACGGAGCTCGGCCGCTGCATCGCGTGTTCCTGCCAGCTGGCCAGGCTGGTCTGCCCGGCGCGCTGCTGGTCTGGGCCATGCGCCACGAGCTGGCGCCGACCGAGCCGCTCTTCTTCGCCACGCGCCACCGCGGTGTTCCCAGTCGTCGGCCCCTCAAAGCGATTACGCGCAACATGGGCTGGCAGCTGGTCAAAGCGGCCTCCAGGAGGGCTGGCGTCCTGGTGCTGGCCCTACGCCGATCCGTCGACGGCGGCCGCGGGGAGCCCGCGCCGATCCATCCGCACCTGTTCAGGCACGCTCGCGCTCGCCACATCCTGCGCACGACCAAGAGCCTGCCGCTCGTCAAACGCCACCTCGGCCACTCCCAGCTGCAGATGGCTTACCTCTCGATCGGCGACTTGGAGGCGTGCGAAATGATCGGCAGCATGGCCGAGTGAGTGAGTGCCAAAAATTGGCAGTAGCGTGGGTTAGGTAAGCGGTGTAAGCTAAGCGGCCGTGAAGACCAAACTCACGGCCGCGATCGCCGCGGCGATCGCGCTGCTCAGCAGCTCGGCGACCGCACTGGCTGACCCTCCGGCGTATTTTTTCATAGCCCTCGCCAAACCAGAGGGGGGCCCGCTGAGCTGGATGAGGTGCGACTACAGGGGAACGTGGAACGCAGGCGTCAAAGACGTTCTCCCAGGAGCCGACACCCCCCAGCTCTGGGTCATCGGCTTTCACCTAGCCAATCGTCCGTTCGGATATCTGCCACCTGTGCCGGTCAGCGTCGCTGACGCGTACGTGTGCGGCGCTTACGACCCGGCGAGTCTTGACATCGGGACTTGACCCTCGCTTCTTGGTTAGCTTACTAATTGGTCAGGTGTGTGCGGTAAAGCACGGTGAGCTGAAGGGGTACACGCTGCGGCTCATCCGCTGCGGTCGGAAAAACTGCCCCACCTGCCCGCACGGACCTTACTGGTACCGCCAGTGGAAAGAGGACGGCCGCGTCCGCTGGAAGTACGTCGGCAAGCGGCTGCCCGAGGACAAGCCTATCGATAGAAATATGGCGGCAAAAGAAGACCCCCGAGAGTCCTAGTTCTCGGGGGCCGATGGGCGGCGGATCCGCCCCCTTTTTGTATCACGGGGGGCCTTGCATGCACCCGAGTGAGAGCGGGACCCGTGTGCCCGCAGCGAACTCTATCACACCTAATGCGGCGGGTAACAATACCCACTACGCTGGATTGTGTCCAGTTCCGAGCGGAGATTTCCCTACAGCAACGTCAGGGGATTTCAACGGGACGGACCGTTCACGGGATCTGTCCAACGAAAAAGCGTGCGAACATGTCAAGCTACGCTTGCTAATCGACCCTCGAAATAACGTCTATCAAGCCTACTGTAGGAGCTGCTTTTTCGAGGGTCCAAAAGCGGGGAGCCAGCGAGCCGCGGTGCGTGGCTTCTGGGCGGGCATGGTCGGCCAGCACTTCACCAGCAACGGCTATGCGCACGCCTCGTCACTCAGCGGCTACTGGGGACCTGACACGCCACGCTACACGCCCGACCAGCTGCTGGCGCTGGGGCTGGGCTCATGACCTTCGTCGAGGCGACCGTCCTGTACCGAGTGATGGACACCGACCCACGCGATCCGGCCGGCCAACGCTCCGAAAAACGCCTGTTCAACCTCGACGCGGTGCGTCTGGTCACGCCCACCGCCGACGGCAAAGGACGCTCGGTCTTTCACATGCGCGACGGCTCCCCGCCGATGTTCGTGGTCGTCGAGCCCTACGAGTACTGGGTTGCCATCCTGAGCGCTGAGCAGCCCCAGCCCCGGAGGGCGTTCGCATGACGCGCTCGCTGTGGCAGGCGGCAACGCAGTTTCCGCTCCGCCAGATCGAGGTCGAGATGACCTATCGCGATTCGCGTGGTCACTCCGCAGGGTTTCGGCGGCTGGGTAACACCCACCATCGGCTGCTGGAGATCCTGTGCTCGTGGGCTGAGAGGCGCTCTGGCCGCCACTGCCACTACTCGATGCCCCAGATCGCGGCCATGCTCGGTGTAAACCTGCGCTGGGCCAAGCGTGTGGTGCGCGACATGGAGATCTGCGGGCTGATCTTCGTCCGCCGCGGTGTGGGTAGAGGGATTGCCAATGAGTACTTCGTGCGCCAGGAGCTGATTCGGAACCCCACACTGGTGTTCGGCGGAAATGGTGGCCGGCTCCGAGTCGAAATGGTGGCCGGAATCCAGACCCCCGTTTGTGGCCGGCCGGCCACTGTTACATCGGAAAAGGGTGGAGCGCCGGCCGGCCACCCCACTCCGGACGTTAGTCCGGGCGTACGTCGCGCGCCTGCGAGCGCGCGAGACGGAACGCGGTTCGCGTCGCCTGCGGGCTCCGCTCGAGACGATTCTTTGAGCTCCCGCGCTTCGCTTGGGCCTGGTAACGGGGAAATGTGGGGAGCTGGCCAGACCCGGGCGGAAAAGGAAGAGGGACTACGTCAGCTGCTGACGCAATACCGCGTCCGCTGTCCGCGGTGCAGCGAGCTGATGGACCCTGACGCCTACGACGAGCACGACTGCGTCCCACAAGAGAAAGCGCCGACGGCGGCCCAGTTCGAGCTCGAGCTGCCGCCGCCAGTCCCACCAGCCGGCGACGAGCTGCTCGCCGAGCACGAACGACTACTCGCCCTCGAGCGAGCCAGGAGGGAGGTCCCCGCCGATGCCTAGCCAGGCAAGGATCGAGCGCGACGCCCTCGGGTACTGCGAGCACTCGCGCGACCACCATCGCCACGTGTGGATGAAGTTCGCCAGCGTGCCACGGTTCGAAAACGCACCAGCCGTGTTCTGCTCCAGGTGCGGCGTTCGAGGCGTGTTCAGCCAGCTCGAGCTCGAGCAGTGGCAAAAGTACCTCGACGCCTACTGGCAACGTCGAGGGGTCAATCCATGAGCGCCGAGCTCAGAGCCCGCTGGTGTGTCACGAAGGGCTGGCCGCTGATGGCTCACTTCGCGCGGTGCCCATACTGCGGCCTCTTTGTCGAGCCGAAGTTGCACCCCGACTGGGAGTACTCGGACCCACCGGAGGACTTGGTCGAGCAGGACGAAGCCGAGGCCGAGGCCTAACGAGGTGTCGGGCATCGCCGAGCAGATCGCCCGCGGCTCTGATCGGCGGCCGATCGGCACGTGCTGACAAGCATGTCAGACAAGGGCGGCGATCGCGAATCTTCTGACGCGCGAGACAGTTCCCTCGCCGCCGCTACAGCTCACTGATCCGGGGGCGAGCTGGGACTAATCGCCGAGCTCGCCCATGTGGCGCTCGTAGTCGGCCAGGTGCCGCTCGAGCGCCACACGCACCAGCGACCCCAGGCTGGCACCAGTGTGCGCGCAGTACACGCGGATCCGCCCGACCATCGACTCGCTGAGCGCGACGGCGGTCTTGTGGCGGAGTCGTTCTCTACGTCTGCGGCGGACCATCGTGTGCGGCCGGTGGACCGATTGAAGTGTGCTGCAGCGCTGGTCCCAGCGTCGCTCTCAGTTTGCAGTCGAAATTGCAATCGGTTTGTCACCTGACCGTGAGAAGCGTTCGGTACTCCCCTGGCGTCATTGTCCGACCGCCGCAAATCGGCGATGTTCCAGATAGCCGAGCTGCAGGGCTGATTGGTGTCTTTCAGTCCCTCAGCTCGGCCGCTTTCCAAAATGGCACGCCGCAACACGTCCCAGCCCACCTGCCCCAGCTGCGCCGGCTTCCTGCCCAGCTCGGGCGACTGCACTCGCTGCGCACGGCACACGGTGGACGGCTCATTTTCGGCCAGCTCGAACGGTGCATCTGGGACCAGCTCGCCCAGCTCCCCAGCTCCCAGCGACCAGCCGCCCAGCTCGCCCAGCTCACGTGCTCCCAGCTCCGCGCCCCAGATCGTGGTGGAGCCGTTTTCCGACGCGCCCATGGCGCCGCCGGAGGAAGCTACCGAGCAGGCCTTCGGTCCCAGCCTGGACACGGTCCAGACGGCGTTCCAGATCACCGAGGACCAGGCCAGGGCGCTGCTGATCTTCTCTTTCGACATGCTCTCCACCTGGCGCGGCGAGCACTGGCGGCTGAGCTCGATCGAAACGTCGCCGATCGTCCCTCCGCTCACCAGACAGATCAACGCCCACGAGCGCATCGCGCGGCTGGTCGGCCAGGGCGGCGACTGGACCCTGATCGCCTTCGGACTCACGTCGATCGTCGGCCGCCGCGTGATGCAGGACCGCCAGCTCGCCAAACAAACCCTCGCCCAGCAGGAGTACCAGCGCTATGCCCGCGCCCACCCCGACGTCCCAGCCGAGCCCCGAGCAAGCCAGCCAGATCCTCGAGCGGCTGCTCAACCTGCTCGAGAAGCTGCTGGAGCGGTGGATGAGCTCACCAGCCTCGACCTTTCAGGAACAGGCGCTACGCTCCCTCCTGCCGCAGTTTCTTCCCTCTTTGCAAGCCGAGCTGCGTAAAAATCCGCTGCAGGTGGTGCAGGTGCTCCAGTTCGTGCAGCTCATGCTCGGCGAGCTGCTGGCGGACCCGACCGGCGGCGTCGCCGAGCAGCTGCTCCAGATCCAGCTCGCCGAGCTCGACCGACCAGCCGCGTGAGCATCAACGACCGGATCCTCGAGCACCTCGAGCACCTGCTGGAGCTCCACCGCCCGTTCATGGACGACGGGGAGTCTTACTGCGAGCTGGACGACGAGCTGTACCCGTGTGAGCTCGTCATGCTGGCGACCATCGGACTAGGCCTCGGTCGGGTGGTCGAGCTGCTCGAGCAGCGCCGATGAACATCGAGCAGGTTTGGCTTATCGGCTGGGCGGTAAGCGTGGTCGGCTGGATCACCACGCTGCTGCTGTGGCACCCATGGAGGCGCCGTCGTCTGGTGGTGAAATGCGAGCATCCTGATTGCTCCAACTACCAGGTGATTGACGAGCTGAGTGACGGCTTCGGCCAGGCATACCATCCGCTGAGCAAGAGCTGGCCACCCCCCGACCTAACACGCCTGCAATGATCCGCATCCAGCCAGGCCAGCACGTCACCATCGTCGGCCAGAACGGCACCGGCAAATCCTGGATGGGTGAGCGGGCGTTCGCGCTTGCCTGGCCGCGCGGCATCATCATCGACCACAAGCACGAGTCCACCTGCCGCGGCTACCAGATCGCGCGCGGCATCAAGCAATTCGACCAGCTGTGGCCCGAGGTGCCGCGGGTCATCTTCCGTCCGACCTTCCGCGCGCCGGCCGAAGAGATCGACCTGGTGCTCAGCCGCGCGTTCTATCACGGCAACACCGGCGTGCTGGTGCACGAGGCGATGCAGTTGTGCGACGCGCGCACCATCCCGCCGGGCTACCAGCGTGCATTGACCATGGGCCGCCTGCGTCGTGTGTCGATCGTCAGCTGCACCCAGCGGCCGATGCACGTGCACAACACGGTGTTTTCGGAAAGCAAGCACTTTTTCGTGTTCTTTCTCTTGCTCGAGGGCGATCGCAAAAAGATCAGCGGCTTCGCGGGTCCCACCGCGGCGGGCGTGCCAGGCCAGGAATACGGCTTTTTCTACTACGGACCGAGCATGACCGACGCAGTTGAAATGCCGCCGCTGCGTCTGGCCGCCTGATCTCCGAAACCGACTCCAGGAGAGCATCCGGGAGACATTGCCGCTCCGACACGCATCGCCTGACGGTTGGAAGTAGCTCCCGCACGTCAGTCCAGCGACGCACGCGGTCCATACAGAAAGGCCACTGCGTTGCAGTTCGCCCACATGAAGATCTCCGTCTGGAACATCGCCGCGGTCACGCTGATGGCGGTGATCGGCATCCTGGTGCTGAAGGTCCTGTTCTCAAGAGTCAACGTGCCCGGTCTGAGCGACGCGGTGCGGGCGGTCTAGGCGGTCACCGAGATGACGTTCATCGAGGCGACGCGCCAGAATATAGTTCCACTGCCAGCCGGCGCCCAGGCGTTCTCTTCTGGCCAGCCGGTCAGCTCCACCCTTCCCCGAGCTGGCTACGGGTCACGTGTGTTCGTGCACGTGAATGGCACGATGACGATCACACCGGGCACCGGCTCGGCGAGCCTGAGCTCGACGGGGCCGTTCTCGCTGCTGTCGCGCGTCGGCATCCTGGTGAACGCGGCCACCGACATCCTGTCGCTCAGCGGCTACGGCTGCTTTTGCTTCGACAAGGTGCTGCCGGACGTGGATGGCGCGCCGGCGCTCGATTCCGCCAATCCAGGCTTTGGCGTCTCGCGCGCCTACAACGCGCAGCTGTTCCAGGCGGGTGTCAGCACGGGCGCCAACACCTGGGACTTCAACCTGGTGCTGCCGCTGGCCATCAACTACCAGGACCCGATCGGGCTGCTGCTGCTGCAGTCGCCAGAGACGACCGCCGAGCTGCGCCTGACGTGGAACGTCGAGGGCGGGCTCAACACCAACTGGCCCAACAACCCGGTCACGCTCGTGGGTAACGCGACGTCGGCGTTTTCCGGCAACGCGTTCGTCGACGTCGAGTTCTTCGAGGTCCCCGCGCGGCCGGAGGACCGCCCCGACATCCGCTTCCTGCACACGCTCACCGAGTCGCGCATGGCGCTCACCAGCGCCGGCGACAACTTCGTGCCGCTGCCGCGCGGCAACACGTACTTGCGGCTGATGCACAACGTGTACGCCAACGCCGCGCTCGACACGGCGGATCTGAGCAAGCTCGAGATCACCTGGAACCAGACCACCAAGCCCTACAACATCCGCCGCCAGACGCAGCTGCTGCTGCAGCGCCTGCGCTACGGCCAGGACCTGCCGGTGGGCAACTTCGTGCACGACTGGTTCACGACCAGGACCACGCGCGACGTGATCCACACCCAGGCGATCACCGACCTGATGAGCAACGTGTCGATGGCATCCACCACCACACTGGGCTCGAACAACAACTTCATCGACACGATCGCCGAGCAGCTGGTCCAGATCGCGGCTTAGAGAAGGGGCACCCATGGAATTCGAGCCTTTTATCCGCGTGCTGGCGGAGCTGGGCCTGCTCGCGGCGTGCGCCAAGTACCTGACCCGATGACGCAGCAATCAACCGACGCCTACAGCATCCGACCGGGCACGATGAGCACGCGGGACATCTATCCCGCGCTCAGCGTGACGCCCAGCGAGGACACGCGCGTGCTGGGCACGGTCCAGCTGAAGCAGGAGATCCAGAAAGGCCTGGGGCAGAACGTGCTCGGCCAGCCGGTGGGCTGGTTCCTGACGCTGGTGGTGCTGCTCTTCGTGCTCCACTTCGTCGAGCGCCACCTGCGGCGGGGTCGCAAGTGAGCACCAGCGAGTTCGGCACCAGGGTCTACGTGGTCGGCGAGGTGCTGATCTCGGTGATCTCCCTGGTCGGCGCGCTGATGGTGCTGTTCTACAGCGGCGACCAGGGCGTGAAGCTGGCCGCCAGCGGGATCCTTTCCGCGGTGACCGTGTTCTGGTTTCAGCGTCGTCAGTCGGAGCAGTCCAACAACAACCTGGCCACGCTGGCCAACGGCAAGCTGACCCAGCTGCTCAGCTCGCAGCAGCAGCTCCAGTCCCGCACCGACGGGCTGGTGACGCTGATGGCGCACATGGCCGCGGTGTCCGAGGGCCATTCGTCGGAGGGTCCACCACAAGCGGAGCCGGCCGCGGCCGGTGTGTGAGCGACGCTGATGCGCGGCAACCCCGCGGCTGGCATCCTGCTGCTCATCGCCGGCCTGGTCGGCTTCCTGGCACTGGTGAGCGGCAACCTGGACCGCTGGATTGGCAAGGCCACCAACGCGACACCAGGCCAGGCATCTGTGTTCGACGTGACAGGTCCGACCGCCCAGGCCGGCCTATCTGGAGGTCGGGGCTCGAGCTCTAGCGCCGCGGCCAACCCCCGCTTCGGGCTGGGCACATCCGGAGGGTCCCACCTGCAGTGACCGTCCCCATCCCCGGCGGACAGGGGTCCCCCGCCAGCTCCCAGTTCCGAGCATCCCTGGGCGGCTGGTGGGCGGCCCCGGAGTGGCTGCGCAAGACGGTGGCGATCGGCCTCGGGCTGGCGGTGGTGATCTTCCTGGCGCGCTCGAACAAGTTCGCCGACCGCTGGATCACGCTGGCCTTTCTGCTCGTGGCGCTCTACCTGGTGCTGCACAACGCGCCGTTCGTCGCCGCCGCATTCGACACGCTCGGGCGCTCCATCTCGAGCGCCGCCACTCCCCACTAGCCGAAAGGAAATCCTCCGCACATGGTCGTCAAGATCGAGCACATTTTCGTCGTCATGCTGGGCCTGGTGGCGCTCTACCTGATCCTCACCAACGCCGGCGCGTTCAACAACATCATCGCCACGATCGCGAGCGGCTCCGGCCGCGTGTTCACCGTGCTGCAGGGTCGCAACGCCGCGGGGATCACCGCCTGATGTCGGAGCAGAACCACACGCTGCTGGACCACGTCCAGGAGTTCGTGCTGCTCGCGTGGTGCGTCTTTTTCGGCTTCGTGCTGGGGCGAATGCTGGTGCAGGTGCTCCAGCCGAAGCCCAGCCACGCGGTCCTGCTCAGCGCGGAGGAAATCGAGCGCAACCGCGCCGAGGCGGAGGAACGCTGGCGCAACGAGCAGGCCGAACAGCGTCGTCTACTGGCGGTGGAAATCGCCGAGCGGCTGCAGCCGAAAGTCTCGAGAGTTTCAGGTGCAGCCGAAAGTCTCGAGACTTTCGCTGAGGGCTGATGGCGCTCAGCCTGGCGGGCCTGTCCCGCAAGGTGGAGCGCGCCGCGCGCAGCGCCGCTCAGCGTGCCAAACGCCAGGAGGCTGCGCTCAAGCGGCACGAGAAGAAGCTGGCCGAGCTGGAGCGAAAGAAGCTCGACCGTCAGGCCAAAGCGTTTATCGGCAAAGACAACAGTCGACGTCGGAGCGAACAGACCCACGAGCGCAAGATGCGTCGGCTCGAGCGCGAGGCGGACCGCCGCGACGAACTCCAGCGACGCAAACAGGAATTCTGAGCAACCCACATGACACTCCCCTTTGGCATCCCCGTCGGCAGCACGGAATCGTATAACGCGCCGCTGCACTACGGCGTGCCGGCCGCGGTCATTCCGCAGTTCCTGCACCCGCTGCTGTTTGTCAGGTGCAACTACCTGCCCCAGACGGCGCAGGTGCCGTTCGTGGCCGCCAACAACTACCCGCAGACCGTGCAACCGGCGCAGGACCGCGGTTTCGAGGACGTCGTCACCCAGCGTGCGCGAGCTGACCTGTCGGCGGCGCTGGCGCGCGGAGGACGCGGCCGCACGTGCGCGTCGT
>Ga0209802_1001817_pt1 | contig 15332 bp, 14 predicted proteins | sample GraSoiAngelo_129_FD_185886 | JGI IMG/M metagenome (GOLD analysis project Ga0209802, IMG submission 185886) | Grasslands soil microbial communities from the Angelo Coastal Reserve, California, USA - 14_0927_12_40cm (SPAdes) (version 2) | ecosystem: Environmental > Terrestrial > Soil > Grasslands ... | reverse complement strand
AAGATGTGCTGCTTCGCGAGCGGCGCGAGCAAGTGATAGAGCACGTTCAATCCTCAGTTCAGGTGCGGCAGCACTCGCTCGAGCGCCACCCCGCGGGACGCCTTGAGCAGTACGATCTCGTTGCCCCTGAGAGCGGTCTTGAGCCGTGGGCCCAGCGCGTCCGCGTCCGGCGCCGTGATCAGGCGCTTCCCGAGCGCCACCCGGTGCGGCTCGAACGCCGGCACGAACTCGCCCACCGCCGCGACGAGTGCCGGCTGGAGCGCCGCGATATCCGCGGCCGCGGCCGCATGCAATCTGGCACTCTCGGGCCCGAGCTCCAACATCGAGCCCACCACCACCGCGAGCGGCCGGCGCCGCCGCTCGGCGAGCCAGTGGGCGAGCTTCAGGGCCCAGCGCAGCGAGCCCGGGTTCGCGTTGTACGTGTCGTCGATCACGGTCAGGCCGCCCAGCGAGAGCACCGCGCCCCGCCCGGACGGGAGCCGCACGCCGGCCAGGGCCGCCACGGCGCGCGCCGGGTCGGCGCCCGCCTCCCGCCCCACCGCGAGCGCGAGCATCGCGTTTTCGATCTGGTGGAACCCCACCACCGGCAGCGTGACGGCGTGCTGCCGCCAGGTGATGCGTGGATGGCCGCCGTCGTCCAGCTCCGCCGCGTCCGGCCGGACTTGCGCCCCCGGGCCGGTGCCCGCCACCACCGTCGGCGCGCGGCGCCGCGCCTCACTCGCGAGCTCGGGCGGGTCGGTCCCGACCACGGCCATCCGCGCTCCCTCGACCAAGGCGAGCTTCTCCTGCATCACCCCGGCGAGTGAGCCGAACCCCTCCACATGCGCGTAGCCGACGTTGGTGATCACCGCGATGGTGGGCTCGATCACGGCGCGCAACCGCGCGATTTCGCCCGGCACGCTCGCACCCGCTTCCACCACCAGCGCATCGGCGTCGTCGGGAGCCGCCAGGATCGTGAGCGGCACGCCCACCAGGTTGTTCAGGTTGCCGCTCGTCGCGTGCACCTGGTAGGTGGTGGCCAGCACCGCGCGGATCATTTCTTTGGTGCTGGTTTTCCCGCTCGAGCCGGTGACGGCGACGACCGGGCTCCCGGGCGCGAGCAACCGACGCCGCGCACGCGCCAGGAGGCCGAGCGCGTCGAGCGTGTCGGCCACTTCGAAATACGGCAGGCCGTCCACGGCCGGCGTGCCGCGGCGCACCACGGCGGCCGAGGCACCCCTGGCTCTCGCCTGATCGAGGAAGGCGTGGGCGTCGAAGCGATCGCCCTTGAGGGCGACAAACAAGGCGCCGGGTCTCAGGTCTCGGGTGTCCGTGGCAACGCCGCCGAAGCTGAGCTTGGCCGGCGCGCGCACGCCGAGCGCTTCCGCGACGCGCGCGCTCGTCCACTGGGTCACGAGCCCCCCAGCGCCCGCACGATCGCCCGCTCGTCGAACGGCTGCTTCTCCGTCCCGATCACCTGGTAGGTCTCGTGCCCTTTCCCCGCGAGCAGGATCGTGTCTCCCGGCCGTGCCAGCTCGAGGGCGCGGGCGATGGCACGGCGGCGGTCGACCTCTCGGGTGTGCGGCTTGGCCCGCATGCCGACCTCCACGTCGTCGAGGATCTTCTCCGGGTCCTCGGTGCGCGGATTGTCCGACGTGACGATCGCGATGTCCGCGAGCCGCACGGCCACCGTGCCCATCGGGGCGCGCTTGCCGCGATCGCGATCGCCGCCCGCGCCGAACACGACGATGAGCCGTTGCTTCGTGAGTGGGCGCAGCGTCTCGAGCGCCCGCTCCAGCGCGTCGGGCGTATGGGCATAGTCGCGCAGCACGGTGCACGGCCGCTCGGCGATCCGCTCCATCCGACCCGGGACCTGCGGCGCGCGCGTCAGCCGCTCGGCGATCGTCTCGACCGGGACGCCCAGCCCCCAGGCGCACGCCGCCACCCCGAGAGCGTTGGCCACGTTGAAGCGGCCGAGCAGCGGGAGCCGCACCTCCGCCCGACCCATGGGGGTGACGAGCTCGAAGTCGGCGCCGGCGGCGTCGAGGGTGACGCGCGCCGCGGTCACGTCGCCCCCGCGCTCGCCGAAGGTCACGCGGCGGTGCTCGCGCCGCAGTCTGAGCCAGGCGGGATCGTCGGCGTTCACCACCTCGAGACCGTCGGGGGCGAGATACTGCACGAGCTTCGCCTTGGCGCGGAAATAGTCTTCGAGGGTCTTATGGTAGTCGAGGTGGTCGCGCGTCAGGTTGGTGAAGACGGCGGCGCGGAACACGAGTCCCTCCACCCGTCCCTGATCGAGGCTGTGGGAGGACACCTCCATCGTCGCGCCGCGCGCGCCACGCGCGACGAGGGCGGCGAGCGTCGCCTGGAGGTCGATCGGCCCGGGCGTGGTGAGGTTGCCGGCCTCGCTCGGCACGGGCTCGCCCGTCGGATCGAACGCGCCCAGCGTACCGATCGAGCCCGTCGGCTCGAGCGCCGACAGGACATGCCGCAGCAGCGTGACCGAAGTCGTCTTGCCGTTCGTCCCCGTGACGCCGACCAGATCGAGCTTCGCCGCCGGACGGTCGTACCACGCTTCCGCCGCGACGGCGGCGGCGCGGCGCCCGTCGCGCACCAGGATCTGCGGCACATCCACTCCCTGCTCACGCTCGACCAGCGCGGCCGCGGCGCCCCGCTCGCGCGCGGCCGCCACGAACTCGTGCCCGTCGCGCGCCGACCCGTGCACGGCGCAGTACAGCATCCCGCGCTCCACCTTCCGGCTGTCGGCCGTGAGGCCGGTGATTTCGGGCCAGGTGTGCAGGTCCGGCATTTCGACGAGCAGCTGCGCCCGCTCGAGCGCGGCGACGACTTCCTGGAGCGTGTTCATGGCCGCGCCCCGCGGCGGGGAGGGGCGGCGCCGCGAGCGCGGACCCGGTCGCCGGCGTGTGGGTCGGCGAACAGCGTGACCATCGAGCCCGCGGCCGCGCTGTCGCCCGCCGCCGGCCAGGTGTGCTCCGCGACGCCCCAGCCCCGGAGCGCCACGCGGAACCCGCGCCGGTGCAGCGCGCGCACGGCCTCCCGCATGCCGAAGCCGGCCACGTCGGGGACCGCCCGGCGCGGCCCGACGCCGGCGCTGTCGGGCTGATAGGGCCAGGGGACCACGTAGGGCACCAAGCCGCCATCGTCATCCACGGGTGCCGCCGCGGCGCGGGGCGCGGCGGTGGATAGCCGGGCCCGGTCGAGCGCCACCGTGCGAGCCGCGAGCGCTTGTTCGAGCATCGAGCGCGTGACCGGCGCCGCCGTCTGAGCGGCGAAGTAGCTCCCCTTGTGCGGGTTGTCGATCTTCACGACCAGCACGAGCTGCGGCTGATCGGCAGGGAACAGCGCGGCGAACGAGGCCGTGTATTGGCCGGCCGCGTAGCGGCCGTTCACGACACGGCGCGCCGTCCCGGTCTTCGCCGCGACGGGAAAGTTGGTGAGCGCCGCCTCGGTTCCGGTGCCGCGCTCCACAACACCGCGCAGCATGCTCCGCAGCGCCGCCGCCACCTCACGGGACACGACGCGTCGCACCGGCTCCGGGCGATGCCGGTAGCGCACCCCCCCGCCCCCCCCGCCCCCCCCGCCCGCGCTCCGGACCTCACGAATCAGCGTGGGCTCGAGCAGGAGACCGTCGTTCGCGAGCGCCCCGTACGCCATCGCCACCTGGATCGGCGTGACCGAGAGCTCGTAACCCATGGCGAGGCTCGCGGCGCTGGGACGCGTCCACTCGGACGGCGGTCGCAGGCGTCCGGTGGCCTCCGCGGGAAACTCGATCCCCGTGAGCGCTCCAAACCCGAAGTCCCGCAGCATCGCGTACTGCTCCTCCGGCGTGAGCCGCGCCGCGAACTTGGCGATGGCGATGTTGCTCGAGACGCGGATCGCGTCGGCCATGGTGAGCGAGGGCTGCGGGTCGTCGTCGGTGATCGTGCGACCCAGCACACGCCATTTGCCCCCCTCCCCCGACACGCGGTCCGTGGGCGACACGCGGCGCAGCGAGAGCAACGCGGCGGCGGCGAAGATCTTCGCCAGGGATCCGGGCTCGAACGTGTCGGTGAACGCACTGGGGCGCGCGCTGCCATCCCGCTGGCGCGAGGCGAGGGCCAGCACTTCGCCCGTCCCCGGATCGAGCATCACCACATCTCCGCCGTCGGCGTCCATGCGTCGCAGGGCGTCGTCCAGCGCCCGCTGCGCGATCTCCTGCAGCTCCGCGTCGAGCGTGAGCACCACGTCGAGCCCCGGCACCGGTGGGGCGATCACCCGCGCCGGCGACTCGTATTCGCGTCCCGCGCGGTCCTTCAGCACGACCGCCGCGCCCGCGCGGCCCGCCAACAGGCTGTCGAGGGTCCGCTCCAGCCCGGATGCGCCCAGACCGTCGTCCCCCAGGCGGCCGATGGTCGCGCGCGCGACGGCGGGATCGGGATAGAACCGGTTGAGCACCGGCTCGAGATGCACGCCCCGTACACTCCGCAGGGGCTGCACCTCGAGCGCGCTGTACGGGCCTGCGAAGTAGGCGTACCGGCGGCGCAGCGCCAGTTGCCAGGCACCCGCCGTCAAGCCAAGCCGGCGACTGATGAGCGCGCCGTCTGCGGTCGGGTCGCGCAGCTCGTTGGGCGCGATGCCCACGTGGTAGGTCTCCTGGGTCACGGCGAGCGGTGTGCCGTGGCGGTCGTACAGCGCGCCGCGGCGCGCCTGCAGCACGATCCGCTCGGTACGCTGCGCCTGCGCCTCCTCCGCCCAGCGGCGACCGTGGAGGATCTGCACCTGCACCGCGCGTCCCACGAGCAAAGCCAGGCCCACGAGCACCCCGAATTCCACTACCTGGATGCGGACCGCGGGCCGCGCCATTCGCTAGCGCGACCCGCTGGGAGCAGGGACCAGGACGATCTCGCTGTCGCTCGGCAGGTGCAGACCGAGCCGCGCCTGGGCGCGCGGGACGAGCACGGCGCGGCTCTCGGCGGCGCGGATGCGGCGCTCGAGATCGGCGCGGTGCCCGTCCAAGTTGGCGCGCCGGCCGCGCAGATCGCCGAGCTCGCGGGCCGCGTGGATGGCGGCGGTCTGGCGGGCGTATACCAACCACGTGGTCACGAGGAACGCCACGAGCCAGAGGGCGACCCAGTGACGGCCTTTAGCTCGCGCCATCGCCCCCCGTCACCTCGAAGGCGCGGAGCTGCGCCGAGCGGGCCCGCGGGTTCTCGCGCACCTCGGCGGGCCCTGGCCGGATCGGCTTGCGCGTGAGCAGGCGGCCCAGCGGGCGCCCGCGGCAGGTGCACACGGGTTGCCGCGGCGGGCAGACGCACGACCGGCTCCAGTCGCGGAACGCGTGCTTCACGATGCGGTCCTCGCCCGAGTGGTAGGTGATCACCGCCATGCGGCCGCCGGGCCCGAGCGTGGCGCGGAGCGCCGGCAGCGCGAGGTCGAGCTGCTCGAGCTCCTGGTTCACGACGATCCGCAGCGCCTGGAACAGCCGCGCGAAGTCGGACGGCCCCGACCGCGGACCGCGCGCCTCGCGAATCGCGTTCACGAAGTCGTCACTCGTGGCGAAGGGAGCCGTGACCCGCCGCCTCACGACGGCCCGGGCCAGGCGGCGCGCGCGCGGCTCGTCCGCGAGATCGGCGAACGCACCGGCCAGCCGCTCTTCGGGCCAGGTGTTCAGGATGTCCGCGGCCGTCACACCGTGTCCCGCCGCCATCCGCATGTCGAGCAGCGCCCCGGGACGAAAGGTAAACCCCCGGGCATCGGTATCGAGCTGGTGGGACGAGACGCCAAGATCGACGAAGATCCGGTCGGGGCGGAACGTTTCGATCGTGCCCAGCACCTTGGCGGAGCCGAAGGGGCCGGAGGAGTAGCGGATCCCCGTGTCGCCCAAGCGGGCGCGCGCCGCGGCGATCGCCTCGGGATCGCGGTCCACGGCGAGCACCTCGGCGCCCAGCTCCCGGAACAGCGCCGTGTGGCCGCCGCCACCGACGGTCGCATCGACGACACGGCAGGCGCCCGTCGCCCATCCCCGCACCGCATCGGCCAGGACCGGAACATGGTAGGTGGAGGTCAAGGCCCTCCCGAAAAAGACGAAAGCCCCGCCTGCCGTGGCAGGCGGGGCCGGGTGCGTCGTCCCGCGAGGCGGGTTCAGGCGGGGCTGACGGGGCTCGAACCCGCGACCTCCGGTGTGACAGACCGGCACTCTAACCAGCTGAGCTACAGCCCCCTGCGACGGAGGGTGGCAATATAGGCCGGTGCAGAAGTCAATTCAATGCCTCAGAAATTCTTGCACTTGAATTGCTTCTTCACCTGCGGCATCACGGCTTCGAATTTGGCGACGTTCTGGAGCATCTGGTTCGCGGTGGGCGGATGCACCCGCGCGCCGAAGATCAGTGCGTCTTTCGTCCGGACGAGGCGATCGTCGAACGCCTTCGCTTCGGTGCAGCTCTTCGACTTGACCATCGCGGTGTACGGTCCCGTGAGCGACGCGACCGACGAGACCCCGTACCAGAAGCTCGCCTGCAGGCGAATCTGTTGTCGCGGCCCGACCGTGTCCGCCGGCGTGCGCAGCGCGACGAGCTGCAACAACTGGTCGAGCCACGGGTAGGCGCGATCGTACGCACCCGCCTGCGCGAGCTTCGATCCAGCGGTCAGCATGAACACGGACGCGCTCAAACGGTCGGTCGAGTCGGGGGAGCTCAATGCGGGGGCGAGATACGCCTTCGCGCTGTCGATGCGATCGGCAAACGCGTTGCGCAACGCGTGCAGCGCCGCCGTGTCGCTCTTGAGTTTGTTGGCCTGGGCCGTGTCCCAGGTCGACCCCTCCACGATGCCCCGGGCGACCAGCAGCGACGCCTTGACGTCGGTCGGCTCGATCTTCAGGGACTGCTTGTACGCCCAGACCGACGAGTCCTTTTGGGCCTTCAAGTCGTAGGCCGATCCCAACGTCTTCCAGAAAGCGGCCGACTTGGGGAAATGCCGTACGGCGGCACGACTGAAAAAGAGCAGCTGCTGGGTGTCGGAGATCTGCTGGGCGGCGCCGAGCGCGGCCTTGAGGACGGTCGTATCGGCGAGCTTGGACGTGTCGTTCCGTGTCACATCCACGAAGCCATCCAGCACGCAGCGCCACAGCTCGCCCTCGATGCAGATGCGTTGCCGGAACTCCAGGAACCGCTGCTCGTTCGGGTTCTTGGCGAGCCCGTCGTCGAGGATCGCCTTGGCGCGCTCGTACTGCTTCTGCTGCCGCAACAGCTCCGCGATCCCGAGCCGCAGCTGGATGTTGTGCGGCTCGCCCGCCAGCTCGTGGGTCAGGGCGTCGATCGCCTTGAGCGTGTCGCCCTTCTGCTGGTAGACGTGCGCGATGTTCTCCCACGCGGTGGCATTGAGGGAGTCGCCCTTCGCGGCGCGCTGATACGCCGCGAGCAGGCTGTCCAGCGGCATATGCTGCGCCTCGTACACGGTGGCGATGCAGATATGCGCGGCCGGGAGGTTCGGCTCGATCGCCAGCGCCTTGCGGGCGGCGTCGACTGCCTTCGAGAACTGGCTCTTCTTGCGCTGCTCCTCGCATTCGCGCGCCTGCTCGGCCGCACGGACGACATTGTTGAGGCGCTGGGCGATCGTCTCCCCGACGGACGCTGCGGTGCCGGGATTGCTGGAGGACAACGTGAAGAGCGCCGCCATGCCCGAACTGCCGATGTCCCGCACGCGTATGGTCGCCGTGATGGTGCCGCCGCTGCGCTCGAGCGTCCCGATCGTGTACCCATTCACCGAGAGGAATCGGCCCAGCTGGTTCGCCTGCGTCTCGTCGAGCAGCACGTCGCAGGGGTAGTCCGACGCCTTGAGCGCCTCGCACAGCTTCGGCTTGGGGATGACCTGGACCTTGTAGCGCGCCATCCCTGCGAGCTTTTCACGCGCCACGTCCGTCACCGCGATGCTGAACACGGAATCGGCCGCCGATTTCGGCGTGAGCGGCAGGACGAGCAGCTTCTGGGTGGGTTGCTGTGCCTGGTAGGAAACCTGGGCCGGAGCGGCGGTGGCGACGCAGCCCATCCCGACGACCCATCGCAGCAGTCTCACGCGCGCAGTCCTCACGTTGCGGTCTGATACCCCAATGGGCGAAGAGGGATTCGAACCCCCGACTTCCTGCGTGTAAGGCAGGCGCTCTGAACCGCTGAGCTATTCGCCCGTCGTACGGCAGGTCCTACAGGGCGAGGCCTACCGGAAAGAAAACGCAGTACCCTAGTACAAGTAGAATCGGTGCGGCCGTCGTCGAGCCTTGGTGCAGCAGCCAATACCCGGTCGCGAGCGCCGCTACGGCTGCGGCCAGGAACAGCCAGTTTCTCGGGCCGAAATGCAGTCGCGAGCGTGCCAGACCCTGGTCGGACATAAGGGCAGGAGTTTACGCCGCAATTCCAATGTCGTCAAGCAATTGGCTCGTCGTCCTCAGGCAATGTCCACCCCTCGTCGAGTAGCGCCTTCCGGGCCCGGTCGCGCCGGCGCCGCAGCCGAACCAGCCAGATGAGCATCAACCCCAGCGCCGCCCAGAACAACCCGACGGCGCCAGCCCACCCGAGCCACCCGTAGCGCGAGGCGACGTCGCGCTGCCACCGGACCTCGAAGTCACCCTCGGTCAGGTGGTAGGTCTCGCGCAGGGCCGCGTCCAGCGTCGCGTCGCGCGTCAGATGATCGATGAGGGGCTCCAGCCCGCGCCCACCCCCCCACCGCTCGAGCAGCAGGACCGCGGTGGTGGCGAGCGCATAGGCGGTCGTCGCATCCGGTCGGTCGCTGCGGAGCGCCCGGTCGAGCTCGTCCAGATCGAGCTGCATCCCTCGGGCCACCTGCCAGTTCAGCCTCAGCGCGTCGAGGCGGTCCCACTCCCCCGCGGCCACGGCCGCGTACCCCTCCTCGAACCAGAGCGGCAGCCGCCGCCGCACCCGCGTGCGCAGCGCCACATGAGCGAGCTCATGGCGGAGGGCGACGGACAGGCGGGCAGACGGATGGTCGGACAGCAGCACGATCGTGCCCGCCTCGGGAAACGCGGCGCCCTCGCTCCACCCGGGCAGCCGCCCTCGGGTGAGCGAGTCGAACGTGGCGCGCGTGGGAGCGAGAATGACGCGGATGGGGCGATCGGGTAATGGCCCGACGCCGGGGAACGGCGCCGCTCCGTCCGCAGCCTGGGCGAGCTCGACGGCGAGGGCCTGTTGTGACGGCCAGGCCACCGCCGTCACGCGACCCACCGTGACGCCCACGGGCGGTCCGCTCTGCAGCAGCAGCCAGACCAGACCTAGGTGCGCGGCGGCTCCTGTCCCTGGAGCGCGAGGGCCAGCGTGTCCTGACACTTCTTGCCCCAGGGATTGAACTTGTTCGCCTTGAAGCCCTCCTCCCAGGCGTGCTTGGCCTGGTCCTGGGCGCCGGCGAACCAATAGGCGCGCCCCAGCTCGTAGTACGCCTCGATCAGGTTCGGCCCGAGCTTGAGGGTTTTCTGGAAGAAGGTCTGGGCATCCTCGTACATCTCGCGCTGCAGGTAGACGAGGCCGAGATAGAAGTGGGCGTAGAGCGTCGCCTTCTTGTCGTTGTCGAGCCGGATCGCCTTCGAGAGGTGCTCGATCGCCTCGCCGAAAATGCGCTTCTTCAGACAGATATATCCGACGTTGATGCGGGCGAGCGAGTTGGCAGGCTCTTTCATGAGGACCTTCTGAAACGTGCCGAGCGCGTCGTCGTAGTCCTCGTGCAGCATCTGCGCCCAGCCGAGCAGCGACTCTGCCTGCGTCTCTCCCGGGGAGAGCTGCAGCGCCTTGTGCAGGGCCTGGATCGCCCCGGCGTAGTCCCCGAGGGAGATGAGGCTCCACCCCTTCTCGTTGAACGTCGACGCACCAATGTGGTCGGCGTGGACCGCGGGGCGCGTGCCGGTGAACTCGGGCGCCGATGCTTCCGCCGTCGAAGCGGAGACCTGTTTGAAGCGGTCCACCAGCTTACGGACCTCCTCCTTGAGCGCCGACAGCTCGCCGATGAGCGAGTCCACCTGCTTGAAGTAGGCGATGATCTCGCGCTTCACGGCCTCGCGCTCGGCACCGCCCGTCACCGACTCCAGGCGACGTGCGATCTCCTCGTACTCGGATCGGAGGGCTGGGAGCGGGCTATGGACCATCACGCCTTCGCCGGCTCCCGAACCGCCGCCTCGAGCGCGAGCTTCTCGTTCGACGTAAGCAGCCGCGCGGTGTTGAGCACGATGATCGTCCGCCCGTCCTTCACGACCAGTCCGGTGATGTATTCCGCGGCGAGACCTTTCACGATCGTGGGGGGCGAGGTGATCTCCGGAGCCGTGACCTGCAGCACCTCGGTGACCGCGTCCACGACGACCCCGAGCTTGCCGCCCTCCCACTCGAGGATCACCGTGCGCGTTTCCTCGCGGAGCGGCGCGGGCACGCTGAGTCGCTTGCGCAGATCCACCAGCGGCACGGCGACGCCCTGGTAGCGCAAGACGCCTTCGAGGAAATCGGGCGCCTTCGGCAGCGGCGCGGGGGCCTCGTAGCGGAGGATCCGTTCGACCTGGAAGATGTTGAAGGCCAGGTCTTGGCCGGCCACCTTGAAGGTGACGAGCTGGACGTCGTCGTCGGTGGTCATCCGATTTGATCTCCCAGCGCGTCCAGGTCCAGGATCGGCACGAGGGCGCCGCGGCGGCGCGCCACGCCCGACGCCCACGGCAGCGACTCCCCCCGCGGGACCGGCAGCGCGGCCTCGCGCACCACGTCGTCCGCGTCGTCCACCTCGAACGCCACGTACCGGGTGCCTTCGCCCGCCCCGAGCGTGACCAGGACTGTGGCGCGGCCGCGCTCCGGGGGCGGCGTCCGCTCGCCCAACAGGGCGCCCAGGTGCACGACCGGCACGAGCCGCCCGCGCAGCGGCGTCAGCCCGCGCATCGCGGGCAGGGCACGCGGCACGTCGAGCACCTCGGCCAGATCGCCCACCTCGAGCACGCGGGCGAGCGGCAGCCCGTAGGCCTTGCCGTCGACGCGCACGAGCAGATAGCCTCGGCTCACCCTACCCTCACGCGCGCCTTCACGTTCGTCCCTCGATGCCCGCCCCGCGCGCCACAAGCTCGCGGTCGATCCGCTCGGCGATCTCCGCGAGGGGGAAGACCGCGTCGACACCGCCGATTTGCACCGCGGCGGTCGGCATCCCGGCGATCACCGCCGAGCCCCGATCCTGGGCGATCCCGCCGCCGCCGGCCGCGCGGATGGCGCGCACGCCTTCCGCGCCGTCGCGTCCCATCCCGGTGAGGACGACGCCGAGACTCTGCGCACCGAACACCTCGGCCACCGAACGGAACAGCGGGTCAGCCGCGGGGCGGACGCCCCACATGGGCGGGTCCTGGTCGAGCGCGATTGCGGGGCCGTCGGGCGTGCGCAACACCCGCATATGATAATCGCCCGGCGCCACGTACGCCGTGTCGGCGACCACGGGCGCACCGTCGGCGGCTTCGACCACGCGCAGGGCGGACAGCGAATCGAGCCGCTCGGCGAGCGAGCGGGTGAACTTGGGCGGCATGTGCTGCACCACGAGCAGGGCCGCGCCGCGTCCCGTCGGGAGGCGCGGGATCACTTCGGCGAGCGCGCGGGGTCCACCTGTGGACGCGGCGACCGCCACCGCGAGTCGCGCGCGCGCCCGCAGCCCCGCTTCGGGGACGCGTCGCGGGGGCGGCGCAGGTGGTCGAGCCATGACGGACACGTGGGACAGGTCGGCGGCGAGCGCGCGCCGCACCGCGGCTCGCAGGTCCGGGCCCATGCGCAGCAGCGCCGCGCGGTTCGCTTCGTCGGGCTTGGCGACGATTTCCATCGCGCCCAGCTCGAGGGCGCGGATCGCCGCGCCCGTGCCTGGGCCGGCGTGCGCGCTCACGACCACGACCGGCCGCGGAGTCTCCGACATGATGTACCCGATCGCTCCCAAGCCATCGAGCTCGGGCATCTCCAGGTCCATCGTGACCACGTCGGGGTCGAACTGATGGACCTTGCGCACCGCGTCGAATCCGTCGCGCGCCGTCGCGACCACACGGAACTCGCCGGCCCCGGCGATGCCCTCCGCGCCGCCCAGCACATCCGAGAGCACGCGCCGCATCAGCGCACTGTCGTCTACGACGAGCACGCTGGGCCGGCGGTCAGAGAACGATGGCATCGGCGCCCACCGACCGGATTTCCACCCGGCCGTCCGCCACGTAGAACCGCACCGAGCGTCCCGCGCCGCCACCCACGGCCTCGCGCATGACGGGGATGCCGATGCGGCGCAGCACGTCGCGGGCGGCCGCGACATTGCGCTCGCCCATCTGCACGGAGCCCGGCGTCATGAGCTGGGCGAACATGCTCGCCCCGCCTGCCAGCTTGGCGACGAGGCGACGCGGCTCGGCGCCGAGCGCGGTGAGCTGCTCCACCAGGAGCGGCACGGCGGTCTCGGGAAACTTGGCGAGGTTGGTGACGTCGCGGGCGAGGCTCTTCGACGGGAGGAGGATATGAGCCATCGCGCCGGCGCCGGCATTCGCGTCGTGCAGCATGATCGCCACGCACGACCCGAGGCCGAGGGTCACGATGACCGCATCGCCGCGCTCGGCCGCCCAGTCGGCTACCTTGACGATCCGCTCTTTCGGCGCCGGCGCTTCCTTCGGTTTCCTCGTCACGCGCCCGCTCTGCGATAGATCCGCTCGCGCGGCTCTTCCAGCACGAGACGCTCGCGCGCCGGGCCGAACAGCGTCTCGACCTTGCCCAGCAGCAGAATGCCACCGGGCGCGAGCGCCTCGACGAAGAGCGAGAAGAGGCGCTCCTGCATCGGCCGGTCGAAATAGATCACGACGTTGCGGCACACGATCAGGTCGTAGGGCGGCGCGGGCGCCGGCTCGCTCGTCAGGTCGTGTTTCAGGACGCGCACGATGCGCCGCAGCTCCGGCAGCGGTCGCCGCGGCGACTCCGGGGTGAAGTAGCGGCGCACCAGCTCGGGCGGCATCTCCGTGAACGCCGGCTCGGCATATTCGGCCGCCTCGGTGCGCTCGAGGCTCGTCCGGTCGATGTCGGTCGCGTCCACCCGGGCCCGGGGGAAGAGGGACGCCTGGCCGAGCCGGCGCGCCGCTTCCGCCAGGGCGATGGCGACCGTGTAGGGCTCCTCACCCGACGCGCAGCCGGCCGACCAGGCCCGCACGTCGCCGCGGCGCGCCTTCCAGAGTCCGTCCAGCCATGGCTCGAGCGCGCGCCACGTTTCGGCGTTGCGGTAGAACTTGGTGACGTTGATGGTGAGCGCGTCGAGCAGCAGGTCGTACTCGTGCCCGTCTTGGTCGAGGAGCTGCGCGTAGTCGTCGAAGGTGTGAACGCCGCGCGCTCGCATCCGCACGGCGATGCGGCGACGCAGACAGCGGTCCTTGTAGGAATCGCAGGCCAGGCCGCGCGCCCGCGTGATCTTCCGCGTGAGCGCCCGGAACGCCCGCTCGTCCTGCTCCGACGTCACGACAGCGCGCTCAACGTGTCCAGATTGGCCTTGACGAGCTCGTGCTTCGGGTTGATCTCGAGCGCCTTGCGCCACAGCTGGGCCGCGAGCTCGCGGCTGTTCCGCTTGTAGGCGATGTTGCCGAGCTTGAAGTAGACGTCGTCGCCCAGGTCGGGGGCCAGCTCGATCGCGCGACTGTAGGCCTCCCACGCCTCGTCATAGCGGGAGCCCCGGTAGGCCAGATCCCCCAGGTTCTTGGACAGCTGGGGGAGCGAGGGTTCGTTCTTGCGCGCGGCGCGCACCAGGTCCTCCGCGCCCGTGAGATCGCCCGACAGCTCCTTCAGGACCGCGAGGTTGTTCTGCAGCGCCGCGTGCGAGGGGTAGGCTTCGCCCCCTTCCTCGGCCAGGTCTTGTGCCAGCTCGAATTCCCCCGCCCCGGCAGCGGCCAGCGCGCGGGCCCAGAACCAGGCCGGCGGCGGTGCCTTCCCGAACAGCTCGCGCGCGCGGTCGAGCCGCCCGGCGGCGCCGCCGTAGTCGCCGCGCTTGAGCGCCACCACACCCCAGCCCAGATACACCTTGGCATCGGTCCGCGCCCGCGTCGCGGCTTCTCCGTAGGCGGCTTCCGCCTCGTCGAGCCGCCCGAGCTGCTCGTATGCGAAGCCGAGGTTGTGGAACACCGCCGGCCGGCCGCCGCCCTTCTCCGCGGCCTGGCGCAGCGCCTCCATCGCCTCGCGCCACCGCGCCTGCTTGAGGGCGACGAGGCCGATATAGAAGTGGGCGTTCGCTTCGCCGGGGCGCAGCTCGGCCACACGGCGAAACTCGCGCGCCGCCTCGTCCAGCATGGCGGTCTTGTAGAACGCGACGCCCAGGTTACGGTGCTCCTCCACCCGCGCGTCGGTGATCTGAGCGTCCGCCGGAGACGCGGTGCGCCCGGCCCGATGCACGAACCCGGCGGTGATCAAGCCGTACAGCGCCTTGCCGATCTCGAACTCGCCCAGCCCGGAATCTTCGATCACCTGGTTCACGTCACGCGATGCATCGAGCAGCGGCAAGAGGCGCTGCTGCGTGTCCGTGAGCTTGGCCTCGCTGATGGCGAGCCGGTCCTTGTCCACGACGAAGATCAGGTCGAATGAGGGGATCTTCTTCTCGATCAGGCTCCACTCGTCCACCCGGCGCGCGCCCTCGAGGAGCAGCGACTCGGGGGTGATCGAAACCAGGAAATCCTGACGCTCGGGGCGGACGTCCGACTCGAAGTTGAAGGTGCCCTGCGTCCAGGTGAACAGGTAGTAGACCGACTCCTCGATTTGCACGCGCATGTAGCGCTCGAGGTCCGCCTGGGTGATCACGCCCATCCCGACCAGGACCTCACCCAGCTTCTTGCCGTGCTCCTTGGTCTGGCGGTGGACCGCCGCCTCGAGCTGGCTCTGGGTGATCTTGCCGTGCTTCACCATGATGTCGCCCAGCCGGTCACGCCGATTCACGATCGACGCGTAGCAGATCCGCCCCTTCTCGAAGTAGATGTAGCCGAAGTTCGAGCGATCGGCGATGGAGAGACATCCGGTCTTCTGCCCCAACGCGAGCAGCTGCAGCACGTCGGGGAGCGACGCTTCCTTGAGCGAGCCCTTGATGGCCATCAGCGGAACTCCTCGATCATACGGTCGGCCACGTCGGCCCAGTCCCACACGACTTTCTCGCGACTCTTGATGCCGCCGAGGCTCGACACGACGAGGCCGCTGGTGCGGAAGCCGCTGGAGCGGCGAGTGTCGCGCGCCGACTGTCCTTCGAGCACTTCGCGCGCGAGCCCCGCCGAGAGCGGCCCATCCTGCGCGGCCGCCGCGCTGACCACGCGCTGCAGCATGCCCACGAGGCTACGCACCGAGTCGGTCGGGCGATCG
>Ga0209802_1001815_pt1 | contig 15336 bp, 22 predicted proteins | sample GraSoiAngelo_129_FD_185886 | JGI IMG/M metagenome (GOLD analysis project Ga0209802, IMG submission 185886) | Grasslands soil microbial communities from the Angelo Coastal Reserve, California, USA - 14_0927_12_40cm (SPAdes) (version 2) | ecosystem: Environmental > Terrestrial > Soil > Grasslands ... | reverse complement strand
TTTTCCGTAATTTGGTCTATTTCGTCCACATTACCTTCTATTACAATCGTTGGATGCTCAAAGTGTTCTTTTAGTCTGTTGCATTGATCAAACAACCTGCCGTCAAAAACTGAGGAAATGAAATCATACATGCTCTTTCTTTCTACTACCGTTTCTGGTGCAACTATATAGTCGCCTACGGGAAGGTTTGTCATCTCAACTTTTACGCCCACTTCTTTTAGTAGATCAGGAATTCCACATTTTCTTTCCCGTTCGTCAATTACCATTCGTAGGTCTTCTATTTTCATTAAACTGTTAAAACTCTGTCTATATTTTATTTAGGAGTATCTGTCTTTTGCTGACCTGTCTGCGTAGGGCCTCTCAACATCTCTCTTATCTTAGTCTCTGATTCTTTCAAATTTTCTTTGATTCTGGTTTCTTGTTTTGCAAGTACTGTAAGCCGTGTGTTTGCAAGTTCTCCCTTTTCTTCAAGTTCCGAAACCAAACTAGTTTTTGTAGATTTGATAAGAATTGAACCGGCTGTCTTGTAGACGGTTTCGTTATCATCTGCTTTCTTTAGTACCTCAAGAGCCCTCTCAGTCTCAAGCTGTTCTGACTCGAGATGTTGCTTTTGAAGCAATATTGATTGAAGATTTTGTTGCAGCTGTTGTAATCGAGCTACCTGCTCTTGCAACCATGGAGGAATTTGTTGTTCGCCAGAAGACATGATTGACTCAGCCGTTGTTTTGTTTATATCTTTACCGATTCTATTGAATCATTACTTGCCTGAACAAGTCGTAGAGTTGAATTTAGGTTAGCGCGAAGGTGTGAAAGTTCTTGTGTTTCAATTAAAATTGTAATTTTTTTATCATCAAAAAGCATTTTTGTCTGAGTCGGGTTTTCGTCATAGAATTTGTTATCAGTCTCAATAGATTTGAAAATTGCTTTAGTGCGTTTGTCTGCTGAAATTTCTATCTTGGCATTATAGCTTGATGTCATAAGCCATACCTGCTATCTTAAATCCACATTTTTTACAGGCCCAAATTCCAACAGCTACTCTTCCAAATCTTTCAGAACCACACTCGGTACAACGTCTTTTTGCCTTTAAGAGTCGGTGTATTGCTGTAAACTTCTTGCGTGGTTTTAGCCCATACTTTTGACCTAATCCTTTCAATGATGAGCCTTTACTCTTTGCCATCTTGCATCAGCTGTTCAAACCGCTTCCTTATTTTTGTTCCCACAGAAAGAGCCGTTTCTGAACATCGAACAAGTTGGTCAACGGTAAAGCCGTTACTGCCTCCCTTTTGTAATGCGCATATATTTCCCTCTGAGTTGGTCGTTATTGTAATTCTTGAATCCATGCAAGCTTCCTCTTCTGTTGTAGGATCGACAACTATGTAGTCTCCTATCCTTGCCATCGTTACTGACACCGGCAGTGTCTGTACTGGAGCTTTTGAGGTAACTCCTTCAACTAGGACTGGTGCCTCATCTTTTATTTCATACTTTGGAACAGTACATGATAGAATGGCTGCTACTGAGGCGTAAGAACATGCATCAAAGAGGTTTCCATCGGCATTGATTATGCTACTATCGATAAACAGACCTATTACTGATTTGTTTTCCTTCAAAACAAGTTGGTGGAGGTCGATCATTTCTGTCTCTCTTATTCCCCTATCTACTACTCTTGCAAGCTCTATTACGTCTTCTGTTGGCGGACCAGGTTCTACGTTTGGATCTGCTAAAGGTAGAATTTCTGCTGTACAGATGAGGATTCCTTTGTCACCAAGATCCGGAAACGGTTTGTCAGGTTGTATTTTTACACCTGTGATAACCTCGGTATTTGCTAGCTTTACTCTTGCAGAACCATTTGCTTTTGGAATTACTCCAGTCTCAATGGATAATTGTCTTTGCTCTTCTAAAGCCCTACCATCAACTCTCTTGCCTTCCTTGAGTAAGTCTAAGATTCTATCTCGCTTTAATTGATCTAGTATTACTGAGCCCAAATTCACTGCTCTCCGTTTTGAAAGTATTTTTCCATCAAGGCTTTTCTTTGAATTTCATAGACTCGTTTGCAACCACCAATGGCAGTCTGAAGGCATGTCTTGTACTCTTCAGGGGTTAAAATTCCATCAAGTTGCATTAGAGTAATTTTTCCTACATTAGGCATCATGGCTACTGGCATATCTGCCTGGCCTTCTTGATCCTCTTCGTTATTGACATCCAAGACTATTCTGTCGGCTACTTTTCCGGCGGCACAAGCCGATACCAAATCGCGCATTGGAATTCCTGCATCTGCAAGTGCTACTGCAGCTGCATCAAGAGCTGCACATCGTGAGCCGCCATCTGCCTGAAGAACTTCAACAAATACGTCTATGACAGTTCTTGGAAAGTCCTTGAGAATTAAGGCTGGTTGTAATGCTTCTTTGATAACTTTCGATATCTCGATCTCCCTTCTAGATGGAGCTGGATTTTTCCTCTCTGTCACAGAAAAAGGAGACATGTGATATCTGCAACGTAAAATTCCGGTGTCTTGGTTTGCCATATGTTTTGGATGTACGTCTCTGGGACCAAAAATACCTGCTAAGATCTTATTTTTACCAAATTCAATGTACGCAGAGCCATCTGCATTTTTCAATACTCCGACTTTAATCGAAATATTCCTTAGTTCATCTACTCTTCTTCCATCGCATCTAATTCCATCTTCAGTCATTAATTGTGTCATTATATTCACCCTCTGGTACCCCAAGCATAGATTTGACTCTTTCAGTCAAGTTCGGTGTATGCGCCAGGGCATCAACCATCTTGACTGCTTCTATTGCCTTTAATAATCCCTCTGGATCCTCACAAGAAATAACAATCCAGCCGTTCTGGCCGATTGTTATCATTGCTTTGGTTGCCATCTCTATTGTCTGAATCATCGAACCGCGTTTGCCTATCAATCTTGGTACTTTGCTTGGAGAAATCTCGACTAGTTCTCCAGATTCTATTTTGCCAAGATCTCTATCTTGTACAGTCAGAAGGGGATCTCTTGATCTATCAAAATTAGCAACTCTAGCTGCAACCAAGTCTCCTATGTTCAATCTTTGTCTAAGCTCGTCTTTAGTGGGAGAATAGTCTCTTCCAAAGACATCTTGAGCTGGAAGGAATCCTATGAATGGGGAGTTGATATCAAATTCCCAAGAAAGTGGCGAAGTCCCAACTACTTTACCTATAACAAGATCGTTTGTTTTTGGAATGTATGTTCCAGTTAATGGTATTACTCTAACGGCATTTTCATAAATTTCCGAAATTCCTACGCTTGTTGCAATTATTCGGTCACCGTCTTGGTAGACATTTTGTTCTGCTCTAAGCGGTCCGGTTACAATTATGTCACCTGGTATAACGTATCGTCTTTTTACGTCCATCATTTAGCAACCTCTACAGAAGCTGTGCCTTTTGTTACAGAACCTAATCTATCTATCACGTTTGCCCTTGCCGCAGCCGGTATATCTAGTATTACTTTGAGTGAACCATTAGATTGCCATTCTTCTTTTTTTAAAGTTCCATATGATTTCAAAACAGAGTAAGATTGAGCCGCAAATTGTGCAGGGACAAGAATTTCAAGTAACATGTTCTCTGATTTTAGTGGAATTATTGAACGGAGTTGTTCGATTACATCTTTTGTCTGTTCATCAGTACTTCGAAAAGGATCAACTGATACCTTGGCATCATCCATAGCCTGCTCAATTCTCAGTGGCGGATGTGGAAGATGCGATCTTGGGTCTACAAAGCTTTTTGCTATAAAGTCGATTATCTGTTTGCGCTTTTCTGTGACCATCTTCCGTCTCTGGTCAGTAGTAAGATTGAGATCACCTTTCTGTAGTATTATTGCAGCAATAGCAATGGCATCTGTGGTTTTAAACGCTTTTGTCAGTTTCTCAGTAGATGCCCTTGTTCCCTTGTTAGAATCGGAATAGACTTCATCAGAAACCAGAACTCCTGAGATTTCTTTTCTTTTCCCTAGTTTATATTCCAAAGCCGGGTCTGGCTTGACCAAGATTTCAAATTTCTCACCTTCGACTGCTAGTCTGACCACTGTTACCTTCTCCATAATTGTTGTGTAATGTTTCTTGGTATTTATCTATACAGAAAAACTCGCTAGATTTTTATTTGGATTTTCAGCCTTCTCCAACAAGATTTGACTTCTCTAGAGATAGTTGAGCAAAGTGGAAACAGAATTGTCGTTAGACTTAAGAAAATACCTCTACAATATGCTAATGCTCTTAGACGAATTTGCTTGTCTGGAGTTCCTACCTTTGCCGTTGATGATGTTGTAATAATTGAAAATTCGTCTGTTTTGGCTGATGAAGGAGTGGCCCACAGACTTGCAATGATTCCATTAAGGACTGATCTTTCAAGATTCGTCGAACCTTCTGCGTGTGATTGCCACAGCGAACTTGGTTGCAGTCGTTGTAGAGTATTATTGATGCTAGATTCTGGTAGTTCTGACACCACACGCACTGTAACTTCTTCCGATCTTAGCTCAGAAGACGAAGTGGTAAAACCTGTTAGTCCCAACATCCCCATAGCGGTCTTGGCACCAGGTCAGAAGCTAAAGTTTGAAGCCTATGCAAGACTTGGACGAGGAAGCGAGCATGCCAAGTGGAACTCAGCAAGTGTGGCAGCTCTAATAGATGGCAATAACCCGGAGGAACACATCTTGACTTTAGAAACCGTTGGGAGCTTGACAGCAGCAGAGGTAATTAGAGCGGCAGTTGATGAGCTTGAAAAAAGACTAGGAGATTTCCAGCATACAATAGCAACGATTGGTTGAAGCATATATTATATTTGGGTTAAATTTGGCATAATTACACATGACCAATCAAGTAGTATTAGAAATGGCAAAGGAGCTTCGTGGGGCCTCAAAGAAAAACAACGCTCCAATATGGTTAAAACTTTCAAAGCTTGCTCTAAAACCATCTAGGGCTAGAAGAGTAATCAATTTGGGTCAACTTGATAAATTTGTAAATGATAATGATATAGTAGTAGTACCAGGGAAGGTCCTAGGTACAGGAAACATAACGCACAAGATAACGCTTTGTTCATTTTCGATATCTGATAGCGGAGCAAAGAAAGTGACACAGTCAGGAGGAAAGGTGGTGGAATTTGCTCAATTAATAAAGGACCATCCAACGGGAAAGGGAGTGAAGATAATTGGCTAAGCAACAAGTACAAGTGGAATCTGCACAAAAGAAGCAAGGTCCACAAAACATTATTGTAGATGGGACAAATCAAATAGCAGGCAGACTGTGTTCTCACGTTGCAAAACTTCTCATAACTGGAAATAGAGTATCAATAGTAAACTCTGAGAATATCATGCTTAGCGGTGACAGGAAGGCAATCATAGAAGAATACAGAAAATATCTCGAGATATCTAGCATAACAAATCCTAAATTTGGTCCTTTCCATCCTCGTAGACCTGATACAATGATATCGAAGATGGTACGTGGGATGCTTCCAAAGAACAAACCTTCTGGAAAAACTGCGCTAAAGAGATTGAGAGCATATTTGGGGGTACCAAATGAATTAAAATCAAAAAAGACAACACAGTTTGAAGATGCTAAGATCAAAAAACCAGCTCCATACTACACAAGTTTGGGAGATCTGGGACGTATGGTGGGATGGCACGAATAATGGCAAAGCTTGAAAGCTATTTTGCATCAAGAAAGACTGCAAGAGCGCATGCTTTCATTACGAAAGGAGTTGGACGTGTAAGAATTAACAATATTCCAGTAGAGATGATTCAACAAGAAGTTGCAAGAGAGGTCATACTTGCACCACTCGAAGTTGCAGGAGAACTTAGAAACAAAATCGATGTTTCGGTTAGAGTCCGCGGTGGCGGTTTTATTGGACAGTCCTACGCTTGTGCGGTAGCAATTTCGAGAGCCATGACAGGATGGACAAAGTCTAGAAAAGAACCAAAGGATCATCCACTGACAAAATCAGCTCGAGAAGATCTGAGAAGGCGACTTGGAGAATACGATAAACATTTCTTAAGTGGCGATGACAGAAGAAAGGAACCAAAGAAGTTTGGCGGTCCTAGCGCCAGAAGAAGAAAGCAAAAATCCTACAGATAGCGTTGAAAGCTGTAATTTTGTCCGGAGGACATGGAACCCGTGGAAGGCCGTTTACAGACTTTGTTCCAAAAGCTATGATTCCTGTTCAAGGAAGACCGCTTATCTACCACTTGGTAAGATACCTGTCCTCGTTTAACGTTATTGATGAGATAATCATACTTGCAGATTTTACTGGCATTGGTAAGCAAATTGAGAGCTATTTTGAAGGTAACATTCTTGTAAAAAAGCCAATTAGATTTGTCCAGGATTCACAGAGCGGAACCGGAGGCGACCTACTTCATCTTAGTCGATTCCTTGGCAAAGGTTCAGATTTTCTACTTTGGTTTGTCGATAATCTCAGTCCAATTGATATCAAGGTTATGCATAAATTCCACAAACAAAAAAAGACCATTGCTACAATTGCGACAAGAAAGTACAGACGAGAAGAAACTGGATTTGCAGTAATAAGAGATGGACTTGTCAAAGAGTTCAAAGAAAAGCCCGCGATAGAACTTGGAATGGCAGAGTGTCTTGGTGTCTATATGCTAAATTCGAAAATACTGAGTTCAATCAGGTCAAAAAAGCCCAGAAAAAAAGATCTGAATCTGTCTTACGATATTTTGCAGCCAATGTCAAAGAGTGGTGAGATAAGTGCATACGACATCGGCAGGATACCTTGGATTGATATCGACTCTCCTACAAGAGTTGATAGAAACAAAGAACTTGTGAGTCAAATAATTAAGAAGCTGGGAACTTAGTGTTTGCCTGAGATCTTTCGTATTTTGATATTTTATCTTCACGCGTTAGAGTAATTGCAATATCATCTAGTCCCTCAAGAAGAATTTTCTTCCAATGATCCTCTATTTCAAATGGAATCTGGGTACCATCAAATTTGATGAGTTGGTTTTCCAAATCTACTTCGATTTCGGATTTTGTCTCAAAGAGTTTTTGCAATGTTTGTTTGCTTACCTTTATTGGAAGGACACCGTTCTTGAAGCAGTTGCTGTAGAAGATATCTGCAAACGAGGTAGATATTATTACTCGAAATCCGTAATCTAGCAATGCCCAGACAGCATGCTCTCTACTAGAACCACAACCAAAGTTGTCTCGCGTAACCAAGATCTTGGAGTTTTTGTATTCAAGGTCGTTTAAGATAAAATCTCTTCTTGCCTTGCCGTCCTTTTCGAACCTCCAGTCAAAGAATAAGTACTGGCCAAATCCAGCCTTTTTTATTAGCTTTAGAAATTGCTTGGGAACTATTTGATCAGTATCTACGTTGATTTTGTCTAATGGGGTAATAATGCTATGAATTGTTCTAAACGGTTCCATTTCAGTTCAAATCCATTTCTCTTACGTCCACAAAATGTCCGTAAATTGATGCAGCAGCTGCCATCACTGGACTTACAAGATGCGTTCTGCCTCCTGTCCCTTGTCTTCCTTCAAAGTTTCTGTTTGATGTACTCGCACATCTTTCACCAGTTGCTAGTATGTCAGGGTTCATACCTAGACACATGCTACAACCTGATTCGCGCCATTCAAATCCTGCGTCTTTAAAAATTTTGTCAAGGCCTATCTCTTCTGCTTGTTTTTTTACATTTTGTGATCCTGGTACTATCATGGCTCGAACCTTTGGCGAGACCTTCTTTCCTTTTACAATCGTTGATGCTTCAATCAAATCTTCCAATCTAGAATTGGTGCAAGAACCGATGAAGACTCGATCAACTGTGATATCAGTAATTGGAGTTCCAGGTTTGAGTCCCATGTACTGGAGCGCTCTGTTTGCCGCTTTTTCTTCTTCTGGATTTCCTTTTGCATATTCTTCGGCAAACGGAACACTCCCGGTAACATCCACTGTCATTGCAGGATTTGTCCCCCAGCTGACCTGTGGCACAATTTTATCTGTACAAATTGTAAAGGACTTGTCAAACTTGGCACCAGAGTCTGTCTTTAGGTTTTCCTTCCAATATTCTACATATTCATCATAATTTTTCGGAATATACCTTCTTCCCTTCAAGTACTGAAATGTCTTCTCATCTGGCGCAACTAAGCCAGCCCTTGCTCCCCCCTCGATTGACATGTTACATATAGTCATTCTCTGTTCCATGCTGAATTCTGATACAACCTCTCCTTTATACTCGAATACACATCCAACCCCACCCCCAGTTCCAATTTCTCTAATTATTGATAGAATGATGTCTTTTGCAGTAACTGCGTGAGGATTTTTTCTTTTTCCTTCGATTTTGATCTCAAATGTATTTGGTTTTTCCATCCAGATGCATTGAGTAGCTAAGACATGTTCAACATCGCTTGTTCCTATACCAAATGCAAACGCACCAAAGGCGCCCTGAGTAGATGTATGACTATCACCACACACTATTGTGGTTCCCGGAAGTGTGATGCCAAGTTCAGGACCGATTACATGAACTATACCTTGATTTGGGCTGTTAATGTCAAAAAGCTGAATTCCAAATTCCTTGCAGTTTCTTTCTAGTGCTTGTATCTGCATGGCAGATGTCTGGTCCACAATAGGAAGTGAACGATTGTTTGTTGGTACGTTATGATCCATTGTTGCAAAAGTAAGATCTGGTCGTCTAACCTTTCTTTTGTTCATTCTCAATCCATCAAATGCCTGAGGAGATGTTACTTCATGAACTAGATGTCTGTCTATGTAAAGTAATGAACGTCCATCTTGTTCATCGATTAGGTGCGAATTCCAAATTTTTTCAAATAAGGTTTTTGTCATGCAAATTACTTCTCCTCAAACGAGAGATATAATAGTATAAGAATTTGATTTCTATGGTTTGTAGTTAAAAAGCCCTCCCGCTGAAATTATCTTTCCAACCAATTCAGGGAATGGCTTCATTTTGTAGGTCTTGTTTTTTGTCAAATTTTTGATTTCATTTTTAGATATGTCAATCTCAAGAAAGTCACTATCTGAGATATCCTTGTAAGCATTCTCCTCAATTTCAATTGGAAGCAAGAATGCACCGTCTACGGCGTTACGGTAAAATATTCTTGCAAAGGACAAAGCCAACACTGCCTTTATTCCAGAGTATGAAAGTGCGATTGGAGCGTGTTCTCTTGAAGAACCACAACCAAAATTCCTTCCTGCTACTATGAAGTCGCCTGGCTTTACTCTTTTGTGAAAGTCCTTGTCAAGCCCTTCCATTGCATGCTTTGCAAGTTCGCCATAGTCGTGAATCTTAAGATATGGTCCTGGTAAAATGACATCTGTATCGATATCGTCTTTGTCATATTTTATTACAGAGCCCTTCATTTTAGATCCCTAGGGTCAGTGATCTTACCTGTTACGGCTGATGCTGCAGTAACAAGTGGCGATGCAAGATAGGTCTTGGATTCTACATGTCCCATTCTTCCTGGAAAGTTTCTGTTCGTAGTACTTATACAGACCTCATCTTTTGCCAATACACCCATGTGTGCTCCACAACATGCTCCACATGTTGGCGGTCCAACAACAACTCCTGCATCCATGAAAATCTTCAAAAGTCCTTCGTCCATTGCTTTTCTGAATATGGACATAGCTGCGGGTAAGACCTCAGTTCTTATCTTCACAGTTCGCCCTTTGAGAATTTTTGCAACAGCACGCAAATCTTCTAGCTTTGCGCCTGTACATGAGCCAATGTATGCTTTGTCAAGCTCTGTAGAAGAGAGTTCACGTGCAACAACAATATTTTCTGGTGAAAATGGTTTTGCCACAATAGGCTCTAGCTCCGATGCCTCATACTCGTACACTTTTTCGTATCGAGCATCTGCATCACCATGAACCTCGTTATATTTGCTAGCGCCTCTCGCTGCAAGATAATCTCTTATTTGTTGATCTGGTTCTATTATTCCATTTTTTGCACCTGCTTCTGTTGTCATGTTTGTAAGTGTAAGCCGTTCCTCAACAGACATTTCTGAAATTCCAGTGCCACCAAACTGCATTGTCTTGTATGCTGCACCATCGGTACCAATATCGCCAATTATTTTTAATATGAAGTCTTTTGCCATCACATAATCTGGGAGTTTACCATTGAGCTTAAAGTATAATGTCTCCGGCACTTTGAACCAAATTTTTCCATTTAACATAACATAGGCAACATCAGTGTGACCAAGACCAGCTGCAAACGCTCCGAGAGCTCCCGTTGTATTTGTGTGAGAGTCACCTCCAACGTAAACCTCGCCTGGCGATACCATTGCTTCTTCATGAGATAGTGTGTGACAGATCCCATATTGGCCCATTCCATACTTGAAATGTTTCTTTATTCCAAATTGCTTTGTGAAATTAGTTAACAATACTATATTTTGCGCCGATATTTTGTCAGCCGCTGGGACAAAGTGATCCTCAGCAACCCACACTTTGTCAGGATCCCACAACCTGTCAATTTTCATTCCTCCCTTTTTCAATTTTTCAAATACTGCTATTACTCCTGGTCCTGATACATCATGAACCATTACTTTATCTACGTTTACAAATATCACGTCTCCCGGAGATACCTTAGGCTTACCTGAAGCTCGTGCTAGAATTTTCTCAGTAATGTTCAACACGAAAAATGGACTTTATTTGAAATTAAAATGTTTGCAGAACCCTAAATAGTAATAGCATTTAAAATCAACTATGTCGCTTACAGTCCTTCCTGTGAAATCCTCATTAAAAACAGAAGAATTTGATCTATTTGAAAGTCTTGCATCAGACCTAGAAAGGAACAATTTGAAACCTGAAAATGGAGATGTGGTTGTAATATCAAGTAAGTATGTTGCAAACTCGCAAGGAAGGATGATTGAATTTGAAAAAGTTGTACCATCTTCTGATGCGAAGAATCTTGCGTCAAAATTTCGTATGAAGCCAAAAATGGCAGAGATAATTCTAAGGGAATCTGATGTCATATTTGGAGGGATTGCTGGATTTATACTTACATCGGCAGATAATATACTCGCACCTAACGCTGGCATAGACAAATCCAACACTAAAAGTGGCAGTGTTGTTCTATATCCTATTGATTCCTATTCTGTAGCAGAACAGCTCAAGCGAAAATTTCTGCTAAAGTATAACGTTCATGTTGGTATGATCATAGCAGACAGCAGATTGATGCCAGGTAGAGCAGGGACTGTAGGTATTGCAGTTGCATGCGCAGGTGTAGAACCTACATCGGATCTACGGGGTCAAAAAGACCTTCATGGTAATCCTCTAAAAGTTACATTCCAAGCAGTTGCCGACAATCTTGCCTCGATAGCAAATCTCAAGATGGGTGAAGGCGCTGATGCCATTCCCATTGCCATAATTAGAAACTCTGGAGCAAAGATTACAAACAGAAGGATACGAGAGGATGAGATGGCCATCTCTTATGAACAATGTGTATATGTTCGTGGACTAGAAACAGGAATCTAAAGATAACCATAGTTTTAATAGGGCTAAATTGGACGCCAAGCTATATGGTGGAATTCTTCACTAGGTACCCCAAAACTATATCCTTTCTAGATGGATTGAGGGGCAGGATTAAGGTGGATAAGATGAGTGGGGTAGAACAACTAACCATAGTTGTCAAGAAAAGCGTGGATGACATGCTGAGGATCTTCTTTAAGGAGGGTTTCACGCATGTCAAGTTTGAACACAAACAGACAACACAAATTGGTCATGGGCTATCTCTCAAACTCAAAAAGCCTTGGGAAATGCATGTTAGACTTTTAGAGATGAAAAAGGGACTTGTTGCCATACAAGCTGAAGTCGAAGTATCACGAGACTATCTTCAACATCTATTCTGTCAAAGGACACCTGTGTTTTATGAAATAGAGACACTGCTCAAAAAGCATCAAATTGAATACAGAATTTGGAATCAAAGAATACGAAAGTATGTCAAAGCAGTATTTGATAATTACAAGGTCCAGCTTAAGACTCCTAGTTTTCCTGTATTGGCCTGGAAGCCAATGCTATATGTGATAGTAACAATAGGTGGGCTTTATCTATTCAAGTATATCCTCACAATTTAGAAGATATAATTGGTAAAAAATTTTCTAAATTAAATTCAAATTTGAATATAAATCTGTATATAGTTCAAAAAGATAACGGCAAACGGCACTTTTGATGGAAGTTTTGTTCTAGGGGATAGCAACAACGATGGCGTAGTAAGTGCCGGAGACAAGTTTGATTTCCGCGTTATTGAACATGGACAAATAATGGATTCAAGTGAGAACAAAATAGAGACATTTACTGCTACAGATCACTTGAATGAGAATTCTGGTGGACCACTTATTACGGTTCAAATCAACGTAATAGTGATATATGCGGAGGATCAGGCAAAGTATTCCATGTTCACTCTGGTATAACCGTGGACGAGAACGAAGAATTTCATCCTCACTAACATACGTAGTCTTGCCAAATGCATTGTTTAACAAATTCTTTAATTACAATTTTTCATCATACTTTGTAAGTGAGCTCGTCTAGACCTCCGCTGTCATTAAGATTCTATGGAATATCTCCATGGGAACTTGAAGTAATCTACGCGCTCCTTAACAGTCTTTTTGCAGTTAACGAACATCCAGATGCTGAACAGGAAGATGAGTACTATACCGTGGTTGACATCACATTTCCACTTGCTTTCAATGATGCTTTTTTTAGGTGGTTTGGAAGCTCAAGGTGGGATAAGATGAAGGGTATTTTGAAAGAATTGAAGAGACGACGCGGTGATGGAACGACCCTACGAATATACATGAAATTTACTGGAACGCCAAACATTACATTCATGATAGACCTTGACCAGAGAAACCAATTTGATGCAGCCATTGACAAGATAGATTTTGTGCTGGAATTGATACCATTTCATCTTGATCCAAAAAAGTTGCCTCGTGATATCACACAAGTATGGTATCATTTTGATGAGATGTCTGGGAGATGGACTATCACTTCTGCCGCATCAACAAAAGAAACCTACCTATTCTCACAAAACGAATGGAAGGTTACTTGATTTCTTTTTCTAGTGGCTCAAGAAGAGAATGTAATTCACGATATTTCTTTTCCATAAAATCTAGTGATTCTTCCAGTTTCTTTGATTTACCGTATTTGTATCGGATAAGCTCTCTGTGTCTCCAAAAATTCTTTCCCTCTCCGACAGACATTGTACTAAAGTAGTCAGGACCTTTGAGACTATCAGGCAGTTTGATATTATAAGGAAACAGAAATTCTGCCATAAACCATTCGTCACCATCTGGATAATCAGAACCGGTATCGATATCAAAAAAGAGATGGAGTAGACTTGTTTGCATGAGACCGTCATCTCTTATTGTGGGATGTTTTATGTCCGATTTTTTAAAATCCAAGTTAAGAAGATTTGGTTCAAAGTACCCCTTGATTATGGATTTGCGGAAAACCCTGTTTACCTCATCCAGGTTCAATTCAGAATTTCTTCCTTCATCATGCTAATAACTTAGATCATTATCCCTATGAGCTTGATAAATAAATCCAGTCAGGGGTCCTATACCTCTAAGGAATCCAGTATTTTTGAAATATCAGTTATTGGCCTACTACCAGAAGAAATTTCTTGATATGCTGGTGGATTTTCAAGATAGTTTGGAATCCTGTCAGCTATCCTTTCGTGGTATGGGGCAACTATCTCGTTTTTGTAGAATATTCCTGTCGGGATTTTACTGTCCCATTCGTTTGACTTGATTAGTGCCTGTGCTATCTTTTCATTTTCCTCATCTGGCGAATCGATATGTACTACTGGGTCAAAGCCCGTGTCTTCTAGCTTGTAGATCCTAGGTCTTGGCTTCTTTGTTATCTCATCTATGTGGTCCATTCCTGCAAACCAGTCTCTTGTATTGATATCATTGTAGGTAGGACAAGGCTGTAATACATCCAGGAAGGCAAGCCCCTTGTGCTTTACAGCCGCAATTATGAGATCCTTTAGCTGTCTTACGTCATAAGCATAGCCTCGTGCAACAAACGTAAATCCGCTAGCGACAGCCAGTGCAATTGGGTTTACAGCTTGGTTAACATTTGGTTCTGGAAGAGACTTTGTTTTAAGTCCAAGCTTCAGCGTTGGAGAAGCTTGCCCTTTTGTAAGACCATAAACTGCGTTGTTGAATATGATGTATGTCATGTCTACATTTCTTCTACCAGCTGCAACAAAGTGGCCTGCTCCTATACCCAGGCCATCGCCATCTCCGCCTGCTGCTATAATTGTCATTTCAGGATTTGCAAGCTTGGCCCCTTGCGCAAACGTTAGAACTCTTCCATGTAACGTATGAATACCGTATACGTTGACAAAGTGCGATGTCTTGCCAGAACATCCAATTCCTGAAAATATGGCTGCCTTGTGTCTCGGCATATTCAGTTCGGCAAGTGCCATCTGTATGGCGTTTACAATTCCAAAGTCTCCACAGCCTGGGCACCAATCATTGTGAACTTCTGTGGTATAATCTGAAAGATTAGACACCATATGTCAACACCTGCTTTTTCTCGGCTTTCTTTTCTAGAATTTTTTTGATTGACTCGTATAATTCGGTGGAAGTCATTGCCCTCCCAGAATACTTTAAGATGTAATAATCTACTTTGTGATCCAAGTGTTCGTTAACAAGTGAACCAAGCTGACCGGAATGGTTTGCTTCGATATCAATTATTGTGCTGACGTTTTTAAGTAATGACTTGATGTAGTCGGTTGGAAATGGAGTTAGCAGTTTTATCTGGACAAAGCCAATTTTGTGGCCCTCTTTCTTTAGTATCTCTATTGCATCAAGTATAGGACCCTTTGTTGAGCCCCAGCTTACAATGCAAACCTCAGAGGTTCCATAGTTTACAGCCTGGTCTTCCTTTGGAATTGTTTGTAGTGCTACCTCAAGCTTTTGGGCTCGCTTGTCCATTTTATATACTCGGTTTACTGGGTCTTCTGAGATGTGACCAAACTCGTCGCTCTCATCACCTGTATTCCAAAATATGCCATTTTCAAGCCCAAGCTTTGATCTTGGTGAGATACCATCAGATGATGGCTCAAATCTTCGGTAATTTGGAGTGCTGACTGTTTGTAACAGTTTACCTCTTTCAATGGTAATTTTTTTCAGATCAAATCTTTTTACCGTTGCTACTGTACTTGCAATGAACTTGTCCATCATGTGTATTACAGGCATCTGAAACATTTCTGCAAAGTTGAAACACTTGGCAGTATCATAGAACCCTTCTTCGATATCACCTGAAGCATAGACAATTCTTGGAAAATCTCCATGTCCTGCATGTATTGCAAATTGCAGATCATCCTGTCAATGTCTTGTT
>Ga0209802_1001810_pt1 | contig 15375 bp, 19 predicted proteins | sample GraSoiAngelo_129_FD_185886 | JGI IMG/M metagenome (GOLD analysis project Ga0209802, IMG submission 185886) | Grasslands soil microbial communities from the Angelo Coastal Reserve, California, USA - 14_0927_12_40cm (SPAdes) (version 2) | ecosystem: Environmental > Terrestrial > Soil > Grasslands ... | reverse complement strand
CTCGTCCGCAATGTCGAGATCGCCGCGGGTGCGTTGATCGTGTTCCTGGCGTTGGTCGCCGCGGGCGCCGTCCTGCTGGTCACACGCCGCAGACGACAGACGGTCGGGGTCCTCCCCGGCGGATTGACGATGTCAGCCGATGGAGCGTACTGGTGGGACGGCGCGCAGTGGCGCGAGGCCTCGATGGAGGTTCCGTCGACGGCGCAGCGCTCGCCGGATGGCGCGTATTGGTGGGATGGTCGTGCCTGGCGCCCGTCGCCTTCGACGCGGCCGTCCGGTTAGCTGGATTCCGATCAGTTTTGCGTTGGACTGAGGTACGGTGTTGAAAGTGGTCGCGAGCGGTCGGAAGCTGGCAGTCGCAGCCGTGCTGGCGGTCTCGTTGGCCTGCTGGGCGCCTGTCAGCGCCCTCGCCTGCGGCGGCACGTCCGGTGGTAGCGCAAGCCCCACAAACGGGAACGCGGGCACGGCCGGGGGCGCCAACACAGCCACCGGGAGCGCCGGAATCACCGGCAGCGCTGGAAGTGATTTTGCCAATCCCCTGAGAACGATCGACCCTCGCGCCGCGACGGATGCCGCCGTGGCCGGTTTCACGTTTCTGCTCGGCCTGGCCGCGCTGTCGATCTGGGTGGCAGTGGTAATGCTGCGTCGGCGGCCTCACGCGATCCCTGCGGACCAGCTGTCACCGGACGGCAGATACTGGTGGGACGGGGCCTTCTGGCGGCCGCTCCCTCCGCGCTAGCCGAAGCCGGTTAGAGGCGCTCCAGCACCAGCGTTCGCTTGCTGGCGTACTCGTCGTCGGACAGCAAGCCGTCGCGGTGCAGGCGCGTGAGCATGTCCATCTCCTCGAGCACGTCGAGCAGGGGGGCCATGGTGCGCCGCGCCAGGTAGGCCTCTGAAGCCGTGCCGGCGTCTTCGCCGCGCGCGTCGAACTCGCGGATGAAGAAGAGCGCTTTGACCGCTGAGAAAGGGATCCCAAGTTTGCGAATCGGGCTATCGGCCTGCTCGCCGTGGAGGTGCAGCACCACGCCGTAACGATGCCGTTCCAGGGTGCCGTCCAGATGGCCGCGCAGCACCTCGCCGTCGAGGAACCGGATCGCCACCTTGCGGGTCGGAGTTTCGGAGGCGAGATTCTGGTCTCTGGGCAACTCCACCCACTTCACCGCCGTCAGCGGTATCCAGGCGGTCTCGTTGTTCTCCAGGCCGCCGGCGTCGTCGACCTCGACGAGGAAGTCCGGCTCGTCGAAATCGAGATCACGGGCGATCCCCTCGAGGGTCTCGTCGTCGAAGAAGCGGACGACTACCTTGGCCATGCCATCACCTACTCTACTAACCCTCATTTGGCGGGAGTCCTGCGGACAGTGTGGCGGCCCAATCGCCGCGAGCACTTGGCGCATGTGGCAATGTGGGCGCGTACCGATTCAGCCTGATTCCGTCGCAGCTTGCCGGCCAGGTAGGGAGCGAGCAATGGGGCCACCTCCTCATGAGTCAGATCGGTAGCGCTTTCGGACGCGAGGTACTCCTCCTTGAAGCGGAGCCGGGCACGGTAGAGGAGTGTCTCCACTGCGCTCTCAGACATCTTCAGGGTGCGGGCGATCTGGCGATAGCTCAAGTCCTGCAGCTCGCGGAGCGTTAGCACGAGCCGGTACTTCTCGGGCAATCGCTGGGCGACGGCCCATACGCGCCTCCGGGTCTCGTTGGATTCCTGCACGTCCACGGGGTCGAAGCTGCGTGAGGTCGACGGCAGGTTGGCCAGGAATTCGTCGTCCTCATCGTCCGACCCCTCCACCCTCAGGTCGCGCTGGCGCCGGCGCAGCTCGTCGAAGCAGAGGTTGCGGGCGACCGTGTGCACCCACCCCCCGAAGTTGAACGAATCGTCGACCCGATCCATCATGCGCAGCGCCTTCATAAAGGTTTCCTGCGCGATGTCCTCGGCGAGCAGTGCGTCACCAAGCTTGCGCCGAACGAGGCGGTAGATCGAAGCGACGTAGCGGCGGTGCAGCTCCTCGAAGGCGTGCACATCGCCGTTGCGATACGCCCGGACGAGCTCGACGTCGGTCGGGTCGACTCCGACTTTGGCCGCGATTTCAGGTTCGTCGGTCACAGCAACTCTTGAACGGCGCGGGCGGCTGCCCGGGTCAGTTCTGGTGCGGCGTCGTGCATGAGGACCTGCAGATTGTGCCCTCCCGGATCGCCCTCTTCAGCCAACGTAACGATCGAATCGACCCCCATCGAGCTCAGAGACTCCCAGCCGGGGCCCTTGCTGCCGGCCAGGAGCAGGACCGGGACGCCGGCCGCCCGGGCCCGCTTCGCCACCTCACCAGGTGCCTTCCCGTAAGCGGTCTGGGCGTCAACACGCCCCTCACCGGTGATCAGCAGGCTGGCCCCCGAGAGCGCTGCGTCGAAGCCACTCGCGTCGACCACCAGCGGAGCTCCAGGCACGAGCCTGGCGCCGAGGAAGGCGATCAGGCCCGCCCCGGCCCCGCCGGCGGCGCCGGCGCCGGGAATGTCCGCGACCTTCTTTTTCAGGTCGCGCTCGATCACCTCGGCGAGCCTCGCCAGGGCCTGATCGAGCTCGCGTACGGCTTCGTCGTCCGCGCCCTTCTGCGGTCCGTAGATGTGGCTGGCTCCTTGCGGCCCGACCAGCGGGTTGGTGACGTCGCTGGCGACCATCACGCTGATCGACCGCCACGCCGGGTCGAACCCCGACGTGTCGATCCGATCGAGGCGAGCTAGGGCAGCTCCGCCACGGGATAGGTCGTGGCCGCTCGCGTCGAGCAGCCGGTAGCCCAGCGCCTGGGCCATGCCGGCGCCGCCGTCGTTGGTGGCGGACCCGCCGATTCCCGCGATGATTTGCCCCACGCCCTGCCTGCGGACCGCGTCAAGCAGCTGGCCGAATCGGCGGGAATGAGCGTGAGCCCGCTCGCCGAAGCCAGCTCGACCACGCCCGTGGAGCCTGCGTCGATCAGGCTATAGGTCGCGCGCACAGAGCCGCCAAGCGGGCCTTCGACCTCCACCGAGAGATACGTGCCCTTTTTCGCCGAGGCGAGTGCGTCCACCGTCCCTTCCCCGCCGTCGGCAACCGGGATCTCGACGACGTCCGCTTCGGGTCGGGCCTCGCGGACTCCGCGCGCGATGGCCGCGGCTGCTTGAGAAGCAGAGAGGCTGCCCTTGAACGAATTCGGCGCAACGACGACTTTCACCGCCGCTAATTCAATGCCATGTGGAGCCTTAGGCGGCCGTGGAGAGGGATTGGCCCGGCGAGGGGACGGAGTCCCCACCCCGAATCAATAGACTGGAATTGTCCAGTCCTTGAACTTCGGCGAGTCGCCACGCACGGCGTCGAAGTAGATGCTCTGCAGCTCCTGCGTGAACTCCCCGACCTTGCCCGTGCCCACCCGCCGGCGGTCGACCTCGATCACCGGTGAGACTTGGGCTCCGGTCCCGCAGAGGAGCAGCTCGTCGCATGTGTAAAGCTCGGTACGGTCGATGCTCCGCTCGACCACGTTCTTGCCCAGCTCGCCCTTGATCAAATCCATGATCAGCGTGCGGGTCACGCCTTCGAGGATGTCGTCGGTGACCGGAGGCGTGACGAACACACCGTCCTTGAGCATGAACACATTCTCAGCCGAGCCTTCGGAAACGTGGCCGTCGATGGTCAGGACGATCGCCTCGTCAAACCCCGACTCGACCGCCTCCGACTTGGCGAGCGCCGACTGCGCGTAGGAGCCGGTGACCTTCGCGCGCGCGGGCAGCGACTGGTCGGGCAGCCGGCGCCACGAGCTGACCATGCACCGGATCCCAGACTCGACCTCAACATAATTGCCGAACGGGATCGCGTAGATGAAGAAGCTGTGATCAAGGTTGTGGAGGCGGACGCCGATCTCCTCGCTGGATGCAAATAGAAGGGGACGGATGTAGACGTCGGACTTGAACTGGTTGCGCCGAAGGAGCTCAACAGTGAGATTGACGAGCTCCTCGGTCGAGTACGGCACCGTCATCCGCATGATGTTTGCCGAGCGGTGCAGCCGCGCGTAGTGCGCGGGCGCGTGCAAGAGATGGAGCTGCTCCTGTTTCGAGTTCCAGTAAGCGCGGATGCCTTCGAAGCACCCGGTCCCGTAATGGAGCGCGTGCGTCATCAGCCCGAGCTTGATGTCGTGATAGCGGCCGAACTCGCCGTCGTAGAACACCCACGTGTTCGGATGGCTCACCGACTTTTTCGACGCGGCCTTCGACTTCGTTTCCACACCCATATTGCGCCTAATAGTACTGGGCACCTGCACGGTGCCCTCGGCTTCTGAAAGAATCGCCCATGTGAGCCTCTACGGCATCATCGCGGACCTGCGCCGGAAGTACCCGACGCCGGCGGCGATGGAGACCCTGGACCTGGTCGTGGCCGAGTTGGGCCGCACGCGTGACAACCTCAAAGACGCTGTCGCCAACCTCGCCAAGAAGCCACTGCCGCCAGGCGGCAAGCCAGTGCTCGACGAGCTGGTGGCTCGGGCCCGCGAGGAAGGGGTCTACGACCTCGATTTCGGCCCCGACCCTTACGACCGGCCGCCCCCCGAGCCACTGGACGAGGGCACGGTCGGGATCGGAGCAGCGCTTGCGGTAACGTCGATTCTCGGCCTGGTGCTGGCGGCGGCCGCCGTTTACGCCGGCATCAACTCGATCCTGCACACGAGTGGCTGAGTTTTCCTTCGATGTCGTCTCGGAGTTCGATCCCGCCGAGCTCACCAATGCGCTCGACCAGGCGCGGCGAGAGGTGACCACCCGCTTCGACTTCAAAGACACCCAGACCATCTACGACCGACAGGGCGAGAAGATCCTGATCGAGTCGGCGAGCGAGGAGCGCGCGAAGGCGGCGCTCCAGGTGTTGCGCGAAAAGGCTGCCCGGCGCCAGATCTCGCCCAAGCTGCTCAAAGCCGGCGACCCCAAGACGGTCGGCAAGGGCCGCGGCCAGATCGAGGTGCAGCTCAACGCCGGCATCACGGACGAGCTCGCGCGCGACCTGCGCAAGCGGATCCAGACCGTGAGCCCCAAGCTCCAGGTGCGGATCCAGGGCGACCAGCTTCGAGTGGTGAGCAAGGACAAGGACACGCTGCAGGCCGCGATCAAGAACCTTCGCGAGGCCGAGGACATCCCGGTTCCCCTTCAGTTCACCAACTACAGGTAGGCCAGAAAGCCGGCCGGCCGATCAGGATAGTGGGGTGCTGGTGATACCCGCGATCGACATCATGAACGGCCACTGCGTCCGGCTCGTGCGCGGAGACTTCGATCAGCGGACCGTCTACTCAGATGACCCTGCGACGATCGCGGTGGACTTCGCGCGCGCAGGCGCGGAACGGCTGCATGTGGTCGATCTCGACGCCGCGCGCGGCGAGCATGACAACCGCACAGTCATCGAAGCCGTCATCGAGGCGGGGTTGACCATCCAGGTCGCGGGAGGCATCCGGACATCAGCGCAGGTCGAGGCGTGGATCAGCGCCGGAGCGGGTTCGGTGGTCATGGGCACAGCCGCGGTGCGCGAGCCGGAGCTGCTGGCCGAGTGCGCCCACAGCTTCCCCAGTCATGTCATGGCCGCGCTCGACGTACGAGACGGCCTGCCCGCTGTCAGCGGGTGGACCGAGACCGAGCCGCTCGACATCTCGGAGCTCATCCCACGCTGGAATGTGCTCCCGCTGGCGGGGATCATCCTCACCTGCACCGAGCGAGACGGCACCCTCGCCGGCCCGGACCTCGCAACGCTGGAGCGGGTGCTCGGCATGACCGAGCTGCCTGTGCAATACGGAGGCGGAATCTCGTCGCTGCACGACATTCGCCGCGTGCGCGAAGCGCGGGCCGCCGGAGTGATCCTCGGGCGGTCGCTCTATGAGGGCAAGCTTTCGCTGGAGCAGGCCCTGGCTCTATGACCAGCGGTCGAACCGCCGTGGCGGTGGCGGCGCTGGTCGTGACTCTCATCACGGCCACCGGTTGCGGTGAACGCGAGGCGGCCGACGACCAGGGGTTTCACCAGGATGTCGTCAACGGCAGCAATGGCGCCGAGGTCACCTTCGACGCCACGCTGGTGAACGACCCGATACAGTCGGGTGACCACGAGCATCTCGTGGTCAAGGCCGCCACGGGTGAAAGGCTCGAGGTCGATCACAACACGAAGCTCGCCACTTACGTGCCCGCCCACTCCGGCGACGGGGTCATCATCCACGGGCAGCTCTACATCGATCCCGGTCCCGTGGTCGGAGTCCACTGCACCCACTCGCACACCTCCACCGGGTGCCCCAACCCGGGCTGGATCGAGCTCGCGGGTAACTATTACGAGTAGGAACAGCCAGATCCGGCTTGCGCGTTGTCCATAGAGAGAACAATTACCAACGAGTGAGCCAGAAGAGAACCGGAACCGGCCGGAACAGCTTGTTCAGCAACCTGGGAGCCGGCGACTTCAACCCCTTGGACAGGGCGATGAAGATCCTGGGCAACATCGGACGCAAGGTTGTCCGCCGCCAGAGGTGCTGTGGGAACTACGGCGACCCAGGGTGTTGAATGACGATCGCAGAGGCCCGTGCGGCCGGCCTGGTCAAGTAAGCAATAAATGATCGCTCGAGCCACCGCGCTCGGCCTGGTCATCCCGGCCTTGCTGATGCCGTCTTGCAATTCCAAACCGACCGCCGCGACGCCTGTGTGCCATTCCTGGCTCCCAGCAATCGGTTCGACTGCCGTAACGCTTCCGTCTGGCTCTGGGATCCTGGTGTTCGACCGGCTCGATGACGCCACGACCTCCGATGCCACCTGGATGTGGTCTGGGTCCTGTTGGAGCGAGGAGCCGGCTTTCGTGGGGCATCCGGTTTTCGGTCCGGCGCTGGCTTCTGACCCGTCGACGTCGAGCGTCGTCGCATATGGCGGTTGGGACGCGACCGCTTCCGACGCATATGTGGCGCGCTACGAGACCTGGCAATTCCGTGGCGGGAGGTGGACTCAAGTGCTCGGAAGTGGTCCGAGGCTCGCCGGCCCGACTGCGATCGACGACCCGCGCCTCGGAGGCGTCTTCCTGATTGGAGCCGACGCGGATACCGAAGAGACGTGGTTGTTGTCGAAGTCGGGCTGGCGCCAGCTGCATCCAGAACACTCGCCTTCATCGCGGCTAGGAGCGAGTCTGGGGATCGATCCAGCTACCGGTGACCCGATTGCGTTCGGCGGCTTTCGAATCCCCAAAGACTCGATGACAAACACCTGGCGATGGACTGGCTCGGACTGGCTGCTGGAGCGGGCCGCCACCAACGAGCTGTACCTACCGGTTTCGGGCATCGTCGTGGCCGATCGTCACTCGCTCTGGTTGCTTGCGAACGCCCCTTATTCGAACCAAGTCGAGCTGTGGCGTTGGTCGGCCGGCACGTGGGCCCCGGTCACCACCAGCACTCCGGGGCCGCGGCTGCTGGGCTTCGGAGCCGCATTCGACGGACGCGAAATCCTGGTTTTCGGCGGACTCGATGAAACCCCTGGCACCGGAGGCAAGCTGAGCACCGCCGAGTGGGCGTGGAACGGCAAGAGCTGGCACCGGCTCCACTGATGAGCGCCGGCCGAAGCTAGGGCTTTCGCGCCACCAGAAAGCTCGCGGCCTGGGCGACCGGGCGAATTACGAGCTCGTCGACGTCAACATGCGGTGGGCGCGTGACGGCATACACGATGGTGTCGGCGATGTCCGCCGCCACCAGCGGCTTCACACCTTTATAGACAGACTCGGCCGCATCGCGATCGCCGTGGAAGCGCACCACGCTGAACTCGGTCTTGACCATGCCCGGCATGACCTCGGTGACGCGGATGGGCTCTCCGTTCAGCTCAAGCCGCAGCGTGCGCGAGATGGCGTGCACCGCGTGCTTGGTCGCGGTGTAGCCAGCGCCGCCTTTGTACACTTCGAATCCCGCGATCGAGCCGAGGTTGACGATGTGTCCGTGCCGCGCCTTTCTTATCAGAGGCAAGCTGGCGCGCGTCACTCGCAGGAGCCCGAGCACGTTTGCCTCCCACATCTCGATCCAGTCCTCGTCTTTGCCTTCCGCGATCGGCGCGAGTCCGCGCGCGAGTCCGGCATTGTTGACGAGCACGTCGATGCGCCCGAATTTCTTCTTCACTTCGGCGACGAAGGCATCGATGCTCTCGAGCCTGGTCACGTCGAGGGGCAGCGCGAGCCCGGACTCGCCCACCACGCGCCGTACTCGCTCCAATCGGCGCGCACCGGCCGCGATCTGGTAGCCGGCGCGGCCCAATCCCACCACCGTGGCGGCGCCAATACCGGACGAAGCTCCGGTTACCACGGCCACAGGTCGATAACCGCTTGCCACTCATTACCCCCGATAAACGTCGCGACGCCGTCAAGAATGTACGCTAGGGACGATGCTCGAGGTGCTGGCGGGGCTGGTCGCCGGTCTTCTGATCGTTGCCGGGATCCTCGTCATGCTGGGACCCAACGCGAAAGGCCTGGTGCGGCGCGTCGCCGTCCTGCGCCGCCGCCGACCTTCATTGTCGGCATTCCAGCCTCCCAAGCCGCGTGAGGTCGTCGCCACTGGTCTCAACCCGAAGACGCAGCGAGTGCTCGTGGCCGCGTCCCGCCTTGGCAATTGGCTGCGCGCGCAGAACCATGAAGAGGTCGCGCGCGAGCTTCGCAGCGCGGCAGGCCGCATGACCAGCGACGAGCCGTCGGGGCTGTACGCGATGCAGACCGCCCTCCGCAGGCTTCGAACGTTGAGCCTCGACGACCGCGGTGCTCAGGAACGCCTGAGAACGCTGTCGAACGAGCTGCGAGACGCGGTTCAGGATCGCTTCGAGCAGCTGGAGCTTTTGCCCTTCCGCCGACCGTAGCTTTCTGGGGCAGGGCCCCGTTCTATCTAGGTGCGAGCGGACACAGCACCGCTCATCTGAACGTCATCCCAGAGATTCGCCATCGCTCGCACGCCACCGTCCCTGCTCATATGGGATCCCGGCGAAGCGCCTCCGGACGGAGCTCGCGCGCCAGCTCGACCTCCGCAGGCGAAAGCAGGCAGAACTCCGGCGGCGGACCGAGCACCATCATCCGGCGCCACAGGCTCGTGCCTGGCCGGCCCGTGAACGGCTGCATCCGCTCATACAGATCGGCATAACCGCTGCCTGCCGGTTTCGAAAAATGGGTCTCAAAGCCCGCCAAGGACTCGCCTTCGCCCGCGGCGAGGCTGTACAGCTTGCCGACCCCGTCCACCGCCATCCTGGCCGCGGCATCGTGCACCGGCGTGCGGGCGCCGCTCACGGCGGCCTCGTTGAGCGCATCGAGAGCCGCCGAGTCGGCGACGAGATACCAGTCGCTGTAGCGATCTCCGACCCGGAACGTGGACGAGCTCAGAAACCCGGCCGGCGCTGCGCTCGCCAGCGTGGCGTGGAAACGCCGGAGCGCAGCCTCATAGTCGGCGACGTCCACACTGCCGGCGGGACGATGGCTGAAGACGTAGGCAAGCATCGTCCTAATCGGCCTTGGCCTTGCTCGCTTTTGAACCCTTCGGGCCCTTACCGCCTTCGATGTATTTCTTCAGGGCCGACATATTGCGGCGAATGCCGTCGGCGTACTGGCCCGCAAGCAGGCCGCCGGCGAAGCGCAGGAAGCCTGCGAGCTCGTAGTCCATCTCATAAACGACATGCGTCCGCCCGTCCTTCTCCGTGTATGTGTACGACCAGGTTCCTTTCAGCGGACCGCGAATGAATTTCCCGGCGCACTTCTTCGGCTTGTTGTAGATGCTCTGCTCGACCTCGAGCGTCTCCTTCAACCCCCCTGGCAGATCCAGGTGATAGCGGTAGCGGGTGCCCTTGGCCGGCGGGCCAGCATCCAGCTTCTCGATTTTCGCCACGTGGCTCGACCATTTGGGCGCGTTGGTCGCGTCCTCCTGCACCACCGCCCACACGCGATCGGCGGGCGCGTCGATGTCGACCTCCTCTCGCAGTTTGGTCACCCTGCGATTATCAACGCGAGCAGGTAGTTGAGCGAAAGCTACAGCGCACCATCCGGCAAGGCCCCCGCGAAGGCGCTGGGAGCGCTTCGGCACCGAAACTACCGTCTCTTCCTGGTCGGCCAGATCGTCTCGACCGTCGGGACTTGGATGCAGAGCGTCGCCATGCCGTGGCTGGCGCTGGAGCTGACGCACAGCGGCCTGCTCGTCGGTCTCGTCCTCGCCACGCAGTTCACCCCAGTCCTGCTGGGCAGCCAGCTCGGGGGCGTCGTCGCCGACCGCTATCGCAAACGGAACATCCTCCTCGTCACGCAGTCGCTGTTCACGCTGCCGTCCTTCGCGTTGTTTTTGTTGTCGGCAAGCGGCCACGCCCACTACTGGATGGTTCTCGTTGCGGCGGCCGCAACCGGAACCATCAACCTGTTCGACGTCCCGGCGCGCCAGTCCTTCCTGATCGAGATGGTGGGCCGCCAGGACCTCATGAACGCGATCGCCCTCAACTCGTCTGTCTTCAACGCCGCCGCGGTCATCGGGCCATCGATCGCCGGCCTGATCATCGCAGCCGTCGGGGTGCCGATCTGCTTCCTGGCCAACTCGCTCAGCTACCTCGCAGCGGTGGGCGCGCTGCTCTTGATGAAGGACCTACCCGCGCTCGTGCCCGATCGTCATGAGCAGAGATGGTTCGAACGGATCGCACAGGGTGCCGCGTACGCACGCAGGCAGCCGATCGTGGGGATGCTGCTGATCGCTGTCGCTGTCTTCTCGCTGTTCGCGATGAATCGCCTGACCCTGATCCCACTGTTCGCCGACGAGGTGCTGCACGTGGGGGCGCAGGGTTTCGGTTTCCTGATGGCGTCGATGGGTCTTGGCGCGCTGGCTGGCGCCCTCACACTCGCATTCGTCCCGGCCATGGGGTCCGATCCCCGGCGGCAGTTCTGGATTGCGCTCATCTGGGTGGCCGGGCTGCTGGTGTTCTCAGCGTCGCGTGTCTACCTGCTCTCGCTGGCCACACTCTTCGTGGCCGGCTACTGCCAGATCTCCTTCGTGGCCGCAGCCAACAACCGCATCCAGACGATCACGCCGGACAACCTGCGCGGCCGCGTCATGGCGCTCTACTCGCAAGCGCTCATCGGCGTGGGCCCGATCGGCAGCATGCAGGCCGGAGCGCTGGCGTCGTGGCGTGGCGCGCCGCTGGCGATGGCGATCGGCGCAGTCGTGGCGGGTGCTGTCATCGTCGCGATCCGGTTGGCCAGGCCGGAGGTTTTCCAGCCGGGCTACCCGAAACGGACCTCGAGCAAGGCTGCCAGCGCGAGGGCCGGCACGAGCCAGCGCAGCGAGCGCACGTAGTCAGCGAGAGCGCCCATGGTCCGCGTGGTCCAGCCTCCGTTCGGCTGCATATGGATTGCTGCGGCGCCGATCTGGATCACGAGGCCGCCGGCCACGATCGCGGCGGGGATCTCGACCAGGCCGTTCGGATACACGCCGCCGAGAGCCACGCTCCACGATGAGAGCGCCGCCGCATAGCCGAGCAGGAAGCCGGGCAGGAACGTGAGCGCGAAACCGCTCAAGCCGGCCGTGAGGATCGCCAGCAGCGCCGCGAGCACGAACGCGAGGAGGTTGTGGCCGAAGATGCCGATCGCCTCTTGGACTGGCGTCGCTCCGCCTGACGCGCTCAGCAGGCTGGAGAGCGCGGGCTTGACGACCGCGCCCGGAATGGCGTTCGTCTTGCCAGCCAGGAAGCCGACACCCATGCCGGCCACAAAACCGAATGCGGCAAGGGCGAGCGCGATGCGACGGAGCCACAGCAGACGAACGATGCCGGGGCGCCCCCGAAAGCTCCAGCGGATCGCCACCATCGCGCGCTGCAGGGGCTTACGCAACCCGACGTCACGCGCCAGCAGTGCTTCACGCGAGAAGCCCGCGAGGCCCATTCTCAGAAGGACGATCGCGAGGACGATCATCAGGGCCGCGAATCCCCACAGGTACTCGGAGCGGCCGATCAAGATCAGCGCCGCCTCGACCTGGAGGACAACGGACATCGGCAGGATGATGAACGAGGCCATCACATTGGCCGCGCGCATGGTGCGGGCGTTCAGACTGATGATCACCGCGCCCGCCACCATCGCCGCCACCTGGCAGATCGTCGAGAGCGCCAGGGCGATCAGCACACCGAGCGGGAAATAGCCGAGGCCCGGAAAGACCGCCACGCAGTAGACGACGAGCCCGCCATAGCAGAGGCCAAGCGAAACCGCGAGCACGGCCGCGACCTTGCCCGCGTAGATCTCCGTCTCGCGCAGCGGCGTCGACAGCAGCACCTCCAGCGTTGTGCGCTCGCGCTCTCCCACGAATGCCTCCAGCGCCAGCACGAGCGAGAAGCTCGCTGGGATGAAGACGACGAAGAACGCACCCACAACCGCGAGCCGGTTGACCACGGCCGTGCCACCACCGAAATAGGCAAGCGCCCTGACCCCGATCGCGCTGGCGATGGGAATGGCAAGGGTCAGCGCGACCATCGCGAGCACGAGCCGAAGCTCGCTGGTCGCGTCCCGAAGATCGCGCCGCGCCACCAATTCTGCCCGAGAGACGAAGTGGGAGATGTCAGCCCGATCTTTAGAGCCCAAATCTTCGGGCCGGCCCTCCCTCCTCATGTCTATGCCGATCTAGGCTCGGCCAGCTCACGGTGGTTGCCCACGATGGCGAGGTAGATGTCCTGGAGGGTCGGCAGCTCGCGCAGCTCCCTGCGCGGCTTCAGGCCTGAACGCCGCCTCAGCTCGGCGAGGTCGCCGACAGCCAGCGCTCGGCCGGCCGACATGATCCCGATCTCACCAGCCTCGCTACGGGTCCCCGCGAAATCGCCAGATTTCGTGGGGCTTGCGAGCGTTTCGGCCTCTTCCATGCTGTGCGTGCAGATCACGAGCGCGCAGCCCTCCTTCTGTAGGTCCTTCAAGTAGTCCCACGCTCGCCGCGCGCTGTCGGGGTCCAGCGCCGACGTCGGCTCGTCCGCGAGCACGAGACGCGGGTGATGCAATGTCGCGCGGATGAGCGCGACCTTCTGGCGCATGCCCTTCGAGTAGGTGCCCATCCACCGATCGCCCGCATCGAGGAGGTCGAACTTCTCCAGGAGCTGCTCAATGCGGTGCCGGCGCAGTTGGGGCTCGATCTCGTAGATGGCGCCGAAATAGTCGAGGTATGTCCGCGCCGACATGCGCTCGTAGAGGCCAGGTACCTCCGGCATCAATCCCACCTTGGCGCGTACAGCCGCCGGATCAGTCGCGGCGTCGATGCCGTCGACGGTCACGCTGCCCGAGGTCGGCAGCAGAACCCCGGCCATGCAGCGAAGCGCGGTGGTCTTCCCGGCGCCATTGCGCCCGAGCAAGACAAGACAGCGGCCTTCGTCGACCCGTACCGATAGGTCGCGCAGCGCGAGCACCTCGCCGTAGCGTTTGGCGAGCCCGTCAACCTCCAGCATGGCTATGGATTCTGAAGGCTGGGGCGGCGCTTTCAGTCTTTTGGCAAGTACCTGGGCAGCTCCACCAGCGACCCCAAGCCGTGCGACACGAGGTAGGCGGCGATGCCGTCGTGGACCTGCGCGATCGCGCGCGGATTGACGAACGTGGCAGTCCCGACTTGCACCGCGGCGCAGCCCGCAATCAGAAACTCGAGCGCGTCGTCGCCACGCATGATCCCGCCGATTCCCACCACCGGGATGCTCACCGCGCGCGCCGCCTGGTGCGCCAGGTGCACGGCGAGAGGGCGGATCGCGGGTCCCGAGAGACCACCGGTCCGGAAACTAAGTCGCGGCCGGCGGGCGTTGAGGTCGATCGACATGCCCACGAACGTGTTGACCGCGCAGAGAGCGTCCGCGCCCGCCGCCTCGCAAGCACGCGCGATGACGCCGATGTCGGTGACCATCGGCGTGAGCTTCACCCAGACCGGGAGGTCGGTTCGCTTGCGCACCGCCTCGGTGACGGCCGCCGCCGCTCGCGGGTCGTTGCCGAAGTAGAGGCCGCCTTGCTCAACGTTGGGGCAGGAGATGTTGATCTCGAAGCCGGCTATGCCTGGGACCCCGTCGAGCCTTGAAGCCAGCTCACCGTACTCGTCGGCGGACTCGCCGTTGATGTTGACGAGCACGGGGAAGTCCCACTGCGCCCACTGCGGCGCGTAGTCGCTGATGAGGCCATCGACCCCTGGCCCCTGGAGGCCGATCGCGTTGAGCATCCCCGACGGCGTCTCGACGATGCGCGGGGGCCGCGAGCCGGCGCGGGGGCGCAGAAAGATGCCCTTTGACACCATCGCCCCCAGCGCGAGGCGTTCCAGGAGCGGCACCTCGGTGCCGTACCCGAAGGTGCCCGATGCCGCCATCACGGGTCCTCTCAGCTTCAGGCCGCCGACGTCAACCGACAGATCGATGCTCACGCGCTGATCGCATAAGGCAGATGCGATGGCAACATCGACCATTCGATGTCGGCGGCTCGGTAGACCGGGCCTTCCTTGCACGCGCGGTCGTACCCACCCCGCACCAGGGGAACCGCGCAGCCCAGGCAGACGCCAGTGCCGCAGCCCATGTAGGTCTCCACCGCCACCTGCGCATCCGGCCAGCGCATCGCCACGGCGGCCAGCATTCGGTTCGGTCCGCAGGCCAGCACCAGGTCGGCATCCGGCACGGCGTTTACCGCGGTGCCCGCGAATCCTTTCGAGCCATCATCGGTGGCCAAGATCACCTCATCGCCGTCGGCCTCCGAGCACAGCTCGTCGGCGCTGCGCGCGCCATGCACCCACGTCACCTGCATGCCCGCCGCTCGAGCATCACGCGCGGCCAGAGGCATGGGCGCGACACCAAGTCCTCCACTCACCAACGCAACCGTCCTTGGCCCAGAGGTCAGATCAAACCCGCGACCCAGAGGGCCGAGGCAGCTGATCATTTCGCCGGGCTTCATCTGCAGCATCTGTGAGGTACCGCCTCCAACCGCTTTGAGGATCACCTCGATGCGCTCGCCATCCGCCTTGTAGACCGAGAACGGTCGCCGCAGCAGCGGCCCCGGTGACCAGCCGAGGTTGACGAACTGGCCGGCGCGAACCGTCTCCGCGACCTCAGAAGCTTCCAGCGTGAGCACGAACATCCCGCGAGCGACCTCGCGCCGCGCCACCAGCGGGGCATCAACGAGCAGCACCCTGCCTCCATTCGTCGATGGTTCTCACCTCCATCTCGGCCGGCGCGCTCGCGGCCGATTCGAGCAGCGCGGCGGCCGTGTCCAGGGACGTGAGGCACGGGATCCTGCGCTCCACCGCCGCCCGCCGGATCTCGAAGCCGTCCTTGAAGACGGGCCCGCCCGCCTCCCCCGACTCGCTATAGATGTTCGACATCGTGTTGATGACGAGCTCGACCTCGCCCGCCGTGATGACGTCGAGCACGGTC
>Ga0209802_1001809_pt1 | contig 15376 bp, 17 predicted proteins | sample GraSoiAngelo_129_FD_185886 | JGI IMG/M metagenome (GOLD analysis project Ga0209802, IMG submission 185886) | Grasslands soil microbial communities from the Angelo Coastal Reserve, California, USA - 14_0927_12_40cm (SPAdes) (version 2) | ecosystem: Environmental > Terrestrial > Soil > Grasslands ... | reverse complement strand
TTCCTCTTTGGAAAATGATCTCCATTCTGGACCAGATTCCTCCACACGTTCTGTGAGAACAAATCCACAACCACCGCAGAACATTTCACCAGTAGTGCTATCAGTAACCATTGGACCCTTCCCACAACGGGGGCAACGTCCACCAGAGCCGAAAGCTTCACGAGTCATAATATCTTATAACAATTTCGGTTAGCAGCAATAAAAAGGTTTAACTACAAGTGATTTTGTTGGAAATCGTAAAAAAAGCTACAAAATATGTATATTTCACAGTGATGTCAGCAAAAAGCCGCAATTTTTTAAATTAGTACGTCTTAATATGATTCAAATCTTGTTTTATTGTGAAAATCACGTAGGTTGTTTTTCTATAAATCAAATTCTAAATTGTCTCACGAGTGTTTTTCAAATAATCTTTACTGACGTTCCATTTTCAAAAAAGACTTTTGTCTCAGCTAAATAAAAAAGAAAGTTTCTTCCGAAAACTATTTTGTTCAAACTTTTTTTCTTGTCAAAACGGAGCAGAAGTAAAACTTAAATACATTCATTCAGGATCACAGGCATTAAATAAAATGGAACAATGTCCACTTTGCTGTGAATCCCAGCCGTCAACAGGCGCACTGGCGGTTCACATAAAGAAGATCCATCCGCAGAGAAACATTGCGTTACAGATAGCGCGATAGTCCTTTGCTAGGAAGGATTGAACGTAGGATTATATCCAAGTTAGGTTATCCACAAAAATTGATTTTTTAGTTAGATTCGGCTACAAGCGTAGACTGTTGAGTTTTGTTAGCTAAATTTAGCACACTGTGAACCACATTTCACACCTGAAATTAATAAGATTTTTTTTCAGTCGTATCCATGACAACGTTTGCAAAGAATTGGCAAAGACCACAAACACCAAGTCTTGGCGAAAGAATTAACGACGCAATAAAACCAAAAGGTGCTCTAAAACCAAGAATGGAGAACGCAATAAAAAGGCTCCAGACCCAAATATCAAAACTTGACGGAATGGTTACAAAATTAAAGCAAAGAGATGAAAAGTTATTCAAAAGAATCGTCACTGCAACACAGCAACACGATCTTACTACAAGTAAAGTATTATCAAAAGAATTAGCTGAAGTTAGAAAAGTCACAAAGCTTCTAGGAAATGCTAGAATTGCTCTTGAACAAATCGAACTTAGACTAAGCACATTCCATGATCTGGGAGACACTGTCATAACCATCATGCCGACAATCGGCTTGATGAAGAACCTGAGATCATCGCTCATCAAGTTCATGCCAGAAGCAGATCGTGAGCTAACCGGCATGACAGAGATGCTCGGCGGTCTTATGACTGATACATTCCACAATGGCGACTTTGGACTCGACTCCGAAGCTACAACCGAAGAATCAGAGAAAATCCTACAAGAGGCTGCAGCAGTCGCAGAGGCAGAGGTCAACAGCAAACTGCCTTCAATGCCTGCCAGCCAATCCTCTTCTGCCAGATACATCTAGACTATCTTATTTGATAGTTTATAGCGGAAATAGATCTGAAATAAAATTAGAGAACAAACTAGTATAGCGGAAGAAGAGAGAAACAAAGTAGTGTAGCCAAAGAATTTGGTAAGCTCACCTGTCACAAGCGAGCCCACAAAGACACCTATTCCTGTGATAGCACTGTTTACCCCTAGATACTTACCTTCAAATCCTTGGGGAATGCTTTTGAAAAAGATGACAGAACTTGATGTGCTGAAGATAGAAAATCCAATTACCATCAAGCATGAAGAGACAATAGCCAAGACAAAGCCCATTGTACCTACCATTAACGGCACCAAAACTCCAGGTATGACTACAGCTAGCACTCTTGGTATGTATGCTGTAATTGTGGCTCGTTCTTCTCCAATTTTTGCAATCACTTTTGGAGCAATGAAAAATACACCTAACATAGTTGCAGTCTGAATTAGGTAATTTAAGAACACACCAGAATTTGAAAAATCATGACTTTTCAAAAACGGCGTCCAGGCGGTAAAGTACATGGTACTACCAAGATAGAAGAAGAAAATAGCAAAGTAAAAGATCCCAATTTCGTTGCTTATCTTTCCTTTGAATATTGTAATAATGTGCTTAAAGTCGTACAGTTCAGGAATTTTCTGGAAAACAAAGTGGTATTGACTTATTGCGTATTGCAGTCCGTGCAATGAATGAGCAATACTACTTCTTTCAAGATGAAAACCACCTCCCTTGACGGTAGTACTTAGTACCATTGCAATTCCACCTGAGGCTGCACATATCAGAAAATATGGTCTTAGATCAAAATAAAAACTTCCGACAGTTCCAATTATCATTGCGACTACCATGCCAAATGTGCTGATGATCGATGTTCTTGCAAATAGCCAGCTCCACAAATTCTTTTGAACTGATTCCATGACAAGCAACTGTGTTACTGGGTTTTTGCCAACCATGAAAAACCCAAGTATGGGCGCAATTCCATAAAGGACTATTATGGAATTCGTAAAATACATGCCAAGACTACAAAGAAGGGCAACAAAGAATGAAAGAAGAAGTATAGGTCTTCTTGTATGAAATCTATCTATTACTTTACCCCAGAAGATGGATCCTATCGCAACAGCTCCATTTTGAAGCGCGGTTATTATTGCTACTTCGCCTATTCCGCCGCCAAGAAATATTACGTATAGGGGGATTACTGTACTCAATCCCTGGGCAGTAACTTGGGACGGAACTAGATACCATATCCATCTCTTGTGCGGAAGTTGCATTGTTTTAGATAATCACTATGGAGTAATTATTGTATAATCCATTTGAATAATTTCCATAGTTTTGTCTATCTTTGTTATAGGCGAGAAAAATTCTATCATGCAGTTGCGTGTGGATAGCACGCCATGCGCGAGTGCATTACACTCAAAGCCATGATGACCATTGTCATCATCTCCTTGGGATTTCCCTTGGTTGCTTATGCAGAAGGGATTTTCCTTAACCGCATCACATGCTTTCTGCATGATCCCTATCTTGGGAGGATGTCCTTTGATAGGGATACATAATACGTTACCAAATTATTTAAATTTTGTGAAGGGCTTTACATTTGAAATTTTGAATTTTTTGTTGTAGTTGTTACATCATATTTGAAATTTTTTTGAAATTTATTGACGAAAGCTTTTATGATACAATCACCTAGTGGGTTCGTGACAAAAGACGGAGACATCTACCAACTTATTTATGAATCAAATCTAGAAAGCAAGTTAGAGCAGATTCTTATCGGATTGATGAAAGACAATCCTTCTCCGAAGATTGAAGGCATAATTCGAAAGTTCTTGCTTTATGTGCTACACTCAACAGAAAATTTCTGGACTACGTACTACAACGCAAAAACATATCAAGAAAAATTAGATTGCTACTTCCAGTATTCAAAGAACCAATGCCTTGCAAGCGAGGTACTCATAAGAGACCTCAACTCCTTGTCATCAGACGATGAACTGAAAGAAAACTTGAGTTCACTATTAAAAGAAAGCTTCACGTTCTAAGTTAGTGAAGACTCACTTTTGGGGCGCGTTTCCTTGAACTTGGCTATCTTATTGCCCTCTTCGTTTACAACGTGATCAATACTAAGCAGCTTCTCTCGGAGATTGCTGATTATAGTTGCTACATCGTCCGCTTCGCTTTCAACTTGGCCTCTCTTTTGTTGAAGTATCTTTATTCCTTGTTTCTCTTCATCGATGTACTGTCCAACTTTTATCAGCTTTTCCTTAAGATTCTTAATGTCTACAGATTCATCTTCTATGCTTTTTTCAAGATTTGTTCGTTTATCTTTTAGATTTTTGATCATTAGACCTACATAGTCAATTGCCTCTTCCAGTTTTGTTCGCTTGTCCATCAAAGCCCTTATTCCTATGTCTTCAGTCGGTGTGCTCATACTGGTTTGTTGAACAGGTTCTGGTATTTTTACTTGTTCGAAAGGACGAGGTTTAGATTCTTCAATAACCTCATGGCTCTCATCAGGTTTCATCTCCACTGGTTCATAGTGTAAATTCTTAGAGCTAAGGTCCACCGTATCCCCGTCCTTTTCAGGAGAGATTTGTTTTGATTCGTCCTTTTTCTTTCGGAACCTTTCAAACATATCGCTTATGAGTACTGTTATTTGCAATATATAAAAAGTTAATAGATAGAGAAATTTGGTGATTTTGGGTTAAAGCGAGAAATAGCCTTCTTAGCTTGATTCTAGCCCGATCTGAGCCATATGGAACTAAGATATATTTAGAGATCAGGAATCTTGCTTGTCATTACTTGAAAAAAGATAATGGAAAGCTTTGCCTTCTTCCCATAGTAGAGGATATCATCGCCTTAGACCCAAAGATGCGATTTGCAGCAATAATAGACCTTAGAGGTAACATATCGGAGGCCATAATGAAAGAAGGTAAAACTTCATTGAAGACGCAAAAGGAAGAGGAACACTTTTGTAAACAAGTAGCCATAAGGAGAAAGATTAGACAACAATTTGATAACAGCCTAGGGCCAGTCAATTACGTACATATCGAGCGTCGAAAAGTTACTCAGTTTGTACTCTATCCAAAGCGAAAGACGGTTTATGTCACAATGGAACCAAACATGGACATAGAACGAAAGCTGGAAATTATGGAACTCGTCAAAAAGAAAATTGCAAAATTATAAAAAATTAAAGAAAAAGTAGGTTTTTTACATAACTGAATCTATTCTGTTGTTTGCCGTGGGGTTCCTTCGCCTATCACATCAGCAGTAGCAAATCGTCCGCCTACCTGTGTAATCTTTACTTTTGTGTTTTGGCCTACTTGTCCACCTTTGACAAATATAACAAAGCCCTCTATTCTTGCTATGCCGTCTCCTTTTCTACTGATCTCAGTTATGGATACATCATATTCCTTACCGGTTTCTACTGGTTTTGGCCTATCATCAAATCGTCGTCCGCCTCCGAATCGTCGTCCGCCGCCATAACCTCTATTACCACCATATCCTTGGTTTCGACTTTCACCAAAACCAGAGTCGTTAAAGCTCACCGTTGCACCTCCTTTGTTAGTATCACATGATACAGCCCTATAAAATCTGTTCAAATTACAAATAAAGTAATACATTTGGATAATGCCCGCGCTTCGTAATTATCATAAATTCAGTCCATTTCAGACCATGAAGTAGCTGTTCCGCTATGCGTTCCGCTAGGGCGTTTCACGATGTCCCTCATAAAACATTAATTCTATAACCTTCGCATGTCAAAGCAACAATACCGATCTGAAATGGGGATCATAGCCGATATCTTGGGCGTAACCATGGATGGCGGAGCACAAGGAGTAATTGTCTCTGCCATATCAAGAAGGGCAAACCTTTCACACTATGCTGTGCTTGAGAAGTGCCAGAAGCTAATAGATGCCGGCTTGGTAGAATCGATGAAAGCCGAACGAAACAGACTATTTAAGATTACAGAAAAGGGCATCAGATTCTTCCAGGAATTCCAGAGATTTCAGAACATAGTCGAAGGAATGAATTTAAGGTATTAAGAAATGTACCAAGAAGTTGAGGTGATACCCGCACAAGAGGCATTACAGGAAAGAATGCTTTTTGTAAGGTTCAATTATATCCTCACAACAATGGTAAGGGCACCAATAGTAGCAGTATGCTTTTTTTTACTTGCACTTTCTTCTTTTGTTCAGTACGCCTTAAGCTCACCTAAGGTTCTTGACTTTACTATCTACGCAGATGGAACAACTCACGTTTTTTATCAGACAGATGTTGATCCACAATCACCAGATTTTACGCTAAATCTGTACGGTAATTCTGTGGATAACCTTGTGATACAAGATGAAAACGGAACATTGCTTTCAAGCAAGGTAGACAATAATGTAGCAGTAGTAGAGACCCTGGGAGCCTCTACGATCAAAGTAGATTATGATACATCCGATCTGGTATCAAAAAGTGGTAAGACATGGACATTTCGTGTAAATTCAGCAGTCGATTACTCTATACTATTACCAAGAAATACTGTGATTGTTGGTATGAGTACAACACCATTAAACATGCAGATAGCAGATGACCAATCGTTCATTTCTCTGCCAAGTGGGTCAGCAGACATTAGTTACGTTTTCGGCGTATTAGGTACCAGTCAGACTGCAACTTTAGCAATTCAGAAAGCTCACGATTTCATTGGCACTGTTAATTCTCAGGGTATTAAGACACCGAAGGCTTCTGCAAAGCTAGAAGAAGCTAATTCAGCATTTAACAATGGAAAGTATTCTGACGCAGAAGCACTAGCTAACGCAGCAAAGAACTTGGCCGTACAAGAACAGCAGGAAACATTTTCTGCATCAAAAAATTCTCCAGATAATATTATTTCAATTTCGGTTGCAGGTGGTGTTGTAGCAGCTAGCGCTACTGCCTTTCTTGTAATCAGAAAGGTCAGAGCTAGACCAGTCGCCGTTGCTGAACTGCCAAAGATCAGTTACGTACCACCTGATAAAGAAACAATTTTCAAACTTAAACCAGAGCTACGCCAGGATGATAAGGATATAGTGGTATTCATTTCTGAAAAGGGAGGTCGCGTGTACGAAAGTGAACTGCGGAAGAAATTCCTATTACCACGCACTACCACCTGGCGTGCCGTAAAGCGACTGGAAAGAGAGGGTATAGTTGAAATAGAAAAAATAGATCAGCAAAATCTCATAAAGTTACGAAAAATTGAGGGAGAAGGAGAAGAATGAGAACCCTATCGTTTGTCTTAATTGCTTTGGTTGGAACTATGATCTTGAATATTCCCATCCAATCTTATGCTGATCCACAGTTGGATACGTTACTTAGGATTGCTAGCCAGGCTAAAAACAATCTTAGCGTAGCAATTTCGCAGATTAATAATGTATCTGATGAAATTACTACGCTTTACAATCAGGGGTCCTCTGAAACTGATGCACTAGCAAAAGCCATAGATAGGCAGGATGTTGATTCCGCTAAACAGCATTTTCTTTCGGCAATGCAATTCTTCAAAACCACAAATGATAAGATAAATTCTCTTAATGCTACAGCTTATACCGATCAACAGCGTACGGATATAGTCCAATTACAGAGCGAAATTAGTAGGATGGATAATATTGGAAAAAGACTGCAAACTATAGCTAATAGAAACCATGTTGATATAGATTTTACTAAATTGGATCAATTTGTTCAAACTGCAAGACAAGACCTAGATTCCGGTAATATTGAAGACGCATCAAAAGCAATTCAGAACGCAAACCAATTTGTAATTGATGCACATCATTCACTTGCTACGATTGCACAACAAAGAACATCAGATAGAGCTAAAGACTTTACTGAGAAGCAAATCGAAAGATTCAGCAACATTACAGAGCCAAATTCGGTTCAAAATATGACTAAAACACCTTTGCCCACAAACATTCAGAACAATACCAACCCAGTTCAAAACGAAAATCCTCAAGAATTGGTTGCTAAATTGAGGAAGCTTATATCAGAAGGTAAGGTGGATGAAGCAATAAAGGTAATAAAATCACTTGAAGCTTATCAAAAAGAAAAGATAAAAACAAACGAAAACTCTGAAGAATCCCCTGCTACTGTTTCAGGTAATGTTTCTAGTAATGGAACAGTAGTCAATGCTACTACAATAAACCCGCCTCCAGCTTCTAATGCAACAGAAATCAATTCTACGGCGTTAAATTCATCTAATACTACAAATTCTACTGAAACAGGTAATACAACGGAAAAAAAAACTAACTCAACTCAACCAGTTTCAGCAGATAAAATAGGATCAGGACAAGACGATCATGTAAAAAAAAATGAAACAAAAAACTTAGAGAAAAAAAACCAACAAAAAGCAATCCATAACAAGAAAAACAGTTAAAATTTAGACAGTCTTAATAAAACCAGAATAGCCACAAATTCGGACCAAAATTAGCAAGGACAATAGTTCTCTGGTGTTGGTGGGCATGTTGCTCTCATAAAATTCATATAGATTTCGGGCTAGAACACAAAGGATGACTTCAAAACATATCTCAGTGGGAGTAGGAATTCCGATGATAATTGTAGGTGCCATACTTGCCATATTATTAGCTCCAACACAACAATCCTTGAAGGATACGATTGAGTTTGTAGGAAGCCTCATTGGAATTTTAGGAGCATTAATCTTCATTGCTGGTTTATTTACGAGAAAACTAGCTGCAATTCCCTCTTAGACCTTTACAATTCCTGTCTCAATAAGATACTGAATTGCCATAGCAAATGTTTTGTCATCAATTTGTCCTGAAGACCACCATCTTGCATTTGCTTTTAACCATTCGGGAATTTTTACAGCGTTTGCTTCCGTAGCTAGAGGAGCTTTTATCAATCCTTGCCTTATCATGTATCTTATTCCTTGTGCGAAATCAGTTTTGTCCGAGACTCCAGCTGACCACCACATAGTAGTATCTCTCACCCAACTGGGAGTAGCTATATAGCCAGTTTCACTAACGGAAAATTTCTGTACGTTGTTATTTTTCTTGTCTACTACGTAGATGTTACCTCCCGAATCAATTGCAACCCCCATAGGTTCCTCAAACTTTCCAGGATCTGTTCCCTCTGTACCCCAACTTAAAATAAAATTTCCATAAGTATCAAATTTTTGTATTCGATGGTTGCCTGTGTCAATGACATAAAAGTTGTCTTTAGAATCAACAGCCACTGCAGATGGATTATTGAATCTGCCATCTTCTGTACCACTAGAACCGTAGAAGTTCTTGAAATCTCCAGTACTAGAAAACTTTAAGACTCTATTGTCAACAGAAACCGCATAGAAATCATCTTTGGAATCAAATGCTATTGCTTTGACTGCGGTGAAATTTGCATACTTGGTAAGCGGGGAATGGATCTGATATTTGTAAACATCATCAGTACCAAATATTTGAATAGTGTTTCTACCAGAATCCACCACAAATAGATCACCAATCTTGTCTGAAGCCATTGCTACTGGAGTATGAAACATAGAAGGGGCGTCACCGTAGCTTCCCCAAGCATAAAGAAAATTTCCGCTTTTATCAAACATTTGAATTCTAGCATTTCCAGAATCTGCAACAAAAACATATTTTTTATTCACAAATATTCCGGTTGGATGTTTAAATTGGCCGTTTGATGAGCCCCAGCTTCCCCAATGAAGAACTAGCGTTCCGTTTGAATCTAACCTCTTCACCTCAGAGTCTCCAGAATCTACAACATAGACATTGTCGTCTGAGTCGATTGCAATACCAATTGGCTCGATGAAATTTGTCAGACCAAATTTGTATATCAAAGTAGGAACAGCAAACTTCTTTGTGTCAAGTATATCCTTATCATCCGCTTGGGCCGCATCAACATAAAACGATTCAGATCTTACTACACCGCCATAGTTGGCATAGAATTTCCAAGTCCCAACAGTGTAATTCTTAGCTATCCTATGTGGTAAAATTATATCATTGATTGTTACAGGTACAGATAACTCCGGGTATTGTGTATCGTTTGGATCTGATACCCACATGCTTATTGAATCTGCTATGATATCAGATGTGTGAATTTTCGCGTGAATAATTTCATACCTTTTGTAATTTAACTTATCAAGAGTGATTTTTAGACCAATGTTTGGTATCTTGTTATTCTTAGCTGTAACATTGAAGAGTCCGGACTCGGTAACACCTGCGTATTGGACTTCGAATCTATAGGTTCCTATTTTTTTGGTAATATCGCTTAGAACTAGAGAAGTATGGACAGATTCGACATGAAATTCACTATTGGTTACATTTCCAGAAGGATCAGTTATTTTCAAGGTACCAGTGAACTCTTTGACTCTAGTAAAAACTAGATCGAGGATAACATTGTCACCTTGAGCATAGGTGGTAGAATTGGTTTGAGCTGATACTTCCATCAGCTTTGATATGTCACCTAGAAGGAAAGGAATCTCAAGAACTGTATTGTAGTACTGAATTTTCAGCTTGTACAAGCCAGATGGATTATACTTTGAAAGATCACTTATTGGGAATTTGTATTCTATGCTTGGCTGAAAGGCCCTGATATCAATCTGTGCTACGCTTTTTGCAGGATTTCCTTTTTTATCATAAAAGTTTAGATGATAAGATTCTGCAAACTTCGCATTTGGATTGTATTCTGATGTAGTAATGTTTATTTTCATTATGTCAGGTTCATAGTAGAGTTCTTTGTCGGTAAGAACTGTTAATACTATTGGATTAACTTCAAAATGAGTGGTTTCCTTTACATCATCGTACAGATAATCAATTGACCATGCACCAAAATAATTGTCAAATGCATCACGTATAATCTGATGTACCACACCTCCCCCCGATATATCATAAATCTTGCCTGATGTCGTTGAATTATCTGGTCTGTGAGCTATCCACGTTATGGGACCCCCACCATATCCTTGAATTCTTAGATCAACCTTTATCCAATCATTAGGTCCAAATGTTGATTCGTGGGGGACAGCGGTTATTGTTACAGCATTTGCGTCTTGATAAGTTAGAAAGGTTATCACAATAAAAAGTCCTAACAGAAAAATGAGTTTATTCACTGTAAAGTATCTCCCTTTAGCAAATAAACCGTTTTAGTAAAAATCATTTGCCAGAAAATCCAATTAAATAAATACTGAACAGATGCAGATTGAATGCTTGAAAGTAAGACTTTACGAAGTATTCACATCAATCGAAGGGGAGGGACTATTATTTGGCACAAAGACCCTCTTTGTGAGACTTGCAGGCTGTCCGTTCAAGTGCTTTTATTGTGATACAACGGGTGCAATCCCAATGAACTCTGGTCAAGAATACACACTTGAGGAGGCAAGAAAGATGATTGAAAACAGTTTAGAGAAAAATACTTACAAGGTAAATTTTACCGGTGGAGATCCGCTAGCACAATCTGAAGCAGTAGCAGAGATGGCAAAATTTATTCAGCTAAAAAAAATTCCGACTTATCTCGAATCGTCATGCTACGATTGGGCAAAATTTGTACAGGTTCTTCCTTATATCGATTTTATTAAAATAGAATTTAAGACTCCGGATTCAGAATTCGTTGATTCAAAACATTATTCTAAACTCTTGGAAAATGAGCTTGAATGTTTGAAACTAGCTGTAAAATCAAAAAAAGTTACCTATATCAAAGTGGTAGTGAGTGCCAAGACCGAAGTTAATCCCTTTAAGGAACTTTTAAAGAAGGTTTTCGAGATTGCCCAAAAGTCATCACTTGCAGGATTTATAATACAGCCAAGCTATGGTATTGCAGAGCCAAGTTTGGAACAACTCTTAAGCTTTTATGATGAAGTTCATGCTTATTACAACGAAGTACGTATAGTACCTCAACTTCATAAATTCATAGGAGCACCATGATGAACAAAGAAAGAATCAAGCGACTTATTCGTGAGTTAATTGCTGAGATAGGAGAAGACCCAACAAGAGAGGGTTTAGTTGATACACCAAGCAGGATAGCAGACATGTACGAAGAAATCTTCAAAGGATATGACTCAGAGTCAGAACTAACTGTCAAGTTCTCAGAAGACTCGGATGTTGTTATTGCAAAAGATATTCAGTTTTATTCCATGTGTGAACACCACATGCTACCGTTCTTTGGAAAAGTAACAATAGCATACGCACCAAATGGCAAGGTCTTTGGAATATCAAAACTGGTTCGTCTCGTAGAGAAATATTCAACCAGATTGCAGATACAAGAAAGAATTACCAAAAGGATTGCTGACGAACTCTATGGTGAAGGTGTTAAAGGTGTCATTGTGATAGCAGAAGGCGAACATCTCTGTATGAAGATGCGTGGAGTAAGAAATGATGCTATGGTGACAACGATAGCGTCAAGAGGTATTTATGATAAGAAAGAAGCACGATCCGATGTCATCAGTTTGATATATAGCGGCAAACCTAAACCAAATATCGTATAATCTGAAAAACTAAATAATAACATCAAATTCATCAACGACGTGGGAGCACACAACAACGTACATGTACCAAAAGAATCTTGGCCGGCCTTTTTGTGGTACGCCATCGAGTTTTTTATTGTATTGGGTGCAGGTATAGGAATCTCAGTAAGCTCGATAGATTATTTCAAGAAGATGGGCTTCGATGAATCCATGACAGACTGGATCTTTTGGGGAATCGTAGGTGTAGTATTTCTTGTATACTATCTTATTGTAAGGCCTCTTTTACTGAGAAGATCAACACTCTCACGAATATGAATTGAACCTGTATCTGGTTTTGTCTACGATGTTAGCTAGACGAAATGCCATTTTTCTATTATTACAAGACTCACATTTCCCACAATGAATCTTTGTATGAGAGTAACAACTCCAGGTTCTGAATATGTTATTTCCCAATTTTTTGTAACCAAGCTTAAGGAGATCACTTTTTGAAAGATTATCCATAAAAGGACTCCATATCTTAATTCGCTTTCTTATACCAAGTCTTATGCCATCGATCTCTCCTTGGTTGAGTGCTTGAGTAAGCAATCTAGTAAAAGGCGGTCTGCAGTCAGGATACCTTTCATCTCCCTTGTGAGCACCATACGCAACAAGAATCGCATCCTTTGAAAATGCCCAGGCAGATGCTATGCAAAGAAAAACAACATTTCTTATTGGAGCAACTATTGAATAATCAAACTCTGAAGGAATCTTCATCTTGGGAGATGTTAGAGCATTTGTTTTCTCGTACAAATCTTTCATAAACTTGATATCCACTATCTTATGATCCGAAAATTTCAATAATTTTGCAAAACGTTGTGCCACCGATATTTCCTGATGGGCTTTCTGACCATATGAGAATGTGATGCCATAAAGAGCATACTTTTTTTGTAAAAAGGCGGCAGTACAGACCGAGTCCAATCCTCCACTGAATACTATGATTGCTTTCAATTCGAAAGCAGTCGTTGGCAACCAAATAAAATGTTTAACTAAGCAATAACAAGCAGCGCTGCTCCAGATAATATCAAGGCTGCGCCAGTAATTACCTTCAATATATTGTTTCTATGAACGATCTCTCTAAAATATAGAATTCCCCAAGAAACTGCGAAAAGTGTAGCTGTTTGAGAGATAGGATAAGCAACGGTGATTCCTATCAAGCTGATACCTATCAATACACCTAAACTGCCTATGTTGAATAGACTTCCCGAAAGAATTCCTGCCGCCACTTCTTTCTTGATAAATCTTCTGGAAAGTAGTAGTAATGGTATTCCAATAGCGAAAATCGACAGACTTGAAGAAAAGAATCCTGATTGAAGTGAATGCGTAGCCTGCATGGGAATGACATATGAGCCTCCTATTAGGCCCGATGCTGCCGCAAGGAGATAACCTTTCTTTTGTCCCATTGAACTCTTTGCAGCGTTTGAGACAAATGGCAAACCCGCAAGTAAGAGACCTATTGCCGCAATAGCAAGAACCATGTAATTGAATTTTTCACTAAAAAACAAAATTCCCCACATAAAGGAAACAAGAATGCTAAAGCCAGCAAGAAATGGTGAAGTTCTAGCAAGTCCTATCAGCCTAACAGAATAAAGTGCTAGTATATTTCCAGCAGTCCAGATGGCTCCACTTAGCAGACCACTAGGCAAGATGTCAAATCCCCAAAAAATACCAACAGGAATTGCAAAAAGAAGTACCCCTATACCAGTGGCTCCTTGAAGCTGCCAGACATTTACAATGTTAACCTTTCTGACCGGAACAAAAAAAGTACCCCAACTTATTGCAGAAACGACAGCGGATAACAATCCTATGCCATTCAATGTAGTTCCACTGTAAGGGGTGTAGTATAACTCGGTTTCTATTGAGTTGTTTCTCTAAAGTTTAATTTCTTGTGTAATATTTCTTTGATATGCAATATCTAAAGGTTGAACGGGATAACGAAATTGTTCAAATTACAATTGATAGACCAGACAAACTCAACGCAATGAATCTTGATGTTATGGACGAATTTATCTCAATATTAGGTGAGTTGGATGATGATTCTTCAAAGGTGATCATAATCACGGGATCAGGGCAGACGGCCTTTTCAGCCGGTGCAGATATCGAATATATGAGCAGGATTGAACCGACCGAGGCAGAAAAATATGCATTAAAAGGACATGAGGTTCTTAATAAAATAGAAAAGATTGAGAAACCGGTTATAGCTGCAATCAATGGTTACGCTCTGGGGGGAGGCTGTGAACTCGCACTATCATGTGATATCAGATTCGCTTCTACAGACGCTCATCTTGGTCAACCAGAAGTCACATTAGGAATCTGTCCTGGGTGGGGTGGTACTCAAAGACTCTTACGAATTATCGGCCCAGCGCGGGCAAAGGACCTTATCTTTTCCGGTAGGAGAATTAGTGCAGAAGAAGCATTATCAATGGGTCTTGTCAACAGAATTTTTTCATCTGAAAGTCTGCTTTCAGAAACCAAAACATATGCAAGAACAGTAGCCAAGAATAGCAGCTTTGCAGTTGGCATATCTAAAATGTTAGTAAACAGAGGAATGGATACAAGTTTGGATACAGGACTTAAACTTGAAATCTATTCGTGGTCTTTATGCTTTTCAACTAACGAAAGGCAGCAAAGAATGAGAGCTTTTCTTGAGAAAAAATAGTTAGATAACACTTGCGCCCTTACTTGGTTTGCAAACTATTGTGGTGCATTTTGTTTTAGCAAAGGCAAAGCCTCTTTCCATAGCCTTGCAGATTTTTCTTGGATCAGCTGATTTTGAAGTAAACGCAATGATGGAGGGTCCAGCGCCACTTATTGTTACACCTGAAGCGCCAGCTGCAAGAGCATTTGTTTTTACTTTGTTAAACCCAGGAATTAGGTGCTTTCTCGCGGGTTCAACAATTATGTCCCTTATGGAACGACCTATTAGGTTAACGTCTTTTTTCATAAATCCCGCGGTGATGACTGCAGCGTTTGCAAGATTCTCCACATGGTCTGAAAGCTTGATTTGTTGAGGAAGAACACTTCTTGAAACCTTGGTCTTATTTTGAGGCACAGTAATTTTTGGAATGGCCACACAGAGGACAAGATCTTTAGGAGGATCTATACTTATGACATCAAGTGGATTTGTTCTTACTATGACAAATCCTCCCAAAACGGACGCAGCAACGTTATCGTAATGAATGGAACCAGCACTTGCCATCTCACCTATTCCTGCAAATTGAACTAGAGTATTAGAGTCAAGATTGAGTTCAAACAATGAATTGAAAGCCACAGCTGCTGCTGCTGCGGATGCAGCACTACTACCTATTCCAAATCCCGCAGGAACTCCTTTCTTAATTTTCATAGTAATGGCAGACTTTATCTTGAATTTTTTTGACATCTCCCTGACCACTAACCCCGCGGAATTTTTTTCCGGTTGGAGTGGAATGGGACTAGAACTTT
>Ga0209802_1001807_pt1 | contig 15390 bp, 22 predicted proteins | sample GraSoiAngelo_129_FD_185886 | JGI IMG/M metagenome (GOLD analysis project Ga0209802, IMG submission 185886) | Grasslands soil microbial communities from the Angelo Coastal Reserve, California, USA - 14_0927_12_40cm (SPAdes) (version 2) | ecosystem: Environmental > Terrestrial > Soil > Grasslands ... | reverse complement strand
CCTAGCCTTCTCTCTTGAACTCAGTCCAATACGATTCAAAGGAGTTAGGTGTGAAGAAGCTGATATCTGTCGTGGGCGCTCTGGCGGCACTGATGCTCGTGCCCGTGGTGGCTCAGGCCACGACGTCGACGACGATCCACCTCAACGGTGGGGCGATCGATGTGGGGCCGGCCGGGTGCGTCGCGGGCGATCTGGTGATCATGGGCAACGGCGTCTTGCACCAGACAATCAACAACGCAGGCGATGTTTGGATCACTGGAACTGTTGAAGGCGCGGTCAGCGCCACGGACCCGAGCAGTGGCTACACAGGCCACGCCGCCGCCTGGTTCGGAGTCGAGCAGAACAACCAGAACGCCGTCTTCCATTTCACTGCGAATTCGGTTGGAACGCTGGGAAATGGAACCCCGCTCACCATCCACCAGGAGGGTCAATTCACGGTCAATGCTCAGGGCTTGCCGGTGGTGACCCGCGTCACCGTCACCTGCCGCTGAGAGACAGCAACGGCTCCCCCGCCCGCCGTACGCGGGCGGGGAGCAATTTCTGGTCACGAACTATGGGGCGAAACGACGCCTGCCTCCTCGAGGCACCTCCAACACAACTCGATCTTCTGGACCCCGATTTTCAATGCCGCATTGTGTCTGACCCAGGTGCGCGCCGGCACTCGTGGCGTTCTCAGCAGCCGTTTGGTATGGCGAATACCGACGTGCTGGACGCCGCTTGCTAGCTATGCGCCGCGTGACTAAGCTCCCTCCTGCACCTCGATCACCTCATCCGCCACCAACCCGTGGGCTTCACGATGGACAGCGTTGGCGGCTTCCTTGTTTGGGGCCTCGACCAGACAGAAGGCTTTGCCAGAGGCCGCGTCGAACCAGTACTTGTGGTACGTGACTCCGTGCTTCTTCTGAACCTTCACATCTTGTTCGTGTGCACCCTTGATCGCCTCAGCGGTCAGGCCATCGATCTTGTGATGAATATCCATATACAGCGGCATCGCGGACCTCCTCACTAAAAGTCAGATTTGGGGCCGACGGGTAATTGTGAGCAGCGAGCCCCGCAAACCACTGTCACTGAATTGGGCCTAGCTACGGCGAAGCGGCGGCGGAATCCGCCGTTTGGTCGAGTTACCGAGACGTCACCGAGATCACGCGCGATTTGCTTGTTCGCGAGGAAGGCGACCACGGTGCGCGCGCTCCTCAGCGTTGGCCAGCAGGTTCCGGAATCCACGCCCCGCCATGAATGGGATCCCGAATCGCCAGGTCATGGCCCTGACCACTGGCAGTCCAAGGCGGAGCAAGGGATTTGACATCGTCAGCTGGGTCATGCTGTAGCTGACTTTCGAACCTCCCGGCGCCGTTTCGATCTCATACCGGTGCCTGTAGGTCGCCTCCATCGAATGCCGGGTTCCGCGCGCCGTTGCGGTGGTGACGAACTCAAACCTATTCGGGCGCTCGGCTGCCGTGACCTCCGACCGGTCCTCCCATCGCCGCGGTGACATGGGTATGGTTCCGGTACTGGTGAAGGTGGTGCCGACACTGGCTGGACCGGCGGGTGCTTCGAGCGAAAGGAGACGGAAGTCGCTGGTCTGCTGCTTACCGCCCCAAGTCGTGTGCGTTCCGAGATCGGCAAGGAAATCGTAAACGACATCCGGTGGCGCCGAACAAAGCCTGCTGAGGTGCATTGAGGATTGTTCCATGCCTAGACGGTAGGTACCGAGGCGGCCCGAGGGTATCCACCGTTCGGTCGATTTTCATAGGTTCGCCGGGTCGGTGAGGTCGTGCTCGAAGGCATACAGAGTCGCGCCCGCCCTCGTATTGGCGCCGATCTTGCCGTAAAGGTTGAGCACGTGCGTGTGCACGGTGGCCGGTGAGACATGTAGTCGTCGCGCGATCTCCTTATTGGCAAGTCCGCGCGTGATCGCCCTCAGCACCTCCACCTCACGATCGGTGAGTCCGGCGGGCCAGGCCCGCTCTGACCTCCTGCTTGATCGGGGTTGACCAGCCGCCAGGAGGACCGCGTCGACCGCGCGTGGGTCCAGACGATGCGCGGCTACCTCATCGCGCAACTGACGCGTGGCCTTGTCGGGTGCGAGCGCCGGCCGCCACGCACGAGGTTCCATCATCGATTGAAACATCTCGGCGACGGCGAGAATGCGGGCAGGCATCGACATCCCTGATGCGGATAATCCGCGGTGGTAGCCGGAGCCGTCGAGTCGCTCGTGATGCAGGCCCGTGACGGAAGCCAAAGACCGCAAGGGCGCCGCCAGGCTGAGGATGCGCTGGCTGTGGTAGGTATGGAGACGAACCCGCTCCCACTCGGAGGGATTCAGCGCCCTGCGCGTGATCCAGATTCGGTTTGGGACGCTGACCATGCCGAGGTCATGGACCTGCCCGGCGCGCCTGACCGTCGCCACGTCGTCTGTAGCAAGTCCTGCGTTGAGGGCGGCGGCCTCCGCGAGGCGGGCGACCCCTGCCGAGTGCCCTGACGTGAAGGGCGACGCGAGGTCGACAAAGTCGGCGAGGGCGCTGCACACGTCGTCGAGATGGGCGGGACCGACGCGCCGGTGGGGCTCGGGTTCGGTGTACAGGGCTTGATCCCAAACCGAATCGAGCGGCACGTTGCGAAGCAAGTCGTGGCTGTTCTGTAGCCAGAGCCTGGCCAGCTCCGGGTCGAACTCAGTGCCGCTGCGGCGGCGCACCACATCATCAGCTGCGTCGGCCCCGCCCATCTGGTGATAGATCTGAGCCACGTGCACCAGGTGGACAAGGCGAGCGGTCGCCGACAGTCCTTCGCCCCTTGGCAGCAGCGGGAAGACCTGTCCATCCCAGCGTCCATAGGCGTGGCTCAACGATGTGGTGACTCGAGGACTCGCCCCCAGCCTTTGAGAAAGCCGAGCGGCGGCTTCGGCAGTATTGGCCAACGCCTCCGGGAGGTCCCGTCCGGCGGTGGCCAACGCCGCCATGGCCGGGACCCAATTGGTGGGGCTCCAGGTCGGCACGAGCTTGGTCATGGCGATGCGCATCAGCTGCGGGCGGTCGGCATAGTCCGCTTCGGACATCCATCGGCGTACGTTTACGTCGTCGCCCGCCCCAAGCCGGCTTTGCGCCGCGACAGCGCCGGTGCATCCAATGTGGTAGAGCAACGCGAGGTAAAAGACGTCCGAGAGGTCAGGCTCGGACCAGCCCGCGAGTCGAGCCAGCTCAACCGCAAGCAAAGAATCCCGGAGCGCACTCTCCGCCGGCACGTCATGCGCGAGGTCGGTGGCGAGCGAAACCGCGGCAAGCAGCTCGGCTAGACGAAGACCCCGCTCGGTCTTGCCCTCTTTCGCTATCACTAAGCGCCTCCCGGGGTCCTCTCAAGCGCGACGACCTGCCATATGAGGCCTGGCTTGTTAAGCCTGGTCTTGAATCCGCGCTGCTCGACGGCAGCCAAGATCCGCGCCGGTGGATGCAGAAAAACTCGGAACTGCATCCTGATGACGCGGAACCCGAGGTTGACAATCGTTAGACCAACCCGGGTCCACCAGCGGTAGTTGGGAAAGCTCATGACCAACATGCCTTTGGCGCGCACGGCCGCCGCGCCAGCCAGCTTGGGCATGTCCGGATAACAACAGATGACGCGATTCATGACGACGACATCAGCCGATTCCACTGAGGTATCTGCCTCGGTAAAGTCCATCACCCTTCGTTCAACGCGATCACCCAGGCCGACCTCGAGGATAAGTTCGCCGGCAGCCGACTCGTAGGTGGGTGTCAGCTCAACATTGACCGCACTTCCCATCCCGGCCTTGAGCAGCTCGATTTCGATGGCTCCGATGCCACCCCCCACTTCCAATAGGGTCTTGCCCTCAACGCCACTGTCCTTGATGAAATCAAAGATTCGCTTAGAAGTCCCATCGAGGCCCTTGCGCCGGTAGCGCTTCGCCTCTCCGGCCGCATTTTTCTCGCTGAAGATCTGCCGGTAGCCCTTTGGTGTGCAGCAATCGCTCACGTCGAGCGGCGGGCTCGAATCGAGTAGCCGAGGGTGCCGAACTCGCGGGCGCTCTCTTCTCCGCGAGCGCCTGCGAACGTGTCGAGCGGATTGGCCAGCTCCACGTCGATGAGCCCGGCGCCGCCGATCACTGTCTCCCACCCTGCGCACGGCAGGGCGCCGGCGATTCAACCCGTCCAGAGATCGATGTCACGAAGCGCCTCCTCAGGGACCGGGCGCTCGAGGCAGATGTCCGCCACCGTCATCCGCCCTCCCGGTTTTAGCACCCGAAAGATCTGACGGTAGACGCCGATCTTGTCCGGGCAGAGGTTGATCACGCCATTCGAGATCACGACATCCGCCCACCCATCTGCGATCGGCAGATCTTCAATCAGGCCCTCGCGAAACTCGACATTGTCCACGCCCAACCTGGCTGCCATCGACCGGCTGCGATCCAGCATCTCAGGAGTCATGTCGACTCCAATCACCTGACCTTCGCTGCCCACCCAAAGCGCAGCCAGGAACGAATCCATACCAGCGCCGGATCCGAGATCGACAACTCTCTCACCAGGCTTCGGGCCGCCCCAAAAGAAAGGATTGCCCACGCCGGCAAAAGCTTCGCACGCGTAATCGGGAAGCTGGTCGAGTGGCGTCGCCGGGTAGCCGAGTCGAACGGCGTGGGCGCGCCCGGTATGGAAGTGATACTCAGCCGTAGGATCCGCAGCAACCTCGCGGTATTTCTCACGCACCTCCTTGCGCAGCGCCTCAAGATCGACCACCTGGAGTATTTCGGCCATCGTCTTCTCTTAGTGATTGCCCGCCGGATGATCTGCATTGACCGCCGTCGCCATGAACACCTCACCGCGGTAGACGTACTGCTCGTCATCCGCGTCGGATAGGCGGCCTTTAACGCGGCTGATGCAAGTCTCACGATCCTGAACATCTAATGATTGAAGACGCAGTCGCGAATTCATGCGTACCTGATAGTCGAAGTGGTCTGCCGGTCGCCATCGATGCTCAATCGACTCGGTCCAAACCTTGATCGAAACGAAGCCCGCTTGCTCGAGCAGCGTCGTCATCTTCTGAGTGCTGTCGCAGCAAGCCCGATTGTCGACTGCGGGCAGTTGGATGACCTGGGCGCCTGCTGCTTGCAGCTCGTCATCCCAGATGGCGCTCGCCCGGGGCTCCGTCTCAGACCCCCCATGTAACCGTTCCCACGGAGCCTCCTGGCTGCAACACCCGGTTCACCTCTGCGAGGCATTGTTCGGGCGACGGCAGGTGGAAGAGGACGAAGGCGACGATCGCTACCTCAAAACGGTTGGCAGGCAGCGCCAGCCTCTGCACATCCATGAGTGCCAGCGGGCACGAGTGCCTCTCTTTGGCCAGGCGGAGCATGCCCTGCGAACGATCGATGCCGACGATGACGGCGCTTGGAGCCGCCCGCTGGATTGCTGGCAACAACGCGCCTGCGCCCGTGCCAATGTCGATGACGTGGCTCGTCTTGCCGGACAACGGCAGCCGTGCGATCAGACGCTCGCCAACGGGCCGGATGATTGGACTCCAAAGTCCGTCATAGGCTTCGGCGCGCTGCGAGTAGCGGTCAGCCAGCATCGCTGTCTGCTGACGCGTTGTCAGGTCGGCCCCCTTCATCGGTCCGCAGTCGAACTTCCGACTCCGTCCGACTCAACACCATTCCCGGCGTCGGCCCATTCCGGCAGCCCGTCGGTGAGATATCGGGCAGCGTAACCGTGCTCACGGAGGGTGCGAACCGCCTCCGGCGCAAACGCGCAGTACGGACCGCGGCAATAAGCCACGACCTCGCGATCGCGAGGTAACTCTCGCAGCCTCTGCTCCAACTCGGCAAGCGGAATCGAAACCGCGCCGGCTACATGCGCTGCTTGATACTCCTCGGCGGGTCGGACATCGACCACCACCAACGGTTCGCCGGACCTGAGACGGGCCAGAAGTTCATCGCCACTGATCGCTTCGAGGCCTTCCCGTGAGCCAAGGTATGCCTCGACGAGGCCCTGCACGCCGGGCAACCTTTCAGCCGCCAATGAGCGCAAGGCCACCCAGAACCGGTAGACGGCTGGCGAAGCCAACCGATACCGAACGCGTGTCCCGTCCCTGGTGGCGGCGACAAGTCCGGCCTCCTTCAAGACCTGGAGGTGCCGGCTTGTGTTGGCGACTGACATAGCAACCTGGCGCGCCAGCTCCTCGACGCTCCGCTCGCCGTTAGCCAGCACGTCGACGATCTCTACCCGGCGTCCACTGGCGGCGGCCTGCGCTACACGGGCGAACTGATCGAAGAGCTCGATCTTCAGGGCTCGCTCTGTCATCGGTCGCCAGTATCCACTTTTTCGGTAGGTTTGTCAAGAATTCAATTGATCTCTTGACAATTTGATCAGCTGGCCTGACAATGCCGGCCAGCGGACTTTTGGAGGTGATTGAGATGATCGAGCAGAAGCGCGTTCCGACAGCCGAGGCAGATGCGGTGGCGACATCAGAGCGCGCACCTGCGCGCAGGTTCCTGGAGCTGCTGGCAGCGCGCGACTTCGAGCGTCTGGCTGCCTCGCTGGCGAGCGACGCCCACGCTCGGTTCCTACTTCCACACGGCCTGGAGGAGTACGACGGCCGAGACGCCATCGTTGCCCGCATCAGGAGCTGGTTCGGGTCTGCGTCGGTCTTCGACCTCACATCCTCAACTGAGGACAAGGTCGGAATGCGGAACCGCATCAGCTGGCGGTTCAGCGTCGTGCGTGATGGCTCGCGTCAGTTAATCGAGCAACTTGTTTACCTGGATCTCGGGCCTCAGGGCATCGAGCGTATCGATCTCCTCTGTTCTGGATTCCAAGCGGAGCCCAGTGTCGCTGCAGGCCCGACGCAGGTCTTCGACGCCGGCGACATGGGCTGCGCCGACGGCCTGGCTCAGGAGTTCCGGCGTCAGATGGCCAACGTCTCGATAGGCGGGTCGCTGGAGGTCGTCGTCAGCGATCCGGCCGCCAAAGAGGATCTGCCATCTCTGGCCAGGCTGCTCGGGCAGCGGATCACGTCAACCGAGGCGCACGACGACGGGCGCCTCACGATCACTGTGGAGAGACAGAAATGAACGAGAAGCTCATCTTCAACTGCACGTGGGGCCGCGAAGAGCCGGAGCGGGCAACGCTGCCCTTCGTCGCCGCCAACATCGCGGCCACGGCGGGACAGGAGGCAGTCGTCCTCTGCACGATCGAAGCGGTTCGCCTGGGGTGCAAAGGCGGAAGCGAGGGCGTCGAGGCGACCGGCCTGCCGAAACTCCACGATCTTATGACTGAGTTCATCGCCAATCAGGGCAAGGTCTGGCTTTGCGGGGCCTGTGCCAAACCGCGAGGCATCACCCAAGACCAGCTGGCAGACGGCGTGACCATCGTCGGGGCCGCCAAGATCGTGGAAGAGATCGTTGCCGGTGCCAAGTCGGTCGCCTTCGCCTGAAAAGGACACGACACCTCAGCGAGACTCCTGGAGGAACGTGAAATGACAACTGACTGCATATCGGTCGGCGAACTCCAGGAGCTGCTCGCTGCAGGCCGGCGGGTCACTGTTCTTGACGTCCGGTCGCCCTCGGATGTTGATTGGGAGGTTCCCGGGAGCATCCACGTGGACGCGTACGGTGATCTCCAATCCGGTCGGCTCGGACCCTTGGCGGAGTTGAACCTGGCTCCGGGACCCGTCGTCACAGTCTGTGAAGTCGGCCGCACCGCAGCAATCGCTACCGACCTGCTTCGAGCGAGCGGCGTCGAAGCACTGACGCTCGACGGCGGCATGCGCTCTTGGTCGCTCGCCTGGAACACCGCCCAAACAACAATCTCTGGATGCGAAGTCATTCAGGTCCGGAGGACAGGAAAGGGATGTCTCTCCTACATCGTGGAATCAGAGTCGGAAGCGGTCGTCATCGACGCGTCGGTCGATCCTGGCGTCTACGTCCGGCTGCTCCGCGAGCGCGGATGGCGGCTGGTGGCGGTGGCCGACACCCACATCCACGCCGACCATCTTTCGCGGTCGAGGTTGCTGGCCCACCTTGAGGGCGCCGAGCTCTTCCTGCCAAGCCAGGACCGCGCTCAGTATCCCTTCCGACCTGTGGCCGACGACGACCGGATCGCCTTCGGCTCGACGGCCCTGGTTGCCATGCGTACTCCTGGTCATACGGAGGAGAGCACCACGTACCTGCTCGACACCACCGCCGCGTTAACGGGCGACACATTGTTTCTCAACGGGGTCGGCAGACCTGATCTTGACGGCGGCACTCGCCAGGAGCTGGCGTCGCGCGCGCGTCTACTTCATAGGTCGGTCAGCCGTCTTCTCCAGCTGCCCAACGCGGCTCTGGTGTTTCCCGGCCATGTCTCGGAGCCAACACCATTCGATGGCCGGATGTTGGGGACGAAGGTCGGGACAATCCGGGATACATTGGCGCTCGCCAGACTCGATTCAGCCGCATTCGTGCAAGCCGTTTTGGCTCGGATCCCTCCAGATCCGCCGAACCACTTACGCATCGTCGAGCTCAACGTGCACGGAGAGTTCCCCGGCGATCCCAGCGAGTTGGAGGCAGGTGCCAACCGCTGCGCCATCGCCTGAGGCCAGCCGCCGCATGAAGGCATCGGGGGCGATCCGACTCGGGCTACGCGCGAACTGGCAACAGTTCGCGCTCTTGGTGGCGATAAACGCCTTCGTAGGCGGGGTGGTGGGAGTCGAGCGGTCGACCCTGGCACCGCTCGCCGAGCATGACTTTCACCTCGCCAGCAGCGCAGCGATCCTTTCCTTCCTGATCAGCTTCGGCCTGGTCAAAGCGGCCGGCAACTTCATCGCAGGCGGGCTCGCCGACCGCTTCGGCCGGCGGACCGTACTGCTCGCAGGTTGGATGCCGGCTTTGCCCGTGCCTCTTTTGATCATCATCGCGCCCTCCTGGGGCTGGGTCGTGTTTGCGAACGTGCTCCTCGGCCTCAATCAGGGCATCGTCTGGTCGACCACCGTAAACATGAAGATCGACCTCGTCGGACCCCGCCGGAGGGGGTTCGCACTTGGCCTGAACGAAGCCTCGGGTTACCTGGCCGTATCGGCGGCAGCCGCGGCGGCTGGATTTCTCGCCGCGAATTACGGCATCCGGCCCGTTCCCTACTTGCTGGCAGAGGGTCTCGCCCTGGGCGGCCTGCTACTTTCCCTGCTCGCGCGCGACACCTCGCGGCACGTTGAGCTGGAATCCGCGGGTGCCGTTCGGACACAATCGCTTGGCAAACTGGCAACGGAGGTCAGCTTCCGTGACCGCACGATGTCGAGCGCCTGCCAGGCCGGCCTGGTCAACAATCTGAACGACGGCATGGCCTGGGCGCTCTTGCCGCTTTTCTTCGCGGCCCACGGCCTCGGACTTCGCGAGATCGGGCTCCTTGCGTCGATCTACCCCTTGGTCTGGGGAGCCGGGCAGCTGGGCACCGGCTGGATCAGCGACCACGTCGGTCGCAAGTCCCTGATCGTTGCGGGGATGCTTCTCCAGTCGCTCGCGATTGCGGGATTCGTAATCGTGCCCGGTTTCAACTGGTGGCTTGCGGAGAGCGTCTTGTTGGGCGCCGGCACCGCCCTGGTCTATCCAACATTGCTCGCGGCTGTAAGCGACGCAGCTCGGACCCCGGATCGAGCCACGTCAGTCGGCATCTACAGGTTCTGGCGCGATGGCGGCTACGCGGCGGGGGCGATCGTGGCCGGCGTCATCGCCGACGCTGCAGGGTTTCCCGCCGCGATCATCACCGTCGCCTGCATTACAGGGTTATCAGGACTCGTCGTCGCCGGCCGGATGACCGAAACGATGCCACGTGCCGCTCGAAGGTTTCCCTAATCAACTTCAGACCATCGGGGACCACCATCGCAGAGGCTAGTCCACAATTCGCGCGGGCTTCCCGAGAAAGGCCTGCGCTAACCTTCCGAAAGGATGCCGGCGTAGCTCAATTGGCAGAGCAGCTGTTTTGTAAACAGCAGGTTACGGGTTCGATTCCTGTCGCCGGCTCCAGGTGCCGATTTTTTTCACGCTACTCTAGCCCGATGGAGGTGAGATGGACCCCATAGAAAGAGCGTCCCTCGTCAGGCGCTACAAAGACGGACACCGCGCGGTTATGGACGCCCTCCGGGGAGTCAGCGAGGCCGAGCTCGATCGGTCGGCCAGCGGAGAATGGACGCCTCGGCAGATCGCACACCATCTTGCCGACAGCGAGATGATGTCCGCGATCAGGCTTCGTCGCCTCATCACCGAAGAGACTCCGGTCATTCACGGGTATGACGAGGCCGATTTCGCGAAAAAGCTGACTTACGACCGGCCCATCGCGCCCTCGCTCGAGGCGATGCGGTACGCGCGCGAGTCTTCCGCGCAGATCCTCGACCGCCTGTCGGAAGCCGACTGGCAACGCACTGGGTCGCACAGCGAGAGCGGGCCTTACTCGGTTGAGAAGTGGCTCAGCATCTACGCGGCCCACGGCCACGACCATGCCGCCCAGATCCAGCGCTCCCGTGGCCTCGCGTAGCCGTGGCCACCACGCAAGTGCTCATGGACGCGGCGCTGACGAGGGCGGCCGCGGCTAAAGACGCCGACCTGGCTGACTTGCTCGAGGAGCTCCGCATACCGTCGATCAGCACCCTGCCCGAGCGCCGACCGGACTGCCTCCGCAACGCGGAATGGCTGCGGGCGCGCCTCGACCGGCTCGGTTTCAAGACTGAGATCGTCGACGTCATCGAGGGCGGCCTGCCGGTGGTGACCGCCGAATGGGATGGCCGCCCGGGTAAGCCGCATCTCACGATTTACGGCCACTACGACGTGCAGCCCGCGGATCCGATCGACGAATGGGAGTCGCCGCCATTCGAGCCCGCGATCCGCGACAGCCGCATCTACGCGCGCGGCTGCGCGGACAACAAGGGCAACCACATGGCCACTGTGAAGGCGGTCGAGCACCTCTTCGCGGCAGGTGGGCCTCCAATCAACCTGCGCTTCCTCTTCGAAGGCGAGGAGGAGATCACCGGCGAATCGCTACCCAAATATCTGCGGGCGAACGGGTCGAAGCTGAAGACCGACGCGGTACTCGTTTGGGACAGCGGGTTCGACGAGGACGGCAATCCCACGCTCGCGACTGCCCTCCGCGGACTCCTCTACCTCGAGCTGCACGCCATCGGCGCCGCAGTCGACCTGCACTCGGGCGGGTTTGGAGGTGTTGCGCCGAACCCCATCAACACCCTCGCCCGCATCATCGGGGAGCTCAAGGACCGCAATGGTCACATCACCGTGCCCGGCTTTTACGACCGAGTCGTTCCGCCCAGCGCCGAGGAGCTGGCGGACTGGAAGGAGCACGACCCTCGGTACCAGGCAGCGATATTGAAATTCTCCGGAGCACTGGCACTCGAAGGAGAGCCTGAGTTTTTGGCACTCGAGCGGACGGGCAGCCGGCCGGCGCTCGACGCCAACGGGTTCATCGGCGGCTTCACCGGCGATGGCAAGAAGACTGTGATCCCGGCGCGCGCGTCGGCCAAGGTGAGCTTGAGGCTGGTGCCCAACCAGGATCCTGCTGTGATCGCGGCCGCAATCGAGAAGCAGATCCAGTCGCTGACGACACCGGGCGTCAAGGTCACTGTCGAAGTGCTGGGCTCGGCCCCACCTGTGACGTGCGGGGTCGACAATCCGGTGGCGAAGGCGCTTCGGGCTGCCTACTCGGAAGCGTTCGGGCGGGACACGGCTCTGATTCGTGTCGGCGGCTCGATCCCGGTCTCCATCGACTTCCAGGAGGCGGTTGGCGCGCCGCTGGTGATCAGCGGGATCGGTGAGGCCGACGCCGCGGCGCATTCGCCGAACGAGCGCTTGTCAGTCGATCAGTACCATCGAGGCATCGAGGCCATCATCCGGTTCATCTGCAAGCTGGGCGAGTAGCTGAACTTTCAGTAACTCCCACCTGTATCTGAATTTGGGAGGGCCTGCGGGGGCCCGCATCAAATTTCAGGGAGGCTGAAATGCAGAGATTGGTGAAGGGTGTGATGGCCGCGGCATTTTGCGTCGCGGCGATGACGTTTACCGGAGCGACGGCTTTCGCGTTGGAGACCCCGACCACCGGCCAGCCAGGCGCACCGACGAACACATGCGGGGCCGCCAACCCCGTGACGCCAGGGGCCGCGGCCTCAGCGCCCGGCTCACCTTTCAATCCGTCCGGCCAGGCGGGCATCGTCTACGCCGGCAACCCGAGCACGGCTTCGCTCGCTAATGCGAACAGTGCGGCCGCGGTGTCTCAATACGACACGGCTTGTGTCCGCTTGAGCCACTGAGCGCCACACCCTAGCTCCGACATCCTCCCCGACCCTGGAGGGCAGGCCCCCGCAACGGGCCTCCCTCCCCCGGTCGGTCAAACGAGGCCGATCAGGCCGGTGACCAGAAACTGGATGTCTGAATCGACCTGGCGGCCTGCGCCGTCCGACCCGATCATCCAGATCGCCCCGTGTGTTCCCGTGCGTAGGTCCAGGGCTATACCGGAGCCGTCTGGCTGCGCCGCGAGACGCCCTCCAAAGACCGCGCCGACAGGGGCTTTCCACTCGGTTTTCCCGGTGCGCCAATCGACGACCGCGGGATCGCTGGTGGCGCTGTTGACGAGGTCCACGTTCGGCAGCCTTGGCGCTGCCACCACCCGATCTCCGTGCCAGGAGAATCCATGCACCTCTTCCCCGTCGAGATGAGCGACCAGTGTGTCGTCGGCAAGACGGCGGATTGTCGCCGAGCCTGTCACCGCGTCGGTTTCCGCCACGTACTGGGCGTCCGGCGAGGCGACCGTGAAAGTGCCATCGATAACGCCGTACTTGGTCGGGACGCGATACGTGCGGTGGTACTCCACCGCCCCTGTATCCCAGTTGAGGACCCACAGGTCATGCGTGTCGCGACCGAAGCCTACCTGCGCGACAACGACCTTGCGGTTGAGGTAGCTGCAAGCAAGCACTGTCGGACCTGGGCTTTGCTGGACGTTTACGCCTAGGCGCGCCAGCTTTACCTCCGGTGACCCCGGAAGACCGACCGAAATGTCGCTCGGAGATCCATCACCGCCAACCACTCTTACTTGGCAGAGGTGCCGGCTGTCGTCCGCCCAGGTAACCGTCACTGACGGATTGGGTCCGAATGGCAGCGGCTCTGGGGCGGCAGTTGTCGTGTCGTATGCGATGAAACCCACAGCAACTCTCGACCCATCAGGTGACTGTGTAACCAGACCCTGATAGACGGGCAGGGTCGCAACTTTGTACACCGCGCCGCCCCATGAAGCCGCATAAAGGCCATCTGCCGCGACGGTGCGCCAGTACAGGACTACCGGTACGCCTGTGGGGATGGGTCCCTTTACGGTGGGATGTAGTGGAGAGGCCGACGGGCTCGGCCGGACCGCGGGGACGTTGTGCGCGCGCCTGTAGCCGCCCACCGCGACGAGGCCGGCGACGATCGCGACGGCAAGCACCGCCGCGACGACGCCGGCGACCCATTGAGCGCTGCGCTTTTCGATGCCGCGGCCACGAGCGTGCGAGAGGGTGGCTGCACGCAGGCCCTGTGGGGCCGGATGATGCGCCGCCTCGCGCTCGAAATGGTTGCGAACGTCTTCGCGGATCGTCACCGGAGGTCCTCCTCCATCAGCTCCAGCTCCGGCCGGAGCCGATGCACGGCGCGGTAGATGCGGGTCTTCGCTGCTCCAGCGCTGATGCCGATCACGCGCGCGACCTCATCTATGGGCAGGTCGAGAAAGTAAAAGAGGTGGAGGATGGCGCGATCGTCATGGCTGAGGCGCCGCATCGCCCTGTCCAGGTCGACGTACTGGACGGCCGGCTCCTCTGGGCTGCCGGCGGCCGCATCTCGCGAGGGCAGGCGAACCACGCTCCACCACCTTCTGCGCATGGTCGACCGGCATTGGTTGGCGACGATGGAGAGAAACCACGCACGCGCCTGGTCGGAGTCGCGCAGCCGCTCGAGTGAACGCCATGCCTTCACAGCCGCTTCTTGCACCGCGTCCTGGGCTTCATCGGGGTCGCGCAGCATCGCGACCGCGAGCCGGTAGCCAGGCTCGATCCATGGACCGACGATCGCGTCGAAGTCGCGGGCCTTGACTGCTTCCCGCTCACCTTCCACCGCCACCTCCATACAAATAGGACGCGACAGAAGTGGGTTTGGTTTCAGCCGGGCAGGAGCTCGAATGTCGTCTTCTCGCCCAGCGTCAGCGGCTGATCGGGTTTGGACGCGCGCACAAACGGGCCGTACTTGCTTCTGTACAGCTCGGACACCGCGCGGGCTTCGGCCGGATCGGTGACGAGCCGCGGCTTGACCTTGACTTCGGCTTTGCCGAGCTGTACGGCGCCTTCGCCCTTCGCCAGCAGGTTCTGTGGCCAATGGCGGCGCATACCCTCTCCAGATCGGATATAGAGGCGCTTGCCGTCGGTGCCGATCCAGATCGTCACGCGACGGGGCTTGCCAGTCTTCCGGCCGAGCGTCGTCAGCTGGACCTCCCGCTCGCGCGCCGCAGCCTGAAGCACCTCGGCGCTGAACTGGCTCATTCGATCATTGTGGCGTGGTGAAGGGCGCGATCCTCCTGGCGTTTCTGGTCGCGTCATGCGCAGGGCCACAGCATGCTGCAACGCCCTCGCCCTCGGTGTCGTCGTCGCCAAGCCCCACGCCGGTGATCGCATCCCCATCTCCATCTCCCCCGCCCCCCGCCCAGCGCATGGAGGCTTCCCTGCCCGTGCCCCTCGAGGAGTCGGCCGCCGCCGCCGCCGGCGGGAAGCTCTACGTGGTCGGCGGTTTCGACGCGGCCGGCAACAGCCTGCAGTCGGTCTGGGTATTCGACGGCAGCGTCTGGACCGCGGGACCGCGGCTGCCGTTGGGACTGGATCACACGTCCGCAGCCACGCTCGACGACCGCCTTTACGTCGCGGGTGGCCACAGTTTCGGCCGCGACTCCACGCGTCTGTTCCGTTTCGACGATGGGTCGTGGACCGAGCTTTCGCAAATGCACCACCCGCGCGGCGGCCATGCCTTGCTCGCGGCCGCCGGCAAGCTTTACGCGATCGGCGGTAACACCGCATTCGCGAACGTTGCGCCCGCCGAGGTCTACGACCCGGCGTCGAACGCCTGGTCCGACCTTCCCTCGCTGCCCGCACCTCGCAACCACGTGTCGGGTTTTGTTTTCGGGGCCGACGTCTGCGTTGCGGGAGGCCGTTCGCCGGCAACAGGCCGTGTCGACTGCTTCAACTTCGAGAGCTCGTCGTGGATTCGCTTCCCTGACCTGCCCCGGGCGACAAGCGGCGCCGGTGCCACGACGCTGGATGGAGGCAGCGCGGTGATCCTCGGCGGCGAAAACGCCCAGGAGACGACGATCAGCGATCAGTTCGCGCGGCTGCCGAGTCCGG
>Ga0209802_1001806_pt1 | contig 15392 bp, 16 predicted proteins | sample GraSoiAngelo_129_FD_185886 | JGI IMG/M metagenome (GOLD analysis project Ga0209802, IMG submission 185886) | Grasslands soil microbial communities from the Angelo Coastal Reserve, California, USA - 14_0927_12_40cm (SPAdes) (version 2) | ecosystem: Environmental > Terrestrial > Soil > Grasslands ... | reverse complement strand
CGATTCAGGGACAGGCGCCGCCGGGATACCATGTCCAGGATCCGTCCCGGGGTGCCGATTACCACGTCGACACCGGCCCGGAGAGCGGCCTCCTGGGCGGAATAGCCGACACCGCCATAGACGAGCGTGCTGCGCAACTCGCTGGACAGCGAGCTGAAGACGCGCTCCACCTGCATGGCGAGCTCTCGAGTGGGGGTGACCACCAGCCCGCGGGGGCCTGGTCCGGGGGAGGCGATCAACTTCTCAACCATGGGCAGGATGAAGGCCAGGGTCTTGCCCGACCCGGTGGGGGCTTCGATGACCACGTGGCGCCCCTGGCGGAGCGGTGGGATGGCCTGCGACTGGACGGGAACGGGGCTGGTGATTGATTGGCGGGTCAGGGCGGCCAGCAGCCGTGGGCTGATCCCGAGTTCGGCAAACGTCGATGTCAAGAGGGTTTCTCCTACGGTCCCCTCTACCTTTTGTTCTTTGTTATCCGCGATCTACAGGGCACCGTTTCCGTGACGGGGAGGAGAACCCAAGCGCGTGCCTCCCGAAGGAGGTCCGAACAAGTGTACCACGTAACCTCCGCTATTCAAACCTGATGTAACGATGGCGTAACGGCTGCAATCGTCGCCCGGGCGCGGCGTTGCGGCAGCAGTGGCACAGCGCGTCCGCCGATGGGGGGCAACGTTCGCGATGGGGATGGGCATCTGGCTCCTCAGTCTGCCCCTGCTGACCGGCCATCCCGCCAGCACCCACCGTGCCGCAGTCGGGACGGCTTGGGCCGCCCCCGTGGCCTCCTGGGCGCCTCCCCGGACGTTCCGCCAGGTCCGCCCGGCACTCGTGCTGGGCCAGCTGGTAGCGGCCCCCGCTGCGCCTGCGGACAGTGCGCCGGTCGCGCTTGGCGCCAACTGGATCGTCATTCCACGCCTGGGGGTCAGCCTGCCGGTGGGCTGGTACTCCGACTGTCTGGGCAAGGCCCTGGTGCCGCGCTGGGGGGCCTGGCGCTGGAACTGCGCCGGATCGAATAACACCTACATCATGGCCCACAACCCGGGGACCTTCACCCCAATCCTCGATCTCCGGGCGGGTGACCTCATCGAGTACGGCGACCCGCAGGGCACCGTGCACATGTACCGGGTCACCTTCACCGCCATCGTGACGAACGCCGAACTCTGGCCGCTGCATGGCCTCGGTCGACCATCGCTGACCTTGCAGACCTGCTGGACCTGGGACGGCACCCGGGACTTTATCGTTCGGGCCATCGAGTCTTAGCTCCCTCCCTTCTCAGCCCCCTCTAAGGCTGGACCGCCTCTCGTCTCACCGACCTCCCCAAGACTGAGACCATCACTCATCTTCCAGGAGGTCAATCACCAATGATCGGCAAACTCATCGCAGGAATCGCAACCAGCGGCGTCATGATGGGAGCGCTCGCCACCGGGGTGGCCGCGGCGCCAGCATCGTCTCCGACAGCCAGCCCGGCGGGTCAGCACCAGGGCCAGCGGGCGGAGAAGAAGGATCGCTTCGGCGGCACGGTCACGGCCGTCAGCGACACCCAGCTGACCGTACGCAACCGGCGCGGCGAGAGCAAGACGCTCCTCCGCACCGATAAGACCCAGGTCTACCGGGGCAAGGATCGGGCGACGTGGTCCGAGATCGAAGTCAACAGCCACGTGGCGGTTCGCTTCGCCGAGCGCGACGGCAAGACCTACGCGGTGCGCGTCAACCTCGCCCGTCCGCACGTCGCCGGCAAGGTCACGAGCCGGAACGACAACGTGATCACCATCACGTCCAAGGACGGCAAGGAAGTTCGGATCAGCGTTAACGGCGACACGAAGTTCTTCGAAGCGCAGGGTAAGGGACACCGGAAGCCCGGCTCCCTCAGCGACATCCATGTCGGCGAGCGCCTGATCGCAGTCGGTAGCTGGGACCAGAGCGGCACCTTTGATGCCAGCGCCATCGTCTACAGCAAGGACGCTGCCCGATAGACAGCTCTCCTCCTTTCCTCCGAAGCCCCGGGTCTCCCCCGGGGCTTCGTTCTATCTCCCCCTCCCGCATGGGAGGGCGGGGGGACCTACGGCGCCAGGCGCTCCAGCCGCCACGTCCCGCCAGGCTGCCGGGTGTACCGGAGCCGGTCGTGCAGCCGGTTCTCGCGGTGCAGCCAGAACTCGATGCTCTCGGGTGCGACTCGATACCCGCCCCAGAATGCGGGCCTCGGCACGTCTCCATCGTATTGCCGACGGAGCTGCTCCAGCTGCGCCTCCAGAACGTCCCGGCTCGGAATTACCGCACTCTGCGCGGACGCCGCCGCGCTGAGCCGGCTCTCCAGCGGTCGGTTCCGAAAATAGGCGTCCGACTCCTCCGAGGTGACGCGGCTGACGGTGCCGCTGACCCGCACCTGCCGTCCCAGCTTTGCCCAGTAGAACACCAGCGCGGCCCTCGGATTCTCAGCCAGGTCCGTACCCTTCTGGCTCTCGTGGTTGGTGAAGAACACGAACCCGCGGGCATCCACGCCTTTCAGTAGGACCATCCGGGCGGACGGGATCCCACTCCGGGTGGCAGTGGCCAGGTTCATGGCTTCGGGCAGCGGATCGCCGGTCGCCCGGGCGTCGGCAAACCAGCGCTGGAACTGGACGATCGGATCCGGATCAACGTCGGCTTCGCGCAACCCGGCGCCGTCAGCCGTCGAGGCCATGCTCCTGAAGGTGGGTGCGCATGCTGCGCGGGGCGAAGCCGAAGATCTTCTGGACAGAGTCCAGATCGGTCGCGTTGTCGAAGTCGAAGAGCTCCAGGGTGGCCGGCACCAGCGGCGGATTCGGGAGCACGCTCATGCCCCCGGCCGCAATTCGGGCCAGCGGCAAGGGCACGGGCACCATGGGTCGCCGGCGATGCGCGGCCTCCAGGATGAGGCGCACCACCTCCGTGTACGGCAGTTGTTCCGGGCCGCCCAGGTCCATTGCCCGGCCGTCCCAGGTTGGCTTTTCAACGCACAGCGCCAGGCACAGGCAGAGGTCCTCCACCCAGAGCGGCTGGAGCTTGGTCCGACCACTTCCCAGGATGGGTACGACCGGACTGGTCCGCGCCAGCTTCGCGATGGCCGCCGGAAAAGGCGCGCCGTTGCCAAACAGGATCGACGGCTGGGGCGACACCCATGCCAGCCCGCTCCCGCGGACGGCTTCCGCCATCTCCCAGCGAGTCCGCATGTAGCTACCGTCCGAGCCGGGTTTTGTTCCCAATCCGTTGAGTAGGACGATCTTCTTGACACCCGCGCGACGGGCAGCGGCAACCAGGTTGCGCGTCCCCTCGCCGTTCACCCTGGCGTACTCGCCGCGGTAGGCCTCCTTGTGATCGGCTGTAATGGCAGCGCAGTGGACGACCACGTCAACCCCCTGCATGGCCACGCTTAGCGTCACCGGCTCCAGCAGGTCAGCCTGAACGATCTCCACGGAGGACTGCAGGAGCCGCTGGGCGGTCATGGCGTCTCGCGCCAGTCCCCGCACCGCAGCCCCCTGGCCCGCCAGCCGCCGAACCAGGTGCCGGCCGACGAATCCCGTACTGCCGGCAACCGCGATCACGCGAACAGACCGTGATTCCAGCGAACGTTGCCCGGTGCTTCGAGCGGCGCGTGCAGTCGGGCGATGATCCAGACACCCGCCTCCTCCAGTTGGGCCTGGGCGGCGACGTCGTCGAGATCGGTGTGGGCCAGCAGGTCCCACTGCCGGGGCTCGATCTGCCAGCCGAGCGCTTCCATTCTGTCGAGCAGCATCGCCAGCTTGCGCAAGCGAAAGCCGAGGTCCTCACTCGGCGCGCGCACCGGTGCGCGGGCGGGTGCGGTTCCCGCAGTCCTCCCGTAGCTGGCGTACAGGCGATGGAGCCACTCCGGCACCTCGCCGTCGACGGTTCTGGCCAGCTCGTCCCGGGGCGTGCCAAATGGGGCAAGCTTCAGGGTAGCCATGGATGATTCAATTATGGTCAGCCCGGACCCGGCCGCCGTCCCGCCACCGTCGGGCGAACAATACGAGATCCGTTGGGGCGAGCAGCAGGCCGTGATCACCGAGGTCGGTGCGGGACTCCGGACGTACGCGGTCGCTGGCCGCGCGATCCTGGACGGCTACGCCCTGGACGAGATGTGCAACTTCGCCCGGGGCGCCGCCCTGATTCCCTGGCCGAACCGCCTGCAGGATGGTCGCTACACGTTCGACGGCCACGACTATCAGACGCCGCTGACCGAGCCGGACCGGCACAATGCCATTCATGGCCTGACCCGGTGGATGAACTGGCAAGCCGGCCGGGTTGACCCGAGCACTGTGGTCATGAGCGTGCGGCTTCATCCGCAGGAAGGCTACCCGTTCACCCTGGACCTGGAAATCATGTACCGGCTCGCCGACACCGGCCTCGAGGTGCGCACCACTGGCCGGAACGCAGGCAGCCGACCGCTTCCTTATGCCGCTGGCCACCACCCGTACGTCGTGGTGGGCACCGACCTGATCGACGACGCCGTCCTGCGCATCCCGGCTCGCCGCTGGCTGGAAGTGGACGACCGGCTGATCCCGACCGGGCGGGCGCCGGCGGTCGACGGCAAGCCGCTCGACTTTCGCCAGCCGCACCCGATCGGCGACCTGCACCTGGACACCGCCTATGCTGGGCTGGAACCCGATCCCGACGGTCGCGTCCGGGTTGAGCTGCGGCACCCGGGCGGGCGGCCGGCACTCGTTCTCTGGATGGACGCGGGCTATCCGTACGTGATGGCATTCACCGGCGACAGCATGACGCCCGAGCGCCGCCGGCGCAGCCTCGGCCTAGAGCCGATGACCGCAGCCCCCAACGCCTTCCGCTCGGGGCTCGGCCTGCGGACCCTCCGGCCGGGGGAATCCTTCACCAGCGCCTGGGGGATTACGCCCGCTCTCTAAGCGCCTTTCGGAGGCATATTATTCGAACTGGCGCCCCCCTTAGGGGGAGCCGCTACTTTCCATGGTTGCTCTGGCCCCCTGACGGTGGCCATGATCGTCAGGATGGGGTTCATCCGCGAGAAGGGCCGCCCTCCGGACCCGATCGCCGGGCCACATGCAAATTGAGCAGCAGCAAGACATCTCGCCGACCGAGGGGCTGACTCCGAATCCCGGCTAGAGCAGTTTCCTTTCTTCCTTCTGCCGGCGAAGCTGGGCCCATACCCGACGCCAGCCACCCGTCCGTGAGGCGGGCGTTGGGAGAGCGCCGAAGGCGCTCGGGTTCTGGGCGCGCAGGTCAAAGTAGAACGCTCGCACGAAAACGTTGGCCAGGCCGGCAATCGGCACCGCGAACAGGGCGCCCAGGAGGCCGGCTATCTCGATGCCGACCAGCATGGCCAGCAGGGCCACCAGGGGGTGGAGGTTCACTCGCACGCCCGTGATCCGCGGTCCGAGCACGTATGCCTCCAGGAAGTGGATGACGATGAAATACCCGATCACCAGCAGGGCCAGGTCCACGGACGTGAAGAGGGCAATGGCGATGGCCAGCAGGGACCCCAGCAGGGCACCCACGATCGGAATCAGCTCCAGCAGTCCGACCGTGATGCCGATCACCACCGGATAGGGGACCCCCAAAAGCCAGGTCCCAACGCCGGCCAGCGTCCCGATGATGACGGCCATGGTGACCTGGGCTCGCACGTAGCCACCCACCACAAATGAGAGCGCGTCGACCACGAAGTCGTACCGACCCCGGTAATGGACGGGCAGCGCCTGCCGCAAGCGGCCTCGCAGGGCCAGGCCGTCGCGAAGCAGGTAGAACCCAATGACGAACACGATGACGATGTTGAGGATGGAACTGGCGAAGGTGGTCACAATCCCCACCGCCCCACTCAACACGCTGCCGGCGACGGCCACCGAGAGGGCGCCCGGCTGGATGACATGGCTCAGACCGGGGTTAGGCAGGCCATGCTGGATCGCCCATGTGTCCAGGGCGCCGAGCCCCTGCCGGGCCTGCTCGACGTATTGCGGTGTGCGTTGGACGAGGTTCGCCAGTTGCTGGCTGGCCGGCACCGACAACAGCGATGCGGTGGCCACCACCAGGATGAGGATGGCGAAATAGACCAGCAGCGCCGCCGGCGTGCGGGCCAGACCAATTGACTCCAGGCGGCGGACCAGCGGCGCCAGCAGGAAGGCGAGCAGCGCTCCGAAGACCACCAACAGGACGATCTGTAAGAGCCGGATGAAGATGCCGCTGGCGATCACCAGCAGCTGATAGGCGAGGAAGATCGTAAGCAGCGTGGCTGCCCAGCGCAGCCATCGGGATGACCGCTGCTCGGGGCGTGGCTCCTCGGCCGGCGGTGGGACGACCTTCACTTCGGCCGGCTTACCGGCCTCAGCGGTGGCGTCGTGTGGCCGCGCTCCGGGGGATTCCATAGCCTCCAATTGATCGTAGCTGGCGGACCCCTTCGCTACCCTCGCCGAGGGGGAGGCGAAGACAGGGGGGCCTATATCACGCAGCGTAGTATCATGTCTCGTTACAGTTGTATACTCAAGCTGTGCTTGGGTCGCCGCTGCTCAAGCGGCCCGACGTGGTGGCCGGCGAGCGGACGACGCTGGCGTACCTCGCTGGGTTGCTGCACGCCATGCCCGCCGAGTCCGACGGCCTCCGGCTGCTGGCCAGGCTCTTCGACGCCATTCCTGCCGACGATCCGGTGGAGCTGGACGTGTTCTTCGGTCAGCTGACCCGGGCGATTGCCCAGGTCGCGGAGGCCCGCAGGGTGGCCTTTCTCATCCGCGACGACGACCGCGCGTGGCTCAAGTGGCAGCCGATGGCCTATGGCTTTCCGGATGACTTCGTGAGCCGGGCTCGCATCCCCTGCAGTCCGACCGGCACCGCCTTGCTCGACCAGGTGGTCTTCAAGGACTTCATCCTGGCCGGGCCCATCGCGGAGGAACCGGCCTTCGCCCCGTATCGCGATGTCCTCCAGCCGCTGGATGCGGCCATCGCGATTGCGGTCCCCTGGCGGGCCGGCGACGACCGGCTGGGCGCGCTGGTCGCCTTCGATCCGCGCCCGCCGCAGGCCCTCCTGGAGCGCCACACCTGGGTGCTGCGAGTGGCGGCCGGGCTGGCCGCCATCGTCTGGCAGCGGGGACGCGCCGAGCGGATGGTGACCGAACGCGATGAACAAGAAGCCCGGCGACTGCGTGCCTACGCCGGCCGGCTGGCCTCCCTGGAGAAGGCCAAGTCAGATTTCCTCAGCCTGGCCTCGCACGAGCTCCGCTCACCGCTGTCGGTCCTGGGTGGATACCTGTCGCTGCTCGCCGATGGGTCGCTGGGCGACCTGCCGCCCCAGCTGGGGCAGGCCGTCCCCGTGATGCTGGCCAAGGTCAACCAGATGAACGTGCTGCTCACCCGGATGCTGGAGACAGCCCGGCTGGAAGACAGCCGGCTCCAGCTCCGCCTCGAGCGGCTAGACGTGGTCGATGTGGTGCGCCAGGCCGTGGCCGCGGTGGAGCCAATGGCGCTGCCTGGCCAGCGGATCGTGCTGGATGTCCCGGCCCGGCCCCTGTACGGGCTGGTCGATCGACTCCGGGCCGAGACCATCGTGCAGAACCTGTTGGACAACGCTCTCAAGTATTCGCCGGGCGGGACCGATGTCCGGTGCACCGTCTCGCGCCAGAAGGGCTTCGCCCGGGTCTGCGTGCGGGACCAGGGCATCGGCATCGCCGCCGCGGACGTGCCTCGGCTCTTTACGCGGTTTGGCCGGATCGCCCGCGACGAACACCGGCACATCGCCGGGACGGGCCTGGGACTCTACCTGGCCCGAGAGCTGGCCCGCATGCACGGCGGCGACATCACGGTTGTCTCCGCCGGCGGCCAGGGGAGCGAGTTCACCCTCACTCTCCCGCTGGTTACAAAACCGAAGCGCTAAACGGCCTCCAGGACCGGCTCGCGGACCTCCGAGTCAACAGGAGGCTGGACCGCCTTGGCCTTGGCCACCTTGGTCGGCGCCCCCAGCCAGCCGATGAACACGATGGCACACGCCACTATCGCCATGATCGTCGTCGGATCCATCCTTCTTCCTCCTTCTTTAGTTGAGTGAGGCGCCCGCGCCTGCGTACGCGGGTTCGCCATGTTGCGACAGGTCCAGTCCGAGCGCTTCTTCCTCCTCGTCCACCCGCAGAGGGACGATCAGGTTGACGAACTTGAGAATCGCAAAGGTGCCGATGGCAGCCCACGCCCAGGAGGCGCCGATGGCGACCAGCTGGACGAGCGCCTGCTTGGGGTTGCCGTAGAACAGGCCGTTGGCGGCGCCGGAGTTGATGGCCACGGTGGCGAAGAGACCGGTGCCCAGCGCGCCCCACGTTCCGCCCACGCCGTGGACGGCCCAGACGTCGAGCGCGTCGTCGACCTTCAACCGTTCCCGCAGCTGAATCGCCGCGTAGCAGACCACGCCGGCTCCGAAGCCGATCACGATGGCCCCCATGACGTTGACGAACCCAGAGGCAGGCGTGATCGCGACCAGGCCGGCCACAGCGCCCGCGGCCGCACCCAGGGCGCTGGGCTGCCGCTTGTGCCACCAGCTGACCGTCAACCAGGTGAGGGCGGCCATCGCGGTCGCGGTATTTGTGACGACGAAGGCGCTGGTCGCCAGCTGGCCCGCCGCCACCGCGCTGCCGGCATTGAAGCCGAACCAGCCGAACCAGAGGAGGCTGGCGCCCAGGACGGTCATGGTGGCGTCGTGGGGCTCGATCCGCATGCTGCCAAAGCCGATGCGGCGTCCCAAGACCAGGGCGGCCACCAGGGCGGACACCCCCGAGCTGATGTGCACGACCGTCCCGCCGGCGAAGTCCAGCGCGCCCAGGTTATGCAGCCAGCCGCCCGCGCCCCAGACCCAGTGCGCGATGGGGTCGTAGACGAAGGTGGCCCACAACAGCGAGAACAGGACAAACGCCTTGAAGCGCTTGCGTTCCGCAAAGGCGCCGGTGATCAGGGCCGGCGTGATGACGGCGAACATCATCTGGAAGACCATGTACGCCTGATGCGGAATCGTGGGCGCGTAGTCGGCGTTCGGTGTGAACCCCACGTTGTTCAAGCCCACCCACTCCAGACCGCCGATGATGTGCCACTTGTCGGGCCCGAAGGCCAGGCTGTAGCCCCACAGGACCCATTGCACGCTGATGAGACAGAGGATGAAAAAGCTGTGTGTGATCGTCGACAGGACGTTCTTGCGGCGGACCAGGCCGCCATAGAAAAAGCCCAGCGCGGGCGTCATCAACATCACGAGCGCCGCCGAGGCGAGCACCCAGGCCGTGTCGCCGGAATCAACCTTTAAAGGTGTCATGACGAAGCATTGTCGCCCGGCGGTGGATCACCCGAACATGTATCCGGGACGAGAAATTCAGGGCTGATCTTTGGGCGCCGCGTCCAAACCGCGACTCTCCCCTAAGCCCGGATCCGGGCTAAGGGGAAGGGATGATGGTCAGCGCCCTACTCGGCGCAATTCCCCACCGGCGCGGGCTGGGTCTTCCCCACCGCTTTCTGGATGTCGGGGCTGACCTCGTCGTTGGTCAAGGCATACGCCTGGTTCGGCTGGTTGGTGGAGGTGGCGAACACCACGCCCACCACACTGCCGTCACGGTCGACCAGCGGACCGCCGGAATTGCCCGGCTGCACGTGCGCCTGGATGATCCAGATCTGGCGAACCACCAGGTTCTGCCCGTAGATATCGCGGCCCTCGGCCTGCACCTGGCCGTCCACCACCGCCGGCGACACGGTCTCGCCGCGGCCCCCCGGATAGCCAATCGCCGCCCCCTGGGTCCCCCGCTCAGCCGTAGCCGAGAGCAGGGCCGGCTGACCCAGGCCGGGGACGTTCAGGATGGCGACATCCCGCTCGGGATCGAAAAAGACAACCACCGCCGCGAAGGCGCCGCCCGTCGGGGTGTCGACGTGGGTCCCGGCGGTGCCCGCCACCACGTGGGCGTTGGTTAGGACCTGGTTCCCGCCGATCGGAAAGCCACTCCCGAAGACCAGGCCCCCGCAACCACGCCCCACTACCCGCAGGGTTTCTGCCGCCGCGGCGCGGATCCCGGGCGTATCGGCGGAGGTGGGAATCTGCAGCGGCTGCGAGATCAGCGGCTCGAACCCGGAGAAGGCCGACGGGAACGGCACCCCGGCCAGGATCTGCTGCACCCGGGCCAGAAACGCCGGCGGCCGCGGTGCAATCCCGTCGAGCGCCCGCAGGATGGCTGATCGCTGGATCAGCCCCGCCACCTGGGGTGTGGGGCCCCGCGCAAAGCTGAGACCCAGAAACCAGGACACGACCAGCACCGCCATCAGCGAGAAGATGGCGCCGGCCACCGAGTCGGCCCGGCCCCGGTCCGGCGCGTAAAGCAAGCGCACCCGGATGGGACGGCCCAGCCGGAAGCCAATCGTGCTGCCCAGGGAGCCAGCCACCACCAGGACGATGAAGGCCGCCACAGCGCCGGGTGCACCCCGGCTGATGTGAAAGATGTCCACCACCGCCGGGGCGAGCGCCGCGCCCACCAGAACACCGGCCAGCAAGCCCAGATACTGGAACAGCGACAGCCAGAACCCTCGGCGGTAGCCGTTCCCGATGGCGACCAGGATGGCGACCGCGATCACGAGGTCGATGATGTTGAAGCGCATCAGGCGTCGACCCGCAGATCACTCCGGGGGCGGCCCACACAGATCAGAGCGTAGCCGGCGGCCAGCTCCTGGTCCGAGATGATGTAGGCCTGACTCTGGTCGATGATGCCCTCCACCGGCACCATGCACGTCTTGCACATCCCCTGCCGGCAGCTGGAGGCGAGCGCCACCCCGGCGCGCAGGCCCGCCACCAGCACCCGCTCCTCCTCGTCCACCTCGACCGTGACGCCGCTGCGGACGAAGGTCACCCGGTAGGTTCGGCCCATCAGTGGTGCAGGACGTTGACGACTTTGAAGGCATAGATCACGCCCGTAATCAGCGCCATGCCGACCCCGAAGGCAACCAGGCGGGGCCGCAGCCAGCCGCGGTAGAAGGAGCCACGCCAGGCGGGTCCCAGCAGGAGACTCAAGGCCGCAATCACCAGGCCCAACACGAACAACAGCCGGGTGACGGTCATCACCATGCCAGGATCCGTTCCAGGAGCGGTTCGGGTGTCAGCGGCGAGCCATCCAGGCTGGCCACCAGCTCGTCGGCCGGCCGGCGCTGGCCGTCGGCCCAGAGCGCCTTGAGGGCGGAGCCGGCCGCCGGTTCCGCCCACCATTCGGCGCCGAACCGCCGCCGCAGCCAGGCCGTGAGCCGGCCATCGAAGAACCACGCCCGCAGGTACTGCGCACAGTAGAAGCCCTCGTCCACGTCCACCAGGTACTCCTCCGGGGCATAGCGAAAGCCGACTGCGTCGGTAAACCGCTCGACGTAGCGGCTGGCCATCGCCGCCGGCACCGCGGCGGTCCGGTGCAGCTCCAGCTCGTACAGGATCTTGGCCGCGTACCGTCGCAGCATGAACAGCAGCAGCAGGTGCGCCCGGGCCAGGTAGTGGGTGGGATCGCCCACCGGCGTGTACCGCTCGATCCAGGCCGGGTCCAGCATCAGGTGTTCGAGGGTGAAGGCATAGCCCTCGGTCACAGAGTTGTCACCCATCCAGCGGTACTCGAACGCCAGCTCCGGCGCGGTGCCGGCGAAGTGTTCCAGGTGACCCGCTTCGTGGAAGAGGGCACGGTAATCGTCATAGCCGCCTCGCGGCAGCACGACCAGATACACCTCCTGCGGGATCCGAATCGGGCTGCAGAAGGCGCGCGGCCGCTTGAGCGGCCGCGGCTCCAGGTCGAGGTGAGCGTTGTCCTGGCGGTGCAGGTCGATGCCCAGGCCGCGGAGGGTCAGGTCCAGCGTGGACACCATCCGATCGCTGGGAAACGCACCATCGTACTCGCGCAGGCGGACTAACCAGGCCCCGTCGCAGCGGCGCGCGTCGCGCAGCGGGATGCCAAGCCCGTCGCGACACCAGGCGTCCATCTCCCGGTAATACCGGTCGCGCGTGTCTGCCAGGAAGCGCTCCATCATGCGGCCCATCCCCTCCAGGTCGATGGCCTTGGTGGAGCGGTAATAGGTGACGTACCCGGCGGGGTCGAGCTGCTCGGCAATCACCTGCCAGGCGATGGCATGCGCTTGCGCATAGAGCGGGTTCATTTCGGACACCACCCGCAGCCGGGCGTCCTCCAGGGCATGCCGGCGAGCCCGTGTCGGCTCCTGGGAGACTCGCACGGACGCGGCCGGGAACGTGATGGTCTGGCCATCGAAGGTGACCGTGCGCGAGCTTTCCTCGGTTCCGATGCGGTCACGCAGGGAGGCGACCCGCTGGCCGATCAGATTGCCCGCGACGTTCTGATAGAGGAAGCGGAGCCGGGTCTGCTCCTCTCCGCCGGCAGTGGCCCATGCGCGGCGGACCGCTGCCACCGTGTCGGGGGTATAGGCATCGGCGTAGGTATCCAGGATCGGTCCCACCGCCAGCTCCTGCTTCAGGCCGGCCCCGTGGAGGTAGTACTCGCGCGCTTCTTCTTCATTGCAGCGCTCCAGCCGCTCACGCAGCCGGTCGAGATCGATCACTGGTACGTCAGTCTATCCAGTGCCTAGAAACGCCATCCGCGGGGGAGACGACGAACCCCCCACCCCCACCCATTAGGGGAGGGCAACACGTTCGTCCCACAGGAGGGTGGCTCTAAAACCCGATGGCCTCCTTGAACCGATCGAAGAATCCCTTCTCGATCGGCTGCGGCTTGCCGGTCACGCCGCCCAGTTCTTGCAGCGCTTTCCGCTGCGCCTCGGTCAGGTTCTTCGGGATTACCACCCGAACAAACACGATCTGGTCGCCCCGCCGGCCGCTGCGCAGGTGCGGAATGCCGTGCCCGTGCAGGCGGAAGGTGGTGCCGTACTGAGTCCCGGGAGCGACGGTGACACTGCTTGGACCGTCGATGGTCGGCACTTCGATCCGATCCCCCAGGGCCGCCTGGGCCACACTGATTGGCAGCTCGTAGATCACGTCCGTCCCATTGCGCCGCAGCACCGGGTGGGGCTTGACCGCAATCTCCAGGTACAGGTCACCGCTGGGCCCGCCCCGGGGGCCCGGCTCGCCCTCGCCCGACAGCCGCATCTGCGATCCGGTGTCCACCCCTCCCGGAATCTTGACTCGCACCGTCTTCTCGCCGGGCACCTGCCCGCGGCCGCCACAATCCTGGCAGGGCTTTTCGATGATGGACCCCTCCCCACGGCAGCGGGGGCAGGTGGTCACGTTCACGATCTGGCCGAAGATCGACTGGGTGGCGCGGCGGACCTGGCCGGTTCCGCGGCAGTCCGGACAGGTCTTGGGGGACGTCCCGGCCTCGGCGCCGGTTCCTTTGCAGGTGGCGCACGCCTGCCCCCGCGGGATGGTCAGGTCGCGTTCCACCCCGAAGGCGGCCTCCTCGAAGGAGATCGCTACGTCCATCCGCAAGTCGGCCCCCGGTCGGGGACCGGTCCGCGCCCGCCCGGCCCGTTCGCCGAAGAACATCTCGAAGATCTCGTTGACCCCGCCGAACCCGCCGAAGTCGAAGCCGGGCATGGCCTGCGTCGCCGCATGCCCAAAGGTGTCGTAGCGCTGACGCTTATCGCCGTCACTCAGGACCTCGTAGGCCTCGTTGATCTCCTTGAAGCGGGCCTCGGCCACCGGATCGTTGGGGTGGCGGTCGGGGTGGGATTGCAGCGCCAGCTTGCGATAGGCGCGCTTGATTTCTTCCTGGGTGGCGGCCCGGCCAACGCCGAGGACGTCGTAGTAGTCCTTCTTGATCGCCATCAGATAGTGATTATTGCAACGAACGCGGCTGCGCGATCTTCACCAGGGTGGGCCGGAGGACTTTGCGGTGCAGTTTGTAGCCCCGCTGCATCTCTTCCACCACGGTGCCCTCTTCATGCTCGTCCGTTGGCTCGCTGGCAATGGCCTCGTGCTGGGTCGGGTCAAATTTCTCCCCCACCGCCGGAATCGAGGAGACCCCCTGGGCCTGGAGGATGGCCTCGAACTGCTTCGCGATCAGCTTGATTCCCTCGAACCATTGGGGGTCGATGCCCTCGGGGGCGTGCTCCAGGGCCCGCTGGAAATTGTCGAGCAGAGGCAGCAGCTTGAGCACCAGTTGCTCGTTGGCGTATTGCGTCCGCTCCACCAGGTCCTGCCGGCTGCGGCGCTTGTAATTCTCATGGTCCGCCACCGCCCGCTGATACTTGGCGTAGGTTTCGTCCAGTTGTGCCTTCAACGCGGCGACTTCCTGGTCCGCAGCAGGACCAGCCGCGGCCCCGGCGGGGGCTTCCGGGTTATCCGGGGGGGGGTCGGAGTTCGTGGTCCTGAACATGGCTACCTTGTACCCACAGCCTGCTTGACCAAATCAGCTCGCCAGCCTCTCCAGAGCCTCCGAGGTCAGCTGGCTCACCAGCCGCACCCGGGCTACCACCTGCCCATACCGCATCCGGGTGGAACCGATCACGCCAATAGTGCCGCGGGCCCGTTCCGACATTCGGTAGGTGGTCAGCACCAGGCTGCATTCCCGCAGCTCGGTGGAGGGGTTCTCGCGGCCGATGATGACCTCAACGTCCTTCTCGAAGGCCACCTGCTGGAGCGCGGCCGAGAGCTGGGCCCCCTCCTCCAGTAGCTCCAGGAGCTCCTCTAGCCGGCTGACATCGAGGAACTCCGGCTGGCGAAACAGGTTGCGGACGCCGTCGTGCAGGACGGCCGTCTGGCGCTGCGAATCGTAGCGCCGGATGGACTCCGCAATTCGCTCCACGATGTACCGTTGCTCCAGCTCCTGGGGAGCCAACCGATCCAGGCGGGCCCGGAGGTCATCCCCGGTGGCCCCCCGGACCTCCTGGTTGAGCAAGCTCGCCATCCTGCTCAAGTCGTCCTGCGACACCGGCCGCGGCAGCGGCAGCACTTCCTGCCTGAGCAGGTTTCCCTCGAGCACCAGGATCACCAGGACGGACTGCGGATCCAGCGACACCAGGTCGATATGTTTGATGCGCGACTCGTTGGCCTGGGGGGCGGTCACCAGGGAGACGTTCTCCGTGATCTGGGCCAGCACCATGGCGGAGAGCTCGAGAATGCCTTCCAGGTGGTGCGGGGCCCGCTCGAATTCCTGCTTGGCCGCCCGCCGGATGTTGGGGGGTGGAGCCTCCTGGTCCATCAGGAAGTCGACGAAATAGCGATACCCACGGTCGGTCGGGATGCGCCCGGCTGACGTGTGCGGCTGCTGCAGGTACCCGGTGCCGACCAGGTCCGCCAGTTCGTTGCGGATAGTGGCCGAGGAGAGCGCGACGAAGTACTTGGCGGCCAGCAGCTGGGAACCGACCGGGATCCCGGTTACGGTGTAGTCGGAGACCACCGCTCGCAGAATCTGCTCTTTGCGGCTGGCCAGCGGGATTTGCTCTTCCATCTTCTT
>Ga0209802_1001805_pt1 | contig 15396 bp, 12 predicted proteins | sample GraSoiAngelo_129_FD_185886 | JGI IMG/M metagenome (GOLD analysis project Ga0209802, IMG submission 185886) | Grasslands soil microbial communities from the Angelo Coastal Reserve, California, USA - 14_0927_12_40cm (SPAdes) (version 2) | ecosystem: Environmental > Terrestrial > Soil > Grasslands ... | reverse complement strand
TGCCGATCACCACGAAGTCGGCCCCCGCCGCCCGCGCCACCCGTGCCTGCTCGGGTGTGCGGATGCCGCCCCCCACGAACAGCGCGACGTCGGCAGCGGGGGCGGCGGGGGCGGCGGGGGCGGCGGGGGCGGCGGCGCGGCACGCGCGGATGATCTCCGGCGCCACGGGGCGCGTCGCCCCGCTCCCCGCCTCCAGGTACACGGCCTGCATCCCGATGAGCCGCGCCGCCTTGACGTGCGCCGCCGCGAGCTCCGGCTTGTCGGCGGGCAGGGGCCGGGTCTGGCTCACCGCCTCGACGCTCGTCACCCGGCCGCCGTCGATCAGAATGTAGGCCGTCGACAGCGTGGGGACGCGATGGCGGTCGAGAAAGGGGACGGCGCGCACGTGCTCCTCGATGAGATACTGCGCGTTGCGACCCGACACGAGCGAGAGGAACAGGATCAGGTCCGCGTGCTCGGTCAGCTGCATCGCCGAGCCGGGGAACAACACGACCGGGAATCCCGCCACCGCCTCGCGGATGGCGCGGGCGACGGCGTGGGTCTCGCGCGTGCCGTCGAACGACGAGCCAATCAGCACCCCCGCCGCCCCCGCCGCGCGCGCCGCTTGGGCGGCGGCCACCGCCGCGGCCGGCGTCGCGCGACCGGGATCGACGAGCACGAGCACGCCGGGACGCCGGTCGAGCGCGCTCACTCCACCGCGCCTCCGCTCGCGACCCGCTCGGCCAGCGGGGCAAGCCGGGCCGCATCCGCTTCGGCCTGCGCCTCGAACGCGTAGGTGACGAACGCGTCGGCGGCCAGGAGGTCGAGTGCCAGCTCGCGTCCGCCCGCCGGCGTCGCCACCACCCGCGCGAGCAGCGCCCCGCCGAGCGCCGCCAGGTGATCGGGGAGCGGCTCCGCCCGATCCGTGACCGCCGCCTCGAGATGCGCCCGCAGCACCGCGGGGGGCGCGGGGCGCCGGGTATCGAGCCATCTCAGCACCTCGCGCCGGGTCATCGGCCGAGCAGCCTCCGGACGATGGCCGGAGCCTCGCTCCGCGCCAGCGACAGCTTGGCCGGATCCCCGGCGCCCGCCGAAGCGAAGTGCGGGCGGCCCCCGCCCTTACCGCCCGACACCGCGGCGATAGCACCCGCGATCTCCCCCGCCTTCACCCCCTCGCTCAACAGGTCGTCCGTCACGGCGACGTGAATCCCCGGGCGCTCCCCGTTCGTGAACAGCACCGAGATCGCGCGCTTGTGTTGCGCCCGGAACGCGTCCATCAGGATCGCGATCTGATTGCGATCGTCGATCGCGCTCTCGTCGAGATGCAGCTCCACGTCGCCGATTTTCTCGACCCGTCCCCCTTCCCCCTTCCCCGTTCCCCCTTTGAGCAGCTCCTCCACGCGCCGCTCGAGCTTGCGGTTCTCCTCCAGCAGCGTCTCGATGCGGCGCACCAGGTGCTCGGGCTGCGACTTGAGGGCGCCCGCCGCGGCCTCGAGCTGGGCCTCGAGCTTGCGGATCAGCTCGTAGGCGCCGGGCCCCGTCACCGCCTCGATGCGCCGTACTCCCGCCGCCGCCCCGGTCTCGTGCGTGAACCGGAACAGCCCGATCTGCCCCGTCGTCGGCACGTGCGTGCCGCCGCACAGCTCCAGCGAGACACCCGGCACGTCCACCACGCGCACGATGTCGCCGTACTTCTCGGTGAAGAACGCGATCGCGCCCGCGGTGATCGCGTCCTGGTACTTCATCTGCCGGGTCTCGACGGGGAGGTTCTCCCAGACGTGAGCGTTCACCTCCGCCTCGATGCGGCCCAGCGTCACGTCGTCGATCGGGCCGTGGTGCGCGAAGTCGAACCGCAGCCGGTCCGGCGCCACGACCGAGCCCTGCTGCCGCACGTGGGCGCCGAGGATCTTCCGCAGCGCGGCGTGCACGAGGTGGGTCCCGGTATGATTGCGCTCGATATTCCGGCGCCGCGGCTCGTCCACCTGCGCCGTCACCGGGGTCGGCTCGAACGCCGCACCGAAGGAACCGACCACCGCGCTCCCGCCCTCGACCTTCTCGACATCCGCGACCTGGAGCTCCCACCCCTCCCCCTGCACCCTTCCCGTGTCGCTGACCTGGCCACCCGACTCCGCGTAGAACGGATTCTCCTCGAGCACCAGCTCCAGCGTGTCGCCCGCCTGGCGGAAGGCGAGGAGATCGGTGTCAGCGCGCGTCGTGTCGTAGCCGACCCACTGCTGCCTGGCCTTAGGCTTCACCACGCGCCACTCCCCTGCGCGCTGCCGCTGCACGGCGGGCCCGCCCTTGCTGCGCTCCAGCGCCTCCTGCGAGCGGGTGCGCTGCTTCCCCAGCTCCCGCTCGAAGCCCGCCACGTCCACCGTCTGCCGGCGCTCGGCGGCGATGAGCTGCGTGAGATCGATCGGAAAGCCGTAGGTGTCGTACAGCTTGAACGCATCGGCGCCCGGGATCACTTTCACGCGTTTCAGCTCGTCGAGCCGCTTCAGCCCGCCTTCGATCGTCTCGAAGAAGCGCTCCTCCTCGGCGCGGGTGACGGTCTCGATGTGCTGGCGCTTGGCGAGCAGCTCGGGGTACGCCACGCCCATCAGCTCGCACACCTCGTGCGCGAGGTGCACGAGCGTGGGGGCGCGCCGCCCGAGCAGCCAGGCGTGACGCACCGCGCGGCGCAGGATGCGCCGCAGCACGTAGCCGCGCCCTTCGTTCGAGGGGAAGACCCCGTCCGCGAGCAGGAACGCCACGGCCCGCGCGTGGTCGGCGAGCACGCGATAGGACGCGCCACCCGGCCCACGATCGTACGGCTTGCCGACGACCTCGACGGCGCGCCGGATGACCGGCGTGAACAGGTCCGTATCGAAGTTCGACGCCACCCCCTGCATCACCGCGGCCACGCGCTCCAGACCCGCCCCCGTATCCACCGAAGGAGCGGGGAGCGGGGAGCGGGACCCGTCGGCGCGCAAGTCGTACTGCATGAACACCAGGTTCCAGATCTCCAGCAGCTCTCCGGCCTCGCTCAAGCGCACGAACTCGTCCCGGCCGAGCTTCCGCTTGCCGCGCCCCGCGTGCCGCTTCCCCCGCACATCGACCAGGATCTCCGAGCAGGGCCCCGCCGGGCCCGTCTCGCCCATCTGCCAGAAGTTGTCCTCGTCGCCGAGCCCGAAGATGCGCTCGTCCTGCACCCCGGCGACCTCGCGCCACAGCCCGCGCGCCTCGTCGTCCGTGTGGTGGATCGTGACGTAGATGCGGTCGGGCGAGATGCCGAGCCACGCGTCGCTCGTGACCCACTCCCAGGCGTACCCGATCGCCTCCCGCTTGAAGTAGTCGCCGAAGGAGAAGTTGCCGAGCATCTCGAAGAAGGTGTGGTGGCGGGCGGTGTGCCCCACCTGCTCGAGGTCGTTGTGCTTGCCCCCCGCGCGGACGCATTTCTGGCACGTGACGGCCCGGCTGTAGTCCCGCCGCTCGAGCCCCTGGAAGACCCGCTTGAACTGGACCATACCCGCGTTCGTGAACAGCAGGGTGGGATCGTCCGCCGGAACGAGCGAGGAGCTCGGCACCTCCCGATGGCTCCGGGGGGCCGCGCTGAAGTAGTCGAGGAACTTGCGGCGGATCGCGGCGGACTCCATGGGGGGGAATATAGTGCGCGCCGCGGGCCAACTGAAAGGCGAGTCGAGACTTACCGCCAGACGCAGCATTGACGCCGGGGCACGGCCCCGGGGTCGGTCTACTCAGAACCGGCACAGCCTTCTCTTGTTCACCCCGGGCCGCCGGCCCGGGGTCAGCCGCGCCTAGGTGGGTACGAGATCAGGATGCCTTCTGTGCTGCTTCGCGACATAGACGCACGCTGTAGCGATGTGATTCCGCGAAAGCGATTCAGCGAAGTAGCCGCGTGCCCAGCGGAATCCACCGCTGCCGTTGAGGTTGAGCCGCCGGGCCGATTCCGACTTCGCGTGTCTCACGAATGAAGCGAGCGTGACATCGGGCCGCAGACTGGCGACAATGTGAACGTGGTCGGTCAGCACCGCCTGTTCCTGGATGTGAACGCCACAGCGTTGAGCCGCTTCTCGCATGGCGTCGACTACATGGAGGACATCGGCGCGGTGAACCGACGGCTGCCGACGCCACGTGTGCCACGTGATATGGACGTACAGACCGTAGGCCTTGTGCGTACCCGTTACCTCCCTCAAGCGGCTGACCCCGGGGCGGTGCCCCGGGGTCAAACCCACACGTGACGTGGACAAACAGTCGACGGCTGCGGTGCCCCGGGGCCAAACCCTCACGTGACGTGCACAAACAGGGAGCGGTTAACCCCGGGGCGGTGCCCCGGGGTTTAGGAAAACACGGCGCCGGCCCTCGCCGACCCCGCGGCCATGCCGCGGGGTTCACGGACACCCCCTCAGCGCCCCCCTGGCCTCACCGGCACAGCTCCTCCGCCAACCCCCGCGCCTCCGACCCCTGAAACCCCCGCCGCGCGAGATACGCGAGCAGCCGCCGGCGCCGCACGTCGAACGGAAGATCGGCGAGCTGCCGCGCCCGCTTCTCCGCCACCGCGCGCGCGGCGCTGACCAGGTCGACCCCCTCGTCGGCCAGCGCCGCCCGCACCGCCTCCTCCGCCGTGCCCCGCTCCACTCCCTGCGCGAGCAGATCCCGCAGCAGACGCGCCGGCCCCCGGCGCAGCGCGTGGCTCGCGGCGTACTCGCGGGCGAAGCGCCGGTCCTCGAGCAGGCCGCGGGCCTCGAGTCGCGCCAGCGCGCCGTCCGCGGCCGCGGGGGGATGCTGCTTCTGGACGAGACGGCGCCGCAGGTCGGCGCGCGAGCGGGAACGGGTGGCGAGCAGGCGCACCGCGGCGCGGCACGCCGCCTCGAGGTCAGCGAGCGCCTGGAGTCGGTCGAACAGCGTGTCCGACAGGGCGTCCCCCACGCGCAGCGGCAGGCCGGCGAGCGCCTCGGCGGGGAGTGAAGCAAACCGCCCCCGATCCAGCTCGACCAGCCGGTAGCCCGGCTGGCGCGGATCGGGGGCGAGTCCGGTGAGGGTCGGCACCTACTCCTCGGGGGGTTGGGCCTCCTCGTCGCCCACGGCCACGGGGGCCTTCATGCCGAGATGCTCTTTCACCTTGGCTTCGATCTCGGCCGCCATCTCGGGGTGATCCTTGAGGTAGAGCTTGGCGTTCTCGCGGCCCTGGCCGATGCGCTCCTTGCCGTACGCGTACCAGGCGCCGGCCTTTTCGATGATCCCCGTCTCCGCGGCGATGTCCACGAGCAGCGACTCGTGGCTGATCCCCTCGTCGAACATGATGTCGAACTCGGCCTGGCGGAACGGCGGCGCCACCTTGTTCTTCACGACCTTCACGCGCGTGTGGTTGCCGATCACCACCTCGCGCTCCTTCACCGGCCCGATGCGCCGCATGTCGAGCCGCACCGAGGCGTAGAACTTGAGCGCCCGGCCGCCGGTAGTCGTCTCGGGATTGCCGAACATGATCCCGATCTTTTCCCGCAGCTGGTTGATGAACACGACGGCGGTGCGCGACCGGTTGATCGCCCCGGCGAGCTTGCGCAGCGCCTGGCTCATGAGCCGCGCCTGCAGCCCGGGCAGCGAGTCGCCCATCTCCCCCTCGATCTCGGCCTTGGGCACGAGCGCCGCGACCGAGTCCACCACCACCACGTCCACTGCTCCGGAGCGCACCAGGATCTCGCAGATCTCCAGCCCCTGCTCCCCCGTGTCGGGCTGGGACACGAGCAAGTTGTCCACGTCCACCCCGAGCTTCTTCGCGTACTCGACGTCGAGCGCGTGCTCGGCGTCGATGTAGGCCGCCGCGCCTCCCAGCCGCTGCGCGTTCGCCACCACGTGCAGCGCCAGCGTGGTCTTGCCGCTCGACTCGGGCCCGAAGATCTCGCTCACCCGGCCGCGCGGGATGCCCCCGATCCCGATCGCCGCGTCCAGGTTGATCGCCCCCGTGGGGATCGCTTCCACCCGCACCTGCGGCGAGTCGGCGCCCATCCGCATGATGGCGCCCTTGCCGCAGGTCTTCTCGATCTGGGTGATGGCGAGGTTGAGCGCCTTCTTGCGCTCCTCGGTGAGCCTGGGGGGTTCGGCGTTCGCAGCCATGATAGGCGTCCTCGACATGGGTCCAGGGCCTCCTCGAGTTGAGGCCCGAATATATACCGAAGGAGCGACTAGCGCCACCCGGGGCGAAACGCGTCCGCCAGATGCTCCAACTTCCCGTCCGTCAAAGCGATACAATCGAAGCGATAGACGTCCGACGGCCGGCCATAACGATCCACCCAGACCAACGCCGCCTTCACGAGCTCGCGCCGCTTGGCGCCCGTGACCGCCTCGAACGGGCTCCCGAACGCGTCCCCGCGTCTCGCCTTCACTTCGACGAATGCGACGAGACTTCCCTGCCGGACGATCAAGTCGATTTCCGTGTGGCCGACCCGAAACCGGTGCGCCACGATGTGCCACCCGCGGGAGAGAAGGTACTGGATCGCCTGCTGCTCGCCCGCGAGACCCCGCTTGTGCCGCTCGTCGGTCCACTCCGCCGGGTCGCTGCGCAGGCCGGTCTTCATGCCGGCAACCTAACGGCCTGGCCGGCGAATTTCAGAACCCAATTTCTCCCGACGGTGCCGTTTTCGCGCTTAAGACATCAGACATCAGACATCGGACGTCAGCGCTGAGGTCTGACGTCTGATGTCTGACGTCTAGCTTTTCCCGCAGATCTCATCCAGCTCCTCGAACCCGACCAGCACGTCTCGCGGCTTGCTGCCATTCGCTGGGCCGAGGATTCCGGCCTGCTCCAGCTGATCGATAATGCGCGCCGCCCGGCCGTAGCCGATGCTCATGCGCCGCTGCAACAGCGAGGTGGAGCCAAGCTGGTTCTGGATGCAGACCTCAGCGGCTTGCCGGAACAACGGGTCGCGGTCGCCTGCTCCCAGGCGCGCGTCCCCTCCGCCCTGATCTTCGTCCCCCCGGTCGACGGCGGCCATCTGCTGCTCCCACAGAGCCTTTCCTCGCTCCGCGCCGGCGACCTGCGGCGTGTGCTCGCGATACCAGTGCATGAGACCCTCCGTCTCGTCGGTCGCGATGAACGCCCCCTGGATGCGCATCAGCTCGCTCTTGGCGGGCGGCAGGAACAGCATGTCGCCGTTGCCGAGCAAGGTCTCGGCGCCGTTCTGGTCGAGAATCGTGCGGCTGTCGACCTTGGCCGACACGCGGAATGCGATCCGGCACGAGAAGTTCGCCTTGATCAGGCCGGTGATGACGTTCACTGAGGGGCGCTGGGTCGCGAGGATGAGGTGCAACCCGACCGCCCGTGCCTTCTGGGCGAGCAAGGCGAGCGGTGTTTCGACCTCGTGCTGGACGGTCATCATCAGATCCGCGAGCTCATCCACGATGAGGACCATGAAGGGCAGAACGCCACCCGTGTAGTCCGCGTCGAATGGCAACTCGGTCTGGACGCCGGCCTGCGTTGCCAGGGTCTCGCGCTGTCCCTTCAGCGGCTTTCCGTCCCGCACCTTCCGGTTGAAATCGACGATGTTCCTGGCGTGGTTGGCATGAAAGAGGTTGTAACGCCGCTCCATCTCGGCGAGCGCGCATTTGAACACCTTCGCCGCCTCGTGGTTGTTGGTGACCACAGGCTGCAACAGGTGCGGCAGCGCACCGTACATTGACAACTCCACCATCTTCGGATCGATCATCAGCAGGCGGAGCTCTTCGGGCGGATAGCGGTACAGCAGGCTCGTGATGATCGAGTTGATGCAGACCGATTTCCCCGAGCCGGTCGCGCCCGCGATCAGCAGGTGGGGCATTTTCGCGAGATCCGCGACGACGGGCTCGCCTTCGAGATTCTTCCCAAGGGCGATCGGCAAGATGCGATTCGCCCGATGGAATTCGTCGCCCTCTATCAGCTCTCGGGTGTGCACCATGCGCGGCATGGGGTTCGGCACCTCGATCCCGACCGCCGCCTTCCCGGGAATGGGCGCGACGATGCGGAGCGAGGGGGCGCGCATCGCGAGCGCCAGGTCGTCCGCGAGCGACGCGATGCGCCCGACCTTCACGCCGGGCCCCGGGGCCACCTCGTACTGCGTGACTACGGGACCGACGGTCCGCCCGGCGATCGCGCCCTCGACGCGGAACGTGTGCAGCGTCTCGATCAGCTTCTGCCCCATCTGCTCGATCTGCGCCAGTCCCGCCTCGCCGTCCTCGGGGGGCGCGGGATTCAACAAGTCAATCGGCGGGATCAGCACGCCTGCGGGAACGGGATGCGGGATGCGGGATGCGGGATGCGTCGGCTTCATCTTTCGGGCCTTGGCCGCCGTCAGCGCTGCGATCTTCCGCTCACGCTCGGCCTCGTCGAGCTCAACCAAGCGCGATGGCTGCACCGGTCTCTTCGCATCCCGCATCCCGCCTCTCGCATCCCGCTTCTCGCTTCCCGTCTCCCGGCTTCTCAAGACGACGAGCGGGTGCCACCCGACCGTGAGGATCCCGAGCGCCGACAGCGCGAACACGCCGACGAGCACGCCTCCAGCCGTGCCCACGGTGCGATGCACGGTGCGGGCCAGCATGGCCGGGAGCAGGCCGACAAGCTGCGCCGTGGGAGTCCAGGCTGCGGAGTCGCCGGGCACGCCCACCCCCGTGACGGTGCCGATGCCGTAGGGAACGAGCAGAATGAGCCCGGCGCCGAGCGCGGCCGCGCGGGCCGCGGACAGGCTGCCGAGCCGCTGGAATGCCGCGAGTGCCCAGCCGACCCCCATGGCCGGGACCAGCACCGATCCCACTCCGAACACCCGCCACAGCAGGCCCCCGACCCGCTCGCCCCAGCTCCCCGTGATCGGAAGGCGGAACAGCGTGAGGCCGAGGAACAGCCCCACGACCAGCGCGCCGATCCCGAGCAGCTCCCGGCGCGCCTTCGGGTTCACGTGATGCGCCGGTCGGCGTACACCGGAACGACGCCGAACCGGTCCGCCTGGGCGCTGAAGGCCACGTCACCTGCCAGGTCCGCCTCAGTGAGCTGGCGGCCGGCCTCTGAGTGCTCCAGCGCTTCCACCCAGGTGGTGAACTGCTGCGTCAGCGCCAGGGCGGCGGTGGCCGCGTCGTTCAGGGCGAGCTTGCGGAGCCCCTTGCGGATGGCCTTGATGAGCCGCCCCGCTGCGTAGGCGTCCTCGAGGGCGAACTGCTTCTCGCGGCCGGCGCAGACGATGATCAGCTCGCCGCGCTCGACCAGCACCGCGCGCGCCCGCGCGGCCAGGGCCTTGAAGTTCACCGGTGCGCCGACCAGCACCGGGGCGCCCCCCTGCGCCGCCACCAGCGCCGGCGTGCCGTTCGTGGTCGTGAGCACGAGCGTCTTGCCGGCGACGGCCGCCGGGGTCATCTCGACGGGCGAGTTCCCGAGCGCGAACCCTTCGATCTTCAGAGTTTTGCGCTCGCCCGCGAGCAGCACGCCGTCCTTTTCCAGGTTCGACGCCAGGCGCACCGCTTCCTCCGAGGTCGCCGCCGGGATCACGGCCTTGGCCCCGTTCGCGAGGGCCGTGATCACGCTGGTGGTGGCCCGCAGCACGTCGATGACGACGACGCCCCGGCCGGCGAGATCCCCCGCGTTCAGGCCGAGCGGCGTGAAGTAGACGGCGACGTTCATGCCGGGTTCTTGAGGAGTTGCGGCTCGCGCTCGAGGAACATCGTGTCCACCGTGCCGGCGATGAAGTCGGGGTGGCGCAGGACCCGGCCCAGGAAGGGGATCGTCGTCGTCACGCCTTCAATGATAAACGAGTCGAGCGCCTGCCGCATACGGGCGAGGGCCTCCGCACGCGTATTGCCGTGCACGATCACCTTGGCCAGCAGCGAGTCGTAGTAGGGCGGCACGGTGTACCCCGCGTAGATGTGCGTGTCCACGCGCACCCCGGGGCCGCCGGGAGGATGGTAGGCCGTGATCGTGCCCGGCGACGGCTGGAAGTTGCGCGCCGGGTCTTCCGCATTGACGCGGCACTCGATGGCATGGCCGCGCAGGCGGTGACCGTTCATCACGAACGACAGCGGCTCCCCGGCCGCAACGCGGATCTGCTCTTTCACCAGGTCGAAGTTCGTGCACATCTCGGTGACCGGGTGCTCGACCTGGATGCGGGTGTTCATCTCCATGAAGTAGTACGACCCGTCCTCGTCGAGCAGGAACTCGACGGTGCCGGCGCCGACGTAGCCGATCGCCTGGGCCAGCCGCACCGCCGCGTCGCCGATGTCCTCCCGCAGCGTCACGTCCACCGCCGGACTCGGCGCTTCCTCGATCAGCTTCTGGTGGCGGCGCTGGACCGAGCAGTCGCGCTCGCACAGATGCATCAGCTTCCCGTGCATGTCGCCCATGATCTGGATCTCGATGTGGCGCGGCCGGGACAGGTACTTCTCGATGTAGACCTCGTCCGACCCGAATGCCGCGAGCGCCTCCTGCTTGGCGAGGCCGAACGCCTGGGCGAACTGCTCCGTGTCGGGCGCGACCCGCATCCCCTTCCCGCCCCCGCCCGCCGCCGCCTTGATGATCACGGGAAACCCGAGCTTCTGGGCGACCTTGAGCCCCTCCTCCATCGACTCCACTGGCCCGGGAGAGCCGGGGACGGTGGGGACCTTGAGCTTCTGCGCGAGCTTGCGGGCTGCGGCCTTGTCGCCCATCTGACCGATCTGCTCGGCCGTGGGCCCGATGAAGGCGATGTTCGACGCCCGCACCGTGTTCGCGAACTCGGCGTTCTCCGCCAGGAAGCCGTAACCCGGGTGGATCGCGTCGGCGCCCGTGATCTCCGCCGCGGCGATGATGCGGGGAATGTTGAGGTAGCTGTCCCGCGCCGGCGGCCGCCCGACGCAGACGTCGTCCGCGGCGAAGCGCACGTGCAGGCACTCCCGGTCGGCCTCGGAGTACACGGCGACCGTTTCGATGTCCAGCTCCTTGCATGCGCGGATCACCCGCAGGGCGATCTCCCCGCGGTTCGCGATGAGCACCTTCTTGAACATCAGGGTGTAAGCTCGATCCCGGCGGGCGCGGTGCCGCCGAGCTTGCTCCCCTGCGAATCCACGCCCGACACCTTGAGCGCGAATTCGCTCGGGTTCGTGGCGTAGAAGATCGCGCTCTCGTAGCTGATGACGCCCGCCTGGTACCAGGCGAGCAGCGCCTGGTCGAAGGACTGCATGCCGTACTGCACCGACCCTTCGGCGATCAGGTCCGGAATGTTGAGCTGCTTGGACAGGTCCCGGATGTTGTCCTGGACCGCGGCCGTGTTGATCAGGATTTCCGACGCCGGGATGCGGCCCCGCCCGTCCTTGCGCGGCACCAGGCGCAGTGACACCACCGCCGAGAGGGCGGTGGACAAGAGGTGGCGGACCTCGTCGTGCTGGTGCGGCGGGAAGAACGAGATCACCCGGGTGATCGTCTGGGTGGCGTCCGTCGTGTGCAGCGTCGAGAACACGAGATGGCCCGTGTCGGCGGCCTTGAGCGCGGTGTCGAGCGTCTCGAGGTCCCGCACCTCGCCGATCAGGATCACGTCCGGCGCCTGCCGCAGCACGTGCCGCAGCGCCGCGTTGAACGACAGCGTGTCGTTCCCCACCTCGCGCTGTGAGATGTTCGCCAGGTTGTCGCGGTGCAGGAACTCGATCGGGTCCTCGATCGTGATGATGTTCACGCGCCGGTTCAGGTTGATGTGGTTCACCATCGCCGACAGGGCGGTGGACTTCCCCGAGCCCGTCACGCCGGTCACGAGCACCAAGCCGCGCGGCTTGAGGGCGATCTCCTCCAGCACCGGCGGCAGATTCAGCTCCTTGATCTGCTTGACCTCATAGGGAATCGACCGGAAGGCGAACGCGACCGTGCCGCGCTGCTGGTACACGTTGGTCCGGAACCGCCCCACACCCGGGACCCCGATCGCGAAGTCCGCCTCCTTGTGCTCGGCGAACTCCTTCACCTGCCGTGGCGTCATGATCTGCTCGGCGAGCGACTTCAGCTCCTCGGGCTTGAGCGGGGCCGTGTTGAGCGCGGCGAGCTCGCCGTTCACGCGAATCGTCGCGGGCCGGCCGACCTTGAGCAGGAGGTCCGACGCGTTGCGCTGGACCATCTGCGTGATCGCCTGTTTGAAGTTGAACGTCGGGGCGTTGCTGGAAGGGGCGTCAGCCATGTGGATCCACTCGGAAGAGAACCTGCCCGAACTCGACCGGTTGCACGTTCTCGACTGCCACCTCCCGCACCACGCCGGCGACCTCGGACTCGATTTCGTTCATGATCTTCATCGCTTCGATGATGCACACCACCTGCCCCGCGGCAACGCGGCTCCCCAGCTTGACGTACGGCTGGGCGCCGGGCTCGGGGGCGGAGTAAAACGTCCCCACCATGGGGGACTTGATCTCGAGCAGCTTGCTGGCTGGGGCGGCCGGGAGGGCGGCCCCTTCCCCGGGGGCCGTCGGGGCCAGGGGGGCGGCGCCCGGGGCCTGGGTGACCACGATGTGGCCGCCTCCGGCATTCGGCGAATGCCCGGCCTTCGACACCCGGACCGACGACCAGGTCCCGAACAGCCCCCGGCGAACCTCGATCGCGCCCAGCTCCGGAGCGTCCCTCAGGATCTGCACCAGCTGCGCGATGATGTCGAGATTCATAGGGGCAAATAGACTACCGGGTGAAGGTGTCCGTCAATCCAGCTCGACGAGCTCGCTGCGTCCGTCCGAGAGCAGTTCGGGTCCCGCGGCCGCCAGGTGCACGTCGTCCTCGATCCGCACGCCGCCCTGGCCCGCGAGGTACACACCCGGCTCGATCGTCACGACGGCGCCCACAGGCAGCGGATCTGCGTTGGTCTTCGCGAGCCGCGGCGCCTCGTGCACCTCGAGTCCGATGCCGTGGCCCAGTGAGTGTCCGAATGCGTCGCCGAAACCCCGCGCCGCGATCAGGTCGCGCGCCAGGGCATCCGCCTCGCGCCCGGCCATCCCCGCCCGCACGCCCGCGCGCGCCCGCCGCTGCGCCTCCTCCACCAGCGCGTACAGACTCCGCTGCCGCTCGGTCGCCCGCGCGCCCACGACCACGGTACGCGTGATGTCGGCGCAGTAGCCGTCCACCTGGGCGCCAAAGTCTAGCAGCAGCCAATCCCCGGCCGCCACGGTGCGACGGCTGGAGCGCGCGTGCGGCAGGGCGGTGCGCGGCCCCGACGCGACGATGGTCGGGAAGGGATGGCCCTCGCTCCCCAGGCGCCGCAGTGCCCCTTCCAGGAGCCCGGCGATCTCGAGCTCGGTCAGCCCCGGCCGCACGTGCCGCAGCGTGCCCGCGAGCGCCTCTCCCGCGAGCACCGCCGCGCTCTTGATCGCGGCCACTTCACCCGCATCCTTCCGCACGCGCAGCCGCTCGACCAGCTCCGTGGTCGGCTTCCAGCGCCACGGCTTGCCGCCTTCCGTCAGCCGCTCGGCGTCCTTCACCGTGAGCGCGTGCGCCTCGTACCCGACCGCCACCAGGGAGCCGAGCGTGGCCAACTCCTTGAAGAGCCGCTCCCACACGCTCGTGCTCTCGATCTCGACCCGCGCCACCGCCGCCGCTTCCGCGCGCGCCTGCTCATCGTAGCGGAAGTCGGTCACCAGCAGGAGGTCGGCCCGCGTCGCCGCCACCAGCGCCGCCGAGCCGCTGAAGCCCGTCAGATAACGGATGTTGGCGCGCGACGTGACCAGCACGCCATCCAGCCCCTCCGCCTCCAGCGCCCGCGCGAGCGCCTCGTGCCGCGCGTGCCGCGGATCAGCTCCCATGGCGGGACGCGAGATAACCGACCAGGCCCTCGAGTCCCAACCGATAGCTGTCCGCACCGAACCCCGCCACCACCCCGACCGCCGCGTCCGCGAGCAGGGAGCGGCGCCGCTCCGGCTCGCGCGCGAAGATGTTCGACAGGTGCACCTCCACGAACGGCAGGCGCACGGCCAGCAGCGCGTCCCGCACCGCGAAGCTCGTGTGCGTGAAGGCCGCGGCGTTGACGAGCGCCCCGTCGGCGCGACCTCGCAGCCCCTGGATCGCGTCGATCAGCTCACCCTCGTGGTTCGTCTGCGTCCAGCTGCACTCGACGCCGAGCGCGCGGGCCCGCTCGCGGGTCGACGCCTCGATTTCCGCCAGGGTGGCGCGACCGTAGATCTCCGGTTCGCGCTCTCCCAGCAGATTGAGGTTGGGGCCGTTCAGCACGGCGATGTGCACTAGGACTTGAGGCCCTTCAGCCAGGCCTGGAACTGGTCGAGGGCCGCCTCGTCCTCGACCGGCGGTCGACCCTTCCCACCGGAGGGCCGGCCCGGACCCTTGGCCAGTGGCTCACCACCACCCGCGCCCGCCGTCCCTTCGGCACCCCCACTGAAGAACTGGTCGAACGAGAAGCCCCCAGTGGCACTCCCTGGGCTCCCCGCAACGGCCCCCGCGGCCCCCGCGGCCCCCGCGGCCCCCGCGGCCCCCCCCGCCCCCGCGCCCCCCGCCTCCCCACCTCCGGGTTGCGGGGCGGCACTACCAGGGGGTGGCAGCGTCTCGGATCGTGAGGGTCTCGCCGTCTCCTCCCCGAAGACGGCATCGAGCGAGATCGTGTCGCTCGCCGGCCGCGTCGCTTCTCCCAGCACCGGCAGCTCCGGCTCCAGCGTCGCCGCGGCGAACGCCTGCTCGAGGGACGAAGCCTCTCCCCGCACCGGGCGCCGCACGAGAATACTCCGCAGGAACGCTTGCGCCGACTGACCGCTGCGAGCGGGAGGTGGCCCCTTCCCCATCAGTTGGTCCACCTTGGTCCGGAGCTTCACATCCCCAGGCCGTTGCGCCAGCAACGCCTGATAGACGCGCAAGCCATCCTCGGTGTGCCCCTGCTTGATGTACAGCTCCGCCATCGTCTCGGTCAGCACCGGCGCTGCCCGGGACAGCGCCGCCTGATCGGCCGCGCCGTCGTCATCCGACAGGACCACCGCGGCCGGTGTCGCCGCCTTGGGCGGGGGCGGGGGTGGGGGCGGGGGCGGGGATGGAGCAGGTCGCCGAGACGGAGCGGGTGGTGGCGGCGCCGCGGCACGTGGCCTCGCGGCAGGCATCACGTCCTCCGGCATGATGAGGGGGAGGTCCACTTGCGGCAGGTCCTCATCGGGCGACGTGCCGCTTTCGTACTGAGTCGGGGCGAGGCCCTCCACGTCCAGCTTCTGCGGCTTGAGGACGACGTCCTCCTGCACCTCCAACCCTTCCGCCTTCGCGGCGTCGTGCGCCACGGCATCGAACCCGATCGCACCGTCGAACGTCTCGATGTCGTTCGACGGCTTGGGCGCTGCGACAGGGAGCTCGGCCTCCGCCAGAGACCCGTGCTCTACGACGAAATCGGGTTTTGCAGGCGCAGCGGGAGCGGCGCTCGCGGGGCCCGCTGCCCGAGGGGCGGGGGGGGCGGCAACCTTGGGTGCAGCAGTGGAAGC
>Ga0209802_1001801_pt1 | contig 15402 bp, 14 predicted proteins | sample GraSoiAngelo_129_FD_185886 | JGI IMG/M metagenome (GOLD analysis project Ga0209802, IMG submission 185886) | Grasslands soil microbial communities from the Angelo Coastal Reserve, California, USA - 14_0927_12_40cm (SPAdes) (version 2) | ecosystem: Environmental > Terrestrial > Soil > Grasslands ... | reverse complement strand
GCGGGATCCCCGGATCCTGCGGCGGGTGCTCGATCGGTACATCCCGGTGGTCGCGGTGATTTCCGGGGCCTCGGTGGGCGCCCTGGCGGCGGGCGCCGACATGATCGGCACGGTGGGGAACGCCTCGGGCACCGGGGTCTTGCTCTCCGTGGGCATCATGATTCAGTTGTACGAGGCGATTGGGCGCGAGCAGATGATGGAGATGCACCCCGTCTTGCGGCAGTTCTTCGGCGCGACCGGATAACGATCGAGCGTCCGGTCGGGCATGGCGCCGGGTCGACCGAAGAATCGATTCTCACTGGGATTGACCTCCGAGGTCGTCGATTGCCTGTGCGCCATGTGTACACATACCGTTTATTTCCGACATCAGCGGCTAAAGGCGTCTCGCTGAGGAGGACCCCGGGCTGCCGGGGCGGAGTCGTTTGCCGATTCCAGCGGACGGAAGGGGCGCTCCAAAGCAACGGGTAACGAAGCCGAGTGGGGTGAAGCAGATGGAGGATGACTGGGAGGAGTACGAGGCCGACACGAGCGTCGATGAACTGTGGACCAAGCTGGAGAGCATTCGGAGGGCGGTTCCAGGCCGTCGCCCGATCGTGGGGAGGTCTCTCACACGCGGACTCAAGATCGCGATCGGGTTGGTCGTCATCGTGGTCGCGATGGGAGTCGCCGCCGCTGTAGTACTCTTCTCGCATTCCTTCAGTTACACCGCACCGAACCAGAAGCTGTCGTCGCCATGCTCCTCGCTCATCGCGACACCGAGCGGATCGACGATCGTGTTTGCCTGTTCATCGAATCCGGCGATGAGCGTCACCTCGGGGGCGACCGGTTCCGTGACGTATTCGGCGTTCAGCCCGACGCCTCCCGTGAGCATCTTGGACATTTATCTGATAGACACGTCCGTCACGCTAGGCGCGACCTGCGGCACGACGAGTAGCACCGGGAACGAGCCGGTCTCACTCGCCGAGGGAGGGGGCTCGGTGACGATTTCCCAGACGGCGGGCAACCTGAGGCCGAATCACAACTACAACTACTGCATGGATTTCGCGGTCCTTCCACCAACCTTCACGACGGGCGTGACCTGGTCCCAGTAGGACCGCGGTGGGAATCGACCTTCGGTCCGTCACGTCGGTGCCACACGCACCGTGAGCTGCTCGGACTCGCTGTCGTACCGCACCAGTTCCGCGTAGCGGCCCCAATAGACGAGGGCCTTGAAGACGTCCTCCGCTTGGTGGCTTCCGACACGATCGGCTAGGGCCTGGACCACTTCCTGGCGTCCGAGCGGGGTGCCCGCGTTCCGCGCCATGTCCATCACGAGGCGGAACGTTGGCAGGTCGTCGATGATCTCCCGGATGATCTTCTTGCGCTCGCGCACGCTCGCCATGAGGAGTTTGCGGCTCAGATCGGTGATCCGGATGTCCCCGTCTTCCACGGTCACGAGGCCGAGGAATTCGGCCGCGCCGAGAATCGGGCCTAAACGGTCGATGTCCATGTCGACTTCCCGAGCGATCGTCGCGGCGTCGGCCACGCCGCCGACCTCATCGACCGCCTCCACGAGTCCGAGAATCTGACCCACGGAAACCTTCGACATCGAGCGAAAGTCCGTCACAGGGGTCTCCCGTCCAACGCCGTCCCCGATATTTGACACTTCACCTGCGCCCCTCACACGATCAGCGAGTAGATTTCGTCGACCCAACCGTAAAACTCGGGGTCCTTCCGGTTTCGGGGTCGCGGCAAATCGATCTCCAGTTCGGCGACCATGCGCCCCGGTCGGCTCGACAGCACGATCACGCGGTCCGCCAAGTACACCGCTTCCTCGATGCTATGCGTCACCATGAGCACCGCCTCCGGTGGTAGGTCAGGATTCGACCATAACTGAAGGATTTCGTCCCGCAGGTTCTGGGCGGTCAGCGCGTCAAGCGACGAGAACGGCTCATCCATGCACAGAAGGAGCGGCTCAATCGCGAGGGCCCGTGCTATGCCAACCCGCTGCTTCATGCCCCCACTGAGCTCGCGAGGGTATGCATTCTCGAACCCGGTCAAACCAACCGCGTCGATGAATTTCTTCGCAACGGCCCGGCGTTTCGCGGGGTCTTCGTGCAGGGCTTCTAACCCGAGCTCGACGTTCTGGGCGACCGTCAGCCACGGGAACAGGGCAAAGGACTGGAAGACCATCGCGACCTGCGGATTGTCTGCGCGGATCGGATGTCCCTCGAACAGGACCTCCCCGGAGGTGGGCGTGTCAAGGCCGACAATGATTCGCAGGAGCGTCGATTTCCCGCAGCCCGACGGACCGACGACGCAGACGAAGTCGTGCTCCGCAAGTTCGAAGCGTATCCGGTCAAGGATCTTGAACTCCTTCCCGTTGTCGAAGTACGACTTCGAGACGTCCTTCACCTGCAAAAGGGGTTGGGCGTCGCCCATCAGACCTCCATCCTGTACTTCACCGCCGCACGCTTGTATATCGGGCGCCAGAGGAGTTTGTTTAGTATCAGGACGACAGCCGTCATCGTGAGGACCGTGAGGTAGCCCATGGCATAGTCGCCGGTCACGACGGTCGCCCCATACAAGGACGCCCCGAGGCCGGTCACCGAAAAGACCGATTGGCCGAACTGAAGATACTCCGCCACGATGAGGGCGTTCCACCCGGCCCCCCACGCCGTGATGCTCCCGGTGGCGAGAGAGGGTACGAGCGCGGGCAGCAGAAGTCGACGCCAGTAGGTTCGACCCCGTAACCCGAACCCGCGAGCAGCCTCGTCCAGGTCCCCTGGGATTGACCGCACCCCCGCAATCAGATTGAACAACAGATACCACTGCATCGCGAACAGCGATACGAGGTACGCCCCGATCTCTCCGGCGAAGTAGCCGCCCATCGTGACCACGACGGCGAACCCGATGATGAGGGGTTGGAGAGCCGTGGCGGGGATCGAAGCCGATATCTCGAACGCGGGAGTCACGAAGCGCGCGGCCCACTTACTCCGCCCCAACCACGCGGCGGCGGGGATGGTCCAGGCGAGGGCCGTCAGATAGGCTAAGAGGAGCCTTGAGAACGAAAAGGCCGCCGCGATTGGCAGGTCCCTCGCTCCCGGCGGTAAAGGTCGCTGGAAGAAGCCGACCAGCCCGATTAGTCCCGTCGCCACGACGATGACGAAGATGACTACGAACATGCCGATGTCGGCTCGTCGGACTGCCCGAATGACGCGTTGATGGCTGCTGTACACGCGGTCCAGTTTCGAAGAGGATCGGGCGTAGCCATCTAAGAGTGGTTGTATCCTCCGCGCGACTTCCCGGCGGAGGCGGGGGAAGCGAGGCAGCCACCGTAGGCGTTCATATGGGCTCGGAACGTGCAAGGACGGACGTTCTCCAGCGGCTGTCGTCTCGATCCGGAACCGCTCGGACCAGACGCTCGTTGGGCGCCAAAGGAAGATATCCAGTAGGAGGACAACGGTGGCGAGGGCGGCGATTCCGATTGCGATTCCACCGAGGTCCCCTCGCTGCCCAGCGAGATAGATGAAGGAGCCGAGCCCTGGTCGGATGTAGCTCGCTCGAGGCGTCGTGATGATTTCGCTCGCGACGAGGAAGAACCAACCGTTTGTCCACGACAAAATCGAGTTGTAGACGAGTTTCGGGACCATCGCGGGGAACGCAAGGAGACGGAATCGCAGCCAGCCGTGAAGGCCGAAGCCGCGCGCCGCTTGGTCAAGATCCTGAGGAAGCGTCGTGATTGATTCGTAGACGCCGAAGGCCATGTTCCAAGCCATGCTCGTGAAAATCAGGAACACGGCCGCGGTTTCAATCCCGACGGGGTCGCCGAGCGGGCCGTTGACGAAGAAGAGTAGGACGAACGGGAAGAAGCCGAGGATCGGGATGGACTGGAGGATGTCCATGACGGGGAGCATGACAGTCGCCGCGCGGCGATTTGTCGCGGCCGTGTGACCGTACGAGATCGCGAAGAGTAGTGACAGAAGGTACGCGGCGACCATCCGCAAGACGGAGAAGAGCGCTAGAATCGGAAGCGTCGCCGCAGCGCGCGCGGCATCGGGGAACTCGATCGCAGTTCCGATTCCGATCACGATTAGGGCGACCGCGAGGATCCGGAGGCGCCCGCGGAGGCCGCGCATCTCGCCCGCAAAGGACGGGGGCTATATACGGGTTGTCGAGAGCCCTTCAGACGCCGGCGAGGAGCCGCGAAAGGATCGCCTTCTGCGCGTGCAGACGGTTTTCCGCTTGATCAAGGACAATCGACTGGGGCCCATCGATTACCTCGTCCGTGATCTCCAGACCGCGATGCGCCGGCAGGCAGTGCATGACGACCGCGTCCTTCTTCGCGTCGTCAAGGAGCTTCGAGTTGACTTGGTACGGCTGGAACACCTTCTCGCGTTGCTCCTTCTCTTTTTCCTGGCCCATCGAGACCCAAACGTCGGTGTACACGACATCGGCCCGTTGCACGGCGGCAACGGGATCATCGACGACGTGAATCTTGGATCCGCGGTCCTTCGCGATGCGCCGCGCCGACACGAGGATTTCGGCGTCAGGCTCGTAACCGCCGGGACAGGCCGCGGTCATGTCCATGCCGACAATTGCGGCGCCGAGGAGAAGCGAATTGCATACGTTGTTGCCGTCCCCGACGTAGGCGAATTTCAGCCCCTTGAACGAGCGCCTGTGCTCCAAGATCGTGAAGAGATCCGCGATGACTTGGCAGGGGTGTTCCTTGTCATCGAGGCCGTTGATCACCGGCACACTCGCATTCCGGGCGAGTTCGAGGACGTTCTCTCTCCGGAACGCCCGATACATGATGCCGTCCACATAGCGGCTCAGCACCCGCGCGGTGTCGGCGATCGTCTCGCCCCGTCCGATTTGCAGGTCGTTCGGGCTCAGGAAGAGGGCGTGACCGCCGAGCTGGGTCATCCCGACCTCGAACGACACCCGCGTCCGGGTCGAGGCCTTCTCGAAAATCATTGCGAGGCTCTTGCCCCGGAGCGGCTCGTACGGCTCCCCCGCCTTCGTGCGGTTCTTGATGCTCGCCGCGAGTTCGAGGAGGCCCACCAGATCTTCCTTCATGTCGAGGATCGAGACGAGATCGCGCTTGGTGCCCATGGACGGTCAGACCATCCGAAGATTCGTACAAAACCCTTGTGCATCCTCCGGCGTCGGAGGCATCAAATAAGCTTGCTCGAATGAGGGACCGTGGAGCCGAAACCCTCGAGGGTGGCCGAACGTCGCCGGGTACAAGAACAGGTGGCTGTACGAAAGAGAAAGACGAGCATCCTTGCCGGCATCCTCGGGCTGGTCCTTCTGTTTGCGGGGAGCATCGGCGTCCTCATCGCGCCGTCGAGTGCCCTCGTCTTGATCGTCGTGATGGGCACCGGAATCGTGCTCCTGCTTGTCGCGTTCTTCCTGGTGCGAGGCTCAATCGCCGCGTTACCCGGAAAGTCCCGAGACAACTGAGGCCTGCGTCGGATTAGTTTTGTCGCGTGACGACGGAACGGAGGACAGCCTTCCCTGCCTTCGACGTCGGCCGCGGTCGCTTGTGGAACAGCTCGGAGAAGAGCTCCTCACCCCTCGCGCCCAGCCGATACGAAGTGACTTGCCTCCCGTCCCGCTCGTAGGTGACGTCGACGACTCCGGCGGCCTTCAAGACGCCCATGTGATACGCGAGCAAACCGCTCTCGATCCGAATGCGCCTTGCGATTTCGTTGAACGGCACCCCGGGAGATTCGTGAATCAGCCGGAACGCCCGCAGCCGAATCGGATTGTCAAGGGCCGTATACGCTTTCAGACGGTCGAGGACCTCGAGATCCATCTCCTCACGGTCGGCCAGCTTCTTCATGAATCAGCGATATTCTATGTGGTATAAATATATTTACTTAGTAATGTTCAACGGTCTGAAGGCCTTGATCTCCCGATGACGTTCGACGAGCATCGGGATGAGGGCCTTGGCCGAAGGCACGGGCGCTTGCCGTCCTCCATCCACAGGGTAGACGTGACCATGTCGGACGAGATGGGTCAGATACAGGTCGGTGAGGTAGCTGCCCGGAGGGCTGTGGACCGGGTGGTATTCCGGTCGGACCAGGACTCGGAGCTTTGGGGCGATCTTGGGATTGGACGAGAATTGGCCAAACTCCGCGGCTGCGCCCCACGACTCGATGCTCAGGAACACAAGATCCATGTCGCTCCGTTCGAGGACGTCAACTTCGAGCACCGAAGGACCGATCTCGACGGGAAAATCGTCCTCGGGCACGAGAGCGACGATTCCTCGACGCGCCAGGACATGCGCGACATCTCGTCGCTCGTCAAGTCCCCGTCCCGAAGAGCCCAACAGAATGACGACGAGTCCCGACCGCTGGAGACGTTGCTCTGCCTCTCTGCGGATCCGGTGAACGCGTCGGACCGTGTTTACCTTGGACAAGGCTTCCCTCGACTCCATCATGTGTCGCGCGGCTAGTTGAGCACCGACACGAGGGGTGTGTGAAACAACTCCGGCTCGGCGTGCTCCGTCGCGGCCGGTCGAGCAAAATACTATATTCCTCTCCTCGGTTGGGCGGCGTGCGGCCGGGATGGGCTAGCCTGGTTATGCTAGGGGGCTGTGGATCCCTTGACGCGAGTTCAAATCTCGCTCCCGGCCCTCGCGTCCGGGTCGCTCCTTCCCTTTCTGATTCTCTCGTCCCGAGAATTGCGGCATATTCATGACCCGCGGCGTCCGCATTACGGATGAGTGCGAGCCTGGTGAACGTCGTCGTGTTCGGAGCCACCGGTGACACGGGCCGATGGATCACGGATCGAGCCGTGCAGGCCGGTCACGACGTCACCGCACTCGTCCGCGATCCGGGCCGGATGCGCGTTGTCCACGATCGAGTGAAGATTGTTAGGGGCGATGTCCTCGACGCGGCCTCGGTGGATGGCGCGGTCGCGGGCAAGGATGCCGTTCTCAGCGCGCTGGGAAGCACCGCCCGGAATCCGGCGCCCGTCCTTTCGACCGGGGTTCGACACATCCTCGACGCCATGGAGAGACATCGGGTTCAGCGGATCGTGGCGCTCTCCGCCGCCGGTGCGTTGGGCGAGTCGGCGGGATTCCTGTTCGGGAATATGGGCCTACGAATCTTTCGAATGTGGCTGCCCGAAGTCTACCGGGAACATCGCAAGATGCTCGAAGAACTTCAGCGAAGGGGCATGGATTGGACCGCGGTGAGGGCCGTCTTACTGACTAACGCATCCCCGAAAGGTCGCTACCGGGTCGTCGTCGAGGGGATCCCCCGGTGGGGATTCCGAATTTCCCGCGCCGATGTGGCGGACTTCATGGTTCGGCAATTGCCGAGCGACGAGTTTGTCCGCAAGATGCCCGCAATCGCGTACTGATCGGCTCCGAGGGAGACTCGGTCGCCGCGGGTGCGCGCACACGACCGCATGCTTTTATAAGGCTGGCCAGATAGGTCGATTGCTTCTCGAGGCGAGGAAGAAGTCTCGCGGGGCCCGATTCCCCGGGAAGGGGCTGCGATGATCAAGCAGGCGGAGAAGTCGTACGCTCCACTAGAGGTGGAGAGGCAAGTCCAGGAATTCTGGGGCCGGACGAAGGCCTACCAGAAAACGGTCGCGGCGCGGGAGAAAGGGGAAGACTTCTATTTCGGCGACGGGCCGCCGTACACGACCGGATCCATTCATCTCGGTCAGGTCCTGAACAAGACGATCAAGGATCTCGTCGTCCGCTACCATCGGATGCGGGGCTACCACGTCCGGGACCAGCCGGGCTACGACATGCACGGCCTTCCGATCGAGGTCCAGGTCGAGAAGACCCTCGGCATCACGAACAAGAAGGAGATCGAGGAGCTCGGCATCGAGAAGTTCGTGAACACATGCCGTACCTTCGCCTCGGATCTCCTGAAGAAGATGACGGCGCAGTTCCAGTCGCTCGGCATCTGGCTCGACTGGGACCGCCCGTACATGACGATCCGCAATGAGTTCATCGAGGCGGCTTGGTGGACCCTGAAACACGCCCACGAGCGCGAGTGGATCTACGAGGCGTTGCGATCGATCCAGTGGTGTTCGCGGTGCGAGACGGCCCTCGCGGATGCCGAAGTCGAGTATGCCGACGAAACGGATCCGTCGATCTACGTCAAGTTCCGCGTCGCACGCAAGCCGAACGAATCCCTCCTGATTTGGACGACGACTCCGTGGACCCTTCCCGGGAACCTCGCGATTGCCGTGCACCCCGACTTCCGATATGCGAAAGTCCAGGTTGCCTACGGGAAGAAGCCGGAATACATCTGGGTCATGGAGAGCGCGGTGCCGGACATCATGGCCCGCGGCGGTGTCACCAAATATTCCGTCGTCGAGACGAAGAAGGGGAGCGACCTAGTCGGGCTCGCCTACCTCCATCCTCTCCGGACGAAGCTCCCGTACCAGAAAGGCGTGAAAGGGGAGTGGGTCCACAAGGTGGTCTCCTCCGAAACGGTCGTGGCCGAGTACACCGGGCTCGTCCACTCCGCCCCCGGCCACGGTCCCGAGGACTTCGAACTTGGCCAGAAACTTGGCATGCCCGCGTTCTCTCCCGTGGACGCCCGAGGCCACTTCACCGACGACGCCGGGACGTACGCGGGGCAGAGCGTGAGGGAAGCGAATCCTCGGATCGTCGCGGACCTCGGTACCGCACATGCGCTGTTCACGGAGGAGACGATCGTCCACGCGTACGGTCACTGCTGGCGGTGCAAGACGCCGATCCTGTTTCGGGCGACCGTCCAATGGTTCCTCAAGGTGACCGAATTCAAACCGAAGATGGTCGAGGAGGTCGAGCGGGTGACGTGGTTCCCGGACTGGGCCGGAGCGGCCCGACAGCTCGATTGGACCAGCAACCTCCGTGATTGGTGCATCTCGCGGCAGCGCTACTGGGGCATCCCGCTCCCGATCTGGCGGTGCTCCAAGTGCACGCACTGGACGGTCGTCGGATCGGCCGACGCCTTGCGGAAGGCAACGGGCTACGTGGACGGGATGGACCTCCACCGGCCCGGCATCGACCGCGTCGTCCTGCCATGCGAGAAGTGCGACGGCGAAATGCGCCGAGTGCCCGACACGGTCGACGTGTGGTTCGACAGCGGGGTCTCGAGCTGGGCGAGCCTCGGCTATCCGGCCCGCGAGGACGAGTTCCGCCGCTGGTGGCCCCAGGATTGGATCGTCGAGGGCCCGGACCAGACCCGCGGTTGGTTCAGCTCCCAACTCGCGGCCGGCGTCGTGGCGTTCGACCGGGCCCCGTACGACCAGGTGCTCATGCACGGCTGGGTGAACGGCCCGGATGGCCGGCAGATGCACAAGTCCCTCGGGAATTATATCGAGCCGGAGACCGTCATCAGCAAGTTCGGCGTCGATCCGTTGCGATTCTACGTCATCGCGGTGAACGCGCCGTGGGACGACATCACGTTCCAGGAGGAAGGCGTCCGGAACGCGCACCGCACGTTGAACATCCTGTGGAACGTGCTCCGATTTGCGACGACCTACATGGTCCTGGACCGCTTCGATCCCTTGGCGGCGGATCTTGCCTCCGTCGACGGCCACCTACGCCCGGAGGACCGCTGGCTCCTGTCGCGGCTCGAGGGTCTCAAGAAGACCGTGAATGCGGAGATGACGACGTACAACCTGCACCGCGCGGCCCGTGCGGTCGAGTCGTTCATCCTCGACGACCTCTCACGCTGGTACGTGAAACTGGTCCGCGGACGTACCTGGACGGAGACGGACGACCGGGACAAGCTGGCCGCCTATCACGTGCTCTTCGAAGCCCTGAGCACGCTGGCCCTCCTCCTCGCCCCGCTCACGCCGCACATCGCAGAGGCGATCTACCAACGTCTCGATGGACGAAAGCTCAGCGTCCACATGCTCGACTGGCCCGCGGTCCGCGAGCCGCGCCTCCGACCGGAGCTGGAGCGGTCCATGGCGATCGTCCAGGAGCTCGTGGAAGTCGTCTCCAAGGAACGGCAGAAGGGAGGGCGCAAACTCCGTTGGCCTCTGAAGATGATCGCGGTTCGGACGGCGACTCGCGACGCGGCCGAGGCGCTCGCCACCCTTCGAAGCATTTTCTTGGATCAGGTGAACGCAAAGGACCTCGCGATCTTGAGATCGACGGACGATTTTCCTGGAACGCACGTCGTGGCGAACCCGGATCCCGCCGCGATCGGGAAGACCTACAAGGCTCTCGCGCCGAAGATCATCAAGCTCCTCGCAGCCCGGCCTCCGGAGGAGATTCGGAAGGCCCTCGAGCGCGGGCCCTACGCGCTCCAGGTAGATGGGCAAACGTTCTCGATCGAACCTGAGATGGTGCATCTCGAGAAAGGGCTCCCCGCGGACGTCGCTCGAGTCGAAACGCCTCATGGGGAGGTCTATCTCGACCTTCGCGTGACGCCGGAGCTGCTGGCCGAGGCGTACGCGCGGGAATTGATCCGCCGCATCCAGCAGATGCGGAAAGACTTGGATCTCGACGTGGACGACTTCATCGCGACGGTCATCAAGACGGACAAGGAATTCGCGGCCAGCCTCGATTCACAGAAGGCTTTCATCGCGCGCGAGACCCGGTCCCGCAGCCTCGCGTTCACGGACAAGCCGGTCGAGTCCGAGCATGTCGTCGAGTGGAAGGATGTCGATGGCCACGCTGTGACGATCGGCGTGACGCCGCTCCACCTCTCCGAGGCGATTCGCGAGTTCACGCGGGTTCCAGGCATCACGGTGCAGAAGGCGATGGCCCTCTTCGACGCCGGCTACAAGAGCCTGGCGACGCTCCGCGCGGCGACGAAACAGGAGCTGGCGGCCGTCGACGGGCTCACCCCGGGCGACATCGATCGGATCTTCGAGTTCCTCGCCTCACCGGAGAAGGTCGAGTCCGTCTGTCGCATCTGCCAAGCCTCGGTTCCGTCCGGGACGCGGCGTTGTCCTCGATGCGGGGAGGCGATGACGACCGAAGCCACGCCGTGCCCTCGATGCAACTCGGCGATTCCGCCAGGGGCCGACGCGTGCCCGGTGTGCGGCTTCGCGTTGTCGGTCCAGACGCCTCCCGGGACGCCATCCCGCGTGCCCTGCGTCGTGTGCGGAGAGCTCATTCCCGTCGGCTCTTCCGAGTGCCCGTCGTGCGGAGCACCGCAGACGCTCCGTGCCAGTACGGTCTCGAGTGGCGTCCCCGGGGAGGCGCCTCCTCCTCTCCTGAAGGACTCCTCCTCGTACCTCGTCCGGGAGGCGACGCCGGAGGAGGCGTACCGGCTGTTCCTGATTGCGCAAAAGGCCGGGAAGAAAGGACTCGTCATCACGCGGCTGTTCCCACAGAAAGTTCGGGAACGCTTCGGCCTTTCGGACCTCCCGATCCTGTGGCTCAGCAACGTGGGGAAAGAGAGCACGATCCGGCCGAAAGACCTCGAGAAGCTGTCCTTGGCCGCGGAACAGTTCCTCTCCCGCGAGAGCGGGGTCGTCCTCTTGGACGCCGTCGAATACCTGGTGACGAACAACAACTTCCTGACGGTCCTGCGCCTCGTGCAGTCGATCCGAGACCAGGTGGCCGTGAGCAACGGGGTTTTCCTCCTGTCCGTCAATCCGTCGACCCTCGACGCCCACCAGATGACGTTGCTGGAGCGCGAGGTGGATCGGGTGATCGACGCCACGACGGGATCCAGCGCACCGGGCTCCGGATGAGCGTCCCCGGCTCACACGGGAGGCCCGAGGACGGCAGCGACGACGTCCGGGAGACGCGGAACGGTTTCGAAGCGATGCAACTCCTCCGGACGAATCCACCGATGCTCCACATTTTCCCAGTCGAGACGCACCGCTCGGCTCGGGGCGTCGAAGAGGAACGGATGGACGATGTACATCGTCGCCCCGTCGCGCGCGAGGACCGGATCCCCGGCTGAGCGGAACACGATTCCGCGAAGGCCGGTCTCTTCACGGACCTCTACGATCGCCCGATGTTGGGGATCCTCGCGGCCTTCGATGTGTCCCGAAATGGCGGACCAGCGTCCTTGGAAGGTGCCGACTTTCTCGCTGCGACGAACGATCAGGATGCGTCCTCGGTTCCGGAGGATCGCCGTGACGACGCGCTTTGCTTTCACGTCCGGGAGCTCGAGCGAACCTCGATCCGCGTCGACGACGATTCGATCTCCCGTGAGCAGACCGCCGACATCCACGCGATCCAGCATCGGAATCCCCGCGAGGGTCGCGCCGACCGCGACGACGGCGTCTGCTCGTCGATTCAAGATCGCGGCGGGACCGTGAGCCCTTTTCGCGAGGCCGTAGAGAACGTACGAGCCCACCGTGCTTCCTTTCCCCGTGGGGAATGCGAAGACGCGGCCTTCGAGCCGTTCTCCCGCGAAGCCCGTCGTGGCATCAAGGATCGTTCCGTTGGCCGGATCCACGCCGCCGACGAACGAGAAGGGGGCCGCCGAAGCGATCGCTGTGCCGGACGCCCGGCCGGGAACGATTCCGCGCGCGCGAATTCTCATGTGTACCGCTCCAGCAGAGCCTCCACGTCGTCGAAGATGACTTTCTGTTTGCACAGGCTCGGGAGGTAGTACGCCCCTTTCCCCGAAGGCGTGGCGACCGTGCCAAACCGGTGTTCGAGAAGAGTGACCTCCAGGCAAGTGTCCGCAAGGACACGACCACCGTGCCGTTCGATGATGCCAACGGCTTCCGGATTCGCATCGCGCACGATCCGGCTCGTGAAGACCCAGACCGGGATGCGCGGCGGCGTGCGGTCGATGAGTCGCGCAATCGTCTGCAATTCGTTCGCGGAGAGTTGTGGGGACCCAAGGCCGATGAGATCCGCCTCCGTGCCGTCGCTGTGCGCTCGTTTCGCGGTCGTGAGATCATCGCGGGTGATCGCGATCGACTTGAGGCCCTTCAAACGCGCTCCGTGGGCCTCCGGCGTCACGCGTTCCATGTGGAACATTCCGCACGCGCCGGACGACGCGAGCGCCGCTCCCAACCACTTGAGGTCTTCCTCCGTGCCGCGAAAGCCCTGGAAGAAAGGGAGTCCGTCGCCCACTCGCTCGCCGGCGACGAGCCCGATCAAGGAGTAGTCGATGCCGCGCGGTTTCGTGCGGACATTGACGATGACGGTCGGCTCTCGTCCTCCATCCACGTGGAGGCCATACTCAGGCGTCGCTCCAACAATGGCCGCTGCGAGGGCCGCGGGACCGCCCTCCCGGTTCGTCCGCGCGCCTAGGACTGAGTTGGCGAAGCAGACGGCACTCGATTCCGCCCAGGCGACGTGCTCGCCGAAGGCCGGTCGGGCCCCCAGGAGGTATGGGGTGCACGAGAAGCTCGGTCGGACTGCCATCGTCTCGTAGGCGCGAGCGATGCGAGCTTGTTTCTCCGCGAATTCGGGCGGAATTCCCAGCGCTTGCCACTGAGCCAGATCCGTCCCGAGTGGATTCACCGTCGTGGGCACCGACACCCGCGCGGTTTGCGCGAAGTCCTCAAGGAACTCGAGACCGGGGTCACCGATCATCTTGTACGACGCGCCGGACACGTGCGCTGAGGTGATCGGCACGAGCCGCGGTGCTTGGGCGAGGCGGCCCACCGTGAGGAGGATTCCCATCGCCTTGCGCTGCGCGTCCGTGCCTTCGTCCAGCAAGTGACGCTCCGCCCGCGTGAGTCGCATTCACGGCGCCTCCGCGAGGATCGAGTGAGCGACCCGCCGGGCCTCCGCCGGCTTCGCGGGATAGGCGATGAGCTTCAATCGCACGTCGATCGGATCCGAATCCTTCGCGAGCTCCAGGCGTTCCTGGTACGCGGCCTGCTTGTCGAGCCGGAAATGCAGGACGCCGTCCTCGTCCAAGCGCGCCTCCACGTCCCTTGCGATGGCCGCCGGAACTCCGGCCGCGGACCAGCGTCCCCAGACCGCTCGGATTCGCGGGCGCTTCTCGACCCGGCGGGTGAGCCGGACCAACGGATTCCCGAAGTGGCCTTCGAGTTCCTCCTGAGACGTTTCGCCTTCCGGAACGGCGAAGAGGAGGGCCGCGGCCACCCGTTCTTCCTCTTCCGTTGCGTGACAGTAGGTGCGGGCCTCAATGCGGCGGATCGGCAGTTCAGCCATGGAGCCGCTCCAGGGCTGCTCGAGCCTGCCGCCGGAACTCCTCCAGACTCGATTCGTTCACGAGCATGACGTCGGCCGTCGCGATGACGTCGCCAAGTCCCCAGCTCAGCTCGCGGAGGTCCCGCGCTTGAACCGCCTCAATCGTCAAAGCGTCGTCCGATCGCTTACGTCGCAGCATCCGTTCGTGCCGCGTCTTCGGGGACGCATGGACCGCGATGACCACGAGCCCCTCGCCGAACGCCTTTCGGAACACCTCGAGTTCTACCCGACCGCGGAGGCCTTCGACGACGACACGATCCCCGTAGATTCGCGGCAGCGTGCGCTCCGCCCAGATTCCGAATCCGTGGGCCTCACGCTCTGCCTGGGCCATCCCGCCGACCGCGGCATCCGTGATGGGGAGGCCTCGGCGTTGGGCTACTTCGCGTACCACGTCCCCCATTCGAACGATCGAGAGGCCGAGATCCTTCGCCACCACCAGGACTTCTTCCTTCCCGCAACCCGGCATGCCGGTGACGCAGATGACCCTCACGAGGGGCGAGGAATCGGACGCCCGCCTTAAGCGTTTCTTGCGGGACGGTCTCGTCCGAAGATACGTCGCCCGCCACGGGACCGGTGTCTGTCAATGTGTTTACCCCCGCTTGCTTCAGCGCTAAACCTATCCTTTATCTCACGGACGGGCATGGAACGCCCATGTGGAGGCGATTCACGCCCCGCGCCGTCGCGGCCATCTCCGTCGCTTTCTTCTTGCTCGTCTTCGGTCCTCTGCAAGGAACGCCCTCGGACGCTCCGACTGGCCATGCCGCCACGTCCGTAGGGGAGGCTGCGACGAACGTCGGCGAGCTGTCGATACAACCGCTCGCGGTCTCGGCCCTTTCGGAACCGTACAGCATCTTCAATTTCAAGAACGTGGGCTCGTCTGTTGTCGACCCGGGGACCGGTTACCTGTACGTTTCAAACAACGAAGGCTCGTCGCTAGGGTCGAGGCGCACCACAATTTTCGATCCCGTGCGGTCCTCGGTGGTGGGCTTCATCGAAGGCGTGGCAGGGCCAATGGTTTTCGACTCTGCCCACGGCGAGCTCGTGGTCCTCCAGGACGACGGGGCCGTGTTCGTGAACACGAGCACGGATCAGGTCGTCGCCAGCGTGTTCGGGCTGGCCCCGGAGGGATGGAGGCACCCCGTCATCGCCCTTGACCCAGTCGAAGGTCTCGTCTACGCCGCGAACAACTTCCAATCCAATGGTCCGATTTGGCTCGGGAGCACGATCCACGTCTTGAGTGTGCGGCTCCACGCGGCGGTCGCCCAGATCAATGGACTCTGGTGGACGTCCGGGATCGCCTTCGACGCCCA
>Ga0209802_1001800_pt1 | contig 15402 bp, 10 predicted proteins | sample GraSoiAngelo_129_FD_185886 | JGI IMG/M metagenome (GOLD analysis project Ga0209802, IMG submission 185886) | Grasslands soil microbial communities from the Angelo Coastal Reserve, California, USA - 14_0927_12_40cm (SPAdes) (version 2) | ecosystem: Environmental > Terrestrial > Soil > Grasslands ... | reverse complement strand
CACGTTTTCGTCGCCCATAGTGGTGTTGATCATGAGGTGATAGAGGGAACGTGTGGGCCAGTCGGCATCGAAGTAATGCTTCACATACGCGATGCGATCGCGGTCTACGCTTTCTACCAGCTCCTCGGCCTCGTGCTTACTCTTTCCTAATTCACGCAGCCGCCGAATTTTCTCTGCGGTGGGCGCGTATACAAAGAGGCGAAAAGTATCCTCGCGCTCTCTCAAGAAATAGGGAGCGCCACGGCCCACGACGACCGCCTGGCCTTGCTCGGCAATTCTTTCCATAATTTGTTGCATGGTTGAGACCATGCAGTCTGCGTCAAAAGTTTGCGCGTCGGTAAGCAGCGCACGCGGCTCATAACTGCCACGCCAGAATGCCTTCGCCAAACGGTGCAGTCTGCCGTCCAGTCGTTCTTCACAGCGCTCGACAGCCGAGCAATCCACCTTGGCTATCCGAGCAATTTCCTGGGTCAAAGCCTGGTCCCAGAGTTTCCAACTGAGCCTATCGGCAATTTGGGTAGCAATGGCGCCCCCCCCACTGCCAAATTCTCGTTCGACGGTGATGATGCGGAAAGTGCTCATCGGATCCAAACTTTGGACTCGCACGACATTCCCGGACGCAAGTCGTGACCTTTCGTCTCCCCCGGCTCGAACACTATCTTAACCGGAATGCGCTGCACTACCTTCACGTAGTTGCCGGTGGCGTTCTCCGGCGGGAGCAAGCTGAAGCGAGCGCCGCTGGCGCCGGCAATGCTGTCCACGTGACCTTTGTAGGTCTTGCCGGTCGCATCCACTGAGATGGTGGCCCTCTGACCAACTCTCATTTTCCGAAGTTGCGTCTCCTTGTAGTTCGCAGTCACCCAAAGGTCTTCGAGCGGAATTATCTTCATGAGTTCCTGACCAGGTTGCACATTCTGGCCAACTTCAACCGTTCGGTTGCTGACTACTCCAGTGACAGGAGCAACAACCTTTGTGTATTGCAGGTTGAGCTGGGCCTGCTCCAGGTCGGCCTTCTTTCTTGCGACATTCGCCTGGGCCGATTGAGAACGCGAGCGCATGACCGCCATTTGCTGCGGGGCAGTATGGGCCGACTGCAATCCGGCTTGAGCCTGGGCCAACTTGCCTTCCGCCTGGGTAACCTGCTGTTCTGCGGCATTAGCAGCAGCGCGAGCGGCCTCAACCGCCGCGGCACTCGCCCTCGCGTTCGCCACTGCCTGGTCGTATTGCTGAAGTGAAATCTCCTGCTTGTCCACGAGCTGTTTGTAACGCGCCAGATCGTTTTGAGCTTTGGCATTGTTGGCTTCGGCTTGTTGCAGCTGAGCTTTGGCGGCCATGAACTGTTGCTTGGCAGCATTAATACCGGCGCGGGCGTTTTCCACGTCCGCTTGGGAACTGCTAAGTTGGCTGGTAGTGCTGATAGAGGTCATGGGCACATTTTCCGTGGCGGCGTGGGCGGCGGCTTGTGCATCCTCATAATCAGCCCGTGCACGATCGACTGCAAGCTGGTAGTCGGTCGGATCAATCTCGACCAGCACTGTGCCCGCTTGTACATATTGATTGTCGGTCACATTCAATTTGGCGACATGGCCGGAAATACGAGCGCTGATGGAGTTAACGTGGCCGTCAATCTGAGCGTCATCAGTGGACTCATAGCTGCTGAAATAACGCCACAACAGCAGGGCGGCAACCACGACGATCAGGCTTCCGATCACGACGCCCAGTCTGACCCGTGGATTGTTCCAGGCGGATCGCCTGAGGCGAAAATCTCTAATCGGGGTCGTGGTGCGGGCCGGGCTGTCTCTCTCCTCGATTCGTTCTTCCGGCAGAGTCTTAGTGGTCTGCTCCATGTCTACTTGCCTTTCAGATATTGCTTTACGCCTTGTTCCGCGTAGCCGATGGCTCGAGCGTAAGAAACTTTTGCCAGATTGTGCGCGTAGAGACTGGATATGTAATTGTCGTTCGCGCTGGCAAGCGCCTCCTGCGCCTGAATGACTTCGAGATTATCCACGACTCCGGCAGCAAAGCGATCCTGAGCCTGGGTAAGAGTCTGCTGGGCCAGGTCAACGGAACTGCGTGCAACTTCCACCTGGTCGGCGGCGGCCGCAAGATCAAGCAGCGAAGTGCGAACCTCATTATCTATGCGTCCGCGAAGATCGTCCAATTTCGATCGCTGCTGGCGGAGCGTGGCCTCGGATTGTAGAACGTCAGCGTGCACCCGGCCTCCCTGAAATACTGGAATGGTCAGCGTGCCAGCCAGGTGAAAAGTACCGTTCGAGGTACCGGGATTGATGCCGATATCGCCGTAGTCCGCTTCCATATCAAGGCTGGGAAAGTACCCGGCGGCGGCGGCTTTGCGGGCCAGCTCTGCGCCACGAAACTGAGCCAGCGCCGCCTGATAATCAGATCTCGAACTGTATGCACGGCGGAGACTTTCATCGAGGTCGGGCGCCGACAAAGGCTCGTAAGGAATTTTGTCAGTAAGGTCAAATTGTTGTCCCAGAGGAAGTCCAATCACGCGCGACAGCGCCAATTTCTGTTTGGCGTAATCGTTGCGCGCGACGATAAATTGCTGTTGACGAGCTTGCAATTCCACCCGTGCCCGTAAGGAATCTATAGCCGGAGCGACACCGGCCTTTTGCTGATCTGCTGCCTTGTCGTAGAGGGCCTGAGCGGTTCTTACTTGCGCTTCCGCAGTCTCCACACGGGCTGCTCCTGCCAGGGCCTGTAGGTAGCTGTTGCCGACGGCAAGCACAACCAGCTCGCGACTATCGTGATAGTCGTATTCGGCAGCTTTGAGCCTCTGCGCGGCGGAGCGTTCCTGATCGATGTACTTCAAATTGAATAAGGACTGCGTCCAGTAAGCACGGGCATCGAAATAGTTGAATGGTCCAATTACGCTAGGCAGGTTGGGAAGTTTGAATCCTAGAGCCGCCAGCGACTGTTGCTGCACAGTCTCCGTCGTCCGAGTAGTGACGTTGGGCAGCAGGTCGCTGAGTTCTTTCCATTTTAGTCCTCGTGCCGCCAGCGTGTTTTCGCCAGCCAGCAGGACGCCGAGGTTCTGCTTCAGACCGCGCCGTATGGCATCTGAGAAAGAAAGCGGAAGAACACCAGGCGTGAGGTGAGCGTCGGGCACGCTGCCGGAAAGAGAACTCTGAGCCGCGTAAACTCCATTAGGCGCCGGCGACTGATAACTCGTGGACGGAAGTGAAACCTGGGCGAAAGCGGAAATTAGTGTCCCTATTGCAACGCTGAGGACGAATGCCACAGATCTGTAAAACCGGCAGTCTTGAAGCTGGTGAGGCACCGACCGAAAACTGGTTTTTCTTTCCGCACTCCGCGAGCTGCCTGTCTTCAAGTCACACCTTGACATGGGTATGTTGATTCGATTCAGCGTTTGGGAGTTGCAAATCAATTAAAAGCGACGCGCTTTCACCTGGGCGAGCTAGCGGACGGCCCGGCATCTTAAGAAAGTTCAGACGTCTTAAGCAGTCCCGAATGTGTCCTCACGGCGATTACTTTGGGTATCTTCTGCAAGGTACCGACTTGAACTTAAAGTAGTTTTGGCGGTGACTTTTTGGAGATGCGACGTAGGCTGACAATTCCGCTGCTTATAGTTGTAGCCGCAGGTTTTGTGCAAGTCCAGCCGGTCGCTCTCGGCCAACAGCAGAATGCTCCAAGCGATCGAAAGCTGATAACAAAGGTTATTCCCGTATATCCCGAACTGGCCAAAAAAATGGCCATTCGCGGCACGGTGAGGGTGCAAGCCATCATTGCACCCAATGGCACCGTCAAATCGACGAAGATCATGGGCGGACATCCAGTGCTGGCACAGGCGGCGGTGAACGCGGTGAGCAAATGGAAATTTGGAACTGCCGCACAGGAAAGCACCAGCTGATCTAACTCAAATTCGACCCTGAATGACGTGGCGGGGTTGCAAGAAATCCTTGGTTTGGTCAGTTTAAGGGTGAGAGGCAATTGCTGGTAATCTCCGGCTGATTACTTACGATGGTCACTTCCGTCATCTTGCCCAAACCGTTATCTATGGCTCAATCTAAAGGTGCGAACGGCAATGTTTGTTCGCATGAGGATGCCCGCTGACTATGAGCAATCCTAAAACGAGCGCTACGACCTCAACAGATTGGACGCGACTCCTTACTGATCCCGATCTGATTAGTCATTTGGGCAAGCTGCTGCAAACCTACCGGGAAGCTCCGCCGGATAAACGGGAGCAGGCGCTGCTGGCTGCGATGCGAGATATTAAGAGTGGAGTTCCGCACAAATCTGCGGCGGCCGCGGGAGCTGGATCAAGCGCCCACTCAGTGCCGATGGGACCTGAAGCAACCTCCACCATACCCCCCTTTGAACCTGATATCTTCACTCCGTCATGGGGTCAGGATCGCCGCAGCTATCCTCGCATTAAGTGCTTCGTTGCTGTGGAATTGAAAGTGTCTGGCACGGATGCGCCGGTTTGGGGGAACCTTTCTAATACCAGCCTCGGTGGCTGCTTTGTGGAGACAGTTTCACCGGTAAAGCCAGGAATGGAAGTGGAAATCGGTCTGTGGGTTGCTAATGGCAAGATCTGGGTCAAGGGAATCATATTGAATGGCATTGTTACCCAGAGCAAACCTTGTTTTGGAGTGCGCGTGCGATTCGCGAGTCTACAAACCCCAGAACGCGAAAGCCTGCGGCAATTCTTGAAATTTGTCGAAGGCACGACCAAGGGATACAACATTGAGCATGGCTACCTCGCGCAAATGAAGCGCTAAAAGTCCCACCCGAATAATTCCCGCCTACAACCTCGTGCTCTCTTCTAGGCTTTCCTGACCGTTTCGCCTTCGACGCCATCATTCGCAGCTTCCCACACACCGGCGCGCGCATAGTCCTGGCGGCGAGAGCGCCCATACGCGATAAGTTGTACACTTTCTGCTTCAGGTGAAACCCTTGAAGCCATTCTGCATGTGGTTCATCTAAACAGACGGTAGCCGCACAACGCGTAAGATTGAAGTGATTTAGCCGGGAAACTGCAAGCGAAATCACGAAGGAGGACGGAGTGGCAGTAAGGGAATACCCGTTGGTGACGAGCCAGCAGTTGGATACTCTCTCCATTAATACAATTCGCACTCTGGCGATGGATGCAGTGCAGAAGGCCAACTCCGGCCATCCAGGCACGCCGATGGCGCTAGCACCAGTGGCTTACACTCTGTGGCAGCAATTCCTTCGCTTTGATCCTGAAGATCCCATCTGGCCCAACCGTGACCGCTTCATCCTTTCCAACGGGCACGCGTCAATGTTGTTGTACTCGCTCCTTTATCTTTCTGGCGTGCGCGCCGTGAATCCTAAATATGAACGCCTGGGTGAGCCTGCTGTTTCTCTCGAAGACATCAAGAACTTCCGGCAACTGGGGAGCAAGAGTCCTGGCCATCCGGAGTACCGATTAACCTCCGGAGTTGAAACTACTACTGGGCCGTTGGGTCAAGGGGTAGCTACCGGTGTTGGAATGGCAATGGCCGGGCGATGGCTGGCGCAGTATTTTAATCGTCCTGATTTTGAGATGTTCAATTACAACGTCTACGCCATCTGCGGTGACGGCGACATGATGGAAGGGGTTTCGAGTGAAGCGGCTTCGCTTGCCGGGCACCTGAAGCTTTCGAATCTATGCTGGATCTATGACAACAATCGAATCACGATTGAAGGGCATACGGAACTGGCTTTCAGTGAAGACGTGGCGACACGTTTCCTTGGGTATGGCTGGAATGTGACTCGCGTGGGCGATGCAAACGATTTGGAGATGCTGGCGAAGGCATATCAGTGTTTTTTGGAAACGAAGGACCGTCCAACGTTGATAATCGTCGACACTCATATCGCGTACGGCGCCCCGAACAAGCAGGATACTAGCGCCGCCCACGGTGAACCATTGGGCGAAGATGAGATCCGGCTTGCCAAACGTAATTATGGCTGGCCCGAGGATGCCAAGTTTCTAGTACCCGAGGGCGTCCAGGATCATTTCAAAGAAGGCATCGGCAAGCGTGGGCATGAATTACGCGAGCAGTGGATGAAGCGGTTCGCTCAATACGGCAAGAAATATTCTAATCGCGCTGACCATTTGCAGAGAATGCAGCATCGCCAGCTTCCGGAGGGTTGGGACAAGAATCTGCCCACGTTCCCAGCTGACGCGAAAGGCTTGGCGACACGCGAATCATCGGGCAAGGTGCTTAATGTGCTGGCCAAGAATACTCCCTGGCTAATGGGAGGAGCCGCTGACTTGTTTCCCTCGACCAAAACGCGTCTCACGTTTGAGGGGGCAGGTGACTTCGAGGCCGATAATTATTCGGGCAGGAATTTTCATTTTGGCATCCGTGAACATGCTATGGGAGCCGCTGTGAATGGGATGTCATTAGCCAAAGTGCGGCCGTATGGATCCACCTTTCTGATTTTTAGCGATTATATGAAGCCTCCCATACGACTGGCCGCGCTTATGGAGATTCCAGTCATTTACGTGTTCACTCATGATTCCATCGGTCTGGGAGAGGACGGCCCCACACATCAGCCCATTGAACAATTAGCTTCCTTGCGAGCCGTTCCGGGTTTGATGACGATGCGCCCGGCCGATGCTAATGAAGTGGTGGAAGCCTGGAAAGTTATCATGCAATTGCATCACGAGCCGGCAGCTCTGGTGCTCACCCGGCAGGCAGTACCGACACTTGATCGGTCCAAGTATGCGGCGGCATCCGGAGTGGCTAAGGGTGCTTATATCCTGGCGGATGCTCCGGACGCGAAGCCGCAAGTCATTCTGATCGGGACGGGCAGCGAAGTTTCTTTGTGCGTTGACGCTTATGAAAAACTCAAAGGGGAGGGGATAAAGGCGCGAGTAGTGAGCATGCCTTCCTGGGACCTCTTTGAGCACCAGGACCAGAGTTATCGGGACAAGGTTCTGCCCCCGGAAATTACCGCCAGGATTGCGGTCGAACAGGCGTCCACCTTCGGTTGGTCACCGTATGTGGGATTTAAGGGTCGTGTGATCGGCATGCGCACTTTTGGAGCTTCGGCGCCCTTGAAAGAATTACAGAAGAAATTCGGGTTCACCCCCGACGCGGTTCTAGCGGCAGCTAGAGAACTGGTTGCTAAATCGCGCTAGTTGCAACGGTCCCGGGGATCTGGTTCGGAGAAACGGTCGCCTTGAAGCGGCCATAGACCAATCAAATCATGGCTGCTGCTCCTGCGGCCCGAGTTTTTCTTAAAGTCATTCTGGAGAACTGTCATGCAGCAAGCTGGAATTCTAGAAACTGCTAAGGCAACAAATCCATTAAAAGACCTCCAAAAATATGGCCAGTCCGTATGGCTTGATTACATACGGCGCAACCTCATCACCAGCGGCGAGCTCAAACGTTTGATTGACGAAGATGGACTGCGGGGAATCACCTCCAATCCTTCTATTTTCGAGAAGGCCATTACCGGTAGTACCGACTACACGGACATTCTTGGCGCCCTGCAGTCGCAGCGCGACCTTGATGCCAAGGCCCGTTACGAGCAACTTGCAATTCGGGATATTCAGGATGCCGCAGATATCCTTCGGTCCGTCTATCAAAGTACGAAACGTCGCGATGGATACGTCAGCCTGGAGGTGTCGCCTTACCTTGCTCGCGACACGAAGGTGACGATTGAAGAAGCCCGGCGCTTGTGGAAGGCGGTGGACCGCGAAAATGTAATGATCAAAGTACCGGGCACCCCTGAGGGCATTCCCGCTTTTCAGCAGCTCATCAGCGAGGGCATCAACATTAACGTGACGCTGCTGTTCTCTCAGGAGGTCTACGAGCGCGTGGCACAGGCCTACATCGCCGGTTTGGAGCAGCTTGCTACTCGCGGTGGTGACGTCAGCAAGATGGCCAGCGTGGCCAGCTTCTTCATTAGCCGTATTGACACTTTGGTGGACTCGATAATTGCAGAGAGGCTGAAACAGACGAACGATCCCCAGGAGCAGGCTTTGCTGAAGAGTCTTCTGGGCAAAGTGGCGATCGCCAACGGCAAGTTAACTTATAAACGCTATCAGCAAATCTTTAGCGGACAGCGCTGGCAGGCTCTGGCTTCCAAGGGAGCGCAGACTCAGCGCGTGCTCTGGGCCAGCACCAGCACCAAAAATCCTAACTATCGCGATGTTCTCTACATAGAGGAATTGATTGGTCCGGATACCGTAAACACTGTGCCTCCCGCCACACTGGATGCCTTCCGCGATCACGGCGTGCCGCGCGAGAGCTTGACGGAAAACATCGACGCTGCGAAGCAGACTATGGAGACGCTGGCAAAAGTCGGAATCTCGATGAAGGAGGTAACTGACAAACTTACAGAGGATGGTGTCCGCCTCTTCGCCGACGCATTCGACAAACTTCTGGAAGCGGTAGAGAAGAGCAGCAAGCGCCAGGTTACGCCAAAAATAAATCAACAGACCTACGTTTTGCCACAGCCTCTGACTACTGCGGTTAAGACCTCGATTGACGATTGGCGTGCCAACGGAAAGGTGCGGCGACTGTGGCAGCGTGATGCCTCTCTCTGGACCGGGTCGGACGAATGCAAGTGGCTGGGATGGCTGGATATCACGGAAGACCAGATCACTCGTCATCAGGAACTGCGCCGGGTGGCGCAGGGCGTGAAGAGCGCCGGTTTCACCCAGGCGCTGCTATTGGGTATGGGGGGATCGAGCCTCGGACCCGAGGTTTTGGTCAGGACATTTGGCACGGTCTCGGGTTTCCCAGAACTGCTCGTGCTCGATTCCACCGATCCAGCGCAAATCAAGGCTATTGAGAACAAAATTGATATTGCGAAGACACTGTTCATCGTGTCCAGCAAGTCGGGCAGCACGCTAGAGCCAAACATCTTCAAGCAGTACTTTTTCGAACGTGCGAAACAGATTTTGGGCGTGGACAAGGCGGGCAGTCATTTCATCGCCATCACCGATCCCGGTTCGAAGATGGAGCAGGTTGCCGAGGCAGATCATTTCCGCAACATTTTTCACGGATTGCCCAGCATCGGTGGCCGCTACTCAGTGTTATCCAATTTCGGCATGGTGCCGGCCGCGGTCATGGGTCTGGACACGCAAAAGTTTCTCGATCGCACCGAGGAAATGGTGCAGGCTTGCATGTCTTGCGTGCCAGTACAGGAGAATCCAGGAGTGCTGCTTGGGATAATCCTCGGCATAGCTGCCAGAAACGGGCGCGACAAGGTCACGATTGTTACGTCGCCGGGCATTTCCGATTTGGGAGCATGGCTGGAGCAATTGCTGGCGGAGTCCACCGGCAAGCTGGGCAAAGGGATCATTCCAGTCGATCGTGAACAACTTGGCAAACCTGAGGTCTATGGTAGCGACCGCGTCTTCGCTTACATTCGTCTGGAATCTGCGCCTGATGCCGCACAAGACGCCAAGCTCGCCGCGATCGAGAAGGCCGGGCATCCTGTAGTACGCATTTCAATGACGGACGTTTACGACCTCGGCCAAGAGTTCTTCCGCTGGGAGATTGCCACCGCGGTTGCGGGGGCGATTATCGGCATCAATCCATTCAACCAGCCGGATGTCGAGGCCAGCAAGGTCGTCACACGCGACCTAACCACGGAGTATGAGAAGAAGGGTTCTCTTCCTGCGGAGAGACCCCTTGTCGAAAATACGGGCATCAAGCTATTCACAGACGACCACAATGCCGCGGAACTCGCCAAGGCCGCCGGGAGTGACAAATCACTCGCCGGGTATTTGCGTGCACATCTTAGTCGCGTTCACGATGGCGACTATTTTGCCCTCCTGGCTTATGTCGAGATGAAGCAGGTCCACGAAGACGAATTGCAAGTGGTTCGTCATACCGTGCGAGACAAGAAGCGGGTAGCGACATGTTTGGGCTTTGGCCCGCGTTTTCTCCACTCTACCGGGCAGGCGTACAAAGGCGGGCCGAACTCCGGAGTATTTCTGCAAATCACATGCGATGATGCTCACGATTTGCCTGTGCCCGGACACCAATATACTTTTGGCGTGGTGAAAGCGGCACAGGCGCGCGGAGACTTCCAGGTGTTGACTGAACGCAAACGTCGCGCTTTGCGCGTTCATCTTGGCGCCGACGTGCAGGCCGGGCTGAAAGCGCTGCAATCAGCGATACAACAAGCCTTAGCGTAAACTTTCATCCTCTGGCGTAAACGTCGTCCGCAAGCGCCAGACTTGTGCATCAGTAAGGAGCAGAAGCATGCAACTGGGAATGGTCGGGTTGGGCCGGATGGGATCCAATATGACGCGTCGCCTTATGCGTAGCGGTCATCAAGTCGTTGTTTCTGACTTAAGTGCGGACTCCGTGAAGCAGTTGGCGAGCGAAGGCGCAGTTGGATCCGCGTCACTCGAGGATTTCATCGGTAAGCTGAAGCCGCCGCGAGCGGCATGGGTGATGGTGCCTGCCGGTGGTCCGACCGAACAAACTGTACTGGCGCTGGCGCAACACATGCAGCACGGTGACACGATTATTGATGGTGGCAATTCCTACTACAAGGATGATGTTCGCCGCGCCCGGCTATGCAAAGACAAGGGCATTCACTACATAGACGTTGGCACTAGCGGCGGCGTTTGGGGCTTAGAGCGCGGTTATTGCATGATGATAGGCGGGCCGAAAGAAACGGTGCAGCGGCTTGACTCTATTTTCAAAACGCTGGCCCCCGGCCGTGGCGAAATCCCTCGTACTCCGGGACGTGAACGCCTAAATGGCACCGCAGAAGACGGCTATATTCATTGCGGTCCTTCAGGCGCAGGCCACTTCGTCAAGATGGTGCACAACGGAATTGAGTACGGCATCATGCAGGCTTACGCTGAGGGCTTCGACATTTTCCGCAATGCGAGCAAGAAAGACCTGCCGGAGGATATGCGTTACGATCTTAACCTGGCGGATATTGCTGAAGTGTGGCGTCGAGGTAGTGTCGTCAGTTCCTGGCTGCTTGATCTCACAGCCATGGCATTGACGGAGAATCCCACGCTATCGGAATACACCGGTTTCGTTCAGGATTCAGGTGAAGGGCGCTGGACGATTCAGGCCGCGATTGAAGAGGCGGTACCGGTGGGAGTGCTTTCAGCGGCCCTGTATGCCCGGTTCCGTTCGCGCCAGGAGCACACCTTCGCGGATAAAATGCTTTCCGCTATGCGGCAGAAGTTTGGCGGTCATGTCGAGCCGTCCATCGTCGCAAAAACAGCATAAGTTCCGGAAGACCCCCAGTCATTGCTGGCTCCGGGAGTAACTCTATGCTTGATACCGCAGAAATGCCCGCCATTAGTGCACCGCCAATTGGGCGTCCCGGGGATCCCTGTGTCATGGTGATCTTCGGCGTAGCCGGCGATTTGACTCGGCGCAAGCTCATTCCTGCGCTGTACAACCTCGCAAAAGCTCATCTGTTATCGCGAGAGTTCGCCGTGGTCGGTATCGCACGAACTCCAATGTCCACCGACGATTTTCGCAAGAAGATCTCCGAGGACATAAAACAGTTTGCGGGGACGCAGGTCGATCCTGATCTGTGGGAATGGTTCGTGCGCCGCATGCATTATCTACCAGGAGATTTTAGGGACAAAAAGATATATCAGCAGTTGAAGGATACGCTGCAAAAGGTAGACAAAGATCACTCCACCCATGGCAACTACTTTTTTTACCTGGCAACTGCACCAGAGTTTTTTGGCACCATCATAGAGAATCTGGGCGAAGCAGGACTGCTGGGGCAGGACAATCAGCACTGGCGTCGAATCATCATTGAGAAGCCGTTTGGTCACGATCTGGAGTCAGCAAGAGCGTTGAATAAACAGCTCTTGAAAGTTGCTGAAGAGAAGCAGGTGTACCGGATCGATCACTATCTCGGAAAAGAGACGGTTCAGAATATTTTGGCTTTCCGTTTCGCCAATGGAATTTTCGAACCGGTTTGGAACCGGCGTTATATCGATCACGTAGAGATATCTGTGGCTGAAACCGTCGGAGTGGAGAAACGCGGAAGTTACTACGACACGGCGGGAGCCCTGCGTGACATGGTTCCCAACCACATGATGCAGCTTATCAGTCTGACTTCTATGGAGCCGCCCATTTCATTTCAGGCGGATGCAGTACGCGACGAACAAGCAAAAATCTTGCACGCAATTCAGCCGATGAGCGCTGAAGAAGTGCTACGCCGCACGGTTCGCGGACAGTACGGAGAAGGTATCGTGGAAGGACAGCGGGTGCCCGCTTACCGCGAAGAAGAAGGGGTTCCACCTGACTCGCGGACGGAGACCTTCGTTGCTATAAAGCTTTTGATCGACAACTGGAGGTGGGCCGACGTACCCTTTTACCTCCGCACTGGCAAGCGGCTGGCGGCGCGAAGTACGCAGGTGATGATTCAATTCCGGCGCGCACCATTTGTGCTTTTCCGGGACACGCCGGTGGAAAACTTGATGCCCAATCAATTGGTGCTGCATATCCAGCCCGAGGAGGGTATCTCTCTACGTTTCGCCGCGAAAGTCCCTGGTCCAGTCATGCGACTGGGCCCCGTGGACATGAACTTCGCCTACGCCGACTACTTCGGGCAGCAGCCCAATACCGGTTACGAGCGTCTGCTGCACGATTGCATGATCGGTGATCCCACCCTTTTCCAGCGCGCAGATATGGTGGAAGCGGGCTGGTGCGTTGTGAGTCCGATCCTTGATGTGTGGAAAGCCCTGCCGCCGCGAAATTTCCCCAACTACGCCGCGGGAACCTGGGGTCCGAAGGAGGCCGATGACCTGCTAGAACGGGACGGCCGCCGCTGGAGGAATTTCGAGAAATGATCCTGGCCGGCGATATTGGCGGCACCAATGCGCGATTAGCTTACTTTGAACTACAAGACGGACACCTGAAGTTACTGTCAGAATCCGTGTTCCCCAGCCGCGAACACCGTGGACTCGACGAAATTGTGGTCAAGTTCATTGAATTGCAGGGCGTGCATCCCGACGCTGCCTGCTTCGGTGTCGCCGGGCCGGTGCGCAATGGGAGAGTTGAGACCTCGAATTTGCCCTGGATCATTGAGAGTTCCCGGCTGGCAAAGGAACTTCAACTCCGGTCGGCGCTGCTGATCAATGATCTAGAAGCGAACGCGTGGGGGATCAGTGCGCTGGAGGAAAAAGACCTGGTAGCTTTAAATCAGGTCAAAGGCAACCCAGTAGGTAATCAGGCGGTAATTGCCGCCGGTACCGGCTTGGGCGAGGCCGGCATGTTTTGGGACGGCAAGAAGCATCTTGTCTTTGCTTGCGAGGGCGGCCACGCTGATTTCGCTCCGCGCAACGAGCTGGAGATCGATCTGTTTCGGTATCTGCACACGCGCTTCGGGCACGTGAGCTATGAGCGTATCGTCTCCGGGCCCGGGCTGGTGAACGTATTCCATTTCTTGCGCGATACCGGGCGCGGAGAAGAACCACCATGGCTCGTGGAGGCAATGGCCCACGGTGATGCCGCCGCTGCAATTTCGCACGCAGCTTTGTCGGGAAAATCGCCACTCGCTGAACAGGCACTCGATCTTTGGGTTTCAATTTACGGCGCCGAAGCCGGCAATCTTGCGCTCAAAATCTTGAGCACTGGAGGAATTTTTCTGGGGGGAGGAATCGCGCCAAAAATTCTCACTAAACTTTCTGGTCCTCTCTTCATGCAGAGCTTTGTCGGCAAAGGTCGCATGCAAGCCTTGATGGAAACCATTCCGGTCAAAGTGATCACCAATGACAAGACTGCCCTGCTTGGGGCTGCGCGCTGCGCCGTCGTGAGGACGACGAACGTAGCGGTTGAGAAGCCATGAGTCCCGAGATCAGGGTGCTGGCAAGCTCACAGGAGGTTTTCGAGCTTGCCGCCGAGGAGTTTGTCAGGCAGACGAACGACGCGGTCAGCAAACGCGGTCGGTTCACCGTCGCGTTGTCAGGCGGCTCAACCCCTAAGGCTCTCTACCAACTGCTGGTTGAACGCTACGCCGCCAAATTACCGTGGGCCCAGATCTTTTTCTTCTGGGGCGATGAGCGCCACGTCCCGCCTGACCATCCTGATAGCAACTACCGCATGGCAAAAGAAGCACTCCTTTCGAAAGTGCCGGTTCCCACAGAGAAGGTTTTTCGCATCCCAACGGAGGAAAAGGACGCTGTCCGCGCCGCCGCGAGTTACGAACAAACCCTTAGGAAGTTCTTTAAGTTGAAGCCAGGAGAATTTCCCCGCTTTGATTTGATTCTCTTGGGGATGGGGCCGGACGGACACACAGCCTCCCTGTTCCCGCATACTGACGCTCTTCAGGAAAAGACGAGACTGGTTGTCGCCAACTGGATCGAGAAATTCCAAGCCTATCGTTTGACCTTGACTCTTCCAGTGATAAATAACTCTGCTTGCGTGATGTTTCTCGTGACCGGAAGTGACAAAGCCGCTGCCTTGCGCGAGGTCTTGGCCAGTGATTCGCCGGCCGATCAGTTTCCAGCAAAGTTGGTGCAGCCTCTGAATGGCAAAGTGATATGGGCGGTGGATCGAACTGCCGCTGCCAGTCTGCCCCCAACTTCAATACAACGTATCGAGCCAATCAGGAACAAGTAAAGTGACGATCGGTCCGGCCCTGACTGAGATAACCGGAACGTGAATCTTTATGCGATTTAAAACAATTGGGTTATTTGGCCTGTGGGACAGGTACAGAGATGATTGGCTTATTAGTCCCCAGGCCGAAAAGCTCTTTTTGTTTTGTAAGTGTCAGAGGAAACACATGGTTGACAGATTGAATCCGCAGCCGGTGTGACTTCGCCACTTGGATCAACAAATTCTCAGCCCGCCGGGGTTACTACCGGTTTGTCCGTCACCCGGGAAGAACCATCAAAGCAGCTTCTTCAGACGGATGGCGTCCAGCAGAAGTCACTCAAATGTCTGCGCGAACGGCAACTGACGGGTCGTGCCGGAATCCCTTCGGCTCGTCGAGTCTGCGGCTGAACGACCGCTACTCGCCGGCGCGGCAATCGCACCCAGAAGGAACGCCGCACCGAATGCCGTGATTACCGAATAACTCAAAGGCGCGACGACGCCAAGCGCGACGCTCATGGTTAAAGCAAACGAAAGCAACAGACCAGCACTACACCAAGCGACGATGCGTTGCCAGATACCAACCAGCAGCGCGACACCCAGCATTGTTTCAATGGCTGTTTCCAATCCCGAGAGCGCTGGAATCAGCGCTTTTGGAACAAACCAGTTGAGAACTGCAACATATTGGACAAAGTGCCTCCAGTCTCCCCAGGAAACATTCCTGGCGCCGTTCGGACCCAGTGCACCGAACCGATCCGCTACCGATACTAGAAACGTTGCACCCAGGGCGAACCGGAGAAAGATTCGTGCGACTTGCAAAATTCGTTCATTCATCATGGGGGTGTCACCAACTCCTTTCCCC
>Ga0209802_1001792_pt1 | contig 15459 bp, 14 predicted proteins | sample GraSoiAngelo_129_FD_185886 | JGI IMG/M metagenome (GOLD analysis project Ga0209802, IMG submission 185886) | Grasslands soil microbial communities from the Angelo Coastal Reserve, California, USA - 14_0927_12_40cm (SPAdes) (version 2) | ecosystem: Environmental > Terrestrial > Soil > Grasslands ... | reverse complement strand
TCCATCACTCTTGAGTCCGGCATCAGGTCGGAAGATGATCTTACACACAAACTGGTCGATATTATCAGGATCAACCAGAAACTTCGAGAAGCACTCGAATCCGGTGTCCCAATCAACATTATCCAAGAACTCCACGAACTCCTCCAGTACCACGTCACGACCTACTTCGACAATGAAGTCTCCGGCCTGCCGCCTGCTAGGCATAGGTCAGGCAGGGCACTAAAGACCTTGTCACAGCGTTTGAAGGGGAAGGAAGGACGATTCCGAGGAAACCTCTCCGGCAAACGAGTGGACTTCTCCGCAAGAACGGTCGTGTCTCCCGATCCAAACCTAGACATTAACGAGGTCGGGGTTCCGCTCGATGTTGCGAGCAGACTAACTATTCCAGAAAAGGTCACTAATTACAATACAGAAGCGATGAAACGATTGATCGAGAACGGTCCTGACAATTATCCGGGTGCACTATACATCGTCCGTCCAGATGGGCGAAGAGTCCGCCTCGAATTCGTTACGGACCGGAAGGTTGTAGGAGATTTGATTCAGCCCGGATTCGTCGTTGAGAGGCACTTGCGAGACGGAGACATCGTACTGTTCAACAGACAGCCGAGCCTTCACCGCATGTCCATAATGGCGCACCGCGTCCGTGTTCTACCGTACAAGACCTTCAGGCTCAACCCGGCCGTCTGCACGCCCTACAATGCAGACTTTGACGGTGACGAGATGAACCTGCACGTTCCTCAAGGCGAAGAGGCCAGGACAGAGGCAAGACTCCTCATGCAGGTCCAAGACCAGATACTGTCACCTAGATACGGGGGACCGATTATCGGCGCGATCCGAGACTCTCTCACTAGCGCATTCCTCCTGACCCAGAAATCGACCATGCTGACTAGGCATGATGTGACCAAGCTGCTTTCGGCCGCGAACTATGAGGGTCCTACACCGGAACCGTCTGTTTCAAAGCCGGAGGAATTGTGGACGGGCAAACAGATCTTCAGCATCGTCCTGCCGAAGGGGTTCAACTTCGTTGCCAAGTCCAATCTTTCTAACTATTACAAGTGTGAAGACTGCGACAAGGGCATAGTTCACGACTGTCCATACGATGCGTTCGTCGTCATCAAAGACGGCGTCCTCGAACAGGGCGTGATCGACAAGAACGCCATAGGCGCAGAACGGTCGGAGAGTCTTTTCCATCGAATCGTCAAAGACTACGGTACGGAAGAGGGAAGACGCTTCCTCAACAGTGTCACCAGACTACTCAACAGGTACATGGAGCTGAGAGGCTTCACATACGCGATGGACGAGCTGCAAATACCCGAGACTACCCGAGAAAAGATTTCCAAGGCGATTCAAAAAGCAGAGGAGAAAGTGAACGAGTACATCGCCAGCTACCAACAAGGCACACTGGAAAGATTGCCAGGCCAGACCCTTGAGGAATCGCTTGAGATCTACATCATGAACGAACTGTCCAAGGCACGCGATAGTGCCGGAGACTTTGCGGATCAATTTTTCCAGATGGACAACAGCGGTGTCATCATGAGCAGAGCCGGTGCGAGAGGCTCCACATTGAACATTGGACAGATGACTGCATGCGTCGGTCAACAATCAATCCGGGGACAACGAATCCTACGAGGCTATAGGGGACGGGCAATGTCATTCTTCCGTCCAGGTGACGCAGGCGCGGCCGCTAGAGGATTCGTCTATAATTGCTACCGGGACGGATTGGATCCGATAGAATTCTTCTTCCACGCAATGGGAGGCAGAGAAGGTCTCGTCGATACAGCAGTTAGAACCCAGCAAAGCGGATACATGCAACGGCGGCTCATCAACGCCCTCGAACATTTACGCGTCGAATACGACGGTACAGTCCGGGACTCTAGAGGCAACATTATCCAGGTCAGATATGGAGAAGATGGCGTAGACACTGCAAAGAGCGACCACGGAAAGGCGGTGAACGTTGACCGCTTGGTCGAACGAGTGAGACTCACAATGAGGAAGGGCACCGCAGCCACGAAGGATACGATAGAGAAGAGCCTCGAACCAAGCAAGGAGGTACTCTCACCCTTGATACTCGACCGTCTGAGAGACGCGTTGGTCGCCTCGAAGCTCACTAAGACGGGTGTAGAAGAGGCAGTGGAGCAGGCGATTGACAATTACAAGCAGGCACTAGTCGAGCCCGGCGAGGCAGCTGGGATAGTGTCTGCTCAATCAATAGGTGAGCCGGGAACACAGATGACGCTCAGAACTTTCCACTTCGCCGGAGTCAGGGAACAAAACGTTACACTTGGCTTGCCGAGACTGATCGAGATAGTCGACGCCCGGAAGATTCCGTCCACGCCAAGTATGACGGTCTTCTTGGATGCGAAGCATCGCGCGAGTAGGGAGAAAGCACAGGAGGTTGCTACACTACTGGCGCACACGACGCTGGGGGACATTGCTAGTGAGATCGTTTCTGACGTGATCAAGATGAGGCTCGACATCAAGCTCAACCCGCAGACAATGCGTGAACGAGGTGTCACGGTCCAAGACATCCGTGATGCGGTCCAACCGACCGGGACCGAGGTGAAGGTTGAAGCCTACAATATGGAGATCAAGTCGAAGGACATGGAGCTTCCGCAATTTAGACGGTTGGAAGACAAACTGCAAAAGCATCACGTGAAGGGGATAGGAGCTGTCAAACGAGCACTGGTCGTCGAGGAAAAGGGCGAGTGGATCATTCGGACTGAAGGGTCAAGCCTTGCCGCGGCCTTCGAGGTGCCGGGCGTGGACACGACACGGACATTCAGCAATAACATTAACGAGACAACGCTAGTTCTCGGGATCGAGGCTGCGAGAAACGTGATAGTCAAGGAAGCACTTGGGGTCTTGGAGGAGCAAGGACTCGACGTGGACATTCGCCACGTTATGCTTGTATCTGATATGATGACGTCGAGTGGCGAGGTGCTTCAAGTTGGAAGGCATGGAGTTAGCGGCGAAAAGGCCAGTACACTTGCTAAAGCGGCGTTTGAGATTACGATACCTACTATTGTCGAGGCAGCGGTAAAGGGAACTGTTGACACTCTGCGCGGAGTTGCGGAGAACGTGATTGTTGGACAGCAGATACCGATGGGCACTGGATTGATCGAGGTCTCAATGTCCATGGCAGGTGTCAAATTGCCGCGTCAGCCACGTCCAGTTAACGCGCCGACAAGTGGCGACGGTCCAATTCCTGTCCCGGTTATTGCCGTTACTGGTGGCGGCGGTGCTGGCAAGATGCTGGAATAGAGAAGAGTAGTGAGTAGGGAAATTATTGCATGGTTGATGTGAACAAGCAGATTCGGATGGTGGTGAAGACTGGGAAGGTGGATTTTGGGACGAAGACGGCTCTCTCGTCCGTCCGGCAGAGCAAGGCCAAGCTTGTAATACTAGCAAGCAATTGTCCCGGTACTGAAAGAGACAACATAATGTACAACGCCGACCTTTCCGAAGTGCCGATCTATGTCTTCCAAGGTTCAAGCCTTGATCTGGGTGCGTTGTGCGAAAGGCCATACCCTGTGAGCGCCCTCACAGTGAAAGAGGCAGGGGACTCCTCGGTATTGGAGTTGGCTGAGAGCAAGTGATGCTGCAGCCGAAGATTAAGCTGACGAGTGAAGAGATGAAGTACATGGCCCTCTTCGAAAGTGTTACGGGGGCCACGACACAGGATTGTGTAATCGATGAAAAACTGGACAGGATAATTTTTGTGGCGAAGCAGGGCGACATGGGACTTGCCATAGGTAAGGGTGGCAAGAACATCAACAATCTAAGACGCATGACCAATCGTCAGATCGAGGTTGTTGAATATGCCGAGACGCCTGAGCAATTGGTCAGGAACTCATTGTCTCCGGCCAGACTGAAGGAGGTACGCGTAACAGAGCGTCCGGACAAGAAGATCGTAGTTGTCGAAGTGGATCCGAAGGACAAGGCCATTGCGATCGGCAAGAATGGACGAACGATCGACAAGACCCGATTGTTGGTCAAGAGATATTTCGACATCGACCACGTCGTAGTATCCTAGGAAATTACTTACTCTGGAAAGACATAGCACAATATGACTAGTTCTTGGCAGACCTTGCAGAGCTAGCAAAAGGCCTGCCTCCCACAATCCCGATTTTCTGGCGGGATAGTTACAGGACGACCGGCGAATCTAAGATCCTGCGGGTAGCATCGGACGAGAAGAAGCACTACTACATGGTACTGGATGAGACGATCTTCTATCCGAAAGGCGGAGGTCAACCATCGGACAAAGGTATCATGGCTGGAGCTGGGTTCAAACTTCAGGTCAAAAAGGTCATGCAGTCCGGGTCAGTGATAGTGCATTGGGGAAAATTGGTTGAGGGTACTCTAGGGAATGTTTCCTTCTCCAAGGTAAACTGTGAGATCGACTGGGACTGGAGATTTCTAATGATGAGACGTCACTCGACTGCTCATTTGCTGGATCATTGTCTTGCCAACGCCATGAGGAGGGATGTTGACGCCTCGGACTCTTGGCTTGGCAATCCTTGCTATGTTGCTTACCATGGTCCACTGCCATCGCCGGAAGTATTGTCACAGGCTGAAGAACTGGAGAATCGGATGATGTCAGAGGGCAGAACAGTTGGCGCGGAGCAGGTCAGCATGGAGGGGGCGACGAGACGGTTCCAAAACGAGACCAGAATATTGCAGGGATTACGGCGGTTGGAAGAGGTTCGGCTGGTTACGATCGAGGGTTGCCGTCCCATCGCGTGTGGAGGGACGCATCTTAGAAACATGCATGAGGCGAAAGGTGTCCGGATAGACTGAATGGAGGCTCAAGCGGGAGGGTTCAGGGTGTACTTCGACGTTCTCTAGGCGTTCTTGGGAGCGTCAACGATAAAAGAGGCAACAGCATCTTGTGCGGTTCTCCGCTAGAGAAGGGAAAAAGATAGTATGGGAAAGTCTTCAACTGGGCTCTTCGCAGCTCGCAAACTTGCTAAGCGGAGGTCTGTGTTCAGATGGTCTTATCCACCTTACAAGCGGAGGATGCTTGGCTTGGATGTCAAGGCGGACCCGTTGCAGGGTGCTCCACAGGGTCGGGGGATCGTGTTGGAGAAGGTTGGCATTGAATGCCGCCAGCCTAACAGTGCGGTAAGAAAGTGTGTTCGTACCCAGTTGATCAAGAATGGGACAGTGGTCACAGCGTTCCTTCCGGGCGACGGGGCGCTCAATTTTGTCGACGAGCATGATGAGGTCGTTATCGAGGGTATTGGAGGGGCTGAAGGCAAGGCTTATGGTGACTTGCCGGGGACGAGGTTCAAGGTGTTCAAGGTCAATGGGGTCAGTCTTGATATGCTCATAACTGGACGTAAAGAGAAGCCGCGAAGGTAAGGTAACAATCGGATTTTAGAACTCTATTCTAGGAAGCCGTTCTTTACACTATATGGCAGATTGCATGGTATGTGGTAATGGCAAATGGTTGATCTTATTGTTTTGAGTAAAAAAGGTCGAAATGTCTTATCAACACGGTTAAGGGCGAACGGAAGCTTCCCTGGAGGTCTATAGATGGCGTTGGTTTGGGGGGCATTGTGCCAAGAATGCCACTCCCTAGCAGTGGAGAACTGTCCACACTGCAGCAAGGACCTCTGCGAGAGTCATAGCTTCAAGCATGATTGTGACAGTTTGAAGGCGCGCGACTTCGCGATCGCCGGCTAGCTTTTCCACTGGAAATAGAGCTGAAGAATTTCTCTTCTCATGGAAGGAGAAGAGAGATACGGAACGGTCGGAAGTCGACATATTCTCGGTGATAGCCAAGGCTTGCGCAGGATATTCTGCGAGACGCTAGGAAGGGAGATAGATCTTCCCGACAGGATCGAGAGGATTGTTAGTTTTAGTCCTGCTGTGACGGAGGCTCTGGCTTTTCTTGGTGTGGAGGACTCGTTGGTCGGGGTCTCGGCGTTCGGTGCGAAACCAGAATCGATCCGGTCGAAGAGGAAGGTGGGTAGTTACAATACTGTTGATCGGAAGGTGTTGGACGAGTTGAGGCCGGAGGTAATCCTCACAGTGACGGGTTACCAGAGAGAATTTGCGGTTAGGCTTGGTAAGGAGTTGCCGGTCTATGCGGTCGAGCTGCCTGTCAGTGTCTCGGGTATAGTCGATATGGTGGTGAAGCTGGGGTTGATTGTGAATGAGCCGGACCGTGCAACTAAGCTCTCGAGACGTCTTGTGGATGTGGTTGCCGGTTTGAAACCTGTCCAGGAAGCGATCAAAGTATACTTGGAGGTGGATCTTGGTGGTCCTGTATGCTTTGGAGCTTACAGCTACATTACCGATGCGTTAAGGTTGCTTGGTGTCCAGAGTCTGTATGGAGATAGAGCGTGTGAATGGCTTACGCCGGATCTTGCTTGGGTCTGTTCACAGGAGCCGGATGTGATAGTCTATGAGGCGAAGATGTTCAAGCGGTTTGGAGAGGAGGATCTTGCTGGTTTGTTAGAGAAGAGGGATTGGGAGAATATGAAGGCGGTGAAGAATGATCGTTTGTTTGTGACGCCTGGGCCGCTTGATTTTGTTGCTCATCATGGTCCTAGTTTTATCACTGATACGATGCCTTGGCTTGGAGAGCGATTCAATTCTGGCGGAGGTTGAAGAAGATAGACTGGTTAGGATGGCGGGTCTTGTCTGTCAGGTAATGGTGCTGTGGGTGGGATGGTTTGTATTGGGTTGGGTTGTTCTTGTGAGGTGTTCTGTGGAGGGGTTGATGACGTGAAAGTTGCTTGTGAGTGTTTTGCGGTCGCATGCTTTGGAGTAGGCGAGTAGTCTTCGTCCATCGTAGGAAGCATGGAGAGTACTTGTTTCACGGATCCTCTCAAGCGTGGACTCGTAACATGCTCCAGCTTGTATCTTGCCTCTCTCAGATTCTTCCAGAGGGTGAAGGCTGTGACTGTGCCGCCGAGCCCGATGGCTAGGCCGATGATTATTGTGTAGGTTGTGAGGTGGGCGCTGATTAGACTGTTCCAGTAGAGTTGCATGTAGATATTGTTCATGTATTCGTTGGTTAGCCAGATGCCGAGGAAGGCTAGTACGGCGGCTTCGAGGATCATGAGGCCTTTGACGCTGCTGGGCGTGAATGGTTTCACGCTTGTTTTGGAGGGGGACAAGTTCAGTATGGGTCCTGGTCCTTGAGTGGGTGATGGTCGTGTTTGGAGGGTATTGTGTTGATTGTATCCAGCACTAGTGTTGAGCAGTGTCTATCCACAATTGGCACGTGGATTCGGGCTTTTGACGGGTTTGCTCCTTGAGGAATGCCGTGGCTGGTTCTGTGCGGCTGGAGAAAAAATAATGAGGGGTAGGGGCCATAATAATTTTCACAGGGGAATTTTGAAAGTGGCTGTAAAACTTTTTTTCCGGAGAATTTTCCTCGTGGATAGTTGGAATCGGTGGTTTGTGTCTTGGGACTCGTGTTGATCTTGGTCCCTTTTTTCCAGGTTGGATGGGCTGTTAGAGGTTGTTTTTGACATTCTTGCTGTAGAGGACCCTTGTTTTCTGCCAGGATTAGGTCGTGGAATTGACATTTCTATGAGGGGCTAGCCGTTTCTAAGGCGTTTCCAAGGCGGATTCTAGGGGATCGACGATTTGCGGCAGATGGCTCCGAAGGGGCAGACCTATGCCTCCCACTTAGGGACGGGGCCTCGGCGGACGGGACGATCATCTTACCGAGATAGGGCTTGAGAAATTCTCTTTAGCTCATTCAGCTCGACATCGCTGGCTATTTCCTTCATCACGTCCCATCTAATTTCCTTCCCACAATTTCTTAGCAGTTGTTGGAGATCTGCGATGTCGCTAGATCGTCCCGCTCTGTGCTTCGCCAGAACAAGTCCTTCAAGGCAGATTACTCGATAGGTTTTGTTGCGAAACGAAACCTGTACAGACTTCTCCATAATCCAAGCGACCGGTATACCTCCAACATCCCTAGTAAAGAAGTCCACTTTGACTCCGCGTGGAGTGAACCAAGTGACTCCCCTAGATTCGACTTTCGAATATCCCAAACGGATTAGTTTTCTCTCGTCCAGGGGTGAAGCTATTACTAGATCGATATCTCTCGTGGTCCGATACGAGAAATAGTGATTTACAGCGAACGCGCCGACAAAGACAACATCACCCAGCTCATCCGTGATACTAACGGCTTCACGTTTTAGGTTGAGCAGCAAGTTCCTCTCTGACCTTGAGCACATCTTCCGCCTTGAATGATCCTCTGACATGCAGATCTAGTTCTTCACGATGAAGTACTTCGAGCGCTATGGCATCAAGCATACTTCTTCCACCATAAGCGATACAATCGAGATAGACACGTTGAATTTCGTTTTCGATCCGCCCAGTTTGCGGCAGGACAGCAACTCTGCCCTTCGTCCCTTCCGAGAATCCCTTTGCTTTCAGCATCTTCGCTGCCATGGCAGTATTATCGACATAGATCGAGAATAGGTGCGGTGCCTGCAACTGCGTGAGTTCGTATGCACGATAGTCGAGGGTTACAATTCCCTCCAAAATTTCCCTGGCAACTTTCACGTCGTTCTCGTTATAGGACAAGCCAAAGTATCGCGCCTCTTTCATGGCTTGCAATGAGGGTAGAAGGTCCATCCAAAGACCGAACGGTTGAAACAGACAGGAACGAATCGTAAAGTAGCCTCCCTTAACTTGCTCCGCAAATCCCAAGTCTCGGAGTTGACGTAGTATCCTGTACACGGTGGGCCGCGACTTGCCTACTTTGTCGAAGTCACTAGCTCGATAGACTGGTTTCTCCCGTACAGTTTGCGCAATCGCTAGCTCTGGATTTATCGGCGTCAATGCCATCAGGTATTAGTCCCAATTTTAACGTATATAAATGTCTCTCATCCTTGAGACGATACATATAAGGTACAAAAACGATTGTCCTAGGAAGCGCGAGAGGCGACGTCACCATCCCCAACACGAGTGATCTACGGCACACTCTATGAAGTAGCTATGAGGAGAAGTTTCTAGAAGATGCAAATCAAGAGAATTGGCTCACAGCGTTCCAGTAAAGGACCGGCCGAGTATTTTACCGGGACCGTACGTGTTGACTCACTGTTTGATCCACAGAACCCGGCACGTGCAGTTGGGGCCAGTGTTACGTTTGAGCCTGGCGCTCGGACAGCTTGGCATACCCACCCGCTGGGCCAGACCCTTATCGTGACAGCCGGCTGCGGCCTGGTACAGCTGGGGAGGCCTGATCGAGGAGATTCGACCAGGTGATGTGGTCTCGATCAAAGCCCGGCGAGAAGCATTGGCACGGGGCGAAGGCAACCACGGCAATGACGCACATCGCCATTCAGGAACGGCTCGACGGCAAGACCACCGACTGGATGGAAAAAGTAAGCGACGAACAATACCGGGCCGCCGAGGGCAAGACACACTAAAAAGAGCGGATGCAGAACAGATCGTATGTGAGCCTTTTTTGAGATTCCGGCTTGAGAGAATAGCGCTCATCGTTTTCTTCTCGTGTTCAACATTGTCTTCCTCTCTGGTCACGGCTCAGGCGCAACCCGGACCCGGACAAGTCAACGCTTGTAATTTTCTGACTTCACTGCTGAACACATCCATCTACCTCTTAGTAGAGACACGCGGTTCTCAAATAGCCAATGTGGCGAGCGACAATCTATTGGCGTACAATGCCCTCATCGCTCTTTGTCGCGGCGTGTATCCTGGCTGGGGCCAGGGCATCAACGCATCCATCACCGGTCATTGTTGCAACCATGGATACGACAATATGCATGAGGCAACATTCGGCAAACCGATCAGCCTTCCCATACCCGCGGCGAATACTTACAATGTGACCGACCGTTTCCCCAGCAGACTATGGAAAGTCTACTACGAGAATCATAACGGTACAGTCTTTCTATCAGACGCGCAATACGGTGACGTGGCAGCGTACAATGTGCTAGAGCTAGAGCGAGAAGGAAACCACGCAGCTGCACTTCATGAACTCACGCTTCTAAACTGGATGTACGACGGACACGGAATCCAAGATGATGTATTCAGATTCTCAACAAAACCAGAGGAACACGGAATCTATCAAACCTTCAAAAGCGCATTATACGTCCTCGCACTCGCCAAAACCCATCAGAAAATCTCGTCCGAGCTAGTCTGGACACTCCGCTCGATGCAGGGATCCGACGGCGGATTCTACACAGGCTACGATATCAATGGAAGCCATTCCATGACACAAGAGAATGTTGAGACAACAAGCATCGCGATGTTCGCAATACGTTCAACCCCCGGATGGATCAAGAGGGACCGCGGATATGTCGCATTTGCTAATCTAACGATAACTCCTCCCGACAATGGATTCGTCCAAGTGCACCCCAATTTTGGGAACGATGACGTATGGACCCATAACTTTACCACGACAGCAGTCTTCGACAACAGAACTCTCATCGGCAATCAGACCTTGACTCTCGACCCGGGTGACTATGCCAACTTACCGCAGTGGCGGCTTAACGTTACCCTCGACCCTTACATTCCGCACACGATTACCGTCACATACGGCAACGCAACAGAAGTACACCGATTTCCAGCGCTTCTCACAAAATCCTGTTCTTGGTTTGAATGTTACGGGAGCATAGGCTTTGCCCCTGTACCGGTTCTGCTCACAGCCCTTCCACTGACAGCTCTTCTACTAGCAGCAGTCTTTCTCTATCGGCGGTCTCGGAGGTCGGATCCCAAAGAGGAAAAAAATCCAGACGCCCTCAACGATTCCAGACGCACGTAGAAGTGGGCGTAGGCCTCGCGGGTTCGAATCCCACCCTCCCCACCACGACATCCTACCGATCCTTCGATGGTGCCGCTTACGAACGGTCTGGATCTTTGCCCGGATAGAGTTGAGGTCGGTTTTGCCTCGGTATAGTCCTAGAATTATTCGAGGATTCTTTTCAGGTTCTGGGTTGAGTGTTGGACCATTTTCCGTATGTTCCTCTTGATCATGATTGGATCCATGATTCTGCCGAGGATTGAGTAAGGTGGCATGTATTCCACTTCTAAAGTGTAGCGTGTGCCATCGCCCTCCTTCTCGACTCGGTTCACGGCTTTCATCCTCATTGTTTCGGGTGTGCCGGAAGTCGCTTGCCAAACGATAGAATCGTTTTCCGCCCATTCAATGATCCTTCCATCCCATTCCATTTTTCTGCCCATAACTTGACCCGAGTGGTGTGCCGAAGCGCCCACTCCAGTCTTCTCCCTTGATGTGTATCTTGCGCTAGAAACGAATTCGAGCCAGTCATTGCAAGTGTCATGTTGAGTGATACGATTGAACACGTTTTCTAAAGGGGCATCAATGAATACGCTTGATCCGACCTTGGTCGTCATAAAAATCGCCTCAACCCAACGATGAAGAAATCATCGATTCAGGATTTAACGCTGAGCAATGTTCATTCGGCGATAGTGAACGGTTGCTTAGGGAGCCGATTCCTGGCTCCGAATCTAGCCACATGATTTACGCGTACGGAGGTGTCGTCAAGTCATTGAGTTCACAAAAAAAGGAGGGGAGGAGGAATGGTTCCTCCGTTGTCTAATTTTCTTCTGCAGTTACGAAGTCGTGTGTGAAGCTGCGTGGGAATTGGGCGATGATACCTGAGCTTAGTGTGTCAGCCATGCCTAGTATTTCGAGGTGTACTTGTTCGTAGGATTTGACTGATCCGTTGTAGTCGCCTTTCAGGTATGCGACAGCTTCGGCTAGCGTAAGGTCCAGGTGGGTTTTCATCATCGACTGAATCATGTCTAGGCTCCAGTGCTTCGGGTTGGCGTTGTGCAGGAAGGCGGCAATATCGTTGGCATTAGCGTACCATCTGGCAATTGCGTTATTGAGGGCGACAGTGTTTCCGGCCTTGGCATCGGTGAGGATCTCGGCGGCTATGGTGATATGGTCATGTAGCAGGCTTGTGAGCTGGTTGCCGGCTGTGTCGCCGTAGAAGGGTTTGATCGCGTTGCCAATGTCTGCCTGGTTCTGGAGAAGCCGGTCGACTGTAGAGCTGGTGTCAGGCAGTCCGTTGACGACGCTGACTATAACGAGCCTTGTCCAGGTGATATGGTCCTCCCAGAGTTTCCGCATCGCATCGTGGAAGGCCATTGCGGAGGTCTTGTTCTGTTCTTGATTGTCACGTGTTGCGTTGACTTGTCCCAATGTCGACGCGAGGGCGATTGTTCCCAGTATCATGATTGTTGAAATGGCTATTGCCATTGTCTTGCGTGTCAGATTGGTTCGTATCTTGTTTGTGTTCATTTTTAGACACTTTTCAGTAGCTAAAAGGGAAGCATGTATAAATGCCTTAGCGTATCTAAATTACCCAGGAAAACATTGCCTGACCAGTCCTTCCTAGGCCCATCAAAGACCAAGATACTGCGCCTGTTGCGCGCAGAAAACTCAACCGCGGGAAACATTGCCTCAGGCCTGCACATTCAGGTCAGCGCTGCCAGAAAGCACCTTGAGCAACTCGCAAGCCTCGATTTTGTGGCTCAGTCATTCCAGAAGGGAGAAGTGGGAAGGCCGAAGAAATTTTATGCTTTGACGGAGAACGGCAAAGAACTGTTTCCCCGGACTTATGACGCTCTTCTCGACAAAGTCGTGGCCAAACTCATAATTAGAGAAGGTCCCCGGCAAGCAGAGTCACTATTGAGATCTATAGCCGTCGACGTAGCCAAATCCCTAGATGGTCAGGACCTGCAAGGCAGCGATCATGTGAAACATGTCCAAACCAGCATTAACCAGCTAGGATTCGAGGCCACGTTGAATCAAGAAAATGGAAACCTCACCGTCATCAGCAGAAATTGCCCAGTTTGGAAAGTTGCCTTGAAACATGGGGAGCTCGTCTGTCGCGGCTACCATGCAGAACTGCTCAAGGCAGCTGTCAAAGGGAAGAACGTTGACCGGAAAGAATGGATGGTTGACGGGGACAGTTACTGCAGACACATAATCACAGAAATGCCCAAAGAAAGCAAAATATTGTAGACGGTGTCACGATCTCCCATGACCGAAGTCGTCATCAAAGAACTAAGTCCGTCTTTAAGAGATGACTTTCTGTTGTTCTTCGACCATGTTGCATTTGCGGACAATCCTGAATGGAGTGACTGTTACTGCTCGGCCTATCATTTCGCGAACAACAAAGGAAAGGCTGAGAGTCGTCATCAAGCCTCCTTGCTGATAGAGGATGATAGGATGCACGGGTTCCTTGCCTATGATAATGGAAAACCGGTTGGCTGGTGTAATGCTGCTTCTCGTGGACTCTATCCAGCGCTGCACTGGCTGTTGGGGCCGGGTCCCGATAAGGGAGAACGTGTTGGTTCAATCGTCTGCTTCGTAGTTGCCTCTTCTCATCGCCACCAGGGAGTCGCGTCTCGTCTACTGAACGCCGCGTGCAAGAGGTTTGCCGAAAAAGGATTAGAGTATGCTGAAGCTTATCCGGTCAAGAAACCACCATCAGCGGCTTACGACTTTCCAGGGCCGCTGTCAATGTATCTCAAGAACGGCTTCAGCACATATCGCGACGCTGACTGGTATACGATAGTGCGAAAGCGGCTTACAAAACTGGTTCCATGAAGCGGGACCGTTGAGCGGTAAGTCGGCAATGACTTTTGAAGAAGCGAAGGGTCTGCTCAAACTTTCTCGCGAGGCACGTTGGAGTTACCCGTCCTCGCAGGGAGGGGATATGGTTCGCCAAGACACTGAATTGAGTAGGTGGACGGACCGGCTCGTCCCGAAGCGAGAATCGTTCACCACTGCGATTGAAGTGCTTGTCCGAAATGGGTTCGAGGACGAGGCAGTTGAGACCGCGGCGAACATGTGGAGACTCTGGATGATAGCTCGAGATATGGCTGGAGGTAGGAAATTTCTGGACACAGTGCTGGGAGTTACGAAGAAGAAATCGTCGAGGAATAGGGCGCTCGCTCTTTATGGAAACGGACTATTCATGTTCCATCAACGTAAACTGGAAGAGTCTCAAAAGTACAATCAAGAGGCGCTTGAGATCGCTGAGAAGATCAATGATAGAGAAGCATTGGCACTTGCCAATCTCGGGTTGAGTCGAGTAGCCTATGAACAGGGCAACTACGTAGAGGCGCGATCGCTTGCCGCAAAAGCACTTGAACTGACCCGTGGACTTGATCCGTCCCTAGGACAGGCCCCGTTGTTCATGGACGCCTTGTCGACGCGAATGGTGGCCGATTACGACACTGCAGCAGATCTGTTCAGCAAGAGTGTTGAGCTAAACCGAAAGATCGGCGACAAGGGAATGGTGACGGCGGAACTGCAGAACCTAGGCCTAGTCGAGGCACATCAAGGCAACTATGAATCGGCTGAGAAGCATTTCAAGGAAGCTGAAACAATGGGATCAGGCGGAGATCCTTACGGGGCTGCTATGGTTCAACTCCAAAAGGCGATCGTCGCCTACGGCAGAAGGGACCAGGATCAGTCCCGTCAATTATTGGCAAGTTCCAAGACGCTGCTAGAGAAGGCTGGAATAGATCCGGGTCCGGACGACAAGTTTGAGATCGAGTGGCTTGAACAGCAGCTACGACGTTAGAAAGTATAACGTCTTCGAAATTTCACTGCTGAGATCCTTTCAGGCTTCGAGAATGTCGCGTCATGATATATCGTCCTTGATTCGAACTTAAAATCTGTCTACGGTTAATAGATCGATCTGTCCTACTATGACTCTCATACGTTTCCTATTTGGATCTTGAATTGTTGGAGGTTGAATTTTGGCGGCCACATTTATGTTGTCTATAAGCGATGAATGTTTCGCGATGCTCGCTAATGAAGCCAGAGACCGAGGAGTGAACATTCAGATGCTGCTTCGTGCAGTAATAATTCCCGAATGGACACGATTAGATCCGGATAGTAAAGTCTCAACGGTGAACAACACTTCCGGTTCTGGGACAAGTAGCGAAAACACGAAGGTTGACGTGCCGGTTTTGTCGCATATTGCGAAAAGTCCTTGGCGAGAGGTCGACACCTACCGATCGCTCTACTTCAGAAATATTCGGCGCTGACCGGTTCTGCTGCTTGACCGAATGAGGATCGTTATCATTCTTCTTCTATAGGCAGTTGTGTTAGCTAGTTCCTGAATCTGAAGACTAGGGAACTTTCTCCGAGTGCGAATTGTGGCTGCATAGAACTCGTAACACCCGCAAATTTCATAATTTGACTGGCACTAATGCATCCGAAACAAGTTGAAAATTTCGTTTCAGAATCGTTTCAGCCAAGATTGACATACTGTATCAAGACCGTTTCACCGAACATATTTCCCAATATCATTAACACATGATATGCTTGGAGGTAAGAAATGAAAATGGTTCAGAAAACAACAATCGTGGAATATCCGAATGTTCCCTCAATACTAGCTCTTGTAGGTGGTGCCTTGATAGTGCTCGTGGACGTATTCCTCTTGGCAATCGCCATAGTTGTTCTTCCACATCTCAACTATG
>Ga0209802_1001791_pt1 | contig 15463 bp, 20 predicted proteins | sample GraSoiAngelo_129_FD_185886 | JGI IMG/M metagenome (GOLD analysis project Ga0209802, IMG submission 185886) | Grasslands soil microbial communities from the Angelo Coastal Reserve, California, USA - 14_0927_12_40cm (SPAdes) (version 2) | ecosystem: Environmental > Terrestrial > Soil > Grasslands ... | reverse complement strand
GTTCGCGGGATCGTGTGGGCCTCGTTCCTCGCGATCGTGCTCGTCCCGGCCGCAGCCGTCGGGTACCTCTTCTCGATCACCAATCCGGTCGAATGGTTCCTCGGTCTCGGATTCCTGACGATCGCGATCTTGTGGGACTACTACCGCCTCAATCCGGAGAAGGTCCCTTGGTTGCGCTCCCGGACCTGATGCGCCTCAGATGAGCTGCCAATCCCGCAGGACGTCCTCGAGGTTCGGGTGACCGATCTCGTCGAGCTCGTACCGCACGTGGACGACGGGTTTCTTCGTCTTCAGGACGCGGCTCAGATCGATCGGCGTGCCGCTGAGGACCAGGTCACACGGGGTCGCGTCGATCGTCTGCTCGAGCTCTTTGATCTGCTTCGGGCCGTAGCCCATCGCGGGCAAGATCTTGCGGGAGTTCGGATACTTCTTGTACGTCTCCTTGATCGAACCAACCGCGTGATTCACGGCGCTGACGATCTCCGCCGCGCCGAACCGCTGGGCCGCAATGTACGCCGCGCCGTACTCCATGCCGCCATGGGTCAGCGTCGGCCCGTCCTCGATCGCGAGGACCTTCTTGCCGCGGATCTGCACGCTGTCGTCCGGTGTGATCGGGGAGGCCGCCTCGATGACGACGGCATCCGGATTCACGCTCCGGATGTTCTGCTTCACGATCTCGACATTCTCCGGCGTCGCGGTGTCGACCTTGTTGATCACGATGACGTCGGCCATGCGGACGTTCGTCTCGCCCGGATAGTACGAGAGCTCGTGCCCCGGACGCAACGGGTCCGCGACGACGATGTGAAGGTACGGCTTCAGGAAAGGGGTGTCGTTGTTCCCGCCGTCCCACAGGAGGATCTCGGCCTCGGCCTCGGCTTGCCGCACGATCTGCTCGTAGTCGACGCCCGCGTAGACGACGGTCCCCTTGTCGATGTGGGGCTCGTACTCCTCGCGCTCCTCGATCGTCGTCTCGTACTTGTCCAAGTCCTCGTACGTGGCGAAGCGCTCGACCGCCTGCGACGCCAGATCGCCGTACGGCATCGGATGCCGGACCACGACGACCCGCTTGCCGTGGGCCCGCAAAATCCCCGCGACCCGGCGCGACGTCTGGCTCTTCCCGCTTCCGGTCCGGACCGCGCACACCGCGATGACGGGCACTTTCGCCTTCAGCATCGTCTCTTCGGCGCCGAGGAGGAGGAATTCCGCCCCATGCGCGTTCGCGAGGGCGATTCGATGTCCGATGTACGAGTAGTCGACGTCGGAGTATGCAAAGACGCACGTCTGCGCACCGAATCTCTCGATGAGCCGCGGGAGCTCTTCTTCCGGAAAAATCGGGATCCCTTCGGGATACAGGTTCCCCGCGAGGGACGCGGGATACTTCCGAGTCTCGATCCCGGGGATCTGCGTGGCGGTGAACGCGACGACGCGATACGCCGGATTTTCCCGGAAATAAACGTTGAAATTATGGAAGTCGCGGCCCGCGGCGCCGAGGATGATGACCCTGCGCGGCTCCGCCATGGGTTGGGGAGCCGCCGGGGATGTAAAGCCTTTTTGGACTTCTCGCCCGGTTCGGGCGTGTTAACCTTAAATAAGGTTAATTCCTGGTGTCTCTCGAGTTATCGAGGATGGTCTGTCGAACGGAGCTTCTGCACGGATTCGAAGACTCGGTCCAACATCGATTGCGTGAGACGGCCGGTCTGCGTGTTCCGCTGGCTCGGATGGTAGGTTGCGATCAGTGTAATCGGCGGTAGGGGCCACGTCCCTTCATGGCGGAACTTCGGCACCGGAGAGGGCACGTCATGACCCGTCGCGCGCCACGTGCGCAGGAACGCCTGCATTGCCACGGCCCCGAGGACGACGACCACTCGGAGGCGCCGCAAGAGCATCACCTCGCGTTCCAGGTAGGGCTGGCATCGGGCGAACTCGATCCGCGCCGGCTTGTTCTGAGGCGGGGCGCAGCGCACCGCGGCGGCGATGTAGCAATCCCGGAGGACCAGGCCATCGTCTTTCGAAACGGAGGTCGGTTGATTCGCGAAGCCGGCGCGGTACAGGGCTCGATACAGGAATTCCCCGCTCCGGTCTCCCGTGAATGTGCGCCCGGTGCGGTTGCCTCCATGGGCCGCCGGCGCCAGCCCGACGACGAGAACTTCCGCATTCGGATCCCCGAACCCCGGGACAGGCCGACCCCAGTATTCCCAATCGCGGAACGCGGCGCGTTTCGTCCGGGCGACGTGCTCACGGTATCGCACGAGGCGCGGACACCGGCGGCACGCGACGACATCGGAGGCCACGCTTTCCAGGTTATTGGACGACACCGGCCATCCGGATTCAGTCCGGTGGCAAAAGCATGCGCCCGAGGAAACCACTAAGTCCATCGGGTGCCCTCCGCCGCCGGAGGCGGGGGTCATCGTTTCGAAATCGCGGACCGTCCAATTCTCTCGCGTCGTCGATCTCTCCCAGGCCGTCGGGCCGGAGACCCAGATGTTCCCCGCCTATCCGCCGCCGAGTTTCACGCAGTGGACGACGCGCGAGGTCCATGGGTTCCTCGCGGAATCCATGTTCCTCATCAGTCACACCGGCACGCACGTCGATGCACCGTTCCATTTCGAGCCGAAGGGGCGCAAGCTCCATGAGTTGCCGGTTGATCGATTCATCGCGCCGGGTCACGTCCTCGACCTTCGCGGCCTCCCGAAGAAAGGACGGATCCTGCCCGAGCACCTGCGGACCGCCATGCGCGCGTCGCGTCGCGCCATACGGAAAGGGGACGCGGTCCTGCTTCGCACCCGCTGGTGGGAACGACATCGAGGCACGCCCGCCTACTTGTTCGACAGTCCCGGACTGACGGGACCCGGGGCACGCCTTCTCCTGGATTTGGGAGTGGGGCTCGTTGGCATCGACACGGCGAGCATCGACCACCCCGACGACTCGACGTATCCGGCGCATCATGCCCTCCTGGGGGCCGACGTGCCGGTAATCGAGAACGTCGCGAATCTGTCGACCCTCAGGTCCTCCGCGTTTTGGCTTCTGGCATTACCCCTGAACCTGCAGGGAACGTCCGGCTCGCCGATCCGCCTCGTCGCGCTTGCGGAGTGAGCGACCTCACGGCAAGACGCTTTAGGAAGGCGGGGCGTTCGGGCTGCATGCACCCGCGGACTCGGTTGACGATTGCGGCGGTCGTCATCGCGGCGATCGCGACCTTCGCGACCCTGGCCTACGTCTGGTACTGGGTGAATCGCTCGGGAGGGGGAACCCCGAACAATCCCGCGGTGCAGCTCGGGCCGGTGCAGACCGGCATGGCGTGGCCGATCGCCCTCGCGTTCGCCTCGGACGGCCGGATCTTCTTCGCAGAGCGGAACACGGGGAACATCCGCATCATCGATGCGGGCGGCACGATGCTGCCCGCGCCATTCTACACGCTCACGAACACCGCCACGGCAGGTGAGCGCGGCCTCCTTGGCCTCGCCCTCGACCCAGCATTCCCTTCGACTCCCTACTTGTATGCGTACCAGACGTACAGCGATGCGGCGAACGGGACGATCTACAATCGCATCGTGCGTATCTCGGCGAATGGAAACGCGGGAACCTTCGACCGTGTCATCCTGACGATGCCTCCATTGAGCGGCGCGACGAATCACAACGGCGGCGTCATCGCATTCGGCCCGGACGGAAAGCTCTGGGCCGTCGTCGGCGAGAACGCGAACCCCTCTCTGGCACAAAACTCGATGAGCCTCCTCGGGAAGGTCCTCCGAATGAACTCGGACGGAACCGCCGCATCGGACAACCCGTTCTACGCGAGCCTTTCCTGGGAGAACCGCGTCTACACGTACGGACATCGGAACATGTTCGGCATCGCCTGGCATCCAGTGACCGGTCGCGCATACGTCACGGAGAACGGACCGAACTGCAACGACGAGGTGAACCGGCTCGCCGCCGGGAGCAACTACGGATGGGGACCGACGGCGTCTTGTGGAAGCCTTCCGCCTCCTGCGGATACGAACCGGGACGGTCCGAACCCGGTCATGCCCCTCGACTGGTGGACGCCAACGATCGCCCCGACAAATGCGGCGTTCTACACCGGTACCCTGCTCCCGCAATCTCGGAATCACCTGATGTTCGGCGCGTACAACGATGCGCGACTCCGGGAGTTGGCGCTCTCCGCGGATGGAACGACTGCCGTGAACGAGACGACCCTGTTGACGACGCCGTCCGGGATCCTCGATGTCGAAATGGGCCGGGATGGCTTTCTGTGGGTGACGACGTCGTCCGCCATCTACCGTGTCGTCGCCGCACCGCTGATGATCGCGGGGGTTCCGTTGATCCCTCTGGGCGGAGGCACCGCACCAGTTGCAGTACCCACGATTCAGAAACCCGGTCTGCGACTCCCCTCGGACCTCCGGTGACCGTCGTCCGCGGTCCCTTCCAGAAACCTTAGTATGGGCTCGGCCCTTCCGCGATTCCGATGCCCTCGTACCGGATCCCGAGCGATGATCGGGTCCGGGATTCCCTCGTCCGCGTCTTGAGCACACGGCCGATGGTCGACAGCCAGCGCAGACTGAAACAACTCGTTGAGAAAGATTTGAAAGGCGACGAAAAGTATCGCGTCGGCGAGCCGCGACTCCGGCACCTCGCGATCGATTCCGGCCTCGTCGACCTGGAGATCCGTTGTCGGGACACGGAGGAGATGCGGTCCCTCATCAAGTGCCCCGTTTGCGGGGCCCGCCTGAAGAAAGTGCGCAACATGACCGTCTACGGTGGGACCGTGACACTCGGGTATCGCTGCGAACGTTGCAAATACTGGACGGGCCTGAAGCGCCGCGTGCCGACTCGATACATCTTCACGAGGCGATCGTGATGCGCGTCCGATACGAAGGTGGCATCCTCGTCCAGGAAGCCCTGAAGGAGGTCATCCTGGATCCCGCGCGGAAGACGCCCGGCAGCATCGTGAGCCACGGGCACATGGACCACCTCACGTCGGGTGGAATCATGACGCCGCAGACCGTCGCGGTCCTGAAGGTCCGCCGCGGCGGAACCGGACAGTCGCTTCCGTACGGGAAGGAGATTGAAGTGAATGGTTTCCGCGTCGTCCTGAAAGACGCCGGCCATGTGTTCGGCTCCGCGATGGTGCGGGTCGACGACCTGCTGTATACCGGCGACTTCAATCCCGAAGGCGGGGCCACCTGCGGTCGCGCGCAGCCGGAGTTCGTCCGCGACCTGATCGTCGACGCGACGTACGGACGTCCGGGATACAATTTCCCTCCGAAGCACGATGTGGAATCGGACCTGTTGACCTGGCTCGAGATGGAACTGGCCAATGGCCCCGTGGCCCTCGGCGGGTACGAGTTCGGCAAGAGCCAGGAGCTAATCGCGCTCGTGAACCGGCTCGGTGTGGAGGTCGCCGTTTCGGACAAGATCGCGGACCTCGCGGATCTCTACGGCCCTTACGGGGTCAAGCTCCAGTACCGCCGGTTGTCCGAACTCGAGGAGAGCGAGCGGAACGATCCGCGCGCGTATGTCTTGCCGCCGGGATGGCTGCGGCCGCCCCTCGACGACAGCGTCTCCTGGCTCGGATCGATCGGCCTTAAGACGGCGTACGTGAGCGGATGGTGCGCGTTCTTCGATTACACCGGCCGCTACGGCCTCGACGCGCAGTTCCCGCTCAGCGACCACGGGGACTTCGAGGACGTCATGACGTTCATCGAGGCCTGCCGGCCGCGGAAGGTGTACACGGCGTTCAGCGGGGCGAAGGACCTCGCGAAGGCCGTCGAGCGACGACTGAAGATCCGGGCCGAGGCGCTCCTCACGCGGTGAGCCCATGGAGACAAAACAAGAAGGGAACAGCGTCGTCGTGAAACTGTCGGACGGGGAGGACTTGGTCCCGAGCCTCGAGGCCGCCGCCCAGAAGCACCGCATCGAGAGCGGATCGGTCGTCTGGGGGATCGGGATGCTCCAAGACTTCGAGATCGGGTTCTTCGGACCGAACGGCTACGAGAAGACCCCGTTCGCGGAGCGTCACGAGCTGCTGGCCCTCCATGGGAGCATCGCGATGCGGGCGGACCCGAAGCTCCACCTTCACGTCACGCTCGGCCGACGGGACCACAGCGCGATCGGAGGCCATCTCTTCCGCGCGAAGACCGCCGTGGTCAACGAGATCCAGCTCGCGCGGTTCGACACGATCCACTTCAATCGCCGGCTGAACGAGAAGACCGGCCTGCGGGAGCTCGTCTTCGACTGATGCACTCGTCGGCCTACTGCCAAGCGGCCCGATCGAGCTCCCGTTCTTGTTTCGTCTTCTTCCGGAACTGCTTGTAGTGGTCCCGGCACAGATGGACGCGCCGCGGTTCACCGATCAGCTTGAGCTCCGGGAGGACCTCTTTCACTTTCTTCGTCGAGAGGGACCGCTTCGCTTCTTTCCCGCAACCCTGCACCCCGCAGACCTCGTCCGTGGGCATGGATGCGGCGATGCCAGCGGGGATATTTGTACGTGCGCGGTCCCGGAGTTACTTTCGCGGGTCGACAGCGGAACCTTCGATCCTCGCTATTTCTCCTTGCGGCGCAGCATCCGCGCGGCCGCGAGGGAGACGATCGCGAGTGCGGCGACCATCGCCGCTTCAGATCCCGGATCGAACGCGGGACGCGGGGCCGGCGGCGGCAGGCTGACGATGTCCACCGACACCGCCGAGAGCGATGGCAGGTAGACCGCCACGACGGTCCCCGGAAGCGGAAGGAGCGTGTACGATGCGTTCCGCGCGACCGAATCGAATGTGTAGAACAAGGTGAGCGTGTCATCCGAGCGATTCACAGCCTCCCCGTTCGCACTCACGCTGAGCCGGGCGGCCCCGTCCGTAGGCATCGTGTCCGGGTCGAACGCAAACAGGACGATCGCGCCACCCGGACGCAACGTGTCGACTTGAACCGATGCGGCGCGCGGTCGCACCGCGAGGGGCCACGCCGCGACATCGATCCGGTACCGCGCCGGGTTCTGCATCCAATGGCCGTCCGCCGTGGCGACCAGGTCCAGCTCCGCGACGACCTGGCCCGCGCTGATCGCGTCAAGGACGGCCCGCCACTCCGCCTTGTTCGTCGAGGCCGCCGGCACGGACTTGAACACCAGGAGGTCGGGGCTCGCCATCTCCGCGAGGACGCGCGTGCCCGTCACGTTGAACGATCCGGAACCGAGGAACAAACGCGCCTCCTCGCCCTGGATCGTGAAGGACACAGTCGATGCGCGCGCCTGTCCGGATGCCGAGAGGAGCGAGATGTTCGTCGCCGAGGCCGGGAGTTCGATCGTCACGGCGCGAGCCATCTCGGAACGGATTTCGATGAGGCCTGTCGGGTCGTCGTGGGCCGTCAGCGTGACGAGGTAGCCGTTCGCCTCGAAGATCGGCCCGTGCGCCATGGCGGACCGCGCGGGAGGGAAGTCATCGATCGCGATCGAGTTGAGGTAGGGCACCGGCGTCTCGCCGACGACGCCGCCGAAGAGGTACGTGACGCCGCCCGAAGTGGAGTTGTACGCGAACCGTACGTAGGTTCCGAGGACGAGGCCGTGATCGTAGGTGAACGCCGCGAAGAGGGCGGTCGGCCAGGGAATGTCTCCGACGGGCACGCCGCCCAGATCCGAATCCGAAATAGGTCGGAGGACGGGGGACGCGCGAGAGGGGGCAGATCCGCTCAGGGCGACGGGAAGAAGCGAAAGCACCGTTAAGGTCGCCGCCGCCTTCGCGAGAAATGCGCGCGCGTCCGTGCCGTCCTCCCTCCACCAACTAGTGTCGCTTCCCCGATAAGGGGATTTTGGTCCAGACGGGGAACTCGTTAGGACGCATCTCGAACCCTCACTTTCCCGGCCTCGGAGGCCATCCTTCGACCGGCGTACGCAAAGTATCTTACCGAGGAAGCCTCATTGCGCGGACAAATGGGCCCTCTGGACGTGTTCCTCAGGGTTTCGTTCGCCGGGTTCGCCGCGATCCTGGCGACCGTCTCCGTGCAGTCGTACGCACGTCACCGCGAGCGACGCTTCCTCCTGTTGACGGCGGCGTTCGGGATCTTCCTCGCGCAGGGCCTGTGGTTGCTGATCGAGATGGCGACGATGGCCGTGTCGTCCGTTGGATCGGGATGGCTCGCGCTGAACCTCGCCGTCCTCATCTCGTTGTATCTCGCCCTGCTGCGGTGATCGAATGTCGGAAGGCCTCGAACTGGAAAGCCGCCGCCGAATCTACGATTTCCTGGTCGCGAACCCGGGCACGCATCTGCGGCGGATCGGACATGCGCTCGGAATGTCGACCGGCATGCTGTCGTATCACCTCGGGTACCTCGAGCGCAACGGCGTCTTGAAGGCGGAAGAGGACGGCCATCGGAAACGATACTTCATCGCCCGCGCGTTCGTCGAGGCGCAGCGTCGGATCCTGGCCGTGCTTCGCCAAGATGTGCCGCGGAAGATCCTCGTCGAGCTCCTGACCTACGAAGGCCGCACGTTCGCGGAGCTCCAGGCGTCCGTCGGCGTCTCGAAGTCCACCTTGTCGTATCATCTCCAGAAGCTGATGCATCGAGACCTCCTCGTACGGACGAAACGGGAGCGGGAGAGCGTCTTCACGATCAAGGACCTGGAAGAGGTCCGGAAGCTCCTCCTCGCGAACCAGTCCAGTTTCCACGACGATGCGGTCGACCGATTCGCGGACCTCTGGACGAAGCTCCGCACCTGACGAGGCCGCGGCTACTCGACCTTCGTGAATTCGCGGACGAGACACGTCGCGTAGCTTCCCCGACTCGATGCGAACGACAAATTCAGCCCATGGTCGTCCGGGCGGATGGCGAAATCATGGAGGGGGGCGAGGATCTCGCGCCGAGAGCCTTTCGAGGAAATGCGCGGGATGTCCGGGATGATGAAGTCCTCCGGGCGGAGGCCCTCGGTTGCAACAATCTCCTTCTCGATTTGGCCCACTTCCCCGCCTGCGAACTCGGATTCGGAACCGAACAGGATCGCGCTGACCCAAGCTTTGCCTTCGCGGCAGCGCTCGGCCACCCGCTCCAGGTTATCGCACGTCACGTCGATCGTCCGATCTCGGTCCGGAAGCCCTCGCTTGTCCGCCGGGAGCACGATGTCGCCGGGCACGGGCTCGTGGATGGGCAGCCCGCGACGCATCCGCTCGCTCATCACTCGGTTGAAGAGGTACGACTGGTACCCGTGGACGAACATCAGGAGGAGATTGAACGGAAGCTGCTGCAGCGCGCCGACGTAATCATCCGGACGGGACGCCAGATGATTGAGGATCGCCTTCTCGAAGCCGTATGACTTCGGATACGACCGCAGGGCCGCGCGGACATCCCCCGTGTCTCGCAGCGCGGCGCGGACCTCGTACGATTCCGAGCCCTCGCCCTCCAGCGGATTCGCGACGTACGTCCCGACGGCCTCCTTGAATTCTCCACGGACGATGTGCCGGCCGACGACGTGTGTGATCGGGCGAACGGAGCCGAACCGTTGCACCCCGAAGAAATTGGGGAAGCCGCCGAACGAACGGATCTGGCGGGCGGTCTCTTCCGCGATTGGGATTGAACGATCCGCCGCGACCGCGAGATCCCGCAGGACAATCCGGAACCGGTTGCCCACGAGGTCTCCCATCTCGAGGGGTCGGTCGGAACGAAAGAGATCGAGGACCTCGATGTCCTTCATCCGCAGGGCCTTGATCGCCTCGGGCGGGACGTTCTCAAAGGAGAATAGCTGGGTCGTGAGGGCGCGCTTGTCTTTGGTCCCCGCGAATCCGATCCGGCGGCGGCTGATGTGCAAGGCCCGCGCCAGCTCCCGCACCAGGCGGTTCGTCTCCCAGTTGCGAACGCGGAGCGAGGCAATCGTGTACGAGCCGTCAATGGCGAGTGGGGGCGGGGAGGAAATCTCCTCGACCACAAAGTCTTCCGCGGTAGCCTTGAGGGTGCCCCCGAGGCCGGGGGTCGACGTCAGGTAGCCTTCGATCCCGACGTCCCGTTCCATGGGACTACGCGAGCTCCTTCTCCAGGAGGGCCTTCGCCCCGCCGAACTCCCCCGCGAGGCCCTCGGCAACCCGCTTGAGGGCGGCCTGCGGGCTGCCCTTCTTCACCTTGACCGTCAGCACGGGCTTGTCGAGCTGCGGGTGGCCCGTGTAGTACAACGCATCCTCGACGTCCGGGTCTTTCAAGAGGGCTGTGATCAAGGGATAAATGACCGTGTCGTCGGCGTTCACGATCTCAAGACGAACGGAATCCTTCTGTTTCTCGAGCAGGCGAATCTGCATTGGAAAGCGCGAGTGGGTCCCGCCACTTAAGTCTTTGCGGTCCTGTGCGCCGTCACGACTTTAGTCGGATCGAAATGTCGATGAAACAACGCGCCGGTTTGCCCCAGACATACACGGCCTGGGCGCGATGAGCGGAGGTCTGAGGAATCAAGTGGACCTTACTAATCTTCCGTCCGACTGCGACTAGTTTCTCCCCCGCGACGGCGTCGCCCGGATCATGGAGTTCGGTCAACGATTCCCTCCTCCATCAGGCGGCGGACGACCCGAAAACCGAGCTCGAAGTCGATCCCCAGGGCCTCGCAGATCTCCGATACGAACGCGGATGGTTTCCGCCGCAAGTACTTCACGATGGCCGCCCGCGCTTTGGGCTCCGTCCAGGGCTTGACGACGACTACCTTGGAGTCCCGGAGGTCCTGAACGTACGCTTCGATCGCCCGCTCCAGGAGTTCCGTTCGAGACTTCATATGCGCCCGGCCGACCAAATCGTCAACCTCCCCGAGAAGTTTGGGCGGAAGACGGAGCGAAATGGTCGGCTTTCGCACCTTGCGGTTTTGCATGTATTGCATGTATTGCAGCGCATCTACTTAACCCCATGCGCTACGGTCAGCCCACATGGCTCGAGCAGCCTCTGGACCGAAGGGGCCATGTGCCGGGTTCACTATCCGGATCCGGTGGAATTCGGAATGGTGCAGAAGATCATCGATGTGGCCGGCTCTTCGCCGACGAGCTTTGCGAAAGCGGCGGACAATGCAGTCGCGACCGCGGCGGAGACAGTCCGGAACCTGAAATGGGCCCGCGTGTCCGAGCTCGAGATGGAGCTCGACGGAAAGAAAGTGAAGTCGTACCGGGTCACGGTGCGGATCTACTTCGACGTCGAGCGATGAACCTCACTCGACGTGGTCGTGTACTCGCAGGACGTTCCCGAACGGATCCCAAATCGTTCCGGCATGGGCTTCGTTGCGTCGAACGCGGATCCCCTTTGACTCCAGGTGAGCCGCGGCGGCCTCGAAGTTCTCCACATGGAATTCGAACGGGCTCGAATCGCCTTTCGGGCCCAGGGCCACTTTCGGAATCTCGGTTGTCCGCCAAAGGGTGAGCTGGCCTCCCTTCGTCTCGATCACCGTCCAGACCGGACTCCCTTTACCGACCACGCGGAACCCGAGGAGATCGCGGTAAAAGGCAAGGGCCTTGTCCATGTCATCCACCGGGAGGAGGATGTGACCGATGTCCTGGACGACTCCCACGGAACCGCGATGGTCTTCCGGAGATATATGAAATCGCCGTGCAGGGAGGTTTCGATAGCCGTACGAAGGAATCTAAATAGGTCCGAGGTTCCATCGCGTCACTCTCATGCCTCCCGGCGACGAGCCGACCGCGGAGTCCTTCGAGTCGGAGGCCGCGGAGCTCCTCGAGTCGATCGGGCGGGCGCGGAAGAAAGTCGAGGGAATCGCGGGCGTCCTCGACGGCACCCTGGATCGGTATCGCGAGCGGATCGATCGCCTCATCCGCGAGAGCGAAGTGGACAACTGGCGCCAGGTGAGGATCTTCACGCGGGACGTCGAGACGATCGCGGCGGACCTCGGGAAAGCGTCGAAGGAGAAGCGTCTCTCGCCGCGGCTCGTCGCTTGGCTCGATGCGGCCCTTCGGAAGGCCCGCCGTCGGGATTTCTACGGGGCGCGGAAGGCATGGCGGCGTCTCGACCGGATCGCCGAGCAGGGCGCGGAAGTCCGACGGTTGCAGGGCCGATACCGCGAAGCGTACCGCTCGATTGAGTCCCGGATCCGGCAGCTGAGGACGCAGGTCGAGCGCCTGGAGAAAATCCCGAAGCCGCCGACATCCCCCGAGGCGGCCCGCGCGTTCAACGAATCGGTCGACCGATTCAACGAGGCATCGACCGCGGCGTACCTGGACTTCCTGTCGCGGGCCCGGGCGGACCTGGCGATCCCGCTCCTCCTCGACGCCGGCCAGGGCGGGGGGATCGGCGTGCCCGCGCCGCCTCCCGGCTCCGATCCCGATCCGCTCATGCGCCTGCTGAGCAACGCGAGCCCTCAGGTCGACACGTTCCGAGGCCGCACGTTCTACGGCCTGCTCGAGCTCCCCGGATATTCGGATGCGAAGCTCACGCACATCTACGGGGACTCCCGCCTGATCCGAGGCGCCTTGGACGAGGCATGGTCCTGGCTCAAGGCGATCCGCGAGGACGAGCGGCGCTCCCTGCAGATCCAATGGAGCGAGGACGCCCTGATGCTCCGGAGGCGAGTTCCATCGGTCGTCGCGTTCCTTGAGCGGCTCGGGAAGATGAACGACGCGGCGGACCGCGGACGCGAACTCGTCGCTTCGCTGAACGACGGCCGATTCGAGTCGCTGCAGACCGCGGCGCGCTTGTACGCGACCCATGGGGAAGCCGCGGAGCGGAAGTGGCGAGGGGCCCTCGAAAAGGACATCGATGGGATGCGCAAAGAGGCCGCGGAACTGAGCGCAGTCCTGAAGAAGTTCACAGATCCGGCCAAGGTGGAAAGCGGGTAGGCGATTCGGCCTCGTCCACCACAATCTCTTAGCCGTCGTCTCACAATCCGAGGTCGGGTGGACGCATGGGAGTCTTCGTCATCGCGGCCTATCGACCGAAGAAAGGGAAAGAGCGGTTGCTTCGGGACGTCCTCAAGGATCACCTGCCGATCCTGCGAAAGGAACGCTTGGTAACGGACCGCCCTCCGTATCTGATGCGCGCCGCCGACGGCACTTTCGTCGAGGTCTTCGAGTGGAAGTCCGCCGCCGCGATCGAGGCGGCCCATGGCAATTCCTCGGTCCAATCGATGTGGGCCCGATTTGAGGAAGCGTGCACCTACGAGTCGCTCCTCAATCTGAAAGAAACGAAGGACATGTTCGCGCATTTCGAGGCCGTCGACCTCTGAATCTCGTCACGCCTTCTGACGGAACTCCATCTGCTGGAACACGAACGCGGACAGGACCACCATCGCGATCGAAAAGGCGATGAGGACCCCGGCTGCCGCTCCTGCGCCGAGATCCGACGAATACCCGCCGAGCGGTCCGATCGCGACGACGTCCTTCAGGATCGTCTTCAGGTAGTGGATCACGCTGAGCTTCGGCACGTCCCCGGGAATCGAGTCCACGACCGATTCCCAGACGAAGCCGATCAACAAGCCGACCGCGAGCGGCCGCCGGACCAGGACGGAGATGAAGAGGAACAACGCGCCGTAGGCCGCCGTGCCGAGGATGGTGACGGCCAGGAAACCCCACAGCACATCGGCGTCTGCGGTGAACCCAAGGCCTCCGTACGCCTCCGTCACCCCATACGCGACGACGACGGGTGGCAGGACCAGCACCAGGACGGCGACGAGGTAGCCGACGTACTTGTAGGCCACCAAAGCGGGCTTCGAAATCGGACGCGTCAGGAGGAACGGAAGCGTGTTGTCGTCAATCTCCTCGCGGATCAGCGCCGTTGCATTCACCAGGGCGACAAAGATCAGGACGATCTGGAGGAAAACCGGGATCATGACGTCCTGGAACAGGAGGATGTTGAACCTCTCGACACGGGCGGCGGCAAGCGAGACTGTCAAGATGATCGGGACGACCGCCAGGAGTGCGGTTGCGATGACGCGGCGGGTCCCGAGGAGGTAGCGGAACGTCAGGTCGGTGACGACCCAGGCCTTCCGGAACGATTCCGTCCAATCCATTCGATCACCCGACGAGATACCGGAAGACGGCGTCGAGACTGTCGTCCGGGCTCTCGAGCCCTTGGACCTCGAGCTTCGTGTCCGAGACGATCTGGGGAAGCTCTCGGTAGAACGCGTCCGGCTTGCGGGTGCGCACGAGGAGCGTATCGGTCGCAGGGAACTCGAACGAGACCACGTGTTCCATCCGGGCAAGGGCCTGGGCGAGCTGCCGGGGTTTCGACGTTTCAATTCGAACCGCGTGCGGATGTTCGTCGATGAGCGCGCGGATCGCGTGGATGTCGCCTGCCGCGATCGCCTTGCCGTTGTGAATCAGGACGATGTTGTTCGTGATCCGCTCGATCTCATAGAGGACGTGGGTCGACATGAGCACGTGGCCGCCGTCGCGGGCGAAGTCGGAAATCGTCCGGAGGATGTGGACACGGCCCGCGGGGTCGGCCCCTGACAGGGGCTCGTCCAGGATCAGGATCTCCGGGTGGTGGGCGAGGGCCTGGGCCAGTTTCGCGCGCTGGCGCATCCCGCGGCTGTATCCTCTCGTCGGACGCTGCGCCGCGCCGGATAGGCCGACGACCTTCAGGGCCGCGGTGGCTTCCTGGCGGGCTTTCGCCGGAGACATCCCATCGAGCCGCAAGAGGGTCTCGACGAATTGCTGTCCCGTGAGCCATCCGTAGAGCTGATTCTGTTCCGGACAGTAGCCGAGGCGCCGCTTCAGGGAGACGTTGTTCCACGGGTCCTCGCCGAGCAGCGTGATCTTGCCTTGGTCCGAGTGGAGTTGCCCGATGAGGAGCTTGAACAAGGTGCTCTTGCCCGCGCCGTTCGGCCCCACGAGGCCGGTGATTCCCTTGCCGAAGGACGCGGTGAAGGCATTGAGGCCGAGCACCTCGCCATACCACTTCGAGACGGCCGCGGCCTCGACGACGCCGTTCACCCGGTGATCACCTCGACGGCTCTCATCCGGAGGTATGTTACGAGTGCTGCAAGGACCGTCACGCCGAGCAACACCGCGAGCGCCGCCAGCCAGTCGATTGCGGTCGGGGTCGCCCCGAACGCGACGCTCGCAACGGCCACGTAGTCGTCCCAGGGCGACAGATATAGAATGGATGGGTTCCCGATTCGCCCGGCCAAGACTCCGGCGGGGACCGTCAACCCGAAATTCACCGCGAAGACGCCGGCCGCGGCGATGCCCTTCCGGCGGGTGAGGCTCGACAGGAACAGCGTGACGGCGGTGTAGAACGCGGTCAGAAGCCCGCCAATCACCAGCGAGATGCCCATCGCCTCCACTGCGATCGCCCAGGAGACCCGGCCGAGCAACGCGGCGACCAAGGCCGTCAGGAGGAGCGGCACGATCGTCACCATCGCCACGAGGGGCGCGAGGATCGCCGCTTTCGCGAGCAGGTAATCCGTCTGCGTGATCGGCCGGCTCATGTAGAGTGTGAAGGCCATCGACTGCATGTCGTCCGCGATCAGGCCCGCGCCGATGACGGCCGCCATCAACGAGACGAAGAACAGGAC
>Ga0209802_1001790_pt1 | contig 15466 bp, 15 predicted proteins | sample GraSoiAngelo_129_FD_185886 | JGI IMG/M metagenome (GOLD analysis project Ga0209802, IMG submission 185886) | Grasslands soil microbial communities from the Angelo Coastal Reserve, California, USA - 14_0927_12_40cm (SPAdes) (version 2) | ecosystem: Environmental > Terrestrial > Soil > Grasslands ... | reverse complement strand
GCCGTGAGGTTGACGCCGAGGTTGAAGGACGCATAGATCTCATCTCCCTTGTCTGGAGAGTTGGGATAGATGTCGGTTGTGCTATTCTCCTTGAAAGCGACAAGTGAGATGAACGATGAGGCAGTTATGACATCCTTGCCGCCAGGAGTCTTGAAGTGTTCGAAAAATGTCTGGAGAGGGATGGTGACGAAGTTGACGTTGTTGTGTGTTACGTTGACAAGACCCGCGGAGAATAGTTGGAAGCCACCTACGTTGATGTAGTTGGCGTAGATGTAAGCGTGCTCTGTCGAGTTGGGCGGCGTGAAACCATTAGCCGCCGCGTACTGTCGCGCATAGTCATACCAGTCGGCGACCTTGCTGAAGCTCTGTGTTTGAAAATCGGTACTTGTTACTGTAGCAGCACTAGTGGTTCTTGGAACGAAGGCGAGAACCATCATCAATCCGAGTGCGAGTACGGAGATTGCTCTGACTTTTCGAAGTCGAACTTTCATTTTCAATCCTGCTAGGAGCATCCCACAATGACGGGACGGACATAGAATTCGTGTTACCTAGCAAGCCATCTAGCAGAAACAGGACCGCTCGAAAAAAGTGATGAAATTTCTCAGACCTAATTGGCTGGTTGACGATCACGACGCGCTAGTTGTCTTCGCCGCCGCCATCGTCCCCGCCACCCCAATCGTCATCCTCGCCCCATTCGTCTTCGCCGCCCCAGTCCTCGTCTTCACCCCAGTCCTCGCTCGCAACATTGGGGCAGAGAGTTTTGGTCATGTGAAAACTGGGTTCGCGCGAAACCTTGGCTACTTAAAAGCCTTCCCAGAAGCTAGCTCCTCACTCGCGTCCCGAACATTCTCGCCTTCGACCCATCAACGGTTGTCGCCGCCCAACACAAGTTGCGCGTATTGTGCGCGATAGAGTAGCGACCGTGGTGATCAAGAGCAATCAGGCCGGTTCCAATTCCTCCTTTGTGGCTGCAGAGACAGCACTTGTACGTCTCATCAGATCGCACCCCGCTTTCGAGATAACTAGCCTCATCGCTTGCTCTCCGATACCGGTCGCTGTTGCTGCTCCGGACTCGTTATCTGCATAGAGCCCGGCGCCAAGTATCGCGCTGTCGCCGATTCTTCCGGGAAGCTTGAGTGAGATTCCGCCAGTCGAACAGGCTGCGGCCAAGTTTCCATCATCATCACGAGCGAGAGCACCTACGGTATCGGAGGACTTGGCGAGGAAGTGCCGGATAATCTCCTGATTCGTTCCCGGCAGGTAGGAAAATCTCTTGCTCTTCAGCTTGCGCAATCCTTGCTTCCACGCCTTCACCCTCGTTGGAACTCGCAGATCCGACTTCACTAGTCCGCTAGCTAGTGCCAGCTCCCTTGCTGCCGTTCCCGCGATCAGAACATGGTCAGTCCTTTCCATGACGATCCTAGCTGCCTTGATAGGGTTCTTGATGTCTCGCAGTAGCGCAACGCTCCCTCCGCGAAGGGTCCTACCATCCATCATCGCAGCATCAGTCTCGATCTCACCCACTAGGTTGAGGGTCGAGCCTCTCCCAGCGTTGAACACCGGGTTATCTTCCATGGCGACGATGGCAGCCTCGACGGCGTCGAGGGCGGAGCCGCTCTCAGACAGGATGCGGAAGCCGCGATCGCCTGCGATCCTTACTCCGGTTAGTCCTCGCTTGTGAAGCTCGGAAGGCCAATCGCCAGCTCCTCCATGAACTATGATTATCGGCTTTGAAGATCGCACGATCGCGCGGCGACATTGATGGATTGGATATAAGCGTCCCCTCGCCAAAGGAGGACAGCAGCTTATGACAAGGCTGATCGGAACAAGCGTCGACAATATCAGAGAGGCCGCGAGACTCGTTCTAGAAGGAGGGCTCATCGCCTACCCAACCGACACTGTCTATGGACTCGGCTGCAATCCATTCGACGCGGATGCGGTTGATCGACTTGTCAAAGCTAAAGAACGCATCAAAGGCTCGCTCCCAATTCTCGTAAGCTCCTTCGCCGAAGCGGAGAGAATAGGAGAGATTAACGAAAAGTCGACGGCACTTGCGAGTAAGTTCTGGCCCGGACCGTTGACGCTGGTCGTGCCAACAAGAAGCAGCCTCCCCGCGAAGGTCACAGACAATTCTCAACTGGTGGGACTGAGAATCCCAAACCACGAAGCCACGAGGAGATTGATTCTGGAATCTGGTGGAGCGATCGTTGGGACGAGCGCAAACATCTCAGGACACCGGTCACTGAGTACGGCGCAGGAAGTACTCAGTGAATTGGGAGGACGCATAGACCTTGTCCTTGATGGAGGTCCTACCCAGCCGGGTAGAGAATCGACCGTTGTGAGGATAATTGGAGACGATATTACGGTGCTTAGGGAGGCGGCGATTTCCCGGGATGATATTCTTAAGGCGCTATCCGTGACGCGGGCTTGCTAGGCTCTCGGGACTCTTTTGATTCACGACTTTAATCTGCTACTATCTAGCGCCCGGGGCAACGAGAGAGAGGCAAACCATGAGATCCGTTATCTGCTGAGGGAGCTTGGTGACGCTTCTCCTAAGACTGACTTTGCGCTTGTGAGTGGCCTTACAGTCGCAAAAACCTCGCTGGATCCGGTGAGGGTTGTCTCGAAACTCCGGCAGGTCTTGAAGTATCGGCCTTGGCAGTTCAGATACATTCTGAAAGTCAAGCCGGTGGAGGAAGTGGTTCCTTGCGACATTCCAAGTATCGGCGCAGCGGTGGTGAATCGGGCGGGGAAGGTGGGTGTTGATGAGACGTTTAGGGTCTCTCTAGAGAAGCGTCGGAGCCGGGTTTCTTCGAAAGAGATCATTGATGCGGTCGCTTCGAAGGTCCCGCGGAAGGTTGAGCTACGTAATCCTGACAAGATTGTGCTGATCGAAGTGATAGGAGATGTCGCGGGAGTATCAGTCATTTCGCCGCATGGGATTCTTGGGATCGAGAAGGAGAAGAGACGCCTCTAGTCTTCAATGTCCAGCAAGGCTGAACGTTCAACTATCAACCGTTTGAGAACGGATGAATCGGTTTCTCCTTCAAGCCTAGCCGCCTCCATTTCCGTACCAGCAACTCCGTAGGAACGTTGTAACCGAGTCATCTTTTGTTTTGACCCGATCTCAATCAACTCCTCGTTTTCGTTGCCGCCGACGACCGACCTTGCATGGCGATCTAGATCTTGTATCGCATACTTTGAATCTGACAACGCGACTAGGGCGATTCGAGAATCCTCTGGGTCGACTCCCAGTATTTTGATGGCTTTCGCAATCTGCCGTTGGCAGCTGATATAGAGTAAGAGTTCCATTGCGAGGCTCTTCGACCTACGCCGCGGTCCTTTGAATGAGGAGAGTGCGTTCCGCGCGGCGAACTGTAGGTGTTCGGGTCCCGCAATCAGATCCGATTTCACCAGTTGCACCTCGGCTTTGTTGTTGATGGAGCGTAGTTGTTTGAGGGTCTGTTCTGGGTCTGAGATTCTGGCGTCAGAGAACGCGAGGCTTAGGAGGTAATAGTTGTCAATTTCTTCTATCAAGAGCATCGATCTTCAAGAGTTGCCTGACGAGATTGGCGCTCATCCCGCTGTCTTTGAGCGCGCGGACCGTAGATGAGACTCTTGTTCGGTTGTCTTTGAGGCGTTTCGAGATGAGATGAACCGCCTCCAACCGTTCCCATGGAAAGATGATCCATTTTCGAGTAGTTCGCGAGTAATAGTCGGGTCGGTAGATGCTCTGCGGCTTCATGTAGATCGTGCAGACCCGGAGTTCTTTGACCGGTTTTCTTCGTAAGTGGTTTGCTGCGACTCTGAGACTGTGGCCAGTGTCTGACACGTCATCGACAACGAGGACTCGCTTTCCCACGACCTCCATTGTTACTGGTTGTGTAATCCGTGGCTTCTTGTTGCGAACTCCAATATCCTTGTAGAATTCAACTCTCAGATTCGCGAGGTTCGGGTTCTGTAGGAGGTCGCTCATGACTCGGGCGGGGGGCCATCCTCCGCGCGAGACCCCGACGATAACTTCCGGCTTGTACTCGTCCTTCTTGATCTGCTGTGCTAGATCAAGAAGCATTTGATAGATCTCATCCCAACCAGGAGCCTCGTACTTGGGATTCGACGTTTCAAGGACCTAGCTTCGCGAGGTTTGTCCATATCCCATTAAGGCTTTTGAGAACGGATGTATCGGGTAGCAGTCGTATTATGGAATTGAGGAGTCAAGCCAATATAATGGAATCCTGAATGTTTCGGGTGGCGTTCCAAAAGCCTCCCGGCTGGTTGAACGCCTATGATGTGGACTGACCTGCACGGAGGGCAACCTCGCCCAGATGAAGAAATGCATCTCCACTGAGAATTCGACCGGCAAGGCCGCCGATCCCACAAGACTGGATGACTCCAAGTCCTGTAATCAACAGAATATCCTGTGATATCCACAGAAACGGTGTGAGTAATGAGAGGTAATAGAGTAATGCTGGTTGACTATTCTTTTATCCGTTCGGATGTCCGGTTTGTATGGATATGTTATGGAAGGGAGTAGGAGACGTGTCTCCCGACCTCGTCCACTGCCGTTACGGACCGCAAGGGACTCGATGTTCGAAGCAATCCTGAAGCACAGGATTCTGCTACTCTGGCTCCGCTAAGAAACGAACGTTTCTCCGGCCGAACGACCCGGAGTGTCGCGCTGCTTTTCCCGAGAGTGACCGAACCATCGGAGATTCAATAGTGAACAAATGATGCGTTAGACTGAGCGGGAACCGGAGCCCGGATAGCGGCTCCTGCGAATCCGATTCTCTGCCAGACAGTATTCTAGTGGGACCAGTGGGACATTGAGATTACTGGAATAATCGTCGAAGTATCCTCTATTCCCGCAATACCCTCGATACGAGACAAGAGGAACCAGTAGATGTTGTGCGAGTCGGGCTCGAGGAACTTCCGCTCCACTTCGGCCACGGCTAGGATGTCATACTTGCCTGGGATAATGTGAACCTCCTTTATCTCTGGGATTCCCCACAGATCCTCTGCGACTGACTTTTCTTTGCCGAGCTTGGTCGCTAAATAAATGAAGGCTCGGACGTATCTCTTCATCTCGTCTTTCGGATGATAGTGTTCCATCATGATCAGCTTCGGATTGGAGTTCGGTTGATTCACTTTGTTATAAGCTCATTAGACTTGGAGTAGTCGATTGCAAGTAACGACGGATGCGCGATTATGGTATCGCTCTTGTCATTAGCTCTAGTGTGAGGCTGAACTCTGCGTCGATAATCAAGTTTAGGTGAAAGAGCTGGCAATTTCCCCGACGGAGAGACATTCTAGATTTCACTTGCCGAGCTCTCTTCAACTGCTTCTAGCTCCCGGGATCCGCGGGCATACGCTGCTCTTTATGGGTGTTCTGAGTTTTCTGTTTGCAGCTTCCTACGTCGGCCGGGCTCTCGGGCTTGCTAGTACGTGGACTGTTGTGTTTGTTATCGGTGCAAGTGCCTCAGCAACCTATCTTGTCCTGGCGCCATTAGCGCTGTCTGAAAAATTCAGAACCTCGATTCTGTTCACGAATATGAAGCGACGAGTCATCATTCTTGCATTAGTGTTCGGTCCGGTTGTTGCGGGAATTTCGTACTGGATTTACCAGGCGGGATCTGTTGAGGCTTTACCTGTCTTCCCATATTTCATTGCGATATTCTACGCGTGGATTCTGTCTCAAGCGTACTTCATCGCGAATCCGGTTACTCATGCGATGCTCAAGTTCGAAGAGGGTGTTGTCGGAAAGGGCTTTGTCAAGAGGATGATACGGACCCTCGGGATGACGGTTCTCTTCCTTCCGATAGCGCCGCTGGGCGTCGGTGTCTGGGAGATTGCGAGCTGGGCGAACCAGAATTACGCGAATGTTGGAGGAGCGGGCACCGAGATTCTCTTGTGGACGATGGTCGTGACGCTGATGATAGTTGCGACTTATTTCTTGACGGTCATGTGGGGATGGAAGAACATAAAGAACGGCAAGCCCCAAGCGGCCATATTCGCAGGCGGAACATTCCTGGTGGTGTGGGGTTACCTTCTCTATCGTGCTACTACGCTGTTGATGGGTCTTGTCTCGCAGAATGAGCCGTCGAACGCGATTATCGATGCTGGATTGATGATTGTCTCAATCCTCGGCGCTATGCAGACGTTTGCTCGGAAGACGGTTAAGCGTGCGGACCGTCGGTGGAGCCAGGTGCTTCCCTTCCTAGTCTTCTCTTTCGGATCCGTCTACGCTGTCTCCCAGTTCTACTTCATTCTTCAAGGGTCCCTCACAAGGGCGGGTCTCTCGATACTCGTCAACGGGATAGTGTTCGCTGTCGGGACCTTGACTCTCATGCTACTCCTCAGAAGCCATCTCAAGATTCCGAGCGGCGGAGTGTTAGGGGCGACAAGCGCGCCCTCCACCGAACAGGCGAATGTGTCTCCTCCGAGCACCGAAGAGTCAAACGTCTCTCAAACCTCGGAGACGGGAAATGAGAGTCAACCCGTTGAAGGGTCCACAGAGTCTCAAGATGATCAAGCCGCTTCGGGAGTGGAGAATATGGAACGGTCAGACCAAGATACGGGCTCAGATTTCGAGTCTGGGAACTAGTACTTTCGGCTCTGTCGTAGAAGATTCTTCTACCACCTTTGCCTCTTCAAGAACGTTATGTCCACGGTCCAGCTTGCCCAGATCAAGACTGATGAGAAGACGAGCGCGAGTCAGTCTGAGCTGAGAATTTGCCAGCATAGGATACCGCTTCCGAACAGGTTCCCGATTAGTCCGGAACGTAACGCATTGAAGCCTGCGGGCGTCAAGGATCCTCTGCCGGGCGAGATTGCTGTTCTTGCTCGTCTTGCGCCTCCGGAGACTGTGAAGAAGATTCTGACTCAAGAGGACGCGCTGAAATCGATGGCGCGGTTCCTGTCGAAGGAGACGGCGCCTGATGCGGTTCGGATGTTATACCTGGCTTTCAAGGGCGGCGCGGCTGTTACCAAGGTCGAGGATCTGAAGACCTTGCTTGATCTCCAGTATCTCGCCGGACTCGACATCATCACAGTCCAGCACTCACTCGACTTCTCACTCGAAGATTACGAGGCTCAACTTCGTTTTGCTCAGAGATGGATGGAGGAGCGGGGTGTTGACAAGCCTCTGATGCCGGTGATTCAGGCTACCGAGAACAAGGAGACGTCTGCCAAACTGCTGGCTCTTGTGCAGAAGCATGAACCCTCAATGATCGGCTTTGATCTTCGCGGAGGATTCTATTATCATGCGCTGCGGGGTGTTGAGGAGTTTAAGAAGCGTAAGCCGGAGGTGTGGGTTCACGCATTGCAGACTCCGCCGAAGGTCAGGTTCGGACGCGGATTGTTGACGTGTAGTGAGGGGATGATTCTTCCGATGTTCGGGATTGATTCCTTCTCCCGGTGGATTGTTCCTCCGCCGCCTACGCCGTTGACGAAGGAGGTCATCAACGTGTTTGACCGTAAAGGTTGGGGTAGTATGAAGAAGAAGGATTACGAGGCGATCCGGAATAACAGTACGAGCTGCGACTGCGCCGTCTGTCAAGGGAAGGATCTAGAGCCGTTCTATGAGGGTAAGGTGCTTGACGTTCTTGCGAAGGCGAAGGTTCACGATCATCTGGCCCAGAGGAAGGAGCTAGAAGCGGCGAGAGAGTCGATTAGGAAGGGAAGATTCCTGAGTCTGCTGAACACGAAAGAGTATCCTAGAGAATTCCTCAAACAACTACCCGCAAGAGATGGCGAGAATAGGCCCTCGAAGGATTAGGGCATACAGAACGCCAGAGAGTACTCTCACGTCACGAGAAAGAAAATGTTGGCCCCCCTTTTCTTCAGAGGGCTCTGCCCAGTTGAAATTGTTCTGGGCGAGTCTCGCGTTTTAACGCGCAGAATAGAATGGTCGGCTGTTTTTCCAGAGTGGAAATCAGTCGTATAGCTCATCGTGAAAAAGTCGTGATCTGAAATCGCCTGCCCAGATTTCTGAATAGGGCTTGTTTCGGGCGATTTTCTCGTCGAGAATTTCGACAAAGTGTGAAGGAGTTTTTTTATTTTGACATACCCCCGGGGGGGGTCGAGAAATAGTTAGTAGAAACAGGAAAGATAACAGGAAAAACGATAGTTGACAGAAAGGAAAAATAGCTGACCAACCGAGTTCGACAAGAAGACTTCGTAGGGCGGGGTCTTTTGTCAAGAGAAGTTCGTGTTTCTCCAGACTTTTTGGGACGGGTTCTTTGCCGCTTGGGACGTTCCTGGGACCGTACCGATTGGCTCAATTATCAGCCCCTACCGCCTATCTGCCGATGCTTCCCTTGAAGAAGACCCTAGACCCAGCGGACACCGTTCTACGGGAGATCGAGGAGATGGGCAAACGCTCCTTCATACCCTCAATCGGCCCGGTTAAGGGACGAATACTGGCCGAGGTTGTTCGAGAGCACAAGCCACGGAAGATCCTCGAAGTAGGCGCTCTGTATGGATACTCGGCTATCCTCATTGCAAAGAACAGCCCGGCGAAAGCGGAAATCACCTCTGTCGAGAAGAATCCTGAACACGCCCGCATAACCGAGCAGAACGTCGAACGTGCTAGGCTAGAGGATCAGATCAAGGTCATCAAGGGAGATGCTATGGAGATTCTTCCAGGGCTTCCTGGACCCTTCGATCTGGTTTTCCTGGACGCCGAGAAGACTCAGTATTTGGACTATCTGAAGGCGGTCGAGGATAAGCTGCATCAGGGAAGCGTCGTCGTCGCCGATAATGTAGGAGTGTTTCAAGACCAGATGCAGAACTATCTGCACTATGTCCGGAATACTGGTCGCTACCGGAGCCGGACAGTCGAGACCCTGTTAGAGTTCTCGGAGACTACGAAGGACGCAATGGAGATCAGCGAGAAGCGATATTGACACTCTACCCATAATGGAGCATTATCGTGAACATACTAATGTCCTAATTAGGATACTTTCCGGTTTTCGCTTTCTCTTGGAAGCTAGTGGCTTCTAGCGGATCTTGCCTTTCTTCGGACCTTCTCTACCGGACATCTTCTTCTTTTTCTTCTGCCATTCTTTACGGGTCATTTCAGATCTATAACGATTCTATCCACTAGGGTATTTAATCGATAGAGTCGAAGGTACGGCTCAGCCATAGGAGATTGCTTCGTGACTCTGACCCGACGTCGACCTCAACGTTTGTTGCTCATAGCAATCCTTCTCGTCCTCTTCTCCCTCAGCCCAGCAATATTCGCCCATGCCCACGCAACCTCCATCGGAGCCCCCACTGTGAATGCTGTTCTCACTGGCCTCAATTTTCCCGTCTCCCTAGATTTCGCGCCTGACGGTCGCATCTTCTATAATGAAAAAGACTCAGGTAGCATCCGAATCATAGAACCAAATGGAACACTTCTCCCGGCTCCTTTTGCAACAGTCAATCCTGTCTTCAACACCGGTGAAGCGGGACTTCTAGGAATAGCCCTTGACCCTTCATTCTCATCTAACAACTACGTCTACTTGTACTATACGTACCGTGACAGTGGGTCCTTCACTCACGGCCACATCGTCCGCTACACTGCCAGCGGCAATACTGGCACTAGTCCTAGAGACATATTCGACGTGACTAGTAGCGCAGCTAACACAGTGTACCACAACGGTGGCTACATCAAGTTCGGACCTGACGGCAAGCTGTATGCGATGGTCGGCGAGTTCCATTCGGGCCCGCAGGCGCAGAACCAGAGTTCGATGACTGGGAAGATGCTCCGGATGAACCCGGACGGCTCTGTCCCGAGCGACAATCCGTTTTCCGCGAGCCTAGATTATGCGTTGGGAATACGGAACAGCTTTGGCTTCGACTTCGACTCCTCAAACAACCGTCTCATCGCGACGATGGCTGGACCGAACAGTGATGACAAGATCCTGATCATCGTCAAAGGCGCGAACTACGGCTGGCCGACATGTGTGGGAATTTGTAATGATCCGCGTTTCATTGATCCTATCGTCGACATCAACCCTGTCGAAACACCCACAGGAATAGCGGCTGTGGCTCCGAACAGCTACATCTTCGGCGAATACAACAACGGTCACCTGGTTCAACTTCAGCTAAACGCAACCGGTTCCGTACTCTCAATGACAGACCTCTATGTTGCTTCAGGGGGAATCATCGCAGTGGAGTTAGGACCTAGCAACAAACTCTACTTCACGACCCCCGACACAATCTACACTTACAACCTTCCAGCTAAGCCCGCTGCAAATGCTGCGGATCCTTCTTTGGTGATACTGGCAATCTTTGTCGTAATTGCTGCGACGATGCTCGTTGTTTACACGGCGCTGCATTACCGGCGCAAACGCTTACAGACGCTTCAACAAGTCGGCTCAGAAACACCTAGGTGATGAGTGATTCCAGGTGGCCCACGGGTGCGCCTCCTAGGCTTAGCAGCTTGTCGTGAAATGATCGTAGGGGCTCATCAGGGTGCGCATGGAAGAACCGCTCACGTGCCTTCTTGATGAATATCTTACCAAGAGTGTAGCCGTAGTAGGAATGGTCAAAGGTTCCCCGCAACGCCTCGCGCTCCGCGGGTCCCCTCTCCATCAGAGCATTCTTCATGATGAACTCTCGCGCCTCGTCTAACGTCATTCCCTGCGTGTGCATCTTGAACGAGACAATGAACCTGCAGTCCCGCAGTAACGCCTCCTTCAACTGAATAAACCGGAGCTTCTCAACACCATAGCCTTCGTCGAGCATCATCTCTTCGCAGTAGTGGGCCCAGCCTTCGTCGAACGCATAATTCCAGTAAGCCTTCTTCGTCATCGATTTTCCGTACTCCTTCTGGAAGACGCGATGAGTGTAGTGTCCCGGCCAGACTTCGTGAATGGCAATCTCCTTCAACGTCACACGGTTCAAATGTCGCAGCCACTCCTCTGTTCTTTTAGCATCCCATCCTTCCTCGGCAGGAGTCACATAGTACAATCCCTCTAGCCCCTCTTTCTCGAATGGACCCGGCGACGACATCGCCGCGGTCGTTGTGGCACGCATGTGCGATGGAGTAGGAACAACCCTGACCCGTGTCCCGCTTGGAATAGAAAGAAGCTCCCGCTCTCTCAACCAGCCTTCCAGGTCGTGCAATGCTTCAGCAGCGTCATCAAGCAACAATTTGGCTGTCGGATGATCCTGCTGAATCTCCTCAACGATGTTCTCAACGGTTTCTCCAGGCCTAATGCGCGCAGCGGACTCGCGTAATGCTTTCGTGTTCGCGTCGAGGTCTTGAACCGCTATCTCTAACACTGCTTCTATCGGCTGATTGATCCGATCATTGACCCACAAGAGCTTCTGGAACCGTTCCCTTCCAAGGGCGAAATCCATCGACGTCTTATGTTCCTCGTGGAGTGCGTCGATGAACCCGACTATCGATGTCACGGCCTCTGCCTTCGCTCGGTCAAACTCTTCCCGTATGGCTATGTTCGCTTTGCTAGCTTCTCGGGCAACATCTCCATCAAGATCCCTGATGACTCCTTGAACCTGCTTTATCGCGACTTCAACGATCGGGTCTGGTAACGTCCGCTCAAGATCTAACCTTGCCTGTTCAAGAAACCCCGGGATGGTTCGCAAATGCTTGTTCACCGCGCCAATCCTCTCATCTACTGGTGCGTACTCTCTCGAAATGTATGGAGTTGCACTGAGCTGCAACGAATAGATCGTCGGCCTAGTCGAATAGGCCCGGAGATCTTTAATCTCAAACAACATCCTCTCGAGCATAGTTTCCATAGATTGAGCATCCTGTCTGCCCTCCTTGTCAAGTTCGTGGAATTCTCCTCTGACCACTTCCAGTTGCTCGACTGCCTTTTCGGACCACGCCTTCAGTCGACTGGGTGAAAGATCTGGAAGAAATCCGTCATAGTCGTGCAAGCCAAGCATGACTGCTTGCCTCGGGTTCAGCTCGAAGACATGACGGAAGACTTGGTCCTCTATCTTGTCTAATCTGGAAACTAGGACTGGAATCTCCAAGAAACCTCAACGCTGAAGCGTCAACTCGCGGATAAAAACTTAGACCGTTCAAACGCATAGTCTCTAAACGGGCGTATCTACCCAACGAGTTCGGGAATAGTAACAAAATCTAATACTCGATGTTTCTCGGGCTTCGGTTTGAAGAAGATATGGCTGCTCCCGCTGCGAAGGCGAAGTCTAGGAAGAAGCTCATACTCGGCATTATCGCAATAGCAGTCATCGTCATTGCGGTAACACCTATAGCGCTTGCCGGGTCGTACAACGTGCCTGTTGCGATAGCCCGTTTCAACGAGACAACGGGCACTAGCAGCGCTGGCGGTCTTAATGTAACAATCCAGATCGTTACCGCGTGGGAGTATTTCTTCAGCATCAGAACTCAGGGAATGATGAGAACTTCGGACTCTAGTCCCTCCAGTACGTCCAGCAACGGTGGAACAACAAACATCACCATCAGCATGAAGCTCACCAATCCTTCAAATCAGACGATAGACCTGGGACAGACGAACATCAGCGGTGGAATAGGAGGCCGGACACACACGATCTATCTCTCCGTCGACCAGGGAGTTCGAGTCAATGGTAATTATCGGCTCGACGTTACGTTCACCGCTAATGTTGTCCTGTTCGGCGGAGTGGTCGAGGCCCAATTCTCGAAGACGCTGCAGAGTTATTTCGTTATATCGGGCCAATAAGCCTCACTGAACGCTAGTGGTCTCATGATTTCGACACCCGCCACAAAACTCTCCGGTGGAACAGTAATCAGCCCGTCCAATCCGAGTCATCGACCGCTAGACATCGACAAGCTCTACTACACACGCGGCATACTCAGCGTACAGTGGTCTGTAGATGGTGAGCATCTATACTTCGACACGAATATTACAGGCCGTTACAACATCTGGGCGGTCCCAAGCAATCGAGGATGGCCCGTACAGCTAACAGTAAGTGACGACAGAACTCTTCTTCAGGAACCATCGCCCGACGGGCGCTACGTTCTCTACGCGCAGGATTTTCAAGGAGACGAGAAGCCGAACCTCTACCTTCTCGATCTTACAGAATTCTCAGTCCGGAATATTACCAACACCGACAAGGTCGGATACCGAGACGCAAAATGGTCGCCCGACGGACGATCACTCGTGTTCGCAGGGGAGCTTGAGGGTCCCGGAACATATCCAGTATTTCATTTTGACCCCGACAAGGGATCGACCAAGAAGATCATAGGCAACGAGGCAGGCGACTGCGAGGCTCTCGAGTACAGCCCAGATGGACACAAGCTCGCTCTGACAAGGACACGGAACTACCAGTATACCGGGGCAAGCGTGTTTGACCTCGAAACCGGGAGCGAGACAATGCTCGCTCCGATAGACGACAAATCGACAACTATCACCGGAGGCTGGACGCGCGACGGTAAACGAGTCTACGTCACGAGCAATGCTAACGATCGGGGAATAGATGCTGTCGCGCTCCTGGAAGTGAAGCAGGGACCCGAGTTTCAATGGCTGACTCTTCAAGACTGGGACAGCCAACTTGTCGATGTCTCCCCGACCGAAGATAAGTTCGCCTATGTTGTAAATGAAGCAGGGAATCTGCGGCTACTCCTGCGTGATCTGAATGGTCAGGAAGAAGAGATTCCGCCCACCCAGGGAGTCGTACGTGCCGCGAGATTCTCCCCAGACGGGAAACGACTCGCGATCATACATGCGTCCGGAGATAGCCCACATGACATCTGGGTTTATGACATTAAGGCGCGGACCTTGAAGCAGATCACGGACTCGCTTGTAGGTGGATTACACCGCGAGAATTTCGTCAATCCCCAGCTGGTCGTCTATCCCTCTTTCGACCAGACGCCGATAACCAGCTTCCTCTACGTCCCGGCCAACATCAAAGCAGACCACTCGCACCCAGCCATCGTGTACTCCCACGGGGGACCCCAATGGGAACACTTCAACAGCTGGTTCCCCAGCCTACAATACTACACAAGCCAAGGCTACCTGGTGATCGCGCCCAACTTCCGCGGATCGACTGGCTTCGGCCGCGAATTCATTGAGTCCCTCCGAAAAGATGCTGGCGGAGGAGACCTCAAAGACCTGGTCGCAGCAGTCGACTATCTCAAATCAACCGGCTACGTCGATCCCAACCGTATCGCCATAACGGGCGGGTCCTGGGGAGGATATCTCACACTAATGGCCTTGACAAAGTACCCAGATCTCTGGGCCGCGGGCGTAAGCATCGTCCCACTGGCGAACTGGTTCACAGCCCACGAGAACGAAGATCCAGTTCTCCAGAAAAATGATGAGTGGCTGATGGGCGACCCTGTCGAGGACCGTGATCTCTGGCAAGACCGGTCACCGTTATTTTTCGCGAATCGCATCCGCGCCCCGCTTCTCCTCCTTGCTGGCCAGAACGACATCCGCTGCCCGGTGAAGGAGACGGAACAGATGGCTGAGGCAGCGAGAAAGAATGGAGTGACGGTGGAGGTCAAGATATACGAGAATGAAGGTCACGGATTCGTACGAAGGGAAAACGAGATCGATGCGATCAAACGATCGGCGAAATTCCTAGAAACTCATGTGGGCCAGCGGTCAGCAAAAGGATAGCATGCGAATCCACAGTCTTTCCTTCGGTCTAGTTTTGCATATAGTGCGTGAAATGATTATATACTCTATATAGCTGACAATGAGTCAAGTGGGTTCTAAGCGATGAACAAGATCATGCTCTCGTTGGCCGAAGAGACTTTCTTCGCAGTATCCTCTCAAGCGAAGAAGAGGGGCATCTCAGTGCAAGAACTGCTGAGAGCAGTGATAGTACCAGAGTGGGTGAATGAAAACCGGCGCTCACATGCAATGTCATCGCGCACCGTAGAAGTTGCCCTTGAACCGACTGCGCCCCAGATGAATCCGCATCACCGAAACCGAATACTCGACATCACACTGGGCCAGCTGAAGTACTAAACGGCAAACCTTCCAGATCTCATTACGACAGACGCTTTGCTAAGAACGAGTGGGTTTCTCGCAATCGATGAGCGCAGAAACAAATCGGCGCTGATAGGCTAGCGAACCGATTCGGCTAGTCGTGGCCTTTCATTTCATCGTGCTTCGTGAAGGGGCCGATACCTCGAGCAGTTCCAAAGACACCCCTCTTAGTATGCCCAGAGCCACTCTCGACTAGGACTAGTCCATTGCGGACGGCGGCTTTCACATAGGTGCTACTCTGGCGGAGCCTTCGAAACTCTTCAACAGTGTAGCCGAAGGCTTCCAAGGGAATCCTGTTCCTCCAATTCTTCTGGAGATAGCTGAGTCTCTCAGCGATTGGCACTTCAGAAAAATCGTCGGAGACGATTATCAGGTCCACGTCGCTGTCTTCTAGATATTTGCCCGTTGCCCAAGAACCAGTCAGTATTGCTTTGTTGACCGTTATGCTTCGAGCGAGTCTCTGGACGTACCGCTTGGTTATTCTCTGGATATCCGCCTCTTTAGCCATC
>Ga0209802_1001781_pt1 | contig 15511 bp, 12 predicted proteins | sample GraSoiAngelo_129_FD_185886 | JGI IMG/M metagenome (GOLD analysis project Ga0209802, IMG submission 185886) | Grasslands soil microbial communities from the Angelo Coastal Reserve, California, USA - 14_0927_12_40cm (SPAdes) (version 2) | ecosystem: Environmental > Terrestrial > Soil > Grasslands ... | reverse complement strand
ACTTGGACGGCGTCCGCGCCATCACCACCATCAGCTCGGCCTTGGTGCCGTTGGTGCACCACAGCTTCTCGCCGTTCAGGATCCAGGATTTCCCGTCCTCGCTCGGCACCGCGGTGGTCTCCATCGCCGCGGGGTCGGACCCCACGCCCGGCTCGGTGAGTGCGAACGCCGAGATCGCGCCCTTCGCCAGGCGCGGCAAGTAGCGCTTCTTCTGCGCCTCGGTGCCGAACATCTTGAGCGGCTGGGGCACACCGATGGACTGGTGGGCCGAGAGCAGCGCGGTGAGCGAGCCGTCCACGGAAGACACGAGCTCGATCGCCTTCATGTAGGAAAGCTGCGACAGGCCCAGGCCGCCGTACTCCCGCGGGATCTTGATCCCGAAGGCGCCGAGCTCGCGCAGCCCCTGGATCACGGCGTCGGGAATCTCGCCTTCGCGGTCGATGCGGTCGGAGTCCACCGTCTCACGCAGCAGGCGCTCGAGCCGCTCGAGGAACGGCTGCGCCCGCCTGATCTCTTCGGGATCCTGCTCGGGGTAGGGGTGGATCAGGTCCATCCGCAGCTTGCCGAGAAACAGGTCGCGCACGAAGCTCGGTGCGGCCCACTCCTGCTCGCGCGCCGCTTCGGCGACCTCGCGCGCCTCGTCGGCGCTGACCTTGGGTTTCGGCTCGGCGGCCGTGGTGGCCATGCTGCGATAAATGTATACGGCCGGGCCCCGGCGTGCCCGGCTTGACAGCCGCCTGGCCGCAGGGAGATTCGCCTCGCCCTCACCCGGAGCCACGTAATGCGCCCGCCGTGCTGCCGCGTCCCCGCCCTGGGCGCGATCCTCGGCGCCACGCTGGTCCTCTCGGCCACCGCCCAGCAGGCGCCGCGCCCGCAGGTCCTCATCAAGGCCGGACGCCTCATCGATCCCAAGGCGGGCACCGTGCTCGCGAACCAGGCGATCCTGGTCGAGGGGGACCGCGTCAAGGAGACGGGCCCCGCGGCGACCGTCGCCGGCCACGCCGCCGCCGGTGCGCGCGTCATCGACCTCGGAGCGGCCACCGTGCTCCCCGGCCTGATCGATTGCCACACCCACATCACCAGCGATCCGGGCGACTACTACGAGCAGCTGTTCCGCCGCAGCCCGATCGACCAGGCGGTCGTCGCGCACGTCTACGCCCGGCGCACGCTCGAGGCGGGGTTCACCACGATCCGCAACGTCGGCGCGGACGAGTTCGTGGACGTCGCGCTGCGCAACGCGATCGACCGGGGCGACGTGGCCGGGCCGCGGATGCAGGTCTCGACCATGCCCCTCAGCGCCACCGGCGGGCACGGCGACGTGAACGGGTTTTCGCCCTACCTCCGGTTCGAGCAGCTCAGCGGTATCGCCAACGGCGTGGACGAGATCCGCAGCAAGGTGCGCTGGGAGATCAAGTACGGCGCCGACCTCATCAAGGTGCTCGCGAGCGCCGGCGTGCTGTCGGAAGAGGAATCGGTGGGCGCGCCGCAGTACACCCAGGAAGAGCTGAACGCGCTCGTCGCGGAGGCCGCGATGTGGGGCAAGAAGGTGGCCGCCCACGCGCACGGCGCGGAGGCCATCAAGCGGGCCGTGCGGGCGGGCGTCGCCTCGATCGAGCATGGCTCGCTGCTCGACGACGAAGGGATCCGCCTCATGAAGGAGAAGGGCACGTACCTCGTCTCAGACGTCTACAACGACGACTACATCCTCGCCGAGTATGCGCGCCTCGGCTATCCCCAGAAGACCATCGACAAGGAGCGTCAAGTCGGTCGCGCCCAACGCGAGAACTTCCAGCGCGCGGTGCGGGCCGGCGTGAAGATCGCGTTCGGAACGGACGCCGGCGTGTACCCACACGGCTGGAACGCGAAGCAGTTCGCCCACATGGTTCGCTGGGGTCTGACCCCGATGCAGGCGATCCAGGCCGCCACGGTCAGCGCGGCCGACCTCATGGGGTGGTCGGACCGGGTCGGCTCGCTCGAGCCGGGCCACTACGCCGACGTGATCGCCGTGCACGGCGATCCGCTCGCCGACATCACAACGCTCGAGAAGGTGGCGTTCGTGATGAAGGGCGGGGTGGTCGTGAAGGAGGATCGTCCATGAGACCGTTCGGGCTCGCCGCCCTGTGGATCTGCGTCGCCGCCCTTGCCCCGGCGCAGGGCAACCCGCCACCGCGGGAGACTCTCATCAAGGCTGGCCGGCTGATCGACGGGCGGTCCGACGCGCCGCAGGCGAACGTCGGCATCCTCGTCGCAGGCGAGCGCATCGTCGCCGTCGGGCCCCTTGCCCAGGTGCAGGGGCAGGCGAAGAGCGCCACGGTCATCGACCTCGCCGCCATGACCGTGCTGCCGGGGTTCATCGACACCCATACGCACCTGCTGCTCCAGGGGGATCCGACCTCCGAGTCGTACGACCAGCAGCTCCTCTATCAGTCGACCCCCTACCGGGCGATCCTCGCGGCGCGCAACGCGCGCATCGCGCTGGAGCATGGCTTCACCGCAATCCGCGACCTCGAGACCGAGGGCGCGATGTACGCCGACGTGGACGTGAAGCTGGCCGTGAGCCGGGGCGAGATTCCCGGCCCGCGCATCTTCGCCGCCACCCGCGCCATGGCGCCCACGGGGATGTATCCCATCGTCGGCACGAACTGGGAGCTGGAGTTGCCGCACGGCGTGCAGCCGGTGGACGGCGTGGAGGGCGCGCGGCTCGCGGTGCGCCAACAGGTGGCGCATGGCGCCGACTGGATCAAGTACTACTCCGACCGCCGCTACTATTTCGGGGCCGACAGCGTGCTGCACAGCTGGGTCAACTTCACGGACGAAGAAGCGAAGGCGATCGTGGACGAGGCGCACCGGCTCGGCCGGAAGGTCGCGGCCCACGCGATCGGCGCGGACGGGATCGCGGCCGCCCTGCGGGCCGGCGTGAACTCGATCGAGCACGGGGACGGATTCACGGACGCGCTGCTCGACGAGGCGCGGGCGAAGGGCGTCTACTGGGCGCCCACCGTCACGGTCGCCTACTACGTCGCGGGCCCGCGCGGCGGGGTCTGGGGACCGATGATCGCCGCGCAGAAGCGCGCCTTCCAGCGCGGGTTGCAGAAGGGCGTCAAGATCGTCTTCGGCACCGATGTGGGCGGGTTTCCCTGGACCGAGCTCAACCAGGCGAAGGAGTTCGCCTACTACGTCCAGTACGGCATGACGCCGCTGCAGGCGATCAAGACGGCCACCGCCGTCGCCGCGGAGCTGCTGGGGCAGGAGGACCAGATCGGCGCCGTCGCCCCCGGGCGGTACGCGGACCTGGTCGCGGTGCAGGGCGACCCGCTCAAGGACATCACGGAACTCGAGCGCGTGCGGTTCGTTATGAAAGGCGGGGTCGTGTATCTTTCGAAATAGTGCGGCGCGCGCTCTGGTGTAGCCTCTCGCTTTGTATCGGCGCCGTCGGCACCGGCCTGGGGCAGCTCGCCCCGCCCGGCACCGGCGGCGTCGCGGCGTTGACGGGCGCCTTGGGCCAGCTGGGCGCGAACAAGCGCGTGCTCGTGATCGGCGCCCACCCCGACGACGAGGACACGGAGCTCCTCGCGCTGCTGTCCCGTGGCATGGGCGTCCAGGCCGCCTACCTGTCGCTCTCGCGGGGTGAGGGCGGCCAGAACCTCATCGGCCAGGAGCTCGGCCCCGAGCTCGGCATCATCCGCACCGAGGAGCTCCTCGCCGCTCGCCAGCTCGACGGCGCCCGCCAGTTCTTCACGCGCGCGTACGATTTCGGCTACTCCAAGACGGCCGAGGAAACGTTTCGGTTCTGGCCGCGCGACTCGCTGCTCGCCGACGTGCTGAGCGTGATCCGGCAGTTCCGGCCCCAGATCGTGGTGTCGATCTTCTCGGGCACACCGCGCGACGGCCACGGCCAGCACCAGGTCTCGGGGATCCTCGCGCGCCAGGCGTTCGAGGTCCTCAAGGACTCGAGCTGGGGGCCCGTGAAGCTGTATCGCACGACCCGCTTCGACACGGCCGGGACGACCCTGCTGCTGCAAGGGGGCGCGCTCGACCCGGTCGCGGGCCAATCCTATCACCAGCTCGCCATGGCGGGCCGCAGCCGGCACCGCTCGCAGGACATGGGCCAACTGCAGCGCCCGGGTCCGAGCGTCGTCCGGCTGGGGCTGATAGAGACCAGGGAAGGGGAAAGGGGGGAAGGGAGCGGCCTGTTTGCAGGCGTGGATACGGTACTCCACGGACACGCCGCCTATGTCGCGCTGGTCGACACGGCGCGGGCGCTCCTCAACCCGTCGCACCCGGCGGCGATCGTGCCGCTGCTCGCTCGCGCGCTGCACGCGCTGGGCAGTGCTCCCGCGGACACCGCGCAGCGCGCCCCGCTCGAGGCCGCGCTCGCGACCGCGGCCGGCGTGTCGCTCGATGGCGTCGCGGACGACGGCATCGTCGTGGGCGGCGAACGGCTCCAGATCGAGGCGACGGTGTGGAACGCGGGGGACTCCGCGATCAGGCTCGACGGCCTCGAGCTGCAGGGCCCGCCCGGGTGGGTGGTGGAGCGGCTCGACGCCGCGGCCTCGCCCGTCGCCCGCGGGGCGGTCGCGACCCGCCGCTTCGCCCTCACCGTGGCCCCGGACGCCCCCCGCTCCCAACCCTACTTCCTGCACCGCCCCCTCGCGGGAGCCTTGTACGACTGGACCGGGGTGCCCGCCGAATGGCGCGGGCTGCCGTTCGAGCCGCCCCTGCTTCAGGTGGCGGCGCGCGTCGTGATCGCGGGAGAGCCGGTGACGCTGTCCCGCGAGGTGGTGTATCGCTTCCGCGATCAGGCGATCGGCGAGGTGCGGCGTCCACTCTTCGTCACGCGTGCCTTCGATGTGGCGGTGAGCCCGGACCTCGTGGTGTGGCCGACGAGCGGCGCCGGGAGCGGGCCGCGTCGCTTCACTCTCAGCGTGACGAATCGCGGCCGCGGTCCCGCCCGTGCCCAGGTCGTGGTGACGTCGCCCGCGGGTTGGCCGCGAATCGCGGCGGAGAGCCTCTCCTTCCAGCGGGAAGACGAGACCCGCAGCCTCGCCGTCTCGCTCACGCTGCCCGGCGGCGTGCGGCCGGGCGCGTTCCGGCTCGGCGCGGCCGCCCGAGGCTCCGACGGTCGGCTGTCGGACGGCGCGCTCGTCGTGATCGACTACTCCCACATCCGGCCGCGGCCGGTGGAGCGGGCGTCCGTGGCGGAGCTGCGCGCGGCGCGGCTTGCGCTGCCCGGGCTCGCGCGGGTCGGCTATGTGCGCGGCGCGTCCGACCGGGTCCCCGAGGCGCTGGGGGCGGTCGGAGTGCCGGTCGAGCTCCTCGCCCCCGACTCGCTCGCCCGGGGCGACCTGTCCCGCTACGACGCGATCGTGATCGGAAGCCGCGCCTACGAGACGGAGCCGGCGCTCGTCGCTGCGAACGGCCGGCTCCTCGATTACGCCCGCGCGGGCGGTCTCGTGATCGTGCAGTACCAGCAGTACCCGTTCGTCGACGGGGGCTTCGCTCCGTATCGGTTGTCCATCGCCCGGCCGCACGAGCGGGTGACGGATGAGACCGCGCCCGTCACGCCGCTCGATCCGAAACACCCGGTCTTCCACGTGCCGAACGAGATCGCCGCGGGCGACTGGAACGGCTGGGTTCAGGAGCGCGGGCTCTATTTCGCCCACGATTGGGACGCCGCCTATGCGGCGTTGCTCGAGACCCACGATCCCGGCGAGCCCCCGCTCCAGGGCGGGCTGCTCGTGGCCCGGCTCGGCAGGGGGACGTACGTCTACACGGGACTGAGCTTTTTCCGACAGCTGCCGGCGGGCGTCCCGGGGGCGTATCGGCTCTTTGCCAATCTGCTAACGCTGAACAAACGGAATGCTCGGTAACCGAGAACACCGTGGGGAGTGGGGAGTGGTCCCTGACGGTGCGAAGCGCACCTACGGCTCGCGCCGGATTGAACCACTCCCCACTCCCCACGCCTTTTGGTACTTGGCGCTCTGCGCCCTCATCGTCAACAGCTGCTCGTCCGACGGCCGCACGCCGCTCGTCATCTATTCCCCGCATGGCAGAGATCTGCTCACCCTGCTCGAGCGCCGCTTCGAGCAGCTGCGCCCGGGAGTGGACGTGCGCTGGCTCGACATGGGCTCGCAGGAGGTGTACGACCGTGTGCGCTCGGAGCGGGCGAATCCGCAGGCCGACGTGTGGTTCGGGGGTCCCGCGACGATCTTCGCGCGCGCGGCGGCCGACTCGCTGCTCGAGCCATACCGCCCCTCCTGGGCGGCGGCGATCGAGCCCCACGGCCGCGGGCCGGGCGATCGCTACTTCGGCGTCTATGAGACCCCGGTGGCGATCGTGTATGCCGAGCGGGCGCTCAAGCCGGAGGAAGCGCCACGGGACTGGGACGACCTGCTCGATCCCCGGTGGCGGGGCAAGATCCTGATCCGCGACCCTCTCGCCAGCGGGACGATGCGCGCGGTGTGGGGGATGGTGATCGAGCGCGGCCTCAAGGCGACGGGCGACACCGCCGCCGGGTTCCAGTGGCTGCGGCGGCTCGACGCGCAGACCAAGGAGTACGTGCTGAACGGGCCCTTGCTCGACCAGAAGATCGCGCGCCAGGAAGGGCTCGTCACGATGTGGGACCTGCCCGACATCCTGCTCAACCGGCGGGACGGCTTGCCGCTCGGCTACGTCTTTCCGAAGAGCGGGACGCCGGTGATCGAGGATGCGGTGGCCGTGGTGCGCGGTGCGCGACACCGCGACGTTGCGCGGGCGTTCGTTGAATACGTGGGGTCGCTGGAGGCCCAGCTGCTCGCGGCGCGCGAGGCCTACCGCTTGCCCGCGCGGCTCGATGTGCCCGCTGACTCGCTGCCCGCGTGGGCGCGCGACATGCGCCGCTCGATGGCGGTCGCGGACGTCGATTGGGACCTGCTCGCCGAGCGCGGGGCCGAGTGGATGCGCTACTGGGATGAGCATGTCCGGGGGAAGGGGGAACGGGGAAGGGGGAAGGGGTCGTGACGCCGTTCGTGGTGTTCGACGCTGTTTCGAAGCGCTTCGACCGAGCGATCGCGGCGGACGCCGTGACGCTCGCGGTCGGGCGCGGCGAGGTCCTCGCGCTGCTCGGGCCGAGCGGCAGCGGCAAGACGACGCTGCTGCGGCTGCTGGCCGGCTTCGAGCAGCCGGACGCGGGCCGCATGATCATCGACGGGGCGGATGTCGGCGGGCTGTCGCCCGCGCGGCGGCGCTGCGGCATGGTGTTTCAGCACTACGCTTTGTTTCCGCATCTCGACGTGGGCGAGAACGTGGCGTTCGGGCTCACGGGACACGGGAAGCAGGAACCGGGAAACGTGAACCGCAAAGTCGCCGAGGTGCTCGCGCTCGTGGACCTGCCCGGCTTCGAGCGGCGCAAGGTGCAGGAGCTGTCGGGCGGGCAGCAGCAGCGCGTGGCGCTGGCGCGCGCGCTCGCCCCCGAGCCGCGCGTGCTGCTGCTCGACGAGCCGCTGTCGAACCTCGACCCGGCGCTGCGGGAGCGCACACGCCGCGAGCTGCGTCAGGTCATCAAGCGCGTCGGGATCACGACTCTCTTCGTGACGCACGAGCAGGAGGAGGCCTTCGACCTGGGCGACCGGGTCGCGGTCCTCGCCACGGGGCGGCTCGACCAGGTCGGGACCCCGGACGACCTGTACGAGCGCCCCGCGAGCCTCTTCGTCGCCACGTTCGTCGGTCGCGCCAACGTATTCCGCGGCGCGGCGGCGCAGGCATTCGGAGGGGCGGACGGCCAGATCGTCGTAGTGCGCCCCGAGGCGCTGCGGTTCTCCGAGATCGGGATCCCGGGCGTGGTGAAGGAGCGGCGCTACACCGGCGCCGCCGCGTTGTACCTGGTGGACGGAGACCGCGGGGAGCGCTTCGAGGTGCTCGCCGCGCCCGGGGCGGCACGCGTGGGCGATCGCGTCTTCGTCGAGGCGACACGGGTGCTGACGTTCGCCGAGGAGCGCCAGTGAGCGCTGGCAACCGCCGCCGCCTCCCCGGCGCCCTGCTCACGCTGCTGCTCGCCTGGCTCGTGCTCTACCCGATTCTGGTCGTCGTGGCGGAGGCGGCGCGCGGGGACGCCATCGCGGCGTTCCTGTCGCGCGGCGGCGAGTGGCATGCCCTGTGGGCGAGCCTGTGGATCTCGCTCGCGAGCGTGGCGCTCGCCGCGGCCGTCGGCGTGCCGCTCGCGTTCCTGTTCGAGTGGCTCGACTTCCCCGGCCGCAAGACCCTCGGCTCGGTCATCGCGCTGCCCGCCGTGCTGCCGCCGTTCGTGGGCGTGATCGCGTTCCTCTTCTTGTACGGGGAGTCCGGGTTCGTCGCGCGGGCGGTGCAGCATGTGCTCGGTCTCGAGCGCGCGCCGTGGCGCCTGCAGGGGGCCGGCGCGATTCTGCTGGTGCATGCGTACTCGATGTACGTCTACTTCTATCTCTTCACGCGGGCAGGACTCGCCAAGCTCGATGCCTCGATGCTCGAGGCGGCCCAGGCGCTGGGCGCGGGCCGCTGGGAGACGCTCCGGCGCGTGACGCTGCCGCTCATCCGCCCGGCACTCGCGGGCGCGGCGCTGCTCGTGTTCATGACCGCGCTCGGCTCCTTCAGCGCGCCCTACGTGTTCGGTGGCGGCTTCCGCGTGATGACCACCCAGATCGTCGCCACCAAGCTGAACGGCGAGCTGCCGCTCGCGATGGTGGAGACGGTCGCGCTCGCCAGCGTGGCGCTCGGCGGCCTGCTGATCCTGCGCCACACGGAGGGCGACGACATCCTCGTCGCGCTCGGGAAGGGGACGGCGCCGCGCCGCCGGCCGATCCAGAGCCGCGGCGGGCGCGCCCTCGCCACAGCGGCCGGGTGGCTGCTGGCACTGCTGCTGCTCCTGCCGCACCTCACGTTGGGCCTGGTCTCGCTCGTCCCCTACGGCACGTGGACCACGGAGGCCATGCCACCGGTCCTGAGCGTCGTCAACTACCAGCGCCTGTTCGGCGAGCCGGAGCGGCTGCGGCCGCTCGTGAACTCGCTGTGGATGGCGGCCGCGAGCACCGCCGCCGCGGTGGCGCTGGCGCTCGTCGCGGGCACGCTGGTGGGCCGCCGGCGTCCCGGGAGGATCCCCTGGCGTGGTCCCATCGAGGGCCTGCTCGCGCTGCCGTGGGCCCTGCCGGGGACCGTCTTCGCGGTTGCTCTCGCCACGACCTTCAGTGCGCAGCGCCCGTGGGCGCTCCGCTGGGTGCTCGTGGGAACCGTGGCGCTCTTGCCGCTCGGGCTGCTGGTGCGGAACCTGCCGCTCACGGGGCGCGCGATCCTGGCGGGTTTCCGCCAGCTCGACCCGGCGCTCGACGAGGCGGCCGCGAGCCTCGGCGCGGGGCGCTGGGCTGCCTTCCGCCGTGTCACGCTGCCGCTCCTCAGGCCCGCGCTCGCGGCCGGCGCGAGCCTCGCCTTCGTCGCCGCACTGGGAGACTTCGTGACGGCGATCGTGCTCTACACCTACGACAACCGGCCGATCTCGATCGAGATCATGTCGAGCCTGCGCCTCTCGGAGCTGGGCGTGGCGGCGGCGTTCGGCGTGATCCTCATGGGGCTGAGCGCGCTGGTGCTCGCGCTGGGAGCGAGACGATGAAGCGCCTCTCGCTCCTCATGGCCGTGGCGTTCGTGGACATGATCGGGCTGATGATGGTGTTCCCGCTGTTGCCGCTGTACGCCCTGCGGCTACACGCGGACCCGGCGACCATTGGCGTGCTGAGCGCGTCGTTTCCGATCGCGCAGCTTGCCTCGTCCCCCGTGTGGGGCCGGGTGTCGGACCGCTACGGCCGCCGCCCCGCGCTGCTGGTCGGGCTCACGGCCTCCGCGATCGCGTACGTGATCTTCGGGTTCGCCTCCACCCTGTGGCTGCTGTTCCTCTCGCGCTTCGTGCAAGGCTTAGGCGGCGGCACGACGGGCGTCGCCCAGGCCTACGTCGCCGACACGATGGCGCCGAGCGAGCGGGCCAAGGGGCTCGGCTGGCTGTCGGCGGCCACGAGCGCCGGCGTGATCTTCGGGCCGGCGCTGGGGTCGTTCGCCGCTCGGGCGGGGGAGACGGCGCCGGGGCTCGTGGCGGCTGCGCTGTGCGTCGTCAATGCGCTGTTCGCGTGGAAGTGGCTGCCCGAGTCGCGCGTCCCGGCGGCGCGTGCGAGCACGCCGAGCGGGCGTCAGGTGCCGCCGCCCGAGCCGCGCTCGGTGCGCGAAGCGATGTGGGAGGTCGTCCGCCACCCCCGTAGCCCGGTCGCCCACTTGATCTGGATCTACGCCGTCGCGATGCTCGCCTACAACGCGACGCCCCCGGTCTTCGCGCTATACCTGTCCCAGCGCTTCGGCATCACGGAGAAGAACATCGGCTACTTCTTCCTCATCTTCGGCGGTGTCGGGGTGTTGATGCGCCTCTTCGCAGTCGGCTGGATCAACGACCGCTTGGGCGAGGTGCGCACCATGCGGCTCGGGGCGGCGCTGTACGGGCTCGGCTACGCCCTCATCCCGTTCGCGACCTCGGTGCCGATGTTCCTGCTGTATCAGGTGTTGTTGCCGGTCGGGACCGCGCTCCTGTTCCCGGCCACCTCGGCGCTGGTGAGCCACCGCGCGGACAAGCACGAGTACGGCCTCGTGATGGGAGTGCAACAGGCGCTGCGCGGAGTGGCGAGCGTCATCGGGCCGATCTGGGCGGGGTTCGCGTACCAGACCCTGGGACCGCGGGTGCCGTTCCTCGCGTGCGCAGCGATCATCGCATGCGCGATGCTGCTTGCCACGCGAGTGCCACGTGGGGAGCCGGCCCCCGCCGTTCCGTCCGCCGCCTGACTACTTTTCCCCCATGAACATTGCCGCACTCCTGTTCCTGGCAGCGGCGCGTGCCGGGCCGCTCCCGGCTCCCCCTCCCCCTCTCCCTCCCCGGCCCAGGCTGGTGGTGGTCATCACCGTGGACCAGCTCCGGCCGGACTACATCGACCGCTACCGGACGCAGTTGACGGGCGGGTTGAGCCGGCTGCTGCGCCAGGGCGCCTACTTCGCGGACGCCTATCAGGATCACGCCGTGACGGAGACGGCGCCCGGTCATGCCACGATTCTCTCGGGGCGCTGGCCGGCGCATACGGGCATCATCAGCAACGTCACCGGTGTGAGCGACGCGGCCGCTCCGCTGCTCGAAGTTGCGGGGCCCGGCGCGTCACCCGCGCGCTTCCGAGGCACCGCGTTCTTCGATTGGCTCAAGGCGGCGGAGCCGGGCGCCCGCGTGCTCTCAGTGTCGCGCAAGGACCGCGGCGCGATCCTGCCGGTCGGCCGGGCGCGGCAGCAGGTCTACTGGTATCAGGGGGGCATCTTCACGACGAGCCGATACTACGCGGACTCCCTGCCCGCCTGGATCCACGCGTTCAACGCGCGCCGCATCCCGTTCCGAGCCGCGGGGCGCGTGTGGACGCTGCTCTTGCCCGCATCGGCGTATGCCGAGCCCGACAGCGTGCCGTACGAGAACCTGGGACACGACGTCACGTTCCCGCACGAGCTGCCGACGGACAGCGCGGCGGCCGCGGCGGCCTACGTCGGCGTGCCGAGCATGGACTCGCTCACCCTGGCATTCGCGCTCGAGGGCGTGCGCGCGCTCGGGCTCGGCCCCCGCGGCGGGACGGACCTCCTTGCCGTCAGCCTCTCGACCACCGATGCGATCGGGCACGCGTTCGGGCCCGACTCGCGCGAGATCCACGACCAGGTGCTCCGGCTGGACCGCTATCTGGCGTGGTTCCTGGAGCAGTTGTTCGTGCGCTACGGGCCGGAGAACGTCCTCGTCGTCCTCACCGCCGACCACGGCGTGACGCCGTTCCCGGAGCGCTCGCGGCGCGAGCTACGCCGCGACGCGACGCGCGTCTTCGCCGACACGCTGATCCGGGCGGTGAACGCGTCGCTCGACGCGCGGATCGGCGGCGGCGACTGGTTGGGGTTCGACACCGGGATGGTGCTCGCCCCGGACCGCGCCGCGCTCGCGGCCAAGGGGATCGACGTGGACAGCGTGGTCGGCGACGTGAAGCAGCGGCTGCGCGCGCTGCCGGGAGTCGCGCGCGTCGACCGTCCGGCGGAGCTCACGGGCCGGGACACGTCCGATCCCGTGGTGCGGCGCTGGCGGCACCAGGTCCCGCCCGACGGGGGGGTCGAGCTCGTGGTCACGCTCAAGCCCTACTCCATCTGGACATACGAAAACCTGCCGATCGCGATGCACGGCCAGCCGACGGACCTCGACGCGCACGTGCCGCTCATCCTGTGGGGGCGCGGCGTGCGGCGCGGGGTGTACGAGACCCGGGTCGCCACCGTGGACATCGCCCCGACCCTCGCGCAGCTCCTCCAGCTCACCCCCGCCGAGCCCCTCGACGGGCACCCGTTGACCGAGGCGCTGGAACCCGAGCACTGAGGAGACCTGATGGCCGAGAAACTGAGCGCGGAGCAGACGCAGCGCATCGAGCAGATCCAGCAGTTCATCAAGACCGTCGAGCACGTTCAGGGGCTCGTCGCGCAACTCGAGGCGAACCGCAATCAGGCGAAGAGCGCTGACACCATTTGCCACTCGATCGCCCGGGAGCTGTCTCAGCTGCGCCACCGCGCGGTGGCGGCGAACGTGAGCGTCATCGCGGACGTCGCGGGCGCCATGTCGGTGCTGGCCACGCGAGCGGGCAACTTGAACATGAAGATCCGCACTCTCACGGACGGCGTGAACAATCTCAAGGCCCAGCTCGATCACGCGCTGACAGCCGCCTTGCGCCCGGAGCGAAAGGGCCCCGAGCAGCCACGGCCCTAATGCCGGCGATTCGTTGCAGCAGGCTCGCCAAGCGCTATGGCGACGTCGTCGCCGTGGCCGGGCTCGACCTCACCGTCGAGACGGGCGAGTGCTTCGGCCTGCTCGGACCCAACGGAGCGGGGAAGACGACCACCATCGAAATCCTCGAGGGGTTGACGCTCCCTGACGCCGGCGAGGTCGAGGTGCTGGGAATGCGCTGGGGCATGGGCCACGACCGCGCCCTGCGGCAGCGGCTCGGGATCCAGCTGCAGGAGACCCAGCTCGCCGACAAGCTCACCGTCGAGGAGACCCTGCGCCTGTTCCGCAGCTTCTATCGCGACGCGCAGGCCGTGGATGACGTGCTGGCGTTGGTGGAGCTCGAGGAGAAGCGGGGCTCCTGGGTGAACAAGCTGTCGGGCGGGCAGAAGCAGCGGCTCGCCGTGGCGTGCGCGCTCGTGAGCCGTCCCGAGTTCCTGTTTCTCGACGAGCCGACCACCGGTCTCGACCCGCAGTCCCGCCGCCAGTTGTGGGACGTGGTCACCGCCTTCCGCGCGCGCGGCGGCAGCGTACTCCTGACCACCCATTACATGGAAGAGGCCGAGCGCCTGTGCGACCGCGTGGCGATCATGGACCATGGCAAGATCATCGCGCTGGGCACGCCGCGTCAGCTCATTGCCTCGCTCCGCGCGGAGCACGTGGTCGAGTTCGCGCTGGCCGACGGCGCCGGCCGCGCGCCACCGGTGGACGAGCTCGCCGCGCTGCCCGGTGTCCAGGCGGTGCGCCCGGCGCCGGACCGCTGCGCCCTCACGGTGACGGCCGTGCACCGCGCCGTGCCGGCGCTGCTGGCGCTGCTCGAGCGCCGCGGCGCGGAGCTATCGATGCTCGCCACGCATCACGCGACCCTCGAGGACGTGTTCGTGTCGCTCACGGGACGGCAGCTGCGCGATGCGTGACCATCCCCTGGCGCAGCTCACGCTCGCCCGCATGCGCGAGTTCTATCGCGAGCCGGAGGCGATCTTCTGGGTGTTCGGATTCCCGATCGTCCTCGCCTTCGCCCTCGGCATCGCGTTCAAGAACCGCGGGCCCGGCGAGCTCAAGGTGGGCGTCGTGCGGGCCGCGGGGGACAGCGCGCTCGCCACGACCCTCGACCGCTCTCCCGCGCTCGCCGCCACCGTGCTCGACACGGGTGCGGCGCGCGTCGCCCTCCGCACCGGGCGCATCGCGCTGCTCGTCGTGCCGGGCGACCCCCTCGTCTACCGCTACGACTCGACGCGCACCGAGAGTCGCCTCGCGCGGCTGGAGGTGGACGAGGCGCTGCAGCGCGCGCGGGGCCGAGCCGATCCCCTGCTCGCGCGCGACGAGCGGGTCACCGAGCCGGGCTCCCGCTACATCGATTTCCTGATCCCCGGGCTGCTCGGCATGAACCTCATGGGCAGCGGGTTGTGGGGCGTTGGTTTCTCCGTGGTCCAGGCCCGGACCAAGAGGCTGCTGAAGCGCTTCATGGCGACGCCGATGCGCAAGAGTCATTACCTCCTGTCGTTCGTGCTGTCGCGCCTGACATTCCTGTTCGTCGAGGTGGCCGCGCTCGTCGGCTTCGGATGGTGGATCTTCGACGTGGGCGTGCGGGGCTCGGTCGCCGCGCTCGCCGCGATCACCATTCTCGGCTCGCTCTCGTTCGCGGGACTCGGGATGCTCGTCGCCAGCCGGGCTCGGACGATCGAGGCCGTCTCCGGCCTGATGAACCTGGTGATGCTGCCGATGTGGATCCTGTCGGGGACGTTCTTCTCCTACGCCCGCTTCCCTGACGCGATGCAGCCCCTCGTGCGGGCCCTCCCCCTCACCGCGCTGAACGACGCGCTGCGGGCGGTGATGATCGACGGCGCGCCGCTGCTGCATCTCGGCGCGCCGCTCGGTGTCGTCACCGCCTGGGGCGCGGTCTCCTTCGCCGTGGCGCTGAAGATCTTCCGCTGGCGATAAGCCCTACGGATTCACCGTGATCGTGCCCGTCATGTTGTACGTCGGCGGTAGATGGACGTTGCAGTGGAAGGGATAGGAACCCGCCGTGGAAAAGGTCACCACAACCGTGCTGCCGTTCGGCAAGGCGCCACCGATGAACATTCCGTCGTCCGAGGGCATGGTCTGCGCTGTACCTGAGGAAACGGTGTGGGCGAAGCCGCTGTTGTTCACCCAGCAGACCTTTTGCCCCGCCACGATCGCGGGCGGGCTCGCGGGGCTGAACGTGAATGAGCCGGTCGCGTCGATGGTCACGCTCGCTCCAGAGCCCGTACAACTAGCCGGAGGGTTGGAGCTTGGGCCGTAGCTCGAGCTGCCACAGGCGATCGCGGTGAAGATGAAGGCCGACACGAGGAACCCGACCAACATGCGCATTTGTGGTCTCCGAAGACGTGGAAGGGTGTCAAGGACGCCGAGCGCAGACCACGAGTGTACCCCGGGGGTTGGGTTAGTTCCGCTGACGCGCTGGCCCTCAGCTATGGCGTCACTGTGATCGTGCCCGTCATGTTGTAGAGCGCGCCGTGATACGCGCAATGGTACGGATACGTGCCTGGCTGAGTGAACGTGAAGGAGAAGGTTCCAGGCGGGGTCGTACCGCTGCACGGAGGATATGGACACGAGTTGTCGGGGTGAGCGGGAGCGACATCCTGGCTATTCCAGACGCCGGCGTTGTCGCTCGTGGCGGTATGCACGGTGGTCCCGTTGTTCACCCAC
>Ga0209802_1001777_pt1 | contig 15527 bp, 12 predicted proteins | sample GraSoiAngelo_129_FD_185886 | JGI IMG/M metagenome (GOLD analysis project Ga0209802, IMG submission 185886) | Grasslands soil microbial communities from the Angelo Coastal Reserve, California, USA - 14_0927_12_40cm (SPAdes) (version 2) | ecosystem: Environmental > Terrestrial > Soil > Grasslands ... | reverse complement strand
CACGAAACTTTTTCAGGTCTCGCCTTGAGCAACCCCGGACCGAATGTGCCCTGCACGGTAGGAGCGCCCGCAGGCAACGTAGCAGCTTATGTGAACAGCTTTTCTCCGTACACCAACACCCCTTCGGCATTAACTTACAAGTGGGCTCGCCTCACACTGAAACAGAACGGAACCGTGGGCGGTGCCACAGTAGACGCCACTCAGCCGGCGAGCGCTCAGGTCTGCTTTCAGTCCGCCGCCAACCAGGAGATCCCCCTCAGTTTGGTTCCAGGTGGCCCGTACGCGAGCTGCAGTGCAGCGCAAGCCGCAGGGCAAGACGCGAGTCCGATTTACATTGTTACTTCACTGGCCGTCACCCCCAGAGGCAGCCGGCGAATGGGCCAGTACGAAGTAGCTGGGCTGACTTTTTCGCCTCCCGGAGGGGCGCTTGGCTTGGACGGTCCTGGTGCTACCTTCTCCCCACGACCGAGTTCGAATAACTACTTTATTAATGGTAACGACAGCGGCGCCTCGGGCTACACCTCGTCTGGCGGAACCGGAACCTGCCTGCCTAGCGGTCCGGCGCAGGTGCCTGCGATCAGCACTGGGGACGCTGCCGGTGACACGGCGATCACTAATACTCTTACCGCGAATCCAAATCGTTCCACCAGATACACCGGCTATGGGGGTACGCCTTCCGTCGTGAACGCGGGCACGGGTGCTGGCGGAACGGGCCAGTTTGGCGGTGCATGGTCGAGTCCAGCGCAGCTAGACAATCTTGTGAATACCTTGGCGAACGTGGCCGATGTTACTTATAGCTGTGGCATCGGAGCTGCTTGCAGTCCTGGGGGACCGGTTGGCACAAATGCCAGCCCGCAGATCACTTATGTGGATGGAGACTTCAATTTTGGCAACGGCTCGGGAGCCGGAATATTAGTTGTAACCGGGACACTCAGCTTCACTGGGAACGCGAGCTTCAATGGCCTGATTCTGGTCATCGGACAAGGAGCGGTTTCGGAATCCGGCGGTGGGAACGGCGGGTTCAACGGGACGATCTTTATCGCCAAGACTCACAGCTCGACTTCCCCATATTTGGAATTGGCGACTCTGGCATCACCTCTCATGAGCTGGAACGGCGGCGGCAACAGCGACATTCAGTACAACAGTTGCTGGGCCAATATTGGGAACAATATGCGCTTCACTGTGGTTGCCATGCGGGAAGAGATGTATTGAGTTAGTTGTCGAGAGGAAAACCGCCCCTTTGCCACAGTTTACCTCTAAGTGGTGAAGACCATTCCAGTTACAGGATTTAGGCAAGCACTACTAAAGACTTTCCTGTTTCCGGCGATGGAAAGTGAAGGATGATCAGGCGACGCACCACGTTGCTTATTGTTCCCTTCTCTGAATGCCCTTCCCGCGAAGGATCCTTGCGCATAATTCACCGTTCCTGTCCTCATTCGGCAAGCATTAGTGAAATCGAGAGAATTTTGACGAGCCTAATTCCCTACCATCAGAGGTGAAATTTTGGACGATCAACTTAACCGTGTTTTGTTAATTGAAGACAATCCCGGAGATGCTGACTTGGTTCGGTTACGACTCGTGGAAGGCGAGTCTCACATGGACGTGCGCTGTGCAAATCGGCTGGCTACCGGTCTTACATCGCTCAGCGATGAACCGCCGGCTGTGGTGTTGCTGGATCTGAACCTCCCTGACAGTCAGGGTGCCGATACTTTCCGGCGGGTGCTGGATAAGGCGCCGGGCGTGCCCGTGATCATCTTGTCAGGTCGAGATGACGAAAGCCTGGCCGTAAAAGTCCTCCATCAAGGGGTGCAGGACTACCTGGTGAAAGGAGAGTTTGACAGCAAACAGCTGTTTCGTGCGATGCGTTACGCCATGGAGCGCGAGGTGTTGTTAAAGTCGCTTGAGATGGGAGTGGCGGGCCCGGTGGTGCCGCAGCAGCGCAAGCATTTGGAAACCGCGCTGAAGAGCGTCACCCAATTACACGCCATGATCCGCGATCTGCTGGAGGCTGGCAAGGCCGAATCGGGGCAAATCCATCTAGAACCGCGTTGCATTGTGATCAGTGAGCTCATCCAGCAGACCATCGCGATGGTGCGCAGGACGGCCCGCGAGAAGCAAATTGGCGTGGACATAGCGGTGGATAGCAGGATTCCCCTTATTTATGCGGATCCAGATCGCATCCTGCAGGTTCTGGTAAATCTCATTGACAATGCCATCAAGTTCACGGAGCCAGATGGCTCAATTATGGTAAAGGCTTCCCTGGTGGATGCTGATCCGAGCTTCGTTTACGTTTCAGTAGTCGATACGGGTCGCGGCATCAGCGCCGAAGCGAAGCTCATGATCTTTGAACGCCTGTATCAGGACCCCAATGCGCTCGACAATAATCGGAAGGGGCTTGGCCTCGGCCTCTATATCGCGAAGGAGCTAGTCAGGTTACACGGAGGACGCTTGTGGGTATCCAGCGAGCCTGGTCAGGGCAGCATCTTTTCCTTCACGCTGCCGCTGTTTGCTTTATCCAAGCTCCTTTTCCCGGGAATTACGGATCAAGCTTGTCTGCGGGATCCTCTTGCGTTGGTCAGGGTTGAGTTCCGGCCGCTTTCCACGCCCCGCATGTGGAATTGGAAGGATGTATGCCAGCGCTGCCTTACGACGCTTGGAAATTGTGTCTTTGTTGATCGAGAGCTGGTCTTGCCGGCAATGGCGGACGTGGGGCAATTCTTTATTGTGTCATCGGTCGAGGAGCAAGGCGGACAAATCGTGGAGCGCATTGGCAAGAAACTCGATGCTTGCTCGGACTTGAGAGCAAGTGGCACATTCCATCTTTCGGTGACGACTATATCCCCGCCGGCGCGCGTGCCGGACCAATCAGTAGAAGAACTAGTGCAGGAAGTTGCCAATCGCGTCACGGAGATGGTGATGCTGGATGTAAGACCGAATCGCACGCCCAGCTCGAACTGAATATGGATCCTATAGACCGACTTCAGACTGGAGATCACGAGGCCACTATGGAAAAATCAAAAATTCTCATTGTCGACGACGACCCAGATTTGCGCCGGGGGTTGAACCTGCGTCGGCGCGCCAACCAGTACGACACGGTGTATGCTGAGGATGCTTTTTCTGCAGTCTCCATGGCTGAGAAGGAGCATCCGCAACTTATCCTGCTCGATCTGGGTTTGCCTGCTCAGGATGGCTTTGCCGTGCTGGAAAAATTGCAGAGCAACCCTTTGCTGGGCTGCATTCCGGTGATCGTGTTGTCCGCCCGCGATCCTTATCAGAATCAGAGCCGCGCTTTGCAGGCTGGCGCGAATGCTTACTTCCAAAAACCTGCCGATAACGGCGAACTGCTGGACGCGATTCGCGCCATGTTGCAGAACAGTATTAGCCGCAGCAGCGATTGTTGATCACGAGATCCCACACCGGTAATGACTGATTCCGTTTACCGGTGGAGACCCCGTTCGTCGCGCTATCGCCGGCAAAGCAAAAGTTGTCCTGAGCTGCGGAGTAACCGATTGTGATCGCGATCCTTGACAAGAGGCGCATTCAGCGGGCAAAATGCGTTAACTTCGGAGTGACGCCATCACTCCTAATTTCCAGTCGAATTGATATTGGGCCCCACAGGCTATGAAACAGCCCCGGAATAATGGGATGGGACATACCTGAGCTTTATCCGCGAGTCGCGCTCTGGCCAGCAGTCCAGCTTTGAAAAACTAAATAGTCCCGATGCAGCCTTTGCAAGCTCGGGGAAGGAACTATCTAATGAAGATGGTATCTGCGCTTCCGGCGCTACTTTTATGCATATTGGGGACTTTGATCGCTGCGGCTCAAACCAACGTAACCACTTATCACTACGACAACGCTCGTAGCGGACAGAACACCAAAGAAACCATTCTTACTCCCTTAAACATAAATCCAACCAAGTTTGGGAAGAAGTTCTCAGTCTCCGTCGATGGACAGATTTATGCCCAGCCCCTGTACATGTCAAACCTAACCATCTCGGGGGGGACGCACAACGTCGTCTTTGTAGCAACCGAACACGACAGCCTTTACGCCATGGATGCCGATACGGGAATCGTGTATTGGCATGTCAGCCTGCTACCAGCAGGAGGCAGTACGGTCAGCAGCAGCGAGCTTAGTTGCGGCCACATAACGCCGCAGGTGGGCATCACTGGAACCCCAGTGATCGACAGCAGCACACACACCATTTACGTTTTGACCAAGGCGAAGGTAAACAGTACTTACGTCCAATACTTGCATGCGCTCGATGTCATCAGTCATGCCGAAAAATTTGGCAGACCAGTCCTCATTAAGGCTTCTGTTGCGGGCACCGGTGATGGCAGCGTGGGCGGGAAAATCAGTTTTAATGCATTTTTTGAACATAGCCGGCCGGGCCTGCTGTTAGAGAATGGCCACGTGATCATCGCCTGGGCGTCGCACTGCGACAACACCCCGTACCATGGTTGGATCATGTCCTATAAAGCGTCGACGCTGGCGCAGGAGGCGGTGTACAACACCACCGCCAACGGCAGCGACGGAGGAATCTGGCAGAGTGGATCAGGAGGCGCCGCCGATAGTAACGGCAATATTTTCTTCGTGACCGGAAATGGTTCGTTCCGCAGCAGCCAATCAAATTTCGGAGATACCATTTTAAAGCTAGGCCCGCCCAGTTCCGGCAAATTCCCATTGGCAGACTGGTTCACTCCTCACAACCAGGGCAGCTTGAACGGCGGCGATACAGATCTGGGATCCGGCGGGGTATTACTGCTGCCGGACTTGCCCGCGGGGTCGGCCCACCAGCATTTGCTGGTACAGGCTGGTAAGGAAGGAACCATCTATCTTGTAGATCGTAGCAAGATGGGGCACTATTGCTCAGGATGTACTCGTGATTCCCAGATCGTGCAGGAACTTCCCAGCGCGCTCACTAGTAACTTCAGCGCACCGGCCTACTGGAACAACACCGTCTATTTCTGGGCAGAGAACGATGTGTTGAGGGCATTCTCCTTCAACGCGAACGGCAGCGGTTTGCTTTCCGCTTCGCCTATCGGCAAGTCTGCCAGGAGCTATGCGTTCCCCGGTGCCACACCTGTGATCTCGGCTAACGGAACCACCAATGGGATTGTCTGGTCCGTGGATACTTCCGCTTTCGCTTCGGGGGGACAGGCGGTTTTGCACGCGCACAAGGCCAGCAGCGTGGCGATTGAACTCTACAATAGCAATCAAGCTGCTAATGGCAGGGATCACCCTGGCGCTGCGGTGAAGTTCGTGGTTCCGACTGTAGCAAACGGAAAAGTATATGTCGGTTGCGCTGGGAAGTTGACCGTGTTTGGACTGCTCTGAGAGGCCCGGTAATTCCTTACAGTTGATGTGACTATCGTAGTTGCTGCCTTAACCGTGAGCGGGTTGTGCGTTTCTTGCTCGGTTGAGCACAGTTTCTACGGCAATCACAAGAGCCTGCCACTTAAGATCCAAGTCCAGTCGTGACTTCTCAAAGTATGCAGCGGGCGCCTTCCTCTTTGAGTTTGGCCTCATTCAGTTGGGAAAGACTGCTCAACACAATTACGGGAATGTGCGCAGTCTCTGGGTTGCTCTTGAGGGCGTGGAGGACTTGCTGACCACCTAACTTTGGCAGCAACATATCCAGCAAAATAAGGTCGGGAAGATTCTCATAGGCCGAACGCAAAGCTTCTTCTCCGTCCGCTGCGTTGAGGATGTTGTATCCCGCCTTGGCGAGAACTCTTCCGCTCGCCACGCGCAGAAATTTACCGTCCTCGACGATAAGGATGGTTGTCTTCAACATGACACTTCGTAAATAGATCGTGTGAACCGCATCTTCTGTGAACTCACGGTGTGCTCCTAAATACGCCATATCGGCGGCAATATAGGGAGCAGGCTTTAGGGACAGAGTGAACTTAAGATCGCTGACTTTAGACGGATGCGAAATATCTCATCAATGGTTTGTGCTTCCAGTAAACCAGCAGAAATAAGAAGGTAACAGCGGATATCACTGCCCCTGCGATGCGGTCCCAAGTGCGCGCAAAAACAACGTTTACGCGGTTCCTGCCCGCGCCAAGCGCAATCACCATCTGACCGGTAATTACCTTCGTGTCCGCTGATACGGCTCGACCGTTCGCTTCGACGTGCCATGCAGGATAATTGAACAGACGTACGACCAATCGGGTAGGTTGCTGGGATTCCGCCGTAAAGCGTTTCGATTCCGCGGCCCATTCTTGGATTTCGATCCGCGCAGGGACGTCGCTTTCGGCGGCGACCTTGGGCATTTGGCGATTCGGTTCATAGCGAGGGTCGCTGCCTGCGGGAACGTATTCAGCCGCTCCTTTATAGCCCTCGCCGTTCTGCACCGCCCCATACATTTCTTGAAAACTGTCGGCGTGACGCCAGTGCAAGCTGACAAAGTGCTGTCCAAACAGAGTCACGCCCAGTAGCATGAGGCAGACCACTGCACGACTAAACGCGCGCCGAGTCCCCGCAACCACGACTAATGAAAAACCAACTCCCAGGCAGAGCAGCAGTCGCCACGGAAACTGGACGAAACGAAGCTTGGGAAGGTATTGCCATAGAGCCGATGTAATCGGAAACATCAAGAGCGCGGCTGCAGCAGTCCACACCAGCACAAGCCACCAGGTAGAGCCCTGTCGCGAGTAAGACTTTCGAGCATGCCAGGCCAGTGCCCCGAGAATTAGCATCTCCGTGGAAGCGATGATCGAAACCAGCCGATTAAAACTGAGATGGATGTTGTACCTTCTGGTGAAGAGGAAGTTGTCCTGCGGTATCATGCTGGGTCGTAATAACTCCGCGATGTTCACCCACCGCGGTTCGTAAACCGCAGGAATTAGATAAAAGCCCGCCAGCATGGCGCCGAGAACGACGGCCGCAGCACCGTACAGCAAAAGGCGCGGAGACCGTTCGAGCAGGCACAGAGTGACAAGCAATAGGGCTAGAGAATAGTTCAATATTATCGCCGAGGGAGCATTGGTTAACCAGGCGGCGGCCAATACCACTCCCAGAGCCCATATCAGTCTGCACCCTCCCCGCTCCAGGTGCAGTACCAGCAGTAGAAGAAGAGGAAAAAGTGGACTGGCCAGCAATTCGGCAAATGCGCTTCTCCAATACACGGTGACAATGTGATATGGGTTTGCCAGGTATATGACAGCGGCCAAGATAGCGTTATTGCGACTCAAGAGTCGGCGTGCCAGCAAAAACATCGAAATGCCTGACGCCACCAGCGCTATCCAGACGTACACCCCAGGAACAATATTCCACGGCAGTAGCGCTCCCAACCCGGCGCCCAGTAGCCAGGACGCGGGAGGGTAAAAGATAAATCTCGGTTCCCCATTCCCCCAATGCGCTAATGAAGCCCACCGCGGATAAATGACGCCCTGTTTCCACTGGCCTAAAACCTCCATCCAGGAAAGTAAATGAAAGTTGAAATCGTGTCCGCTGGGGACGCCGAGAAATATAAAGGGAAGAACTATGGCGAAGGCGGCCGCCATGACAACCAGCAAGGGTGCACCCAGGAGTGGTCCCGCAGGAGGTTGGTCGCGCTGCGGCGTCTGCGATTCCTCGCTTCGACTCGGATCCGCTCTTTCTGGCGCAGACAAGGGATTGGGAATGTCACGGGGAAGGCAGTCCATGATACCCGTTGCGGTTGCCGTGTCAAGGGAGCGATTTGCGCCCTTAATGGTCCAACTGCGGCCGGGTGCGGCCGGAAACCAATACTTAGGTGTGATGGGTACTTTCCAGGACCGGAACAGAAAAACGAGGACGCGGCACCCACGGATGCGCGTCCTCGGTAACACAAGTCAAAATTCGACTTGCAAGGTGTCGTTTCACCGGTAGGTGAAGTTGAACTTATCGAGCCATACGGTGTAGGGCTGCTGCTTGTAGTTTCCGTCAATCTGATAATTCACGGTGACGCCATACCAACCAGGGGCGGAGCCGTGATCGCGCGTGATGTTTATATTGTGGGTCACACCGTTCAGCGTAATCGACTGGAATACCAGTTTGTTGGTGGAGGTTCGTTGTACCTGGATCACTAGGTGATTCCATGATTTACTCACCGGATTGCAGGCAATGCCAGTCGAAACCCAATGCTGATTCACGTTATCCCAAGTGTCCCACGTGTGACCGCCGGCAACTCGGCACTCATGGCCCCATATGTACCCGTTGCCACCGAAGAACTGGTTGATATCAAATTCCAGCGCTTGCGAGGCCTCCGCATTGTCCACGTAAAAGTAGACGTCATAAGTGAAGTTGTGCAGAGTGGGAATAAGCGTGTGCTTACTATCTGGCAGTCCCTGCGAGGAAAAGTCCCCAATCAGATGGTTGTTCCACAGCACGTCAGAGTAGACGGTCTGACCGCCGATGGTGGTCTTAGTGGAATTTCCGCTCAAAGAAGGCGAACTCACCCCCTGCGTCCACGACCACGTGGTCTGTGGTCCGCCAGGTTTACACGAGCCGCAAATGTTGTAGGAAGGTGGCTCTAACGCGTATCCAGTCCAGCCATTCTTCGCGTGAAGGTTGGCAAAAGTGCTTCCGCCCGATCCGGAACCAGACCCCACGGTGATCGTGACCGGGGTCTTGGCGGCTCCTCCGCAATTGTCCCACTCTTGGACCGTGGTGTTATAAGTTCCGGCGCTGAGATTCAATTTCGTGTTCAGACTGGCGCCATTCACGGTGTAGGCGAGAACGTTGGGGGCCGTGTAAATACCCATCGCCGAGATGCCCTTGGAGCAACTGGTAGTTGCCGTCGCCACGTACTGTACTGGAGAACCCACGGTAGCATTATTGCTCGGAGCTGAAACTTCTACGCCAAGTGAACTTCCACTGACCGTTACGGTTATGGGGGTCGTGGATGCCCCTCCGCAATTGTCCCATTCTTCCACAGTGGTGTGATAGGTGCCCGGACTCAGAGTTAAATTGGTGTCCAGCTTCGCTCCATTCACTGTGTAAGCGAGCACATTCGGGGCGGTGTATATGCCCATAGCAGATACGCCTTTGGAGCAACTGGTGGTTGCTGTCGCAATGTAGTGGATGGGTGACTGAGCTGTGGTCCCACTGCCAGGACTGGTTACATTAACGCCCGCGAATGCTGATGTTGCCAAAATCGCAATGAGAGACGCAAGGATGTATTTCTTCATTAGTAAAATCTCCGATTGTTTTTGAACGAAGCGGCGTGGAGAAGGAAATAAAGGTTGTAAGTTAACTTGTTCGGGCGATTCTAGGGATAGATCTACTCAAGATCAACCCTTAGAGACCCGGAATTAGTAATTTTTGTGTAAATTATGATCGGCAGGAGTTACTGGAATAAGGCATTCGCCTTAGAAAATACGCAGGTGTTTAGCTGACCTGATCGATCTCAGGGGAGCGCTAGAGGATTTCACCGCCAGTGAAGAGCGCCAATCTAACGTCACGTATCGGTGCGGCGGACGTCATTTCGAAACGATACCAATTTCGTCAGGGCATTCTCAAATTCCTGTAGTTGATATCCCCGCCGGAACTCATGGTTGATCCAGCGGAGCATTTCGTGAGCTGTAGCCTTTCCGCGGAACCGTTGTAACGCTAATTGCACGTCTTTGTCGATTAGATCGTTCGCAATTTGCGGCACAAAATTCCTCCTAACCTTTGAATGTCTGGTGTGTTCAATTTCTCCTCTGCCGAACAGGAAGTCAAGATGAAAGAAATTGCAGAGTGAGCCATGGGCGCGGCTTTCGGCTGACCACAAGCTCCTGCCACCACCAGCCAGTCGCCAACTGCAACCGAGAGTCGACCCTCTGAGTGCGGTGTTTTAGCTGCCCCCGTCGAATCGGTAAGCCCACTCCACTGCAAAAGTTGCGGCAGGCTAATGGCGGCGTTGCGTTTCCCGAAGGATAGTTGCAAAGCTGCGGCCACCGAAGCTGAAGCCTTGTTCAATGCGACCGGTTGTGGCTACTCGAGCGCCATTCCCAGGCACCCCAAAGCTCTGGCTGAAAACCCACATTGTGCCGGTGCCGTCGTCAATCTGAAAGATGCCGCTCCCCAGCGCTCCAAAAGAGCTGCTGACCCGTCCGGCGATGGTCACTTCCTTGCCCACAAATCGCCCAGGATCACGGTTAATGTTGGCAATGCTTGTACGCGTCGGGCACCCGGCAAGCAAAAGGCCCGCGCATACGATTAATAAAGCAGTTAAGACTTGGGTGCGCGCTTTCACTATTTGACCCTCCCAAACTCAAGTTGAAAACCCACCAGCGGCCCGGTTCAGCCCCTTGCCAATCCCACCAGGAGAGCCTGGAGGCACAGCACTGAGTTCGTAGGATGCAGAGCAACATTACCGCGATGGCTCGCGTACCTTACGAGTATAATTATGGCATCCAGCATAGGTGAGGTATCCCATGGTTTCTAGAAGGTTTCTGCTGATTTTGCTCGCCATCTGCCTGCTTGGATTGCCACTTTTCGGGCAGTCCCAGAGTGTCTCGAAGGCCAAGCCACGAGTAGTGGTAGTCGGAGTTAACGGCATGGAGTTGGACGTAATTCGTCCACTGCTGCTCAAAGGCGAAATGCCCAATTTAGCCAGGGTGATCAAGAACGGCGCCTATGGGAAATTGCGCACCGTTCCAGCCCCCAATTGTCCCCGAGTCTATTCGACGATCTCTACCAGCACCAAGCCGGAAGAGCATGGCGTCACCGGATTTCTTGTGGGCGGAATTACTGCCAACACCAACATGCTGAAAGAAGAGCCGATCTGGTCGATCCTGTCGAAGAACGGCGTTTCTGTCGGCATGGCCAATGTTCCGGCCACATTCCCGGTAATGCCTGTCAACGGCTACATGATCAGCGGCATGCTTACTCGCGGTAAAAATTGCGAGGACGGGGTGCTGTGCGCGCCGAAGCTCAGCGAAGTGCAAGGCGGCGACGCCGTCTATCCCGCGTCCTTCAAAGCGGAACTGCTTAAGAATGTCGGGGACTTCTTCATCGACTGCGAGCGCATGCCATCGGCAGAGCAATTGAAGGGTCACGAAACCGAAGTCATCGATAGCTGGCTGAAGAAGGTGGACGTGATTCGCGACCAACAGACCAAGCTGTTCGATTACCTGATGACCAGCCATCCCACCGACTTCACCTGGTTCGTTCAATCCTGCGAAGATCGCACCGGGCACTGGCTCTATCCCATCGCGCCTTATAACGTGGGCTACAACGCGAAAATCAATGCGGTCCGGCCGGATGCTTTCCCCAACCAGTACATCGGCTTCGATAAGGTGCTGGGCAGCATTCTCAAACACGTAGACGAGAATACCTATCTCTTCATCGTGTCGGACCATGGCATCAAGCCTTTGCGCGAGTTCGAAGAAACCGATCCGCACGCGCACATGGACCACGAAAAGACCACGCCGGTGATCGCGAAGCATGACTTCGCGGATGGAGATGATGTACCCGGTTCGTTTTTTGCCATGGGCCCGGGGATAAAGCACGATTTACGCCTGATGGGCTTTGAAGCGACGGTGTACGACGTCGCTCCAACGATCCTTCATGTTTATGGAATTGAGCAGCCCAAACAAATGCGCGGCCATGTTCTGAGCGAGATCTTTGAGAATGCCGAGAATAAGGTCGCATTGCAAAAGTAGCTTGCTTCAATAACGATACTTAGTACCTGATTTCAGGAGCGCTCCATGCGGGCGCTCTTTTATTTGGCGATCACGCCGCACACTTGCAACCAGTTATGTGACAGGAGGCAGAACATGCAAGAGACTCCGCAGCAGTACACCCAGCGCATGCTGGGCTACGTGAATGGCAAAGATCCACTTCGTATCCAGAAGGAAACGGCAAAGAAACTACAGAGGCTGACCAAGCCCTTAAGCAAGAGGCAGTTGGCACGGCAACCAGCACCAGGGAAGTGGTCAATCGCTCAAATCATGGCACACTTAGCCGATGCAGAACTGGTGGGCGGTTGGCGCATGCGTTCAGTTCTCGCCAATAACGGCACGTCGCTCCAACCTTTTGACCAGGAGGCATGGGCGGAAACGCTGGGCTACTCGCGTCGCGATGCTAAAACTTCTCTAGAAATGTTCCGCGTGTTGCGGGAGAACAACCTGAAGCTCTTGCAGTCCGTGCCTAAGAATCTGTGGGAGAACTACGGAATGCATCAGGAGCGGGGAAAAGAAACCATCTCGCATATCGTACGAATGTTCGCGGGACACGACTTGAACCACCTCGGCCAAATTGAAAGAATTGCAAAAGAGAGCCGCAGAAAATGAGCTGAGGGCATCGAACCGGCGGGTCCAGATCAGAACTCTGGGCACATCCTGGTCACGCATTAGTGCAATTTCTTAGGCACCCCTCGCAGTTGCTTGGCGCGACTCTCCGCCACCTTCGCTTCCGTTTTCTTGCCTAGAGCGGAATACGCCTGTGACAGCAGTTCAAAACCTTCCGCGTTCTTAGGCTGCGACTGGGTTAGTAATTCGAGTTGCTGGACCGTGTCCGCGTAGTTCCCGGATGCGATCAGGGCTCTGGCGAGATCCAGCTTGGCCTCGACGCTATTTGGCTGCAGGAGCAACGCTGCTTCGAACTGGTCTTCCGCCGCCTTGCCGTCTTTAAGCCGCAAATAGACTTCGCCCAACAATAACCTGGCGGGGAACTGCCCGGGACTCAGCTTCAAGCTGGCCTCGAGAGCGTCCCGAGCGGCCGGCAGATTGCCTATCTTCTCTAACGCCTGACCTTGATAGTAGGCCGCAGTAGCATCGTCGGGACGAATCTCACGCGCTCGTCCTAAGTGTTCCGCCGCCTTCGTGTATTCACCTGATTGAAACTCAAGCTCTCCGAGTTGCAGCAATGCGGTAGGTGACTTGGGATTGAGTTGCAGAACTTTCTCCAGCGCGTTACGCGCCTCAGCGGGACGGTTGTCCTCAGACGCGATCATGGCCCTGTGCAGCAGATTCTGCTCTTCAACTTTGTCCTTAGGATCGGGCAGCAGCGAAGGCTCGGGTACGTTGGTTGAACTGCCGGCATCGGACGGACCGAGATAGCCCAGCGCGCGCAGTTCATTGACCGTGCCCTGCCCCACTGTCCCAGCGGAAGGTGTAGGGGGAGGCAGCTTCGATCGCAAGTCGGCTAGCATGCCCCGAAACTTTTGCACTTTTGGGTCCCACGGCTGGTAGAGATTAGTGACCTCTCGCGGATCGGATTGCAGGCTGTAAAGCTCGGGACGGGGCGCTTCGATAAACTTGAACTCTGGTGTGCGTACGGACCGCAGGGGGGCCCAACCAAAACGCAAAGGATAATCAGTTTCTGCGAAAGCCGTGCGCTGCGCGCTGTTCGCACTTACGAAGTAAGGTTTCAGGGATGCTCCATCAAGCTGCGCGGGAGGTGTCACCGCGAGCAGGTCCAGCACGGTCGGCAAAATATCCGTGGTTCGCACTTGTGCATCCACGACTTTCGCGGCCGCGCGCTGCGCCGGGAGTTTCAGAATGAGCGGGACGTGCGTAGTGGAATCGTACAGGAAGATTCCATGGGTCTCCTCGTGGTGCTCGCCGAGACCCTCGCCATGATCCCCAACAACAATGATCAACGAGTTTTCATACCAGCCTCGTTGCTTTAGATAATTTACAAAATTGGCGAGCGCGGAATCGGCGTATGCGATCTCTCCGTCGTAAAGATGGTCCTTGTAAAGTTGCGAATAGGGCGGTGGAGGCTCGTATGGATCATGCGGGTCGTAGAGATGGACCCAGACAAAATGCGGTCCGGTTCGATGTGCAGCGAGCCAGGTCTCGGCATGCTGGACAACGTACATGCCGCGGCGCTCCACCCGTCCCCAACGCGATTTGGTCTTGGGATGTTTAGGGAAGTTATCGTAGAAATCGAATCCCCGACCAAGGCCGGGGGCCAAAGTCCTGCTGTCAAGGATGACTGCGCCGATGAACGCAGCCGTGTGGTAGCCCCTCTTCTTTAACAATTCGGCCCACGTGGGGTGGATCGGAGCCAGGGGAATCGCAAAGTCGGTCACTCCGTGAACGCTGGGTAGCAGTCCGGTCAGGATTGTAGTGTGCGACGTGTTGGTGATAGGGCTTGGGGTGAAAGCGTGCGAGAAGCGAATCCCGTTCCTGGCCAGACCGTCGAGAGCTGGCGTCTGCACATGATCGTAACCGTAGCAATGGACATGGTCGGCCCGTAGGGTGTCGATAGTTATAAGAAAAACGTCGGGTTGCGACGTTGCTTCAGGCGCAGAAGTACTGGCGAGAGCCCCGCTACTAAGCAGGACGAGGCATAGGATGATTTTGCGGGCAGTCATCGGCATCAAACCTAACAACCAGCAATTTAGCCTAGCACAGCCGTCTGCCTGGACTTTCCAATGCCGCAAGCTGAGGAGAGCGCTGGGATATAATTTTCATACTTCATGTCCTCCTCCCTACGAGCCTTAGTCCTGCTGATCGCCTGCTTCCTCGTATTGCCGCCGACGTTCGCGGCTGGGAATCCTACCACCAACGTGGTGATCGTCACCATTGACACCTTACGAGCCGATCACCTGGGCTGCTACGGATACAAACATATTCGTACCCCGAACATTGATGCGCTTGCCGCGGACGGCGTGCGTTTCGAACGTGCCTATACTCCCGTGCCGGTTACCTTGCCCGCGCACACCGCCATTTTCACCGGCAGCTATCCGATGCTGAGTGGCATCCACGACTTCAGCGCCAACAAACTCAATCCCCAGCAGCCCACTCTGGCATCAGCATTAAAAGAGCATGCTTACAGCACCGCTGCGATAATCGGTTCGGCGGTGCTGGATTCACGCTTCGGTCTGAATCACGGTTTCGATTTTTATTATGACCATTTCGATTTCAATCGTTTGCTGGAAACTAATCTCGACGAGATGGAGCGCCCTGGCAATGTCGTAGCCGATGTGGCGCTGGACTGGCTGAGCAAGAATTATCAAAAGAAGTTTTTCCTGTGGATGCACCTGTACGACCCGCATTATCCCTACCGTCCGCCGCCGCCATATAGCCAGGAGTACGCATCGCGGCCATACGATGGCGAGATCGCTTTCGCCGACGCGCAAGTTGGACGTCTGCTGCGGTTCCTCAAAGAAAAAGGGTTGTACCAAAACACGCTCGTCGTTCTCAGCGGAGATCATGGCGAAAGCCTGGGTGAGCACGGAGAGAAAACTCACGGCTTCTTCATCTACAACGCAACCTTGCAGGTACCGCTGATTGTCAAGCTGCCGCACGGGACCATGGCCACGCAAGTCGCGACCCGGGTGAGCCTGACCGACATCATGCCCACAGTCTTGCACATCTTGAAGTTGGATATTCCATCACAAGTTCAGGGACGCAGCTTTCTGCCGCTGATAGATGGGAAACAATCAAACGAACCAGGCAGCTTGTATGCCGAGACTTTTCTCCCTAGACTTCACTTCAATTGGAGCGAGTTGCGCGGAATCGAGACCGACAAGTACCACTTTATAGATGCTCCCAAACCCGAACTTTACGATCTGAGCAAGGATCCCGGCGAAACTCAAAATCTGCTTCCGCAAAAAAAGGCTG